>Ga0316194_10002518_pt1 | contig 12800 bp, 10 predicted proteins | sample CroRivsedime1_MG_FD_204936 | JGI IMG/M metagenome (GOLD analysis project Ga0316194, IMG submission 204936) | Coastal sediment microbial communities from Maine, United States - Cross River sediment 1 | ecosystem: Environmental > Aquatic > Marine > Coastal > Sediment | place: USA: Maine...
AGATAGACGAGGCCGACGAACTGCGCTCCCTGGGTCAGGGTGTAGAACAGCAACCCCAAGGCGATCAGACGCAGCCACCCAGCGGTGGAGAGGCCGATCAATGAACTGCGTAGCTCCCGACTGCCGAGAACGAAGGGCGCCAGTATGAGAAACGCCAGGCTGTAGCGCAGGCCAGCGAAAGTCAGGGGCGGAATCTCTTCGAGACCGAACTTGATCAGCACCCATGAGCTCGACCACAGAAAAGTGACGAACAGCGCTTGCAAAACCGCGATGCTGTGAGACCGGGTCACGGACCCCGACTCTAGCTCACACGGTGCACAGTAGGGGAGGGGCTTGCCCCCTCCTGTGATCAGCCATTAGGAAAAGCCGCTGACATCGTTACCAGCGCCACTTAGACAGTGCTCAATAGCAACGGCGCACCGAGCTTATTGGCATAGTTGGGGCGGTAGCGCTCCGGGTTGTAAAGCTGCTCCACGTCTACCCGGCGTGCGCCGAGAGCCGGATCGGGCAACTCCGCCAGTGCGTAGTTACCGTCCCGAATAGCGACCATGCGCCCGGTGGCTCCGTCGGCTATGGCGTCGAGTGCAAGGTTGGCGAAGGTGATGGCCACCATGTGATCGATGGAGTCGGGGTCGCCGCTGCGTAGGTCGTAGGTCAAATCACTGGTCATGGTTTCGTGACCGGTCCGGCGCTTCACCTCTTCCGCCAGAGCGTGCCCGATATCGACCTTCTTTCGGTGCCCATAGGCGTCGGCCTCGCCGTACTCGGCCAGATCCTGACCTTTCCAGACTGCCCCCTCGGAGGCCACTACCAGGGAGTAGTTGCTGGGATTGTCATGTTTGTCCCCGACCAGGACCTCACAGAGGTGATCGAGGTCGAAGGGGTATTCGGGAATCAAGCATCGGGTGGATGTGACATAGCCGGTGTAGAGCGCGGAGAAGCCGGAGTCCCGACCGAAGATGCGAAAGATCCCGATCCGTTCATGCGATCCCAAGGTGGTCCGCTGTCGAGTAATCAGGTCTTTGGCCCGCGTTATGGCAGTGGAGAAGCCGATGCAGTACTCGGTGCCCGGCACATCGTTGTCCATGGTCTTCGGGATGGCGATGACAGGGACTCCCTCCTCGTGGAGGCGGGCCGCAAAGCTGATGGTGTCGTCACCTCCGATCACGACCAGCGTACCGATGTCCAGTTGCTCGAGATTGCTCAGCACTACCGAGGTCATGTCGACGAGGTGAGCCTTGCTCGGCAAGGCTGCCATCGAGGATTCGGGCAGATGCTCGGGCGCTTTCGAGACGTGGACCCGCTGTGGATTGGTCCGCGAGGTGTGGAGGACCGTGCCGCCGCTGCGATCGATGGTACGGGTGTTCTCCCGGGTCAAGCGGCGGATATAGGTCGCGTCGTCGCCCTGGCTCAAGTTCGAGTGAGTCAGTCCCTCCCAACCCCTTCGAATGCCGATTACCGGACGATCCATCTCACGCGCCCGATAGACCACCGACTTGATGATCGAGTTCAAACCGGGCACATCGCCACCGCCCGTCAGGATTCCAATGTGCTTGCCACTCGCCATGCTCGAGTCTCCTGTCGTATCTTCGAAAGGCGCAAGGATGTCTCAGCCGGACCAAAAGGTCAACGGCCCTTTCGACTCATGAGAGTTAAACTCTCGTCATGGCATCGGATCCGATCTACCTCGACTACAACGCCACGACACCGATCGACCCCGAAGTAGCCGAGGCGATGTTGCCCTATCTGCACCACCACTTTGGGAATCCCTCGAGCTCACATGCCTATGGCATCACAGCCAGTGAGGCGGTGGACTCGGCTCGTCTCCAGGTGGCAGATCTTCTGGGTGCCGAGCCAGAAGAGATCGTCTTCACCAGTGGCGGAACCGAGTCGAACAACATGGTCATCCAGGGCCTGGCCCGGCGCCTCGCTTCCCAAGGGCGTCACATCATCACTTCCTCGGTGGAGCATCCAGCCGTGCTGGAACCCTGTTACGCCCTGGAGAAGGACAAGTTCTGCGTGACGATTCTGCCCGTCGATGGCCAGGGAAGAGTGAGCCCGGAAACGGTTGCGCAAGCCATCACTTCCGAGACAACCCTTATCAGCATCATGCACGCCAACAATGAGGTCGGCACCATCCAGCCACTGGCCGAGATCGCCGCTGTCGCCCGCGAGCGCGGCATATTGCTCCACACCGATGCCGCTCAGTCGGTGGGCAAGATCCCGGTGCGGCCCGACGAGCTGGGAGTCGACTTCCTGAGCCTGGCCGGGCACAAGCTCTATGCGCCGAAAGGCATCGGGGCGCTGTACATTCGCTCCGGACGCCACCTGGACAGGTTGATCCACGGGGCGAGTCACGAGTCGGGCAGGCGAGCCGGCACCGAAAACGTCCTGGGAATTGTCGGTCTCGGAAAGGCCTGTGAGATAGCGGGCGAGAGACTCGAGGCAGGTGGCGCTCACAGCCGGGACCTGCGTGAGCGTCTTTGGGAGGGACTCAGCTCTCGATTGGCCGAACTACGCCGTAATGGAGACCCCGAGACCTGTCTGCCCAATACTCTGAGCGTCTCCTTTCGGAGCATCGACGCCACCGCCCTGTTGACCGAGATAGGAGATCGTGTCGCGGCCTCGGCCGGCGCTGCCTGCCACTCCGAGGGGGTCGAGGTGTCCACCGTCCTGACGGCCATGCAAGTTCCCCTGGAGTATGCCATGGGGACCGTTCGCTTCTCCGTTGGTCGCCCAACCACCGAGAGGGAAGTGGATACCGCTGTTCAGGTGGTTGCCGAGGCGGTAGAGCGCCTGCGCGAGACGGGCCCTCCTCCGAGTTGACCAATTTCAGAGATCGCCTTCTACACCAGCTAGCTTGCAGCACCGAGTCGTCTTCTACACCAAACCGCCTTCGGCGAGCGGCCTTCCTTCGACAATTCGTTCGGCTCCGAGTGCGGAGAGGTCCAGCGTGGGCTCGGTCCCCAGAATGATCTCTGCCAGATAGCGGCCCACCGCTGGAGCCTGCTGAAGTCCATGGCCGGAGAATCCGTTGGCATGGAACAAGCCCTCGAGAGCCGGCCATTCCCCTAAGATGGCGTTGCCATCCAGAGTGTTGACGGCATAGAGACCAGCCCAGCCGCGGACCAGGCGTAGGCGGTCGAAGGCCGGAGCCCATCGAGCCAGCTCGGGCCAGAGGAGGTCGGTGAATCGACTCTCCCGCCAGCTGAAACTGTAGCCCTCGGGGTCGTCATCGAGGGACTTGCCCACCAGCAGCAGATCCGAAGCTTCACTTCGGAAGTAGAGCCCAGAGGGAAAGACCGTCAGGGGCAGAGGCTTGTCGAACCTCTCCGGAGTCTCGACCACAAAGGCCTGCCGCTTTACAGGGACAACAGGAAGGTCGACTCCAGCGGTCCGAGCCAGGTCCGCCGCCCAGGCGCCGGCACAGTTGACCACAACGGGTGCGAGTCGATGCTCGCCGGACTCCAACAGAATGCCTCGTGCTTTGCCACCTTCAGTCACGATCCCCGTGGCATTGCCGACAATGAACGTTGCCCCGAGAGATACAGCTTTGGCCTTGTATCCCATGAGCAGGGCGTAGCCATCGAGGTGTCCGTCCCGCGGGCCGAATGTCCCTCCACTCAGCTCTTCGGAGTCGAGAAATGGGTATTGTGTCCCCACTTTATCGGGGCTCCACCACTCGACATCCCCGCCAAGAGACGTTTGAAGCGTCATGGCACTCTTGGCCACTTCGGCCGACTCCTCCCGGAGCAGGAAGAGGTTCCCCTCCGGTCGGAATCGAATGTCCGGCCGCCCCCCCTCGACGCTCATCTCCTCACCGAAGCGCTCGAAGACCTCGAGAGCATGGAGAGAGATCTGTATGTTCTGCCGCAGGCTGAACTGCACGCGGGCGTTGCCCACGGAGAGTGTGGAAGAGGCCTGGGTGTAGGAGGGGTCACGCTCCACAACCACGACGTCTAGCCCGGGATCACGTTTAACCAGGTGAAAGGCAAGAGAGCTTCCCATCACCCCTCCACCCACCACAACAACGTCGCAGACTCGCGGAGCTGTCATCGCCTCGTAGATCTCTTTGTCGTACCCCTCAGAGGGGCAGCCGGATTCCGATCCCTTCCTGCATCGCCTTGGCGTAGATCAGGGGTGCCACCGCCATGTCGTCGAGTGCCATTCCAAGATTGGCGGTCATGGTGCGCTCGGCGGGGCTCTCCCGTCCCGTCTTCCGGCCGGTGACCAACTCCCCCAGGTCGGCATGCACGGGAGGGATCCCCTGGAAGTAGCCCTGCTCCTGATAGAAGCGCAGCTGCGGAGTGTCGTCGGTGCAGAACTTGTCGACTTCGCCGAGGGCATCGGCGTGCCAATAGGAGTCGAAGTCCACCAGGGAGGCGAAGGCCCCTTCGTCGAGCCAGCCGGCTCGGATCGTGGCGTGCGGCGTCTTGAGGATCGGGCCCGCAGTCACCACGATGTCGCAGCCCCGCACCGCTTCCTCGGGTGTCGACACGGCCACCCCTTCGATCCCGAAGCCCGTCGCCATCTCCAGTGCATAGCTCTCTGCCAGCTCGGTGTGAATGTCATAGGCCTTGACCCTCTCGAGGGCGAATGCGGCGTTCAAGCCCTCCAGATTGGTTCTGGCCTGCACGCCACAACCCAACATTCCGACCACTGAGGACTCTGGTCGGGCGAGATACTTGGCAGACAGTGCCGTAGCCGCACCGGTCCTAGCCCCAGTGATCCAGACACAGTCCATGACCGCCAGTGGCACGCCTGTTGAGGGGTCGTTGAGGACCAACAGGCCGTTGATGTAAGGCATGCCAAGATCCTGGTTTCCAGGGAAGCCGCTGACCCATTTGACCCCCGCCGACTCCAGAGCCGGGATGTAGGCCGGCATGGCGTGGATGAAGTTGTCGCCGTCACCCGGATGGATACCGGGCTTGGGCGGCATCTCGGCCCGACCTTCTCCATGCTCCCGGAAGGCCGTCTCCAGGGCCTCGAGGATCTCCGGCATGCCCACATCGGTCGCAACCACGTCGGCGTACGACAAGTACAACAGCTCTCTCTCGCTCATGGTCCTCACAATATAGACGGTTCGAGAGGGTCGCCGAATGACTAAAACTCAACTGCGCGCCGCGATGACCACTCCGGCCGGTGCGGTGTCCGGGTCTACTCGCAATTGGCGGGCTGGCCCAAGAGCACCGCAATTGGTTCACGAAACCTACCTAGATTGGTAGACCACCTCTCCTTTGAAGATCGTCTTCTGGACCTCTGTCTTGTGGATCTCGGTTTCCGGTATCTCGAAGAGGTTGTGGTTGAGGACGATCATGTCGGCAAACTTGCCTTCCTCGATCGAGCCGGTCACATCATCGAGGAGCAGAGACCATGCTGCGTTGATCGTATAGGCCTCAATCGTCTCAGCGACCGTCAACGCTTGATCCGGGCTCATTTTCGGCACATCAGGCTTGCCCGGGATGCCGCGCGTCACGGTAGCTTCCATGCCCCACCAGGGCCAGAGAACGGCGGCTGGAGCGTCCGTATGGTTCACCAGACGCATTCCCGCATCCCACCTGTTGCGGTTGTCATACATTCGGGCCCATGTTTCGGGCTTGATCACCGGCTTGATGTTGCCGACGTTGTAACCAACCGGCGCGTTCAACGGCGGCCAGATCGTGCAACTGACATCGAGGTCCACAAAACGCTGAAAGTCGTCAGGGTGGATCAAGCTGCAGTGGTCCATATGATGACGAAGACGGTTGTTGCCATTCGCCTTGATGACCTCTTCGAAACCGTCCAGGGTTGCGCGTACTGTTCCATCACCAATGGCGTGAACCATGACCTGAAAGCCCGCTGCGTCGAGTTGAGCGATGTAGTCAGCAAACTCCTCCGCCGGGACGACAGGTTGAACATTCGTCTCGGCACTCGCCTCATCAGCCGGCAATTGATCGCCAGGAAGGGGGCTTTCGACGTCAGGCACATCGGAATCCGCAAAACCATCAACCAATGGCGCGGAAATCGACTCGATCGACCCGTCCATGCCTATTTTCACGGCTTTGTGGCCAGGCAGGTCATAGCCGTTCCACCACTCGAGCAACTCCGCTACGGGCGTGAGCTCGGCTGTTCCCAGGTTGCCCTTGAGATAGAGAACCACGTGCTGGTTCAGTGCACCCTCCTGCTTCAGCTCCTGATAAGCCTGAAGATCGTGTTCGAAGACATACGCATCGCCAACGGCTGTGACGCCCTTCGAAGTGGCTTCGTCGAGTAACTTCATGAACGCAATCTTGCGTAACTCGGTGTCGAACGGCGGCATGGCTTCCAAGAACGGATTGAGTCCTCCCTCGAAGGCAAGGCCCTCAATGTCACCATCCTCCGTTCGGCTGTAAAAACTCTCCGGAGTGTCTTCAGTTTCTTTCGATACCCCCGCAGCCTCCATCGCAAGGGTATTGAACCAGGCGGTGTGGCCTCCGGTCTCGTCCTCGATAAAGGCCGGGCGATCAGGAATGAGTTGGTCGAGAAATTCGCGTGTCAACGTCTCCGGAGCCAACGCCGGCATCGTCCACCCTGTCGCAATGAACCATTCGCGGTCGTCAGGGTAGTTGGCAATGCACTCCTTGAGTGCGTCAAGAGTCTGCTCTTCCGTGGGCTCATAGAAGGTCCCCGGCAGCCCACAAAATGCGCGTTTGGGCATGACCAATGCAGGGTGAATATGTGTGTCACCGATTCCTGGCATGGCGAATCCGCCACCCAGGTCCACGACCGCGGTCGCCTCACCGGTGACCTCTTCGACATCGGCGTTCGACCCAACAACCAGAAACTTCCCGTCTTTGACCGCCACCGCTTCGGCCCAGGGCTGGGCTTCGTTGACGGTGTAGATCTTGCCGTTGGTGTAGACGGTGTCGGCGACATCGCCCGGGGGTGAAGGGGTAGAGCAACCGATTGACAACGCCACTCCTATCACTCCAAAAACCCTCTTCAGAGAATCAGTTCTCATCGTTATTGTCCTTTCAACTCCGGAGTCCCGGAGAGTTTCTTCCGACAGAATACATGTCCGAACAAATCGGTTGGCAATCGTACCGCAGGAAGCTACTCCTGTCCCTCGGGAATGCCGCGGCAAGCTCTCCGATGTGCTGGAGCGAACGCTCTGGCATCGTAGCTGCCCACCGAACCGAGCGGCGGAATGGGACTCTAGTTGTCGGAATCGGGGTGCTTCGGGGGCTGCATGAGGCGATCGAGAATGTCGGACTGGAGTTTGGCTAGGTTCTCGGGGGATTCGGGGCTCGACGGGTCTTCGGGGGGGTGCTGGAACACGTCCCTGGCTGCGTTGCCCATGGCCTGCATCTGCTGGGCGTAGCGTCGACAATGTCGACACATCATCAGGTGGAGCCTGACCGCCAGGCGCTGCCGCCAGCCGACCGGGACAACATCTTCGGTCGAGACAGCGTGGGCAGTTTCCTTGCAGTTCAACATGGCGCTATGCAGCCCATCTCGCTTCGAGGCACTCCCGGACGCGATTGCGCAATCGAAATAGCATCACACCCAGGTTGGTGCTACTGACCTCCAGAATCTTACAGATCTCGTCACTCGAGAGCCCCTCGACTTCCCGCAGGACAAAGGCCATTCTCTGCTTTGAAGGGGCCGCTTCGAGACAGTCGGAGATCTCCTCGCGGGTCTGCTTGGCCTCCAGCTCGACATCCGCGGCTCTGGGCGGCTGACTCCAACCGCCGTTCTCATCGAAGCGGCTTTCAAAGACTTCGTCAATGTCGTCGATCTGGCGGTCTTTCCCCAGTTTGCGACGCGTCTCGGAGATCTTGCGGTAGAGGATCCCGAAGACCCAGGTCCGAACATGGGACCTGCCCTCGAATCTCTCCGCCGATTCGACGAAGGTGGTGAAGGTATTCTGGGCCACATCTTCGGCCTCCTGCGGCTTGAGTCCCGCCCCTCGCGCGGCACGCAGGATTTGCGTCAGATAGGTCTCGACAACCACCTGTAGCGCCTCCGGATCGCGGGCACGAATCCGCTCTGCCAGGTCGGGACGGTCGAGGATGGATGGATCAGACATGGCTGGGGTTACCCGCTGCAGATCATACGTAGACTCCAAGGAAGGGGTTTTCTGTGCCCCACTGCCCAGAGATCAGCCGGTGCGAAGCGCCGGATGCCTCAACCCTCAAGCCCTCAAAGATCGGCCGGCGGTGAGCCGGCCGCCTCAACCCTCATTGCCTCATTGCCCCAGATCCGCGCGGCGAAGCTTCTCGCCCAGACCTCTCGCCAGATTGCGATAGAGCACCACGCCAATGTCGGGCCGTTGGCGCACCAGGTCCTGCAGGTCGTCTCTCTGTAGCACGGCGGCGCGAACAGGGGAGCCTACCAGCGCATCGGCCGAATGCTTGGTGGCCATAAGCAGGGAGACCTCGCCCAGACACTCCCCGGGACCGACCGTGCCGACAGCTCTTTCGCCCTCAGCCATCAGGATCTGAACCTCACCCTCGAGAAGTAGATACGTCTCACCGCACTCGTCACCTACTGAGAAGATCTGGTCCCCCTCCGAAAAGGTGGCCTGGCCACACGCCGCACCGAGGCGCTGGATCTGCTCCTCGGTCAAGCCCTCGAAGAGGCGGATCTTCTCTACCAGGGCCCCGATCCGAGGCAGGATCTGCTGGCGCTCGAAACCTCTCAGGATCAACTCAGCCAGGCCCTGGACAGGCGGAACCAGGTCCATGGACAAGATCTCCAGTGGCGTCAGGAGCCGAGCCATCTTCAGGACGTCGAGCCGCTCGACGCGGTGAAAGGCGAGGGCCGGCACATAGGCAGCCGGCACATAACCCATCTCCAGCAGGGTGCGTTGCATGCGGGGTGAGTGGGCGTTGACGTCGATCTCCACGTAGCAGATGTCGTACTCCTCCCGACATTTGCGTTCCAGCTCTCTCAGCAGGATGCGAACCGTGTGATCCTCGAGGCAGATCAGCTCGAAGATCCGTGCGATGTTCTCTTCGTTGTCGAGCGTAAAGCCGATCCCGCCTGCGATGTGCTCGCCATTGCGTGCGATCAAGTAGTTGGAGTGCTCCGAGCGTAAGCGGAAGAAGCCGTAGTGCAGACGGAGCGGCCCGAAGATCTCCCGATTGCGCAGTCGCCCCCGTTCGATGCGCAGCAGTGAGGAATAGCCGGTGGCGGTGAGCTCCTGGAGCTCGTACTCGCCCCCGTGGGGATAGGGAGCGGCCTTCTCATCGACAATGAAGTCTCGCTCGAGACCGACCTCGTCCAACGCGAGACCAGCCAATTGATAGGCCTCGGGAATGATCCGCGGGTGGTTGCGCCGCAGCTCGAGTGCCTCGCCAAAATACCTGACCAGCAAGGCCGTGTTCTCGCGCTTGTCACCAAAGCGGAGCTTCAGGGGAAGGAAGCCCACTGCGGCAAACCCATGCCGAAGGCCGTTCCTCAGCGAGTAGGGGTGGCTCACCCGGGCTTCCATGAAGCCGACGTGGAGACGGTCTCCGACCTGTTTCAATCGCTCTTCGAGGAGTAGACTGCCGATCTCTTGACCCCAGAAGTCGGGGTGCACGGCTAACCGCCCGAATTCCCCCACCAGATCGGAATAGGCACCACTCTCGAGCACCACCGCTGCAGTTCCCACGACCAGCCCTCTCTTCGGCTCTTCCGCCACCAGCATCAAGGTGTCGTCGGAGTAGATGAGCTTTCTGAGGTAGGGCTCCTTGTAGAACTCCGAGTACGCATAGTCCTCACCATAGGTTGCCTCGAAGATCTCCCGGATCCGGTGTGTGTCGGTGTCGGTGGCTTCACGAATCCGCATCACGGGACAACCTCGGAAACTCTCTCGAACCTGTCGGAGACGTCGAGATCCCCGTTCTTCAATGCGGCTCCCGCGCGGCGTGCCACCTCTGCCATCCATGCCGCGCCGATGGGCAAAGCCTCCTCGTCGAAATCGAACCGACTGGAGTGCGCCGCGAAGCCACTGCCGCCAGGCGGACGCGCCCCAAAACGGATGTAGCAACCTGGTATCTCCGCCAGGTAATAAGCGAAGTCTTCGCCTCCCATGTTGGCCCGGCCGAGCGTGCGGACGTGCTCCTCTCCGACGACCTCGACCGCGGCCCGACGGGCCAGGGCCGTGGCGTTGGGCGTGTTGATGACGGGGGGTGTTCCATCTGTGATCTCGACTTCCAGGCCCGCCTGATGGAGTTGTCCGATGGATTCCGCCATGCGGCGTATGGACTTCTTAAGGTGCTCGCGAACCTGCGGATCTTGAGCCCGGATCGTTCCTTCGAGCTCGGCCTGGCCAGCGATGACATTGGGGACCTTGCCGGCCTCGAATCGACCCACGGTCACGATCGACGGATGCGTCGGATCGATTTCCCGCGAGACGATTGTCTGAATCGCGGTGACGATGAGGCTGCCGACAACCACCGCATCTATGGTCTCGTGAGGTCGTGCTGCGTGACCGCCTAGCCCAGTGACACAAATCTTGAAGTGGTCTGTGGAGGCACTGACCACCCCGTCGGTCACCACCAGGATTCCGGTGGGAAAGTGACGATCCAGGTGGCCGGCGAAAGCCATGGCCACGTTTTCGAGCACCCCCGCCTCCATGAGGGCTTTGGCTCCAGCACCTTTTTCCTCGGCGGGTTGGAAGATCAATCTGACGGGTGCTGGAAGATCCCCTTCACGAGCCAAAAGCTCGGCCGCACCCAGGAGTATGCTGGTGTGTCCATCGTGTCCACAGGCATGCATCACGCCGTCGTTGGCCGAGGCGAACGGCAGCCCGGTCTCCTCTTGGATGGGCAGGGCGTCGATGTCGGCACGCAGAGCCACAGCGTCCAGACCATCGCCGCCGGGAAGGTCGGCCACTACCCCCGTGCCCATGAGACGTCGCTGTGGGATTTCCAGCTCGTACAGGGCAGCGCTGATCCGTTCAGCGGTCTGGTATTCCTGCCAGCTCAGCTCGGGGTAGCGATGCAGATCGCGGCGAATCGCGACCATGCGCTCCACCACCGCAGACTCCACGGCCTGTCCCATGGCTCGCCCTCCTGAGGTTGTAGCCCTTTAAGCATAGCCAAACCCTGCCGGCCTTGCACTTGGATGCGCCAATACACCTTGACCCGCTCGATCGGCTAGACTTCTGCGGTCGGGCGTTTTTTGGTTGCATACCGCTGGCCAGGTTCAGCCACCGACCAGACGCTCAAAGCCCAGGATTCGTTCAAGGAGATTCAGGATGATGACTTCACGAAAGCTCGCGCTGCTCCTCGCCGCCTTTGCCGTGGTGGCTGCAGTCGCCTGTGGCAATCAGCAACAGACCGCCGAACAACAGCCAACCGCGGCACCGACGACCGAAGAGATGCCAGCTGGCCATCCTCCGGTCCAGCAGCCCGACCCGACGTCCATGATGCCGACACCCGTGGTCACCCAAGGCAACGTCCTGTCGTGGACTGCGCCGGAGGGTTGGACCCAGGAGCCGCCGGCCAATGCCATGCGTCAGTCGCAGTACCGCATCCCAGGCTCGGGCGGCGACGGTGAATGCGTCGTCTACTACTTCGGAGAAGGTCAGGGTGGTGGCCCCATGGCCAACGCCGAGCGCTGGGCCGGCCAGTTCACCCAGCCCGACGGCAGCCCCTCGCTCGAGATCATGGAGACCGAGGAAATCGTCGCCAACGGGCTCGACACCCTGCTGATCAAGGTCAGCGGCACCTACAGCAGTGGCGGGATGATGACCGGAGCGCCCGCGCAGACCATGCCTGGCTACAAGCTGTTGGGCGCGGTGGTCGAAGGACCGGACTCGAATTGGTTCTTTAAATTCACCGGCCCCGCGGCCACGGTCGACGAGAATGCCGAGGCTTTCCGCACGCTGATCGATTCCGTCCAGCCACCGGCCTGACGAACCGTCGGCTCCTCTGACTCGAAACCCAACGTGTCGTTACCCATCTCCCTGCCAGGGGGAGATGGGCGACCTTCGCCTGATGTCCCTGCCGGACTATGATGGCCTGGCAAGATGCGTCGACTTCATCTTCTGATAACCGGTCTCACCCTGCTGCTCGGCTGTCCTCTTTCGGTGGTCACGGCCCAGGAGACGGCTACCCCCAAGCTCGTCGTCGAGTCCCCCAATAACTTCCCGACCCATGCGGCCCGCATCCGGGATCTGGACCCGCAACGACTCGCGCATGCCATGCAAGTTCTCGGACTTCGCAGACCGGGGCCTCCCATCCGCTTGACCCTGGCCGGAGAGGATTCGACCGTCGCCCAGAACACACCCGCTTGGATCGCTGGCTTCGCCTACCCCAGCCTGGGCGTGGCCGTTCTCTTTCCCGAACGCAGCCCGGCCTATCCGGACTCCAATTTCGAAGACCTCGTGCTACACGAGGTCAGCCACATTCTGACGGCACGCGCCGCTGGAGGGCGGGCTGTACCCCGTTGGCTGGATGAAGGGTTGGCCCTGTTCATTGGTCGCCCGTGGCAACTCGAGGACCGGTCGAGACTCACCTGGGCAATGCTCTGGGAAAAGGAGGTGCCGCTGGCCGAGTTGGAGAACCGATTCAACAGCGACCGGAGCTCCGCCAGTCGCGCCTATGCCATCTCCGGCGCTTTCGTCCACGATCTCATGCGCAAGCGCGGTCCGGACTCGGCTGCAGCCATCCTCTCCGGAATCTCTCTCGGTCTACCCTTCCCGGAAGCCTTCCGAAGAGCTGTCGGTGCCAGTCTGGAGCAAGCTGAAGAGTACTTCTGGGAGTATCACTCCCTGTGGTATCGCTGGGTACCCATTCTCTCCAGCTCGATGGCGCTCTGGATAGCAATCTCCCTGCTCGCGCTCGTCG
>Ga0316194_10002520_pt1 | contig 12795 bp, 12 predicted proteins | sample CroRivsedime1_MG_FD_204936 | JGI IMG/M metagenome (GOLD analysis project Ga0316194, IMG submission 204936) | Coastal sediment microbial communities from Maine, United States - Cross River sediment 1 | ecosystem: Environmental > Aquatic > Marine > Coastal > Sediment | place: USA: Maine...
CTGGGCGTTACGGATTGCCTCTGGTGTCGGCAGCGACGACGACTTCGAGTACGCTCTGTCTGCCCCACCCACGGCGGGAACGGTTGGCACAGCGGGTAACCTCTCCCCCTCGCCATGGCCAACGTGCGAGGGCATCGTATGATCTGGAGGTCCCACTGCGGATGCATCGGAGGGAGGGGGCGCAGCGGACGGCTGTAGCGCATACCATGCGACCGCCGCCACACCCACAATCAGTGTAAAACTCAGCGTCCAACGCCACATAGCGCCCCCAAGAGGTGCCCTGTAGTTGTCGGCAAGCCGGTTCGTTCAGATCTGCCCTTCCGCCAGCATAGCCGGCTGAATGCGGGGCAGCGAACCCGGGCCGTGGCCTGGACTCTACCCGGGAGACAGGCCGCGCAGGCGCTCGCTGCGTCGGCGCAACAACTCCAGGGTCGTCAGCAGCATGATGGACAAGACAATCAGCAACGTAGCAACCGCCAGTATGGTGGGGCTGATTTGTTCTCGGATGCCGGCCCACATCTGCCGCGGTACCGTGCGCTGTTCAAATCCCGCAAGAAACAGTACGGCCACCACCTCATCGAACGAAGTGATAAATGCGAAAAGGGCGCCGGAGATCACGCCCGGTGCGATCAAAGGCATGGTGATCTTGAAGAAGGTGGTGGTGGGATCAGCGCCCAGGTTGTGGGCCGCACGAATCAGGCTCTGATCAAAGCCCACCAGTGTGGCGGTCACCGTAATCACGACGAACGGCGTACCCAGCGCCGCATGGGCCAGGACAATACCCAGATAGGTCTGCGCCAAGCCAATCTTGGAGTAAAAGAAGTACATGCCGGCGGCGGAAATGATGAGCGGCACGATCATCGGCGAGATCAGCAGGCTCATTATCACGGTCTTGAACGGCATAGTCGCCCGCGACAGCCCCAATGCCGCCACCGTGCCCAGCCCCGTTGCCAGGATAGTGGCGGCAATGCCGATAATGATGCTGTTCTTGATCGAGTGCAGCCATTGCTCGTTGTCGATGATGTCCTGGTACCAGCGCAACGAATAGGCGTCCGGATCCAAGGACAGCATGCCCGGCGTAAACGAAAAATACGGCTCTACGTTAAACGACAGGGGGATGATGATCAGGATCGGGAGCACCAGAAACAGCAGAATCAGCGCGCATAGAAACCGGAAACCGTAATACCAGGTTCGCTCCAACAGACCCGCATAGGGTGGCAACGCCATCTTTTTTACCCCAGTTTCATGTTGTCGATGCCCACGATTTTGTTGTACGTGAGGTACAGCGCCACCACCAGTGCGAGCAGAATCGAGCCAAGCGCCGCGGCCAGGCCCCAGTTGAGTGAGCTCTGCATATGGTAGGCAATGATGTTGCTGATCAACTGACCGGACTGCCCGCCAACCAACGCCGGCGTGATGTAGTAACCAATGGAGAGAATGAACACCAGAATGACGCCAGCGCCGATTCCTGGGAGTGTCTGTGGGAAATAAACCTTCCAGAATGCAGTGAACGGGTTGGCGCCGAGCGAGCGCGCCGCACGCACGTATGTAGGCGAGATGGTTTTCATGACCGAAAACAGGGGCAAAACCATGAAAGGCAGCAGAATGTGCGTCATGGCCACGATGGTGCCGGTTTGGTTGTAAATCATCTGGATGCGGTTGTCATCGCCGATTACACCGACCCAGACCAGGATATCGTTGAGGATGCCTTCCGACTGGAGAATCGCGATCCAGGCGCTGGTTCGAACCAAAAGAGAGGTCCAGAATGGAAGCAGCACCATGATCATCAGCAAATTGGAATACCGCATCGGCAGATTGGCCATCAGGTAAGAAACCGGAAAGCCCAGCAGAATGCACAGCAGCGTGATGAGCAAGCTCAGCCACAGGGTCCGCCAGAACAGATTGACATAAATCTGCTTGAAATCAGGCTGTCGCTCTATATTGCCCTGAGCGTCGTACTTGAGATCAACCGCCGCCAAATAGTAAGAAGCGGTGACGGTTGGGCTGAACAGCTTGATCATCCGCCATGTGTCGATGTCACCCCATGCCTTGTCTATCTTGATCAGGGCGTCTTTGTACGGGGGCTCTTCTAACTTCCGAACACGGCGTCCAGTTTTGTTGAAGACGCCCCGCAACCCGCTTTTTTCGTAGTTGAGTCGCTTGCCCAACTGTCCGAGGGTTTTATTTTCGAAGGCGGCTTTCAGCTCTTCGACCATCGAGGCGTAAATCGCCTCGTCCGGCAGGTCGTCTCCATTCCATTGCTCGAGCAGGGTGGCGGTTTTGGGGACCACCGTGGACACCGTGGGATCGTTCACACTGCGCATCAGCATGTCGAGGATGGGGATGACGAAGCTGAAGACGATAAAGGCCAAAAGCGGCAGCACGAGCAGGAACGCCATTACCCGGTTGCGCCGTTCTGCCCGGCGCAGACGGGTCTTGAGGCTGGCCCCGTCAATGACCATCCCGTCCGACGCGCCTGTCAGTGTTTCAGCCATGCGGCTCCACCTTCGAGCAATCTATTGGATCATCAGCCCCCGGCGAACCGGGGGCTGCGTAAGCGCCTGCTGCTACTTTGAGAGCCAAGCGTTGAAACGCTCGGTGAGCGCGTCCTTGTTATCCGCCCAGAACTCGAAGTTGGTCATGAAGGCGTCGGTCATGTTGTCTGGATTCGTGGGCATGTGAGGCCCCATATCCACACCGAGTTCGGCATGCTTACCGACCATGGGCGCTGAGGATTTGCGTGCGGGGCCGTAGGAGATGTACTTGGCCTGATCCGCCAGACGCTGGGTATCGGTCGCGAAGGCGACGAACTCGTAGACCGCTTCCTTGTTCTTGCCACCGATCGGGATCGCCCAACCGTCCAGGTCCAGGGCCTGGCCGTTCCAAATCATGCCAATGGGTTGATTCTCCTCGACGATCGCGCTGAAAAGGCGACCGTTGTAGCCCGAAGCAATGCTGACCTCACCGTCGGCCAGGAGCTGCGGGGGTTGGGCACCGGCGGTCCACCACACGGCCTGATCCTTTAATGTGTCGAGCTTGGCAAACGCCCGGTCCACCCCTTCTTCAGTCCCGAGCACCTCGTAGACCTGGTCCACCGGGACACCGTCGGCCATGAGCGCCCATTCCAGATTGTAGACCGGCGATTTTTGCAGGCCACGCTTTCCTGGGAACTTCTCCAGGTCGAACACGTCCGCGATGGTCTCTGGTTTTGCGTCCGGGAAGTCATTCATGTTGTAGCCAAACATGGTCGAGTACACGATCTGCGGAATGAAGCAGTCCGATACCGAGCCCTCGATAAAGTCGTCGAGCGGCAGTGAGCCGTCGCTGCCCTTGACCAGCACGGCATTGTGATCGATCTCCTCGAACAAGCCCTCGTCGCATCCGGTGATGGCGTCGGACATCACCACGTCAACAACATCCCAGGTGACATTGCCCGCCTCGTTCTGCGCCCGGACTTCGGCCAGACCGCCACTGTAGTCGTCGGAATTCAGTTTGACATCGGGATTGGCGGCCATGTAGGGCTCGTGATACGCCTTCAACTGGCTCTGGGTGTAGGCGCCGCCCCAGGAAACAACCGTCAGGGTATCTTGGGCCTGTGCGGTGGCGCTGACGCCAAGCGCCGTTAGAATGGCAAGGGCCAAGGGTCTGATTTTCTCTAACCGATTCATAGTCATCTCTCTCCGTTGCTTCATCAATGCTGTTTTACGATGCGTATCCGCCGCCCAACCGGTGCGAAGCCGAAGTGGTCGGACGGACACCAATGTCAGACCGTATCAGGATGATGGCGTTCAGAGCGCATCCAAGGCCCGACAATCTTCAGCGTGCCAACCGACGGGCACAGTCTCGCCAACGCGCAGGTGCTGATGCCCCGCCGCGTTCGGGACCTTGATCACGAAGTCGTCATGCCCGCAAACCCGAACGCGGCTGCGCATGTGATCGCCCAGGTAGATCAACTCCAGAACCTCAGCATCGAAAATATTCGGCAGGCTGCCGCTCTCAGGGGCGATGGTGACCCGCTCAGGTCGCAGCGAGAGCGTGGTTGCGCTGCCCGTCGGACCGATGTTCACAGGCAGGGCATGGATCATGTCCCCACTCTCTGCTTCTACCAGACAGATGCTATCGCCGCTTTCGCGGATGGTGCCCACCAGGCGGTTGTTTTCACCGATGAATTGCGCCACGAACGCGTTGTCGGGCAGTTCATACAGCTGTTCGGGCGGTGCGAGTTGCTGGATGATTCCGTCGTTGAACACCGCGATGCGATTGGACATGGTCAGCGCTTCACTCTGGTCGTGCGTCACATAGACCACCGTGACACCCAGGGTTTCGTGGATGTGCTTGATCTCGTATTGCATCTGCTCCCGCAGCTGCTTGTCCAAAGCACCCAGGGGTTCATCCATGAGCACCAGCTTCGGCTCGAATACGAGCGCCCGGGCCACGGCCACCCGCTGCTGCTGCCCACCCGACAGCTGAGCAGGCCGACGGGCGCCAAACGCACCGAGTTCGACCATGTCCAATGCCGTGCGCACCCGCTGGTCGATCTCGCTTTTCGGCGTTTTTCGCACCGCCAGCGGGAATGCGAGATTCTCGGAGATGGACATGTGGGGGAACAAAGCATAGTTCTGGAAAACCATGCCAATGTCGCGTTTGTGGGGTGCGACGTTGTTGATCGGGTTGCCGTCCAGGTAGATTTCGCCATGGGTGGCGGTCTCGAAACCGGCCAGCATCATCAGGCAGGTGGTCTTTCCGGACCCAGACGGGCCAAGCATGGTCAGAAATTCGCCTTGGGCGATGTCCAGATTCAGATCCTTTACGACCAGAATCTCGCCGTCATAGCTCTTCTGTACCTTATCGAATCTTACGTAGGCGTTGTTTTCGCCAGGCATTGAGCACCATCACTCTTAGTCATTTGTCATATCGCTCACCCCGCCTGGCAGCGCGAGACCCCGGGGCCGCACCGTCCCTGTTTCTGATTACCCCTAACTAAGGGCTTCGAACTCCGTTCGATGATCGTGCGCTAACAGCCTGGCTAAGGACCCCAACTCGCCCAGCGAGCGTTGCTGTTCATTCTTGACCCCGCTATTTCAGTGTAGACACTCAATTCCAATAGTTACAAGCCCATCTTCCAAACCTGCACCATCGAAACGTGAAGTAACGTTCCGTCCCATATCCGCTCGGCGTCCGAAAATCAGTGGCTCGACCATTGAATGCGCTCCCCGCGAACAAACAAATAGGGCGGCCAAGGCCGCCCCTTTTTGATCGCCTCAGATGATTGTCAGTTCTTGCTCGTGTCCACCAGACGGTTTTCCTTGATCCAGGGCATCATCCCCCGCAGTCGCTCACCGACTTGCTCAATCGCGTGCTCACGCCCCAAGCGGCGTTTGGCTTTCAGGGTAGCGGCGCCGGCCTGATTTTCCAGGATGAACTCCCGGGCGAACTCCCCGGTTTGAATCTCTTTGAGAATGCGGCGCATCTCGGCGCGGGTGTCGTCGGTGATGATACGCGGCCCGCGGGTCAGGTCTCCGTACTCCGCAGTGTTGGAAATCGAGTACCGCATGTTGGCAATGCCGCCTTCGTACATGAGGTCGACAATGAGCTTCAACTCGTGCAGACACTCGAAGTAGGCCATCTCCGGCGCATAACCGGCTTCAACCAGGGTATCGAAGCCGGCCTCGACCAGCGCGGTGGCGCCGCCGCACAATACCGCCTGCTCGCCAAACAGGTCGGTCTCGGTCTCCTCACGAAAGCTGGTCTCAATGACACCGGCACGGCCACCGCCGTTTGCGGATGCATAGGCCAAGGCGATGTCTTTGGCCTGGCCACTGGCATCCTGAAATACGGCAATCAGGCTTGGCACCCCTCCTCCCTCGGTATAGGTGGACCGCACCAGATGCCCAGGCCCCTTAGGAGCGATCATGATCACATCCAGATCGGGGCGCGGTTCGATCTGCCCGAAGTGAATATTGAAACCATGAGCGAAAGCCAGAGCCGCCCCCTGCTTGATGTTGGGCTCGATCTCATCCCGGTAGAGCTTGGCCTGATGTTCGTCCGGCGCCAGAATCATCACCAGGTCCGCGCTGGCCGCCGCCTGTTCGACGGATTTCACCGACAGGCCGGCCGCCTCGGCCTTACCGACCGAGGCGGAACCGGGTCGCAGGCCGACAACAACGTCGACCCCCGAGTCCTTCAGATTGTTCGCGTGTGCATGTCCCTGTGAACCATAACCGATGATCGCCACGGTTCGGCCTTTGATCAAGGACAGGTCGGCGTCCTTATCGTAGTAGATGTTCATCAAAGCGTGTTTCCCCCTCAAGAATGACGGCCCGCGGTTCAGACCCGCAGACCCTTTTGACCACGGGCGATCCCTGAGACTCCTGACCGCACGACTTCCAGAAGATCGCCCGGTTCCAGGGACTGCAGAAACGCATCGAGCTTGTGTCCGGTTCCGGTCAGTTCCACGGTGTAGTTGCTGTCGGTGACATCGATGATGCGTCCGCGAAAAATCTCAGCCAGACGCATGACTTCGGATCGCTTCTCCCCCACGCTTGCGCGAATCTTGGCAAGCATCAGTTCACGTTCGATGTGGGCGCCTTCGGTTAGATCGACCAGCTTGACCACGTCAACCAGCTTGTTCAACTGTTTGATAATCTGCTCGACAATCTCCTCGGTACCGGTCGTAACCAGCGTCAACCGGGACAGTGATTCGTCCTCCGTGGGCGCAACCGCCAGCGACTCGATGTTGTATCCGCGGGCGCTGAACAATCCGGCCACCCGGGAGAGGGCGCCGGGCTCGTTTTCCAACAATATCGATATGATGTGCCGCATGCTTACACCAACACCATGCCTTCTTCGCTAGTGGACACCATCGCGTCACGGCCACCGAGAATCATTTCGTTGTGGCCACCACCCGAGGGAATCATGGGAAACACGTTCTCTTCCGGATCGGTCAGGAAATCCAGGAACACGGTCCTGTCCTTCAACCCGAAGGCTTCTCGCAGAGCGCCCTCGACGTCACCCGGCTTGTCGATCAGCATGCCGACGTGTCCATAACTCTCGGCCAGCTTCACAAAATCCGGCAATGCGTCCATGTAGGACATGCTGTAGCGCTTCTGGTAGAAGAACTCCTGCCACTGCCTCACCATCCCCAGGTACTTGTTGTTCAGGTTGACCACCTTGACCGGCGTCTGGTACTGCAGCATCGTGGAGAGTTCCTGCAGCATCATCTGAATGCTGCCTTCTCCGGTAACGCAGGCGACATCCAGATCGGGACAGCCCAGCTTCGCGCCCATGGCGGCGGGCAAACCAAAACCCATGGTGCCCAGCCCGCCGGAATTGATCCAGCGCCGGGGCTGGTCAAAGTGATAATACTGAGCCGCCCACATCTGATGCTGGCCCACGTCCGAGGTGACGATGGCCTTGCCTTCGGTGACCTCGTAGAGTTTCTGAACTACATACTGTGGCTTGATGATGGTGTCGCTGGGCTTAAAACCCAGGGAATCGATCTTGCGCCACTCGTCTATCTGAGCCCACCAGGCGGCCAGCGCGTCCGCGTCCGGTTTCCGGTCACCGTCCTTGACCATCTCTGCCATGGACTTCAAAACGCCCTTGACATCGCCCACGATGGGCACGTCGACCTTGACGTTCTTGGCGATGGAAGAAGGGTCGATGTCTACATGGACGATCTTTGCCACCGGACAAAATTTCTGCAAATCACCGGTTACGCGATCATCAAATCGTGCGCCGATGGCGACCAGCACGTCGCTGTTGTGCATGGCCATATTGGCTTCGTAGGTACCGTGCATGCCGAGCATACCGACAAACTGAGCATCCGTGGCCGGGTAGGCGCCGAGACCCATCAGTGTGTTGGTGACCGGGTAGCCCAGCGCCTTGCAGAGGGTCACCAGTTCCTGCGACGCATCGCCCAGGATCACCCCGCCGCCGGTATACATCATCGGCCGCTTGGCGCCCAGCATCAGGTCCACCGCCTTCTTGATCTGCCCGGTGTGGCCCTTCAGGGTCGGGTTGTAGGAGCGCATCTTGATTTTCTTGGGGTAGATGAACTCCGCCGTGTTCACGGTAACGTCCTTGGGAATGTCGACCAGCACCGGACCCGGCCGACCGGTGCTGGCGATGTAGAACGCTTTTTTGATGGTTTCGGCCAGATCCTCGGTCGATTTCACCAGGAAATTATGCTTCACGCAGGGACGGGTAATGCCAACCGAGTCCACCTCCTGGAAAGCGTCGTTGCCGATCAGTTTGGTGGGGACCTGTCCGGAAAGAATCACCATCGGGATCGAATCCATGTAGGCCGTGGCGATGCCGGTCACGGCGTTGGTGAGCCCGGGACCCGAGGTGACCAAGACAACCCCCGGCTTGCCCGTTGCCCGGGCGTAACCGTCGGCCGCGTGGGTGGCGGCCTGCTCGTGACGAACCAGCACATGAAGGACGGAATCCTGTTGAAAGATCGCGTCATATATATGAAGCACGGCGCCGCCCGGATAGCCGAAAAGGAACTCGACGCCCTCTTCCTGCAGACAACGCACGGTGATCTCAGCACCGGTCAGTTCCACTGTATTGATCTCCTCACAAAGAACGAAGAGCGGGCACGCGGCACCCGCTCGCTCGGCGTCCGGGCCAGCACTGCCGTTCAAACCCGCTGTCCAGTGCGTTGAGCGCCCCACTCAAGGTTCGAGCCTTCATCCGATCGGCCGATCCCCAATCCGGGCCTTTCTAAGACGAAACGGCCCGCAGATGCGGGCATTTAAGCGCTCAAAAAAGCGTTCCGACACTATAGGCTGCGCGCCCAAAAATCAACAAACGGGAACCGGTCCAATCTGGCTTCCGCGCACGGCCTGCCTTCGACGCAGGGATCGCAGGTGGGCCGTGTGCGATCCAGAACGGCCTCAGGCAGGCCATTGGGCTCTGCAAGCGCCAGGGCCATGCAGGCAGTTCGGTAGCCCACAGCCAGTCCAAAAGCCGTGCTGGCAAGGCACGCGAGCGCAGGACTGGCCGTCGCCAATTCCAGCGAGTGTAACGCGGTCAACATTGGCTCATCAGCGGCGCTCTGTGAATAACCGAAAGTCCCGCATGGCCCACTAGCCCCGAAACGGCGCCGGTATGATCTTGAGATCGACCGGCAATCACGCGGTGCTCGCCCGGGTCCTGGGACCACCCGGGTACGGCCATCAGCCCAGCAATCCGGCCTGCCATTTGATAGCCCATGGCACACGCCGCGCGCTTGCGCTTATCATGGACCGAACAGGGACATTCCGGCGCCCCACGGAGATCGACACAAATGTTGAAAGCGCTTTGCATGATTGCACTGCTGGCACTGTGCTGCACTGCACACGCCGCAGCCTATAAATGGACCGACGACGACGGCAATGTGCAGTATTCCGGCACACCGCCGACGGATCGCCCCTACGAAAATGTCAAGGAGCCGCCTCCGCCACCCAGTTTGTCCGGGGCCGAAACCGATGGCGGATCGGAAACCCCTCCGGCGGACGGATCGTCGGAGGCCAATCCGGACCAGCAGCGATCGAAGATCGAGGCCAACTGCAACCAGGCACGGGCAAACCTTGAGGTGTTGAATGAGAACGAGTTGGTGGAGTTCACCGATCCGGATACCGGTGAGACCCGGCGATTGGACGAGGAAGAACGCCAAGCGCAGATTACACAATCCCAAAAGGACATCGACTACTACTGCACAGAGTAGTGTTGCCAGATCTGATCGATCGCTCCGAACACGCCACTGGCCGACGCGTTAGCGCCAGATCCGCTGGCGGCGCAGAAGATTCGTGGCATGTACGGCGCCCGGGCGCCGTCCAACGGCTCGTTGGACGGCATCGATACATTGGACTGGACCGACTTCAACCGGATACTTCAGTTTCGCCCGGTCACGGCGACTTACAGCAGGCCAAGGGCGACCGGGGCCAGGCCTGCCGGACAGCATAATCAGCCATGCGCGTTACACGTTTCCCAATTCCGACGCTGAAAGAAACCCCCGCCGACGCCGAAATTGTCAGTCATCAGTTGATGCTGCGCGCGGGCATGATCCGGAAACTGGCCTCCGGTCTTTACTCCTGGCTGCCCCTCGGGGTGCGGGTTCTACGCAACGTGGAACGGGTGGTGCGCCAGGAAATGGATCGAATCGACGCCGCCGAGGTGTTCCTGCCAGCGGTTCAACCAGCGGAACTGTGGCGGGAATCCCAGCGCTGGGATCAATACGGCCCGGAGCTGTTGCGGTTCAAGGACCGCCATGAGCGGGAATTCTGCTTTGGACCGACCCATGAGGAAGTGATCACCGATCTGGTCCGAGGCGAAATCAAGAGCTATCGCCAACTGCCATTGACCTACTACCAGATCCAAACCAAGTTTCGAGACGAAATCCGGCCCCGCTTCGGCATCATGCGGGCGCGGGAATTCATCATGAAGGACGCCTATTCCTTTCACACCAACCCGGCATCGCTGCAGGAAACCTATGATCGCATGTACCAGGCGTACGTGCGGGTGTTTACCCGTCTGGGTCTGGATTTCCGAGCCGTTCTGGCCGATGGCGGCAGCATCGGGGGCCACACGTCCCACGAGTTCCATGTGCTGGCCGATTCCGGCGAAGACGCTATTGCTTTTTCGGATTCCGGTGACTATGCCGCCAACGTGGAACTGGCCGAGGCGGTGGCGCCGGTCGAACCACGCCCTGCGCCCACGGAGCCGATGAAAACCGTGGACACCCCCGGGCAACACACGATGGAGGCCCTTGCCAGCTTCATGGGCGTTTCCACCAGCCGCTGCCTGAAGACCCTCATGGTCAAGGGCGAAGCCGGCGGGCTGATCGCCCTGTGCCTGCGCGGCGATCATCATCTCAACGAGATCAAAGCGGAGAAGCTGAGCGGCGTGCTGTCCCCCCTCACCCTGGCGGAGGACGCGGATATCCGATCCGCCACCGGTGCGGGTATCGGCTCGGTGGGACCGGTGGGGTTGGAGATCCCTGTCATCACCGACCGGGCTGCGGCGGTACTCGCGGATTTCGTATGCGGGGCGAACCAGGACGATCGCCATCTGAGCGGGGTGAACTGGGGCCGAGATATGGCCGAGCCCCGGGTCGAAGATCTGCGCAACGTGGTCGAAGGCGATCTCAGTCCCAATGGTGATGGCCACATCGCAATCCGCAGGGGTATTGAAGTGGGCCACATCTTTCAGCTCGGCACCAAGTACAGTGAGGCCATGGAAGCCACCGTGCTTGACGAGGACGGAAAGAGCTGCCTGGTCACCATGGGCTGCTATGGAATCGGCGTGACCCGGGTCATCGCCGCAGCCATCGAACAGAATCACGATGATCACGGCATCGCCTGGCCAGCGGCCATGGCCCCGTTTCAGGTTGCGGTGCTGCCACTGAACGCCGCTCGATCAGAGCGGGTGCGTGAGGCGGCCGAATCGGTGTACTCCACCCTCAGCGCGGCCGGCATTGATACCCTGATCGACGACCGGGGCCTGCGACCGGGCGTGATGTTCGCGGATATGGAATTAATCGGGATCCCTCACCGGCTGGTGGTGGGCGAGCGGGGCCTGGATCAGGGCGTGTTCGAGTACAAGGGACGGCGGGACGCAGAGCCGACCCTGGTGCCGCAAGCAGACATCATCGCCTTCCTGCAACAGCGCATTACCCACTGACGGCATTTCCGTCAGTGGGCGGTGGGAAACGGCAGGCGGGCATCCGGCGGAGGCAGTTGGACATGAAACCCCCGCTGCAGAAGGTTTTTCAACACCTGAACCGCGTCCTCCTGGGCCAGGGTGCGTTGCGGCCACAGCACCAGATCCATGACAAATTCGGCTTCGCCAATGGCGCCGAGCAGCGCATCCGGCAGCGCCTGAAAGCCGTCCCGGGACGACAGGTACAAATAGGTGTCAGGCTTGCGACGACTCCGGTAAACAAAGCACAGCACCGCATCATCCCCGGAAGTGATCAGCCAATTTCAAAGGCCGTGTAGCGACCGCCTTGTTCGATCGCCAGAGGCTCGGTCGAGACATCGCTTACCCTGGCGTTTGGCGGCCCCCGATGCAGCCAGTCGATCAAGCCTTGCACCGCAGCCGGTGAACCGCAGGCGATGACTTCCACTCGGCCATCTTCGAGATTTCGGGCGTAACCCCTGAGCTTGAGCTGCTCAGCCTCGGCCTGGGCCGAGGCACGGTACCAAACGCCCTGCACCAGACCGGAGATCAGGCACTTTACGCAGATCTCGGGCTCGATATCAGACCCGCTGTTCATGGAACCAGATCGAGGTCGGCCCCCGATTCCTGCAACATGTTCTCCAGCATGGCCGCGGTCAGCGGCCCCAGATGGCGATTGGCGATCTCACCGTCCGGCGAGACAACAAAAGTCATGGGCAGGCCGAGGATCGCAGGCATGCCTTCCGGCGGCGTGATGCCCGCCAGCAGAATGGGATAGTTGACGCCCAGATCCTCGACAAACGCCTGGAGTTCCGCCACCTCGATATCCTCGATATCCAGTCCCAGTACCGTAACGCCCTGATCCGCGTATTGTTCAGAAAACCAAGCAAGCTCCGGCATCTCGGCCAGACAAGGGGGGCACCAGGTCGCCCAGTAGTTGACCACGACCCAATCGCCCCGGTAATCCGCAAGCCGGTGGATCGTGCCGTGCAGATCGGGCAATTCAAATTCAGGCGTGGCGGCGGATGCCACGAAATTGGGGCTCAACAACAGGGCCAGAATCAGCCCGGTGAATCTGCAACTTGCAACGTGCACATCGACTCCTAGGGAAGGTCTGATCAATTGCTGCGA
>Ga0316194_10002522_pt1 | contig 12795 bp, 5 predicted proteins | sample CroRivsedime1_MG_FD_204936 | JGI IMG/M metagenome (GOLD analysis project Ga0316194, IMG submission 204936) | Coastal sediment microbial communities from Maine, United States - Cross River sediment 1 | ecosystem: Environmental > Aquatic > Marine > Coastal > Sediment | place: USA: Maine...
CCAGATAGGTGAAGGTGTCGGTGCCGGGATAGTCCGGATCGGGGGTGTAGACGAAGGAACCGTCGGGGCACAGCTTAAGCGCTGTGTCGGGGCAGGACAAGTACCCGTAACTAACATTGCCGACAAGCTCGACCGTGGCGCCCGCGCCCTCGGCCGGCTCGCCGTGGTAGGTGTCGTTCTCGAGCACGCCGGGGGCCTCGACGAGGAGCGTGTCGGCGTAAGGGACCGCGAAGGTGTCGTCATACGCGATGAGTGTCTGTCCCTCAGCCGCCGGTGCGAGAAGGACCAACACCGAGATCAGGCTGCCGACGATTCGGCCGAACGTCAAACCCGGATTTGATGCCTCAATCTCCCCACTCATCGGCAACCCCTTCGTATTTCGCCCTCGAAACCTCACTGGAGCACCAAAACACTGGCCGGGATCAGCCACCCATCGTTGGTTCCTGGGAGGGCAGCCCCGTTGACCTCAGAAACCATCGCCGCCACGCCCCCGGTCGCACCCTCCGGCACCACGTCATTCACAACAATTCTCAATGTGCCGGAGTCAATCAAGCCGAGACCGTAACCGTCGATAAAGGCGTTGTCCTGAAGATACTCGCCGGGTCGCAGCTGGTAATTCTCCTGATGGACCACCGTTCCCTGCAGGTCGATGACCTCAGCCTGCACCGAGACCGGGATCAGAAGGCCCGCGCCGTCGGTGAATGTGTTTTGCAGGATGAGATTGCTGCGGGTGCGGTCATTCGAACTGAATCCTGAAATCCGTCCCTCGGACCCGGCGCTGATCATGTCCTCATCCGCGAATGGCGGAATCCCGAGGCCATAGGTCTTGAGGCCATCCACGCCACCCTCCTCAGAGTAGGTGCGCATCCACAGCAGGCTTTGCGCGGCCACCACCTCGAGGCTGCCGGATGCCGGGGGTTGGAGGGAAAACAAATCACTCAGAATATTGCCCTGAAAAATCCCTTCGCGGGACGCAAGATCGATCGACCTGCCGTCCACAGCACCGCTGTTGTCGGCACCCGACGGGAAGAATGTGAATGCAGGCGAATCCGCCAGGTCCGAGAGGTTGAAGACCATGACGTCGCTGCGCCACTGGCTGCCGTTGCGACCTCGTGTGACCGCAGCGCCCGGCAGCCACGGCCGATCACCCTTGGATCCCGGCCATTGGCCCAGCATGTAGCTGCCGTCATTGGTGAGGTTGTCGATGATCGTGGCGTAGGTCACGATCTTTCCGTCGACACCCACGACTTCGAACCGGTGGAGGCTGTCTTCGACCGCTACCCCGTCGGGATCGGTCACCAGCCCTGGAAAGACTCGCCGGAACAGCTTATTCAGCTGCAGCCAGCTGTACGGCTCGACTGGTAACGTCTGTTCCTCTTGAATCACCCCAAACCGATCGATGGCCCGGATCGTCACCATCGTGCAGTCGGCGTCAGTCGAGAACCCGAGATTCGTGCGGAACGGACCTGCAATCGCCGGCACGTAGAGCGAGGTCCCGGCCGGCAAAGCCGTATCCCAGCTCAGGCCAGGCACATACACACCGTAGCGCTTCACTGCGTCGACTCGGTTGTAGGTGTTGGCCGAGACAAGCAGTCTGCCCTCGTCGCCGGACACTACCCGCCAGAAGATCGCGCCGCCACCCGAACTTCCGAAGGTGGTGCTCACCACATCCTCGAGTGTCTGGGTCCGGTTCGCGCCGATCGTCAAGGTCACCGGTGCCCCGACAGTCCCTCCTTCGGGGCTGAAATAGAGATCCACGACCGTATTGCCGGCGGCGGCGTTGTGCAGAAAAAGATCCGAGTGCCAGTCGCTGCCCTCAGCCCCCCGGACGTCGGCCACGCCCGCCACAACGCCGGTCATGACCGGGAGGGGATCCGTGACGGTGATGTTCCGGGCGTCCGGATCGGGATCCGACGCACCCTGTGCATCGGTTGCGGTCAACGTCACCACATACGTCCCGGGGCCAGTGTAGACGTGGTTTCCCGGGGTCAGCAATGTCGACGTCCCGCCATCGCCGAAGGCCCACAGGACAGTGATCGAATCACCGTCGGGATCGCTCACCGACCCCTCGAAGAACACCGATTCCCCGACCTCCACCGTCACATCGACCGAGGGCTGCACGATCGTTCCTGTCGGTGGGGTGTTGCCTCCAACTGCGACCAGGGCCACGGTGAAGTCATCCGCGAAGATGAACTTCTGGTCTTCGAGTGTCCCCTCGATCTCGCGAAACTCGAAGGTGGTGAAGCTGCCGTCGATCACGACCCCGTAGAACCGGTGGATCGAATCGACCGGACCGAGATCGATCGGGTTGGCATCGTCACCGTCCACGATCAGCTGGATCTCGGAACCGAAGAGCCCCGAAAACCAGCCGCCGATCGCCACCAGCGAGCGCTCCGAGCTTCCGGTGAAGCCGTCCTCGATGAAGTCGGTCGGATTCGGCACGCTCTGATCGCCGTGCGGGTTGGAGTAGAACCCCCAGTCCCCGGTGCGCGCCGGTCCGCTGCCGGTGCTGATCGCGTTCGCAGGATGATTCGATGCCCAGGTGACGCCCTGGCTGGTGGCGCTCGCCACCGTCTCCGGGTTCCTGGAAGAGCCCCAGGCGCCGTCGTCTTCGAACCCCTCCTGAAAGCTCGTACGGCCGGAAATGGCGCCTACGAACTCGGCCTCGTCGGTGAAGAGCGTCGCCCCGGTTGCTGGGCCCGCCGCGCAGAGGGCGAGCGCAGCCCCGCACACGATGTCACGCCACCGTTCGGCGCCGCTCGTCCAGCTCATGGTTTTCCCCGTTACTCTAAGTTATTACTCGACGATGAGGTTTTCAACCCGGAATTCGCCAATCACCACGGTGACCTTGTCACCCGCCTTCACCAGGTTCCCGGCGTTGCCGAAGAACATCCAGTAGATCTTTCCCTCTTGAGGGGTATTCGAGTTGCGCAACGGCCCGAGCTTGGCGGTCTCGGGCACCGCGAGGACCTTGCCGGTCTCCTGATGGATCAGCTTGGGTTTGATCTGCCGCTTGAAGAGGTCGGTCGCCTTGTCGGCGTCGAGCACCCGGTAGCGGTAGTCGATCATGTGGTCGTTTGCGGTCATGCGGATGCTGGTGACCTCGACGCCCCACTGCGCCGCCAGATCCACCGGTTCGGCTTGCGCCACCGGCTCGGCAGCTGCCGCCGCGGTCTCCGCCGCCGGTTGGTCGGCGGGCGCCGCGGAGGCGCAGGCCGATCCCAGAAGGACCGAGGCCAGAAGCACGGGCAGGAAGCCTAGCAGGCCAGCCCGAATCCATTGGTTGTTTGCTCCACGAATGATCGCCATCTGTCGCACCTTTTGCCGTCCTCAGCTGTTTTCGATTCGTTGATAGAAAAAGACGACCGGGCGCCTCGAGGCGCCCGGCCGGGTCGGGTTGTTATTATTTGACCACGTTGATGCGCACCGTGGCCACGTTGGAGAGGGCTCCGACGTTGTCTTGCACAGTGTACTGGAACAAGTCCGTGCCACGGAAGCCGCGCTTCGGATCGAAGGTCACGAACCCGAAGGCGTCGACTGTCGCCGTACCGCCCCGCGGGGTCATCACGGTGGTCTGTCGGCCCGCAGTGTCCGGGTCGAGGTCGACCGTTGCAACGGCAATGCTGCCGTCCGCGTCGACGTCGTTGGCGGTCACGCTGAAGGTCACGGCGGTGTTCCTTGTCGTTGTCGCGAAGTCGTCGTTCGCCACCGGCGGGCTGTTGGTGACCTCGATGGTCACCGTCGCCACGTTGGAGGTGGCTCCGAGGTCATCGTCCACTGTGTATTGGAAGGTGTCCGTGCCGATGAAGCCGGTAGTCGACGTGTAGAGGATGGTGCCGTCGAGAAGGTTCGTGACCGTCCCGTTGCCGGGTCCTACCGTCACAATAACGCTCGTCGGATCCAGATTGCCGTCTACGTCGGTGTCATTGACCACCACGTCGATGACCTTCGGCGTGTTGCCCGGTGTCGTCGCCACGTCGTCATTCGCCACCGGCGCGGTGTTGGAGACCGTGATGGTCACCGTGGCGGTGTCGCAGAGAGCGTTCAGTCCGGCGCCATCGTCACCCGTGTCACAGACCTCGTAAACGAAAGTGTCCGGGCCGGTATAGGCGGGATTCGGCGTGTAGCCGAAGGTGCCGTTGCCGTTGTTCACCAGGGTGCCGTTGGCAGGCCCTGCGCAGACCGGGGTTCCTGTCACGCAGTCAGTATTAGCGGTCGTCGGATCCAGATTGCCGTCCGGATCGGTGTCATTGGCCACCACGTCGATGGTGACCGCAGTGTCCGGCAGCGTCTTCGCCGTGTCGTCGTTCGCCACCGGCGGGTTGTTGACCGGCGTGACGGTGATCGTCACCGTGGCCACGTTGCTGTTCGGTCCGGGCGTCGCTGCTGTGTCCACCGCCTGGTAGGTGAAGGAGTCCGTGCCGTTGAAGTTCGAATCCGGCGCGTAGGTGAACGAACCGTCCGCGACCAGAGCAAGGGTGCCATCCGAAACGTCGGAGATCAGTGTCGCCTCGTAGGTCGCGGGGATCGGGCCGATGCCGTCCGCAGCGAGGTCGTTGCCCAGTACGCCCGGCGCCGTCACAACAAGGCCGCCAACCGCATCCTCAGCAATGGTGTAGGCACCCGCGGTGGCGGGGTCAGCCACCGCCGTCGGCGCATCCACCGCCGTTCCGGCCACGATATAGGTCAGCATGCCGCCGCCGGTGTCCATCCAGTTGGTGAGGCCCAGCGCGCGGTCGTAGAGTGCGTACGTTCCGGCAGTCTCTACGTTGACGACGACGTCAATGGTCTTGGCGGCCTGCAGCTCGAGCCCGTACTGCTCCATCTCGAAGGGGTAGGGGTTGCCGTCCTCGGCGATCAGGCGCATGTAGAGCCCGCCCTCGAGGGTCGGAACGTGGGTCTTCAAACCGGCGTTGACGAAGCGCAAGAGCAGGTCGGTGATGGTGTTGACGGCGATGTCCGTGGTGTCCGGAAAGGCCGCTCCGTTGATCAGGAAGTAGCGGGGCTTGTAGTCGAAGGTGCTGGTGGGGCCGGCGGGCGTACCGTAGGTCCCGTCCGCGACCGCGGCGTGGAGCGCCGGGTCGATCTCGCTGTAGACCAGGGTCGCCTCGTTTGCGAACCCGTAGTTTCCGACCGTGAGCGCACCGTAGAGACCCATCTGCACCTGCACCTGCGGGTGGGTGCCGCTGTGATAGAGGTAGGTGCCCTCTTTTACGCCGGTCCAGATATAGGTTCCGACAGCGCCCGCAGCCGTCTCGGCGTCGAAGGAGCGCACTCGGCTCCTGCCCTGGGGGTCGGTGAACATCACCGGGCTCGTCTCCTTGAGCTGGCCGGGGACGAAGATCGAGACCGGGTCGGCCAGGCAGTTCTTGAGGTTGACGGTCAGGGAGCCTACCGTGTCGGTCAGCTGTGGACCGACGGTCCACGGCACTGGCGTGTCAGGGCAGGTATAGAGGTTGGCATCCGTGCCGGCGTCCACAAACGCCCACATCGGAATCTCGTCGACGCCTGCAGTTCCTCCGGGTGGTAGCCACTCGGCAGGTACCGCCGCCAACTCCGCAGCAAAGGAGGGCATCGCCGCAAGGGCGAAGGCCGCCAGCGCCAGGGCCGGCAGTTTGAATTGTCTAAAGAATTTCGTGTAATTCATTTGATTTCTCCTTTCCTATGGAATCGCGACGTAGGGCGGCTCGACCACCATCATGGAGAGCATGCCGCCGGGGAAGATGTCGAAGTTGGTGAGCTCCTTCTCGGCGTGAGAGTGCCACATGAAGAAGTAGCCGCCGAATGGATTGAGGCCGCCCTCGCCCGGGGGCAGGGGCTGCACGTCGCCCATGAAGGGGCTGCCGGACCACCACCCGCCGAAGGCCATGTTCTGCTTCTCGGGGAGAGTGACAGGCAGACCCTTGCCGTGATCGGCGCAGTACTCCCAGTTGGTGTCGTCGAAGCCGTCGCCGGGAGCCCACGGGTTCTCAAGCCCTTCGGGCAGTGCTAATCCCGTCTCGTTGTCCACGAGGTCGTTGGCCGAGCAGATGTTGTCGTGGCAGGTGGCGCCTGGGTTGTCGTCGTCCTCCATGTTGTTATCCGCATCGGTGCATCCTGCGGCCGGGCCGTAGAGGTCCCAGCCCAGCTGGGCGCCGGTCCAGGTGAAGATCTGGTCGACCGTCTCGCCGGGCACCGACAGGGTGGTGAACTTCGAGCGCGGATGGACCAGCAGCCGCCCGTCGCGGGCGATTTGGTCGGCGTTGTTGCCGTGGAAATGGAAGGGGTGCTGTCCCTGGCCGGCGCCGATGATGCGCATCAGCAGCTTCTCGCCCGGGTGCATCCGCGGCGTCGCGTTGTAGGGCTGATGGGGCAGCCAGGAGACGAAAGCATCGGCCAGGTCATCTGGACCGGCGCGGCCGTTGATGAACCAGTAGACCGGGTAGTACTCGGTCATGTCGAGGTTGGCGAAATCCCCCTGCTCGACCTGCGCGTGGACACCCGGGTCCATCGAGGTCAGCAGGAAGAGGTACTCGTGGTCGAAATCGGTGTCGACATTGTAGGCGTAGCCCTCTCCGTCGACGGGCCGCACGATGATCGCCCCCACCAGACCCATCTCGACCTGCAGCTCCGCCTCGGTGCCCGAGTGGTACATGTAGGTGCCGGGCTGGCCGGCGGTGAAGCTGTAGGTCACCGTGTCCGCATCACCGCAGGATTCCTGGGTCAGGAGCCCAGCGCTACCGCCTGATGCCGTCACCGCGTGGCCCGGGAACACCATGGAGGTGCACTGGCCGAAGGGCAGCTCGCTGACCAGGGTGATGGTCAGGGAGTCGTTCTGGTTCAGGATGATGGTCGGCCCGGGGTACTGCGGTATTCCCACACCCTCGTGGTTGCCGAGGTCCTCGTAGCCCCAGAAGTGCAGGGAGCCGCCGTCCGGGGTGCTGACCTCGCCGGCCATGGCCGTGAAGTTCAAATTGGTCACACCGACGATGCCGTCGATGCGGGCCTGGGCGGCCGCGCTGCCGGCGGCGAGCAGCACGAGGGCTGCGGCGACACCGATCGCGAGGGCTCCGGAGGCTCGATTGATCTTTCGCTTGGTTTTCATTTTTTCCTCCTCACCCTATGGGTTAATGACGATTTCGGTCATCATGCCGCCGAAATCTTCGCCGTCGTTGCTCAGGTAGTTGAGATTGGCAGCGTACACGTAGTACGTGCCAGCCGGCACTCCGGTGGTATCGAGGATGGCGTCCGTCGCCATGCCGCCGCCGAGAGTGACCGAGTTGGTTTTGTAGTGGAGCGGTGTCGTGCCGTCGGCACTGCGCAGCTCACGCGAGTCGATGCCCACCACCCTCATCGGGATACTGGGGCTGATCAGGGTGTGGCTGACCGTGATATTGAGGTTCGACAGCCGTAGCAGGATCTTCTCGCCCGCGGAGGCGGTGATCAGCGAGGACTCCACCTGCGACTGGATGCCGCCCGTGCAGTCGCCGCCACACTCGGGATCCGAGGGGGCCGGCAGTGGGTCCGGGTTCACGGTGTCGGGGTAACCGCGGCCGTTGATCATGGGATAGCGGTCCTCCATGAAGGCGAAGGGCAGCGGCTGGACGAACCAGCTGGCGTCGTGGAACTCGGGGTCGAAGCCGCCGAGCTGGATCGGGTACTCGACGTCGTAGGCCGTGGAACCGTCTCCGTCGTTGTAAACATAGCCCTGGACGAGCGAGGTGGCGTTGCCACCCAGCCGGCTCACGGTCGCGGGGTCAATGGGGTCACCATAACCGATCTTGTTCTGCAACGGCCGCACGTAGAGGTTGCCGAGCATGCCCATTTGCATGTGCTCGGTGGCCTCGACGTGCCAGTGGTACATGAAGGTGCCGGGATCGACCAAATTGTAGTAGTAGGTCAGGCTCGCCCCCATGTTGATCGAGAGGGCCGACTCGGGCAGGCCGTCGAAGACCGCCGAGGCGTTGGGGAAGCCGTGGAAGTGGACGGTGTGGGGGTCGAAGAGGTCCGGACGGATCAGCATGCCGACGTTGGTCAGGGTGAGATAGAACTCGTCACCCTGATCCAGCGCGATGACCGGCGCCGGCCAGGCCGCCGCCAGGGTTCCGGCCGCCATGACGTCGTCCGAGATGTCTCCATCGGCACGCGCCGCGTCACCGTCCTTGACCCCGGTGAGGTCGGCAAAGCTGAACATGTACTGGGTCCTGCCATCGGCCATGGTGGAGAAGCCGTCACCGCCCGACAGGTGCATGCAGGCGACGCCAGGCGGCTGCACCTCGAGTCCTAAGCATTGGTTGTTGCCGCCGGGGCAATCACCGTTATTCGTGCAGGCGACGTTGGGGGTCTCAGAGCATACTTCACTCTCCCATTTCCCGTCGCCATCTACATCCCCCGGGCACTGGACGAGGATCTGGGCACCGGCAGGGGCGCCGGTGAGCAGGACCACGGCGAACGCCAGGGTCGCGATTCCTGAAAGCCTTGTGCGGCTCATGGAGGGCTCCTTTCGCTGGTTGCGTTGTGAATTCATTTCAAATCTCCTCTAGGTAAAGGCACCCCGCCGGGCCGGAGCCCGGCGGGACGCTTACGGTATTCGTGTTTATGGATACATCTCGTCGGCGCCGCTATCGACTGGAGTAACACGCCCATCGCCGTCGAAGTCGTTCAGGAGGACGGGGAACTGATCGAGGAGGTTGATTCCAATTTCACGGGCCGACGAACTGCCCATGATGTGGTAGTCACCGAAGAGAGTGCCGGGGAGACCGTCACCCAGGAGATCACACAAATCGACCGATCCATCCGGATTCCGCGTGCAATCGTCCCAGAGCGCCAGCGGCCCGTACTTCAGGCGGATGAAGTTGCCGCCCTCGTCGAACGCTGCCGGGGTCTGGATACCGGTGTTGACCTCCTGCTGGAAGACGCTCGAGCGGGCGCCGTTGACATACTCGTCGACGAACGACGGATCGGCGTCGCCGGTGAGGATGCACGAGGTGCCTGGATCGCACGCCAGCGCCGCCGGAGCCAGGTCGTCGTAAACCACCGTATTGCCCCCGGGGCAACCCAGGTTGTCGTTGACGTCCGGGCAGAGGCCATAGGTCGCCACGCAAGACGGGTCACCCGGCACGCAACCGCTCGAGAGATCGGCGAAGAAGAAGAACTGCCGGTTCTGCCAGATGATGTTGTTGGCGAAGACGCTCGGGTCGGAAAACGCACCTGTCGGGAAGAAGACCGCCAGCCCGGCGCTGTGGTCCCGGGCCACGATCCCGGCCCCTTCCTGCGGCGTCGACTGGTTGGGGGTTCCCGGCGAGAAGGCCTCGCCGGCGGTCGCCGTGCTGTCGTTGTTGGCGATGGTGTTGTGGGCGAGCCGCACGTCGACCGCATCCCGCATCGAGATGCCGCCGCCGGCCAGCGCCGCCACGTTGTTGACGATCATATTGTTAAAGACGTCCACCGCGTACCACAGGTTGGGATCGTTTCTTCCCGCGCTGCCGGGCCGCCTCGGTGTGTTGGTCGGGTTGGCGGCCACGTCCTGGCCGTTGATGCCGGACAACCGGATACCGCCGCCGTCACCGGCGCCGGCCGAGTTGCCCTGGATCAGGTTGTCGATCACCTGGACGTTGCCAGCGCCGGGGGTGAGCCCGCCGGCCGCCAGCGCCGGAGCGCCGCCGATGAAGATGCCGCCGCCCGAGATCGTCGATCCCTGGAAGAAGCTCTCGTTGAAGATGACGGTGTTGTCGGCGATGAGCGGAGCCCCCGTGAGCGCCCACTCCTCGGTGATGCATTGGTTTTGGCCTCCTTGGCAATCATTGTTACCCGTGCAGGCGACCTCGGGGGTCTGGGAGCAGTATCCTTCCGCCAAGTCCACCGACTCCCAGAGGCCATCGCTCACTCCGACGTGGCCGATGCCGCCGCCTTCGCCGAGCGAGAAGTTACCGCACACCCAGTTCTCGGTGAGCTCGTAAGAGTCGGCGCCGGCGCACATCGAGATGCCGCCGCCGAAGCCGCCGAGGCCGCCGTTGAAGACCACCTGGTTGTGGTGGATCGAGACGTAGTCGTTGTCGGCGTCGGTGTAGGCGACGCCGCCGTCCGCCTGCTCGAAGGTCAGCGCCGGGTGTCCGACCCGGATGCCGCCGCCGTAGAAGCCGCTGTTATTCGAGATGCGGTTGTTGGAGATCTGCAGGTAGTCGGCGTAGCCGTTGATCACGATGCCGCCACCGGTGTCGGCGCCCCGAATGGTGAAGCCGTCGATGCGCGCACCGCGGTTCCTGCCGTTGGGGCCGTCAAAGCCAAGCTGGGTACCCGTGCTCGCGAGGACCAGGATGCCGGCACCCTCCTCGTTCCACAGAGTCACCGGCTCGGGATCCCCGGGGGCGACCTCCTGGCCGGGCAGCAGATTGATGTCGCCGCTGGCGATAAGGGCGTCGACCACCCCGCGCCACACATCGAGCTTGTCGGTCGGCGCCTTGACGGCGTTGATGATCGTGCACTCACCGGAGCCCTGGAGCTGCACCGGCTTCCACATGACGACCATCTCGTTGGCCTGGCCACAGCCGACCAGGATCAGGTCGTTCGCTTTGGCGTTGTCGATGGCGTTCTGGATGTCGTGCGCGAGCGCCCCGCCCGATGGCGTGACGTAGGCGACGTCGGCGTTCGTCCGCAGGCCGACCTGTACGGTGACTGCGGAGATCGATTCGAGATTATTATCGTCGCGGACAATCCGGAGCTGACCGGTCGTTGTGCCCGCGGGAAGGGTGGCGGTGATTGTGCCAGCGACCGGGTCGTCCCATGCTGCGGGGATCGGCTGATCGCCGATAAACACCTGGCCCGAAGGGCCGAAGCCGTAGTCGCGGGTGATGAACTTGTTCGCGGTGTCTGCTCCGACGCAGGCATCTGCGCCCGCAGCCGCATTGCAGTAGTTGGGGTTCTGCACCGACGTGATGCCCATCGAGGTGATGGTGATGGTCGCGGTCCCTGTGGAGGCGTCAGCCACGTACGGGCCGACACCATCGCCCTGGACTTCCCAGATCCGCGGCGTGCCATCTGGGAACTCGCAATCCAGCGGGAACTGGTCGGGGCCGGTGAAGGCCGCCACCGGCACCACCGGGGTGTCGAGGTAGGTGGTCACACCCGGCATGTACTGGAAGTTGTAACAGAAGGTGCTGTACTGCTGGTTCCAGTTGGGGTCGGGGTTGTTCGGATCATCGCCCGGGTCGTTCATGCAGGTTGTGAGCATGTTGGGCGACATGCCGCTGGGCGCCGGCAGATTGGTGGTAATGGTCGAGGGGCCCAGGAAGTTGTAGTTACCGTACTGGTCGGACAGCGTCTTGCCGATGATCCTGCCGCTCCAGTCACGGATGGAGACCGGGACGAAGGGCGGCGCGTACTTCTCGCCGAAGTTCGGCGAGTTGGGGTCGAACTCGTTCTGGGTATCGTCGAGGATGAAACCGTTGGCGTGCGCCGCCACCGGCACCTCGGTGAAGAGCCAGAAGTCGGCCGCGCCGTTGGCGCCCGCCGTGAGGATGACCTCCTTGCGGTCGCAGAGCGGCCGGAAGGCTGGCACATGACTGCCGGTCTCCCAGCCGAAGGGCGACTCGATCATCTGGTCGGGGAAGAGGGTCAGGTAGGGCGGGACTTCGGCAAGCTCGCCGACGCACTGCGGCACAACCGGAATCGGCGCCTTCGCAAACTGCGCCTCGGGCTCGTACTCGTCGCCGAAGTCGACGTTCTTGTCCTCGGGCTTGAGGATCTCGTAGCCGATCGGGGGCACCACCTCGACGACGTAGTTGCCGGGGAGGATGTAGCCCTGCCACTCGTCATCGCCTGCGCCGCACGTACCGTCTGGGTTCAGACCAACCATGCAGGCGTCATCGAAGGCGTAGCCGCCGTCGAAGACCGCGGGACGCACCTGGTTGAAGACCCGCAGGCCGTCGTAGCAGTCCTGTGTGAAGAAGTTGACGCCGTCGGGTGAGAACTTGAACGGCGCAGGAGAGTCCCCCGTTACGTTGTCTACCTGGCTTTCACCCCACTTGCAGCCGGTGGGGATCGAGTCGTCCCAGCTGTCGGTGAGGGTGCTGTTGAGTAAGGTCAAGCCATCAGCGCTCCAAAGATTGACCTCCACACCAGGGATCCCCGGCTCCCACGGCTCGGCCGCGGCCAGCGCCGGGTCGTTCTCGGCCCGGGTGATGGCGTAGAAGACGATGCCGGAGATGCCGCCGTTGCCCGCCAGGCCCGGGGAGATGTCCGGGTAGTGCCGCTTGCCCCAGAGCAGGGCGTGGGTCTGGCCGATGAAGCCCTGGAAGCCGGCGGTCAGCACCGGTCCGAGCTCGGTGCGGTGGGTCGAGGTCTCCTGGCAGATCCCCGGGTTGGCGTCACAGAAAGGATCCGTCGGGTTGGTCTGATCCTGGGGGGCAATCGTTCGACCGAAGGTGAACTCCTCTTCCCACGGGGGGACGGATTCCTCGAACGGGATAAACCCGCCGTTGTCGACCACCGCGGTGAGGCCGGTGGCCTCGAAACGGGCAAAGTCGACCTCGGCCACCAGCCAGGAGAAGAAGGGGAAGACCTGGTCGAAGGTGTAGGCGCCGGTGAAGTCGGAGACGTTCTCCTGATAGACCGTGCCGTCGCGCCAGCGCAGGATCACCGCCTGGTCGTTGATCGGGCCTTCGAGAGGATCGCCGGCATCCCAGACGCCGTCGCCGTTCTCGTCGTTGAAGACACGGTGCTCCTGGCGGTGGAACCACTGGAAGACCGGCACCTCGATGAAGTTGCAGCTACCGTTCGGCGTGTTGCAGACGCCGTTGGTGATCGAGACCCCCTTGA
>Ga0316194_10002523_pt1 | contig 12794 bp, 9 predicted proteins | sample CroRivsedime1_MG_FD_204936 | JGI IMG/M metagenome (GOLD analysis project Ga0316194, IMG submission 204936) | Coastal sediment microbial communities from Maine, United States - Cross River sediment 1 | ecosystem: Environmental > Aquatic > Marine > Coastal > Sediment | place: USA: Maine...
AATACCCTTTAAAAACCATGGGGCCTTTGACGGCAATCTCACCGACTTCTCCCACCGGCACCTGATGGTCATCGTCATCAACCAACCGTACATCTGCCAGCGCTATGGTCCTGCCGGCTGAACCGGGTTTGTCGGAATAACGGCCCATGGTGGCGATGGCCGAGGTTTCCGTCTGGCCGTACATGCAATAAAAAGTACCGCCCACCGATTCCTGGTATTTTTCAATGACTTCGGGAGATTCAAGACCGACAACATGTTGCAGGGTGCTGATGTCGTTGCCGGATTTTCCAGCCGCTTCCAATACCGAGGCCAGAATCGGCGAAAAATCAAACATGAATGATATCTTTTTCTCCTCGATAAGCTCAACAGCCCGGGCAGCATCAAATTTGCTCATATTGACATTCAGGGCACCGCCATGGAAACTGCCGGTGGCCATAAAAAGACCGCCGACATGAAAAAGCGGTAATATGTTTAAATGAACATCATCGGCCGACAAATTCATGAGAAGGTTGATGTGGATATTGGCACTGATGAGATTCCCGTGCGATAACAGGGCGCCCCTGGGTCTTCCGGCTACTGCTGCCGTATGGATGATGACCAGGCCGTCATCGGTGGACACATCCGGTGGGTCGAATTTTCCGTCATTGTTCAGCAAGGCATCAAAATCGGAAAATTTACCTCCCGGGGGTTTCAGGTTAAAAAATTTCTTCACGGACGGAAGCTTCTTTTTAGAATCCTCGATCATCTCCTGATATTCAGGATCGACAAAAAGAAATTCGGGTTCGCCGTCGTTAAAATTGAACACTGCTTCTTCAGCTGAAAGCCGCCAGTTGATGGGCAGGACAATGGCACCGGTGGCGGCAGCGGCACCGTAAAGGCAGAAAAATTCTAGGCTGTTCTTTCCGAATGCCCCGATGCGATCGCCTTTTTTGATCCCGGCTTTTTGCAGGCCGCAGGCCAGTTGATCCACTTTGTTTTTGTACTCGGCGAAGGTCAAACTGCGTTGGTCATCAACTTCAAACCATGCCGGCCTGTTCCGAAAACAAACCGCATTGCGCTCAATGAGATCATAAAAACCAAAGTCGTAGAGTCCCATAATTAAATCACCCCGCTTATCTATTGAATCGATTTAAAATTAATATTTCAATTTTGCCGTTTATAAATTCCTGGCTCGATTAAATTGGTTTCGGGTTTCAGGTGTCAGATTAGCCGCTGGCCTGCAATGCGGCCGGTCTAATCGAAAAAGAAACTATGCCATTTTGGCCTAGTTCCATATAAGATGTCAGTATCTAGCCTCTCCTTTCCCTGACACCCGACACCCGACACCTGACACCTCAATTATGTGAAAACATGTTGTCAGATAAAGGTGCCTACGGCCCAAAAGTTACAGATTTTTACTTGACCGACGTGACGGGGCAAGGCGCCTTTAAGATGACGTATTGCGCAGTGGAGCCAAGCAGCATCTTGCGGGTTTTCGATTTTTTTTCGATACCGATAAATAAATGGTCAATCTCGTTTTCGTTGGCAAATTGGACCAGATCTTCCCCGGGTGTGAGGCCACGCACCAATTGTTCGGTTTTACATTGGATCCCGTCTCTTTCCAGAAGATCCTGGGCAAATTTCAGATTTTCTGCGGCCGCGCTGATTTCTTCGATTTTCTCTCCGCTGCCGCCTTCCAGAGACGTCACGACATGGACAAACGCATCAAAGGTCTTTGCATAGCTTTTTGCCTGTGATAGCGCAGCTTTGGCAACCTCAGAGCCGTTGTATCCCACCAAAATTTTCATCGTAAATCCCCTTCCCCGAATACCTATAATATTTTATTCGTTATCAGGGCGGTCTGCCATTGGTTGCCATACCCCGTAAAGAGGGAATCCAGTGTATTGGGCACTGAATTTTCTGGATTCCTGTTCCTCAATCTGAGACAGTGACAAGCTTTGCGGAGTAATAGCCTTCACCGCAATATAGTCTCCTACATGCCCAACTAACTAATAACCAATAACTAATTAATCCGCCTGGCCATGATCAAATAATTCTCATCGGTTTAAAACGAACCAAGATGGTCTATCCAAACCTGTCATTTTAATTTTCAGGGCGGAGTAATTACATCCAGCGTTTACGGCGTTTATAGGATTTGACATCCTTGAATGATTTACGTCCACCGCCCTGTGTGATACCCATGTAGAATTCCTTCACATCCGGATTGTTTTTCAATTCTGCAGAAGGCCCCTCCAACACAATCTTGCCGGTCTCCATGATATAGGCATAGGTAGAAATTTCCAGCGCAATTTTTGCATTCTGTTCCACGATCAGCAGGGTCGTATCCATATCCTGGTTGATGCGTACTATGTTTTCGAAAATTTCCTTGACCAGAAGCGGGGCCAGTCCCAGCGAGGGTTCATCCAGCATCAACATTTTGGGAGCAGACATCAATGCCCGGGCGATCGCGATCATCTGCTGTTCACCGCCGGAGCAGTAACCTGCCAGACGGTTGGTGACCCTGGCCAGGCGCGGAAAATGATCGTACATGAGATCCTGGTCTTTACGGACATTTTGGGCGCCGTCCCGCCTGGTGATGGATCCCACACGGATGTTCTCATCCACGGTAAGGTGTTTAAATACACGGCGGCCCTCCGGCACCATGACCGCACCGAGTTTGACGACATGGGTGCCCAGAACGTTGGTGATGTCGTTTCCCTCGAATTTGATGAGCCCGTCCTTGATAAAGCCGTTTTCCGGCTTTAGCAGCCCGCTGACGGCCCGCAGGGTCGTGGTCTTGCCGGCCCCATTGGTTCCCAGCAGGGCAACGATAGCGCCTTCGGTCACACTCAGGCTGACGCCGCGCAGTACCTGAACAATGTCGTTGTAGACGACCTCGATGTTGTTGACATCGAGAAGAATGCCGTTGGATGTTTGCTTGGTCATTTTTCTTGCTTCTGAGTGGGGAGGGCTGCACGAAGCAACCCTCCCTTTTTATTAACGGCGAAGCCGCGTTTCATAATATCGCGCAACGATTTTATTGTTTTAACTTCTGCACATACTCGGAAACGAAGGGTGCACCGATTTCATAGAATAGACCCCCCTTGGAAACGTAAAGCTGCAGGGTATCCACACCTTCACGGTCGGTTTTTGAAAAAGATACCGGGCCAACTGTGGTCAACGAATTGAAGGAATTGAACCCGTTCATGGCCAGCAGTTCCTCGTACAAGGCCGCACGGGTTATCTTTTTGCCTTTAGCCTTGGCCCTGCGAATGGTCTCCACGGCTACCTGAACCACCATGATGCCGTTGGTGTAATTGGCATCTTTGGCCACTTTCTCGTCCCGGCCATATCGTTTGGCCAGGGCAAACTGTGCGTCCCTTCCAGGCCCCTTGGCGGTCATCATTTTGTAAGATGTTGTCCAATAATAGTTCTCATTGGCAGCTGAACCGGCCAAAGAGACAAGCGCTGGCCCACCGGCATAATGACAACCCAGGAAGGTGATTTTACCTTCTTCACCATATGTCGAAGCTATCATGCCCAGGCTTTGGGCACCCTTGAGCATGGTGGCGACCGGCGGTTGAACCGTCTGGCTAATCACGTACTGAACACCCTTGCTCTGGAAGCGTTTCAGCATTGCCGTGTTATCAAGATCCTTACCGTGCTCCACAACCTCAACCAGTTCTATGGGCAATCCGATTTCAATGGCTTTTTTAACATTGTCGAGAGGTGCACGGCCGAATGCGGAAGGATGGATAAACAGGGCCACTTTGGGTTTGCTGGAGCCCTTGTGGTTTGCAGCCACATACTCGGCCAAACCAACCGCCTGGCTGGAATAGGAGGCAATGGGCAGAAAGACATAATCGTTTTCTTGCAGGTTTCCCGAAAAAAAGGAAGCCGGTAGAACCGGAATTTTCTCTTCTTGAAAATCCTGACGTAAAGCGATCGTGCTGCCGGTGGAGTAGTTCAGGTAGAAGACGATGTCTTCATCCAGGAAATCTTCGAAATTGCGTTTGGTGACCTCGGTCTTGTAACCGTCATCTTTAATGAAGACAACCAGCTTGTCATCACCCAACAGCTTTTCATCGTTGACATATTTGACATAATCCTCAGCCCCCTTCGAATAAGGATCTCCGACATCGGATGTGGGCCCGGTGATGGCTAGGGAAAGACCCATTTTATAGGTTTCTCCAGCCATGGCCGGAGAAGAAAATCCAATGACCAGCAGAAAAGACATTGCAACCAACATGAATGTGACTTGTTTGTTTCTCATTTCTTCCTCCCTTTTGTTTTGGTTAACCATTTAACGAACATTCGAACGTCAGACGACTCCCCTAATTGAGCGAAAGTGCTCAATTAGGCGTTATTGGTTATTTGTTATTCGTTATTTGACTTTGATCACCTCTGAAAGTTCAAAAAACGCGGCCGCAGCGACAATAATTGGTCAATATATTGTTGCCAAGCGCCTGTTACCATACGAGCCCTAGTACCGAAACGGCCACAACTTAAAGTAACTGCGCGCGATTCGCCACCAGTTGGCGATCCCCCTAGGTTCGAACATCAGGAACAGCACGATGACCAGGCCAAAGGACAGCGGCCGAAAAGCCGTGGCCACATCCCCCACGGCCGTGAAAAAGTGGCCCACAAATTCAGCAAAGTTTTCCATCTGCAGTTCCAGCATCAAAATGGCCGCCGGACCGAGGAAAGACCCCACCAGGGTACCCAGGCCGCCCACGATGGCCATGGCCAGATAGGATATGGAGTGGTGCAGCATGAAGGATTCAAAGCCCACACCCCGCCACAGGTAGGCATGCAGGGCTCCGGCCACCCCCGCAAAAAAACCCGATAGGGCAAAGGCGTACACCTTGGTAAAACCGGGGTGCATGCCCATGGCATCGGCGGCACGGTCATTGTCCCGCACGGCCACCAGGCATCTCCCGTGCTTGCTTCGCAACAGGTTGCGAACGGCAAATCCCAGTACCACCACGGTGGCCAGAATGACATAGTACCAGAAAAAATAGTGCTGTTTGCGGACCACCTTTCCTGTAAACCAGAACACTCGGCCGATCGCGATGGTCTGTCCCTGGTCGAAAAATTTCGAAAAATTGATCGCCCACTGGAAAATCATTTGAAAAGACAGCGTGGCAATCACCAGATACAGGTGCTTGAGCCGCAGGGCCGGCAGCCCCACGACGGCGCCGAACGAGGCCCCCACCCCACCGGCCAGCAGAATCATCAGGGGCCAGCAATGAGTCAGCAGCACGTGGTCGCTGCCCAGGATCTGTGCGAAGGATGCCAGGGTGTAAGCGCCCACACCTACAAAGGCGGCGTGGCCGATGGATATCAGGCCGGTAAAACCGGTGAGTAGATTCAGGCCGTATACCGCCACAATAGCGATCAGAATACTGTCGATAACCAGCATGTTTTTATTGCTGACCGTAAATACCAGCGGCCAGACAAACAGCAGCAACAAAAAACAGGCAAAAACCAACTTGTCGACATTTGTCAGAAATATGCGTTGCTCGGCCTTGTATGAGGTAAAGAAGTTGCCCGTGGCTAACCATCGATTTTCAGACATAAACTATACTCGCTCTATTTCGTGTATCCCAAAAAGACCATGGGGTTTGAACAACAGGATGATCAGCAGAATGATGTAGGGCAATACATCGGCTGTACCGAAAAGCCCCCAGTTACCGTCCAGGTATCCGGCGGCAAACTGCTGGATCAGCCCCATGATGATACCAGCCACTATAGCACCAAAAATAGAATCCAGTCCGCCCACGATTACCACCGGGAACACGATGATGCCGAAAGAGTGCAGCACTTCGAAGTTCAAGCCCGTGATATTACCGATGATGCCGCCGGCCGCAGCCGCACTCAAGCCCGCCGTGGCCCATGCCAGGCCGAAGACCTTGGGCACCGAAATACCGATGGACATGGAGGCAAACTGATCATCCGACACCGCCCGCATGGAGATGCCCACCGTCGACGCTTTGAAAAACCAGGTGAAGGCACCGATCATGGTAAAGGTGATGACCACACCCACCATCTGGGTCCAGGACATGGAGACCCCCCAGAACGAAATGGGCGTTCTGGGAAGAAATTCCGGAAAGGAAAAATTTCCCGCGCCAAAAGGCGTCAGGTAAACAATACCGTCGATGATGGACATCAGACCGATGGTCACCATGATCACCGAGATGATGGGCTCGCCGATCAGGCGGCGTAGAAAAATACGCTCCACACTCATGGCCAGAAAAAAGGTGATGACCATGCTCAGTATAAACGATACGGCGATGTGGATACCCGCCCAGACCGTGAGCGCATAGGTAATGAACGCCCCGGCGGCGATGATCTGTCCATGGGCGATGTTCAACACGCGGCTCGACTTGTAGATCAACACAAATCCCAGCGCCGACAGCGCATATATGGACCCCACCACAACACCACTCACCACCAGCTGGAAAAAATAGCTCATGCAACCCCTTCCATCGTATAAAAAGACATTTCAGCCTCGACTGTGGTGCTCTGCCCGTCCTGGTACTGGATAAAGGCCTCGACCTTTTTCCGGCTGACGCCTTCATCGTAAAGGGTGTCGTAGAGGTCCTTGTATTTTTCCATGACGAATTTTCTGCGGATTTTACCGGTTTTGGTCAATTCACCATCGTCCATGTCCAGCAGTTTGTACAAAACAGCGAAGCGTTTGATTTTAAAGTGATCTTTCTCGGCCCTTTCGTTGACGTCGAGCACTGCCCCCTTGATCAGCTCCACGACCTCTGATTTTCCTGAAAGGTCCATATAAGTGGTGAAGGATATGCCGCGGTCCTCAGCCCACTTGCCGACCACGATGGGATCGATATTGATCAGGGCGGAAACAAATTCGCGTTTGTCGCCGAAGATGACGGCTTCCTTGATATAGGGGCTGAATTTGAGCTTGTTCTCCAGGAACATGGGACTGAACATCTCCCCCTTACTATTGTGCATGACGTCGGAAACCCGGTCGATCACAACCAGATGGCCGTTTTCGTCAATATACCCGGCGTCACCGGAATGGAGCCATCCGCCCTCCAGCAGCTCCTCGGTCTGCTCATCCCGTTTATAGTAGCCTACACATGCCGATGGGGAGCGTGACAGGATCTCTCCTTCTTCGCTGATTTCACATTCGGTTGCCGGCAGCGGCTTACCCACCGTGTCAGGTCGAACGTCACCGTCTCGATGCATGTAGGCGATACCGGTGATTTCGGTCTGGCCGTAGATCTGTTTCAGGTTGACGCCGATGGCCTGGTAAAATGTGAACAGCTCGGGCCCAAGCGCCGCACCGCCGGTGTAGGCCCGCCGCAGTCTTCGCAGCCCGATCTGGTTGATCAAAGGGTCGAAGACCAGAATCTTGCCCAGCCAGGCCATGAAACGCAGGGATGCGGGCATCTGTTCACCGCTCATCCGATAACGGGCGGCCTTCTCTCCGATTTTGATAAATTTTTCATAAAACCAGCGGTTGATCCAGTAGGATTCGTCGATCTTAAGCCATATCTGGGACCGGATGGTTTCATATATCCTGGGAGCGCCGAACATGAAATGCGGCCCGATCTCCCTGAGATCCTCCATACTGGTTTCCACCGACTCCGGAAAGTTAATGGTGATACCGGTGGCCATCGCCACGCCGAATGAGTTCATCTGCTCACCGATCCAGGCAAACGGCAGGAAAGAGAGATATTCGTCGGTTTTCTCGAGTTTGTCAACTTTAGTGATCTGGATGCCCATGTTGATGTAGTTTCGGTGGGTCATCATGGATGCCTTGGGAAGGCCCGTGGTGCCCGACGTCAGACAAAAATGGCAGACATCGTCCGGATTGCCCATATCGATCAGTTGATCATAGCGTTCCGGATCCCGTTGCTGTACCTTTTCCCCTGTTCTATAGAGGTCCTCGATAAAAAGGAACCAGTCATCAGACCGGTAACTTCTCATACCGCGTGGGTCCTCGTAGATGACGAGTTTGACCTGAGGAATCCGGTCACGGACCTCAACGAGTTTGTCCACCTGTTCCTGGTCGTTGCAGAAAACGGCTGTAACGTCCATATAATTGATGAGTTCGGCAATTTCATCGGGCAGGCTGGTTTGGTAGATTCCCGCTGATATAGCGCCGATTGATTGCATACCGATGGCCATAAACAGCATCTCCGGAATATTGTCGCCGATCAGCGCCAGCTTGTCGCCTTTTTTCAGACCGAGGTCATCAAGCCCCAGGGCGATTTTCCGCACGCGGTCATAAAAGTCGTTCCACGTGTAGTTGTTCCAGTATCCGAAATCTTTTTCCCGCAAAGCAACTTTCTCGCCGGTCTCTTTGACCCGCCAGCGCAGCAGTTGCGGAATCGTAAAATTCAAAAGCTGAGATTTGTCTTCCATCCGGGTTAATCTTCTCCAATGTAGGCTTCGACAACCTGGGGAATTTTGACGACCTCTTCCGGTGTTCCAGAGCCGATCAGAACTCCGAAATCAAGGACATAGATGTAGTCTGATATGTCCATGACGACACCCAGGTCGTGCTCCACAAGGACAACGGTGGCCTCACGCTCTTTCTGGATGTCGATGATAAATCGCACCATGTCCTCCTTTTCTTCGATGTTCATACCCGCCATGGGTTCATCGAGCAGGAGCAAATGGGGCGCCAGGGTGAGGGCGCGGGCCACCTCGACCCGTTTTTGAATCCCGTAGCTCAGGTTTCCCACCGTGTGTTTGCGGTAAGGTTCCAGCTCCATGAAATCGATGACCTCTTCAACATATCGCCGGTTTTTCGACTCCTCCCCGGAGGCTTTGCCGAAATAGACCATGGCATGCAGAAGGCTGTAACGCAGCTTTTGATGTCGAGCCAGCATCAGATTATCCAGGACCGTCATGCCACCGAACAATTCAATATTCTGGAAAGCCCGGGCGATGCCGAGGCTGGAAACCCGGTGCGGTGATGCTTTATTGAGTTTGTGATCCCCGTAATAAATATCACCCGACGTTGGATGATAAAACCCGGAAATACAATTCAATAAACTTGTCTTGCCGGCCCCATTGGGACCGATCACAGAGGTGATCAAACCCGGTTGAACATCCAAGCTGACATCTGACAACGCCATCAATCCGCCAAATGACAGGGTTACATCTGAAATGGCTAATTTTTCCATGGACACCAGCAAAACTTAATTCTTTAGGCAAAAATAAAAAAAGGCCTGCAATAGTAGACCTTTTCAATCTACAGTTTCGGCGTCGGTTTCGCTTCGGGCTGCTGTTGTAAATTGTGTATACCCAGTTTTTGAATCAGAAATTTCCCGTCCCAAATTCAGCACCAATCAACGAGTCGATCTCCCATGCAAAATTGAAAGCATATAACCGACTTTTGCATAAAACTATGAATTATATTCATTCCGTGGGGCGTTATCTATCGGATATAATCTCTTTAGTCAAATAAATAAAAAATGTCAAGTTGATAAGATAGTGGAAAAATAGTGGTTAATACCCACTATGAATCATAGGATAAAAGATGAGATCTCAGGTTTATTTTTATATTCCTTAACCCGAGCTTTTGGCGGATAATGCATCGATGAAATAATACTGTATTTTTTTTTATTTACTATATTCGCAACTCTCCAATCCACTTTCCGTATTCCACATTCGTCAATCGTCATTCATAGCCGGCTTCCAGCCGGAAAAATCATATTCCTCAGGTGTCGCCCTCAAAACCGATGGTCACCGTTTCTCCTTCGACAATGACCGGCACTTTGCGTGTTCCTTTGGAGTATTCCAACATGGTTTCAAGATGCCTGGCTTCTTTTACCACATTATTATAATCGACCTGCCGGCCGTCTTTGGCAAATGCTGCACGAGCTGCCCGGGTATACGGTCAGGCATCCTTCCCGAAAATCAGGACATTATCAGGCATTTTTCCCTCCTCCCTGTTTGGCGGTTATGGTTTTAGTTGGTAAAAGCTTTAATTTCTATTAATTGCAGATATTTATCGGAGAGATCCTATCAGCCATTTCTATTCCTGTCAACAATTTCAAATTGACAACGATGCGCGTTTTGATAGATTAGGAGAAACTTAGCTCCGCTTCGCTCCGCAACCTGTCGAGAGTCTCCCTTCGAGAGCCTCAGAGTCTAACGACAAGGTCGTGCGATTGGAATGATTGATTTACAGCAAAGGTTAAATAAGTCGCGCCAGGGCGGGCCAACATTCCACTATTCCATCATTCCATGGCTTATCAACGTCAATGGTCACAAAAAAACCCATATTCCCAACGAGTTGTATAAATTCGGAGACGTTTTTTATTTATGGTGACAAAAGGGCAAAAAAAATATAAGGTTGCGACGATCAAAAACGAACTCGGCCTGCATGCCCGCTCGGCTGCGCAGATTGCCCACATCGCCGGGAATAGCGCCGCCAGTGTCTGGCTAAAGAAAGATGATAAAATGGCCGATGCATCCAGTATAATAGATATATTGACTCTGGCATGCGAAAAAGGAACAAAAATAACGATTATCATTGAGGATTTGGCGGATATAAACATTTTAGACGCCATCGTCGATCTCGTTGATAGTGGGTTTGGGGAATAGGTAAAAATGTCGGAACCAGCTGTTGAAGAAAAAACCCTTAAAGGCATCAGTGCATCTCCCGGTATCTGCATCGGAAAGGCTTACCTGGTGGATAAAGGAGGGGTGGATGTCGTCAAAAAGTATTATCTCAAAGGGAAAAAAATAAAAAGTGAGATCAATCGCTTCAAAGCTGCCGTAAAAAAAGCAAAGGATGAAATTCACACCATCATCGAAAATAGTCCGGAAGAACTGCAGCAGGCCCATATTCTTGAAACACATCTGGCACTGCTGAATGATAAACTGCTCTACGGAAAAACCATTGAAATCATTGAAAAAGAAGGTGTAAACGCTGAATGGGCACTTAAAAGAGTCGTGTCAAATTTAAATTCGATATTTCAAAATATGATCGACTCCTATCTAAAAGAACGGGCGTTGGACGTGGCCCATGTATCGGACAGCATCATGCGCAATCTGGTAGGGGTTGAACCCGAAGATATCGCCGCCATTGATAAACGTGTCATCCTGGTCTCCGACGATCTGTCACCGGCACAAACCTGTCAGATAAACCTGGAACGAATTATGGGTTTTATAACAAATCGCGGTGGCAAAACCTCCCACACGGGCATCATGGCCCAGGCTCTCGAAATCCCTGCTGTCGTCGGGTTGGTCAATGCAACCACCGCAATTAAAAACGAAGATCTCATCATAGTCGATGGCAACACCGGCAAAGTGATCGTCAATCCGAGCGAACCGTCTCTGGTCGAATATGAAGAACGAAAAAGTCAATATGAAGATTATAAAGTGGGTATCACCCGGGAAAGCCATCTTAAAGCGGAAACAACCGATGGTGTCAAACTGGAGGTAATGGCAAACATTGAGCTCCCGGAGGAAGTTGTTGCGGTTAAGAATTATGGGGGGGACGGCATCGGTCTTTATCGAACGGAATTTCAGTATATGAATCGCGCAGAATTTCCAAGTGAGCAAGAACTGTTTGACAAGTACAGAGATGTGGTCGAGGTCATGGCCCCCAAATCCGTCACCATTCGCACCTTGGACATCAACGGCGACAAGGCGGTAGCCAACCACACCAGTTACGACGAAATCAATCCGGCCCTTGGACTTCGCGCCATACGGTATTGTTTAAAAAAACCGGATGTGTTCAAGACCCAGCTTCGGGCGATTTTAAGGGCGGCGGCATTCGGCCGCGTCCGTATATTGTTTCCCATGATATCAGCCTATTTCGAAATTTGTAAAGTGAAAAAACTATTGGATCAAGCCGCCGATTCTCTCGAAAAAGAAGGGCTGCCCTATAACCGGGAGATTGACATCGGAATTATGATTGAAGTCCCCTCGGCAGTGGTTGTGGCGGATTCATTGGCGGAAAAAGTCGATTTTTTCAGTATCGGCACGAACGATCTCATCCAGTATGCCCTGGCAATCGACAGGGGCAACCGGCATGTGGCCGATTTGTATCAACCCCTGGATCCGGCGATTATCCGCATGGTCAAACAGGTGGCCGATGTGTCCAAGGACAAAGGCATAGGGGTCTTCATGTGCGGCGAGATGGCGGCGACGCCCCATCACATCCCGCTGCTGCTTGGCATGGGCATGGATGAGTTGAGTATGAACCCGCAATCAATTCCGCAAATCAAACGGGTAATTCGCTCCCTTAACGTCAAGGATTCCCAATCCTTTGTTCGGGAGGCTCTGAAAAAGAAAACCGCCAGAGGGGTTTTCGAATTGTCGCGGGATGCATTCGGCGGCACCCTATCGGAAGTGACGTTTTCCTGATAGGCGCGGTTGGATGCAGGTTGCTGGTTGTCTGACGTTTCTATTTAATTTAAAAGTTCAGCCAACCGCTTAGATCACAGAGATTTTCTACTAAAAAATAATTATCCTTAATAATTTATCCGGAAATTTTCTTAAAATTCTGTTTTTAATTGTATTCATACTTTCTCAGCGTGCTCCGCGAACTCTGAGGTGAATTATTACTGTTAATTTAAAGCAAAATGGATAAGGGTCATATAAAAATTGTAGCCGTAAACCGCAAGGCCCGGTACGACTATTTCATTGAAGATAAATTCGAAGCCGGAATGGTGCTTAAAGGAACCGAGGTAAAGTCAGCCAGAATCGGCAAGGTCAACCTCAAGGATTCCTACGCCAGGATCGACGACGGCGAAGTGTTTGTCTATCAGATACACATCGGACCCTACCCGTTTGCCTACTATGGAAATCACGATCCA
>Ga0316194_10002524_pt1 | contig 12794 bp, 8 predicted proteins | sample CroRivsedime1_MG_FD_204936 | JGI IMG/M metagenome (GOLD analysis project Ga0316194, IMG submission 204936) | Coastal sediment microbial communities from Maine, United States - Cross River sediment 1 | ecosystem: Environmental > Aquatic > Marine > Coastal > Sediment | place: USA: Maine...
CTGGCCCAATGCGGCTATGACGCCATTGAAATTGAAGGTGAACCTGAAAAATATGATACCAAGGAAGTTCGTAATCTTTTAAAGGAGAACGGTATTTCTTGTTTTGGTTCGGTTAGCTTGATGTTTGAAGGACGTGATCTGATTCATGCCGATGAAGCCGTCAGAGCCAGTACTGTCAAATATCTCAAAGATTGTGTGACCATGGTTGAGGAAATGGAAGGCCGCGAGATGACGATTGTGCCTTCTCAGGTGGGAAAAGTGAATGCCATGGACACGCCGGAGCAGGAATGGGCCTGGGCCGTCGAGGGGCTCAAAGAAGTCTACGATCATTCCGAGAAGGCCGGCGTTGTGATCGGCATCGAGCCCCTAAATCGCTTTGAGACCAACTTTCTCAACCGTCACGATCAGGGCTTGCTGCTGGCCGAAGCTGTCGGCCCGAATTGCGGGGTAGCGCTGGATGCCTTTCATATTAACATCGAAGAGGCCGATTTATTTCAAGCGATATTAAATACCGGCGATAAACTGGTGGCCTTCCATGTTGCCGATAATAACCGGATGGCTCCCGGCATGGGCGATTATGATTGGGTTCGATTGATCACGACATTAAAGGCGGCCGGATATAATGATGCCCTGACAGTTGAATTCGTGGCCCCCCTCGATCGGACCCCGGCCAATCCATACAAGAATGCTCAGGCTGATGCCGAAGCCGAATTGACCAAGGACCAGTTGAAATTCATCGAGGACCACGGCAGCGGTGTGCTCTCAGATGAATTCTACACCTGGCTGGTCAAAGAGTCGGCTAAAACCCTCAGAAATGCGATTGACAAGGCCCGAGCGAATTAAGACTTATTCTCCAACTCAGACATTCATTTAAAGCCCGCTCTAATTATTACAGCGGGCTTTTATCTTGCTCTAGTTATGAAACTTGATGGAATGACGAATAAAGATTGACGATTGACGAATGATGGATGTCGCTTCGCTCTGCTTTTTAACAAATAAAATAGAAAGAATTCCTTAATTCGACATTCGTCAATCGACATTCGATATTTGTAATGCTGGAGTTCCTTTTTCGATTAGACTGGCCACTTTTCAGGCTAGCGGCGGCGCTCATAAGTCACCTATCAACCGGGGTATGATATTGAGCAATATAAATCCTTTCATTTTATTTGTTAATCCTTCCCTAGGAACTAAAAGATATGAGGAAGAAGATACGCTGAGGAGTTACCTCAGCCTCGGCACCCTGGTCAGTGCTCTTAGGAATAGAGCCTTTTTGAAGCGCTTTGCCGAACGATTGGGCAAGAAAGAAATTATCATCGATTCAGAAAATGATTTTCCCGACTTTGATATCTTTGTATTGAATCTATCACTAAAACCAGACCCTCGGTCTATCCAAGAATATTTCTCTGATTTTTTACAGCAATTCAACCAAACTCCGCTCATGCTATGCATGACGGCAACTTCGGCCCATCTCGATGAGGTCGAAGAGATTGCCCGGACAGCCAAACAGGTTGCGCCCGCTGCATTGCGAATTATCGGCGGGCCGCATGTCTCCGTAGCAGCCAGAGATTTTTTAAACCATTCAGAATTCCAGGTGGCCTGCATCGGTGAGGGTGTTGAGACGTTATCAGAAATTGCATTGCTGGTATCCAGCGTCGGGAAACCTGACTTTTCAATGATCGAAGGCATCGCTTTCAAACACGGCAACGGCCGTGTTTATACCAATCCGTTGCGTGTACCATTGTTTGCGCTTGATGAATATCCGTTTCCATCCGACAGTTTAGAATTCTTCCGGGACCCTAAACCGGATTTGGGAGAAAATCAAAACCTGCTCGTCTACATTCTATCCGGGTACGGCTGCCCGCATGATTGTATATTTTGTGCCCAGCGACGCATTCACGGTCGAAAAATTAGAGAACGCAGTGCCGCTAATATTATAAAAGAAATAAGTTGCCTGTTCGCCAGGGGATTTCGTAAATTTGCGTTTGTCCAGGAAACTTTCTTAAATCAAAAAAAAAGAATTGATTCTTTTTGCCGCTTGATTGAAGACTCCGGAATGCAGATCGAATGGACCGCTGAAGCCAGAGCCGATCAATTGAATTACGATCAGCTAAAACGCATGCAATCTGCCGGTCTGCGGTTTATTCAAATTGGGGTTGAGTCCGGCGATCCGGTTTTATTGAAAAAAATAGGGAAAGGAATTGACCTCGATCAGATCATCCAACTTCGGAATTGGTGCCGCCAGCTAAAGATTAGCACCGCCTTCTATCTGTTGGTCGGTCTCCCCGGTCAGGACTGGCAGAGCCTATGGCGCTCCGCTCTTTTTATAATGGATCATCCCCCTTATAATCGTATAACTAAACACGTCGCGGTCTCAATCGCTATACCTTACCCAGGAACTAAAATGTGGCAAGCGCAAACCGTTAGGTTAGTCGATATAGAGGAGGCGAAGATTAGTTGGCCGCAGCGAAACCCTGACGTTATCACAAATGATGCCGGTGAGTTTGTGGGGAAAAATCATACCGAAAGCGATGATCTGACTTCAGATGAGATTTTGGAGGCCTGGATATACCTGGACGATTTTTGCCATTTTTTATTGCATGCCATCGATCTAGATCAAAATGATAGCGCGGATCGTGGCAAGTCGATGGATTATGCCGGCCGGATGCTTTACATGATCCAACGCCGAACCATACGTGATCTCATCGTTCGGGCTCAACCCCATTATACCGCTGCCAAGCGAAAGGCCGCATATCATGAGATCGTTCTAAACGACGAAGATATCGAAAAGCATTTTAAAGATGTAACGAACAGCACTGAACCGGCGATGGACGTTTTTATGCGATTTCTGGCGGCCGCTCGATTTTCAAACGGATTCGACACGATGAAATGGCTAAGTATCGGTAATCGGATAAAATGGATGAAAATTTGTGCGATGCCATGGCATTTAAAGGGTAGAAAAATTAATGATTTCCGATTTGATATCGATGATAAGAAGGCAGGGCTTGATTTGGATAGACGCTTGGAGGCAACGGATGAATCACAGCTAAACAGATACCTAGCTCAAATCGATGCCGGAATTTCGCCGGGTTCGTTTCCCGATTTTAACCAGGTTGATCATCAGGTTTCCGCCTTCGGCCTCCGTTTCTCTGCTGTAGGAGCTAATACACTTGAGATCGATCTTGCTAAGTCTTTATTTGAAATTTGAAAACCTGGTCCTTTGGGCCCCCGGCTCTGAGAGCCAGCTCAGAGTTAATCGGCTCTGCCTGTAAAAGTTTCAAGGAGTGACGGAGTATTGGAGTACTGGAGTGATGGTCTATCGGTCGAAAACTCCATGCATTATAGAAATTCCGAGACGTTAATTAAGGATCTTATCGACATGATACGCAACCGAAATATACTGACAATGTCTTCGTTTACAGCGATGTTTTTCCTCGGCGTGGGATCGGCTGTTATCGGGGCGGCATCTCGCAACATCGGGATTTCGCCTTATCAGATCGGCCTGCTCCTTGCTACCCAGAACATCGGTTTCATTTTGTCTGTCATCACAGTGGGGGCGTTGGCCGACAGCACGGACAAGGCCAGACTTATGTTTGCCGCGAGCCTCATCATCGCAGTCTCATTTTTCTTTTTCTACCTGAAAGACTCGTTTGTCCTGAATCTGGGGATTATGCTCATCATCGGTGTTGGGATAGGCGGATACGAGGGGGCTGCAGATGCGATGCTGTTGGACATTCATGAAAGGCGCGAGAGCCTGTTCATCTCCGTCAATCATTTCTTCGTTACCTTTGGCGAATTGATGATTGTCATCTATCTCATTTTCCTCCAGATGAACTGGCGAGAAAGTATGGTCCAGTCGGCGGCGGCTGTCTTCGTACTATCCATTATTTTCAGTCTTTCCCGCGTTCCGCCGCGAAAAGTGGTGTCCGAAAATTTTCGCAAACGGCTGGCTTTTCTCGGTAAACAGCGGCCGGTGCTCGTACTTTTCCTGATGGCCTCATGTGCAGTCGGTATAGAGCTGGCCCTGATCGGCATAATCACCACGTTGCTCATGGAATTTTATGGATTTGACCAGATAACCTCGAAGCTCGGCCTGGTAGCCTTCCTATCGGGCATCGCGGCTGGTCGGCTTGTACTTGGGATTCTCGCACACAAGAGCCAGTTGCTCAAATACATCCTGACGCTTTTCGCATTGACTGCCGCAGTCCTCAGTTATCTCCTCTTCGCATCACCGGGATCAGTTATAACATACATTCTCCTGATTGTTTCAGGGGCGACGATTTCGGTCATTTTCCCTCTCATCATTGCGCTGACCGGCCTAAAATATCCTGAAATGTCCGGGACGGTAATGGCAATCATAAAGCTTGGCATTCCGGTCGGTGGTATCGTCGTACCGTTGATGCTTTCGCTACTCGTGCAAGCGACATCATTTAAGGCCGCGCTTGCTCTTTTCCCGTTAATCGGGGCAGCCGGATTCATGCTGGCGCTGTCACATAGAAAACAACTTAAATTTAAAGTATAGGAATTTCCATTTTGGGGACACGGATGAACACGGATTACCAGGATATTAAAAGCTACAAAAAATAAATATCTGTGTCCTAATTTAACTTGAAACCATTCTCTTGCAAAATATTGGTCAATTCCTTATAAACTGTGCAAATTCAAAACAAAATCTTGAGGAGAAAATACTATTATGGTAGAGCCTATCTTTAAGGATCAGGTTGCCATCGTAACCGGTGCCGGAGAAGGCATTGGCTGTGAGATCGCGCGCCAGCTGGCATTGCGGGGCGCTGCCGTTTTGCTCAATGATATTAAGGCCGAGCTTGCGGCGAAGGCGGCTCGAGATATTTGCAGTGAAGGCGGCGTCTGCGTGGGGGCGGGGGGCGATATCGGCGATGTTCAAGTTGCCCGTGATCTGGTCAGCCAGGCCGTCGCCGATTTCGGCCGGTTAACCATAGCGATTTCCAATGCCGGCCTGTCACTTTGGGACGATTTCTTTGACTTTAAGCCTGAGGATTTTCAGCGTATTTTAGCGGTAAATTTGGGGGGATCATTTTTTCTGGCCCAGGCGGCTGCCCGCCAGATGCGACAGCAGGGAACCGGGGGGCGCCTTTTATTTATGTCATCGGTTGCCGGAAATCAGGCCATTGCAACCTCATCGGTCTATGCTATGACCAAAAAAGGCTTGGAAATGCTGGCACGCAGCCTGGTATCTGAGGTGTCGGCCCACGGCATTACCGTGAATGTAATTGCTCCGGGAGCCACCGTTACACCCCGCACCGTGGCAACCGTTCCTGATTACGAACCGATCTGGTCGCAAGTTACACCTACCGGACGCCCGGCGTATCCGATCGATATTGCCAATGCCGCGCTTTTTTTCCTTTCCCCGGCCGCCAGCCACATTACCGGTCAAACCCTGATTGTTGATGGGGGCTGGTCAGCCACGAGTCCTGAGCCCCAATCACAATTCGTGGATAAAACCAAATGAATCAACGGGAACGCTTAAAAAATCCAATCTATTTGTCCTCGGCATGGATATTTTTTGATATCATCCTGATGTCTTAGTGGCGAATTGGATTGATTTCTGAATGGCTAATCGACAATGGCGTCAAAAGTCAATTCGTACTTGTGGCTGCGATACAGTGAGTTCTCGCATTCGATCGGTTCGTGGATTTCAACGTATGTGACGCCCTCGATTAATAAGGCAATATTGTAATATTGTACTATTTGCTTTTCCAACAGAAACGGGAGGACAACATGGCGAAAAAATCTTCCGCCAGAAAAGGTACCAAAGTACAATCCGCATCACCTCCGGTGGATGAAGCCATCATGTTGCAGATCTACCGTAATGTTTATGCCACCCGGCAATTTGAGCTCAAGAGTGCTGAGTTGTACCGGGTCGGTCTTATCCGTGGCTATATGCACCCTTATCTTGGTGAAGAAGCCATTGCCGCCGGTGCCTGTGCTGCTATCGGAGAAGATGACTACATCGTCAGCACGCACCGTGGACATGGTCATTGCATCAGCAAGGGGGCGGAGTTGAAATTGATGATGGCTGAGATTATGGGCAAGGCAACCGGATACTGCGGCGGTTTAGGCGGTTCCATGCACATTTCAAGCAAGAAAGACAACAATCTGGGCGCCAATGGTATCGTCGGCGGTGGCATCCCCATCGCCGCCGGCGCCGGCATGGGGATAAAAATAAAGGGAACCGCCCAGGTGGTTGTCAGCTTTTTCAGTGACGGGGCTTCCAATAATGGCGTGTTTGCCGAGTCGCTGAATCTGGCGGCAGTTTTTAACCTGCCGGTGATCTTTATGTTGGAAAACAACCACTATGCGGTTGCCACCCGGATCGAATGCTCCGCGGGTAATTGCAATCTTGCCGAAATAGGGCCGGCCTTCGGCACCCCGGGAATATGTGTCGACGGCAACGATGCCGTGGCGGTCTACCTGGAAACAAAAAAAGCCGCCAAGCGTGCGCGCAACGGAGAGGGGCCGACTTTGATCGAAGCCAAAACCTACCGCCACGGCGGTCACCATGTCAGTGATCCCGGTCTTTACATGCCGCCGAATGAATTGGAAGCCTGGAAAGCCAGAGATCCGATCATTGTTCTTCGCAACCATATCAACAATGATAAAAAGATAAAGGCCTTAGAAAAAAGGGTTGATCAGGAAATTGATGTGGCCATAGAATTCGGCAAGGACAGTCCCAATCCTTCCGTAGAGAATTTTGTGGCGGGCCTTACTGATCGATAAAAAGGGGTTTCATAGCATAGGAGATTTGGCATGGCAGAATTAATGTATCGCGAAGCCTTAAACCTGGCTCTTTTTGAGGAAATGCGCAGGGACCCGCTCGTATTTACGATGGGGGAAGGGATTGCCGAACGCGGTGGATCCTACAAAGTGACTGAAGGCCTGTTTAAGGAATTCGGCCCCGGACGGGTGCTGGATACCCCGATTTCGGAGGCCTCCTTTTGCGGATGTGGGGTGGGCGCCGCCTTGGTCGGCACACGGCCGGTGGTGGAAATTCTGTTTGTGGATTTTACCGGATTGATTATGGACCAGATCATTAATCAGGCGGCCAAATACGAGTTTATGTCCGGTGGGCAGGGTAAAGTGCCCATGGTCTTGAGAACCCAGGGCGGAGCGGGCAACGGTCTGGCCGGGCAGCATTCCCAGAGTCTGGAAGCCCTGTTTTATCATATACCTGGCTTGAAGGTCGTCATGCCATCAACACCCTATGATGCCAAGGGACTGTTGAAAGCATCGATTCGCGACGATGATCCAACGATATTTATCGAACACAAACTGCTGTATATGACCCATGGTGAGGTCCCCGAGGATGACTATATTGTTCCCCTGGGACAGGCGGAAATTAAACGGTTCGGTGATGATATCACCCTTGTTACTTATTCTTACATGACCCTGAAATGCCTGGAGGCCGCCGAAGCCCTGGCTAACGAAGGCATCAGCGTCGAGGTGGTGGACCTCCGAACACTGACGCCGCTGGACAAAGAAACCATCCTTGAATCGGTTGAGAAAACCGGTCGCGCCATCGTGGTTCACGAGGCGGTCAAGCGTGGTGGAGTCGGTGGGGACATTGCTTCCATGATCATGGAGGAGGCTTATGATGATCTGGACGGTCCGGTCAAGCGCATCTGCGGAAAGAATACCACCATTCCTTACAATCTGGATTTGGAAAAGGCCTGTTTGCCTTCTGTGGAGGATATCATCGTGGGAATTCTGGAGATGGTGTAATCCCCAAACAAATTAATATTTAGGGTATTCTTTGGATTTCAGAACGGGCCAAGCAAGGCGACATTCACAAATATTCGATATGCAATATTCAATTCTCCGCCTCTCTTCGAGCTCTACACTCTACGAGCCGGATGCAGGTAGACCAGGGTTAGGAAATAGACCCTTGTGATTTAAAGGAGCAAGAATGGTTGAACAAATCATAATGCCCCAGGGCGGTCAGGACATCACGGAAGGCCGGGTGGTGCGCTGGCACAAAGTCGAAGGTGATCCCGTCAAAAAAGATGAGATTATCTGTGAGGTTGAAACTGAAAAGGCGGTATTTGAAGTCAAATCCCCGATAGACGGTGTACTGCTCAAAATTGTCGTGCCCGAAGGCAAGGTCGCCCGCATCTTCGCCACCATCGGTATTCTAGGCGCCGCTGGAGAAAGTATCGAACCGGCAGGCGAAGAGGATGAAGTCGAAAAGAAAAAGGTAGCAAGGCTGTCCGAAAAAGACACCGGCATCGATGTCGCGGCCTTGAGAAAGAAAGTGACGGCTAAAAACAAATGTAATAAAAACAGGGTCAAAGCTTCCGGCCGGGCCAGAAAACTTGCCGATCAGCACGGCATGGACATTTCAAAAATTGAAGGTTCCGGTCCGAAGGGAAGAATCATCGAAAAAGATGTTCAGGCCTATGTCGTGAAAAGCTCGGCAGTCTCCGAGGCCGCTCCGGCCGGCGCAGCCGCCCTGCGCGGTCAAACCGTGCCGATGACCCGGATACGCAAGGTTGTCGCCCGGCGGCTGCAGCAAAGCAAGCAGACGATCCCGCATTTTTACGTCACCGTTACCGTGGATATGACAGACGCCATTAAACAGCGGGACATATTGAATGCCGAAGCTGACAAAGACAGCAAGGTTTCGTTGAACGACATGGTGGTCAAAGCGGCAGCGATCGCTCTGGGTAAGTTTCCGCAGGTCAACTGCAAAATTGATGACGACCACCTGATTTTCCTGGAAGACATCAATATTGGTCTGGCCGTTGGACTGGACGAGGGTCTGGTGGTGCCGGTCCTGCCCGAAGTGGACTTCCTCTCGCTGAAAGGCATTGCCAAGAAAACCAAAGGTCTCGTTAAACTTGCCAAGTCCGGTAAACAGGCCAGTCTGACGCCGGGCTCCTTCACGGTTTCGAACATGGGGATGTTCGATGTCGACAATTTCGTGGCCATCATCAATCCGCCCGAGACAGCCATCCTGGCAGTGGGGTCGGTGCGCAAGAATTTAGTCGTAGCGGCCGACAATTCTTTTCAGGTTCGTGACACCATGAGTATGACACTGTCAGCCGACCACCGCGCGGTGGACGGGGTGCTGGGGTCGCAGTTTGTCAACCGGATAAAGTATGGCCTTGAAAAACCGCAAACCCTTCTCGGCTAAATCTTTAGAAGCTATTTTTGCGCTTTTCATGCAAAAAAATAATCGTGATATTTTCACTATCTTGTCGCGATAGAATTTCCAAATTTTTTGATTATAGCTCGTCCGGGTCAGGTAAGAACTGAAATCCGGATCCCATGACCCGAATTTTATGCTGGAGGATGTTTATGCACGATGTGATTGTTATTGGCGGCGGGGCCGGTGGATACGCTGCCGCGATTCGGGCCGCACAGTTGGGAGCGAAAGTCTCTGTGGTTGAAAAAGATAATTTGGGCGGCGCGTGTGTCAATCGAGGCTGCATTCCTGTTAAATCATGGCTGAAAGCGGCTGAAACCCTGCGTCGCATCCGGGAGGGGGAGGCGTTCGGCATCCGGGCGGCAGTCAAAAAGATTGACTTTAAAACCATCATTGAAAACAAAAACAGCTGCAGCCAGAAAATCCGGTTGGGCATGGGTGGCTTGCTGCAAAACAACGGCATCGAAGTTATCAAAGGCCATGCGGTCTTTAAAAATCCGGCGGAGATCGATGTCGGCGGCAAGTCGTACCCCGCTAAAAATTTTATCATTGCCAGCGGCGGGCACACCGAGGTGCCAAACATCAAGGGGCTTTCAAAAGCACTGCTGACCACTGACGACATCCTTGACATGCAACAAGTGCCGGCCTCGGTCCTGGTTTATGGTGACGAGACCATTGACGTCGAGATGGCAACTTTGCTGAACACTTTCGGCAGCAAGGTCTACCTGTCCACCGAAAACCGGCATGTGCTGCCGAATGAAGATCAAGATTCCGGTCAAAGGCTGGGACAGGCCCTCAATAATGACGGTATTGAAGTCATCACCCGTTCGAGTCTGATTTCCATCAAAGCATCTAAAAAAGAATTTTCCTGTGAACTTGCCGGCAAAAAGAAAAGCCGTACCGTGAGAGTCGAACGGGTCTTGACGGGTATAAGAAAACCGAATATCGCCGATTTAGCCCTGGAGCAGGCCGGTATCCAGCTCAACGAGGACGGCGCCATCCGCGTGGACGATTATCTGCGCACAACCAACCGCGTTGTCTATGCCATCGGTGATGTTACCGGCGGTACCATGCAAAGCCATGCCGCATCGTCCATGGCGGTGAAGGCCTCCGAAAATGCACTGGGCAAGAAAAACAAGTTTCCCTTTGATCTGATTCCAAGGGGCACCTGGACCTTTCCGGAAGTGGCTTCAGTGGGCCTGACCGAAGAGCAGGCTGAAAATCGAGACCTGGATTTTGATGTCGGCTATTTTCCTTACTCACTCAACGGCTATGCCATTGCACGCAATGAAACCTTGGGGGCGGTAAAGATTGTCACCGATTCCGAATACCGGATTATATACGGAGTGCACATTGTCGGTCCCCATGCCACAGAGCTGATCGGTGAAGCCGTGCTGGCCATGCAGCTGGAATATACCACGGATGAGCTGGCCGCCAGCATGCGGATTCATCCTACATTTTCAGAAGCCGTCGTCGATGCCGCCCGGGATGCTGAGAAATGGGCCCTATACCTGCCCAAAAGTAAGGGGCACTAATTGAGCGACTAATTCATGAAAGACCCCGTAATTGCAGCAATTTCGGTGTTACTCTTGCTGTGGCTTTCTGCCACTGCTGAGGCTGGGTGGCTGATTGACCCCGAGCGTTTTCACAAATCCGTTCACGGGCAGATGTCCTGCCAGGAATGCCACGGCGAGATCAGTGAGAGAAATCGCCATCCGGATACAGTCGATGTTAAACGAAGCTTAGCGGATTTTTTTCAACCTGACCAATGCGCGGCCTGCCATGACGATACAATTGAGGGGATCGCTAAAGGTAGTCACGCCGGTCGGGAAAAGATGGCCTGGCAACGATTTGACACCTGCATTGAGTGTCACAATCCCCACTATCAGATCCGTGAAATCGAGGTTACTGTCGGGCCGATTCTCAGTCAGCCGGCAAAGGAAAAATGCAGCCTTTGCCATGATTTTCAAGTCAAACTCCCTGATTTTTCAGACGAAGATCAGCAGTGCCTGCAGTGTCACCTGGCAGTTCGCGGAGATGAAATCCGGGCCCTGCGCCAAATCGCTGATCTTTGTTTTTACTGCCACAGCACCGAAAATCGTCAACCCCATTCATTTCCGTTGATAGATAAGCCACAATATGCCTCGACACCACACAAGGATGTTAACTGCCTGAATTGTCACCCGCAGGCTGCGGCATTTGGACACGACGATCAGGTGCCCGGGGAATGCAGTCAATGCCACCGGCCCCACGACGAAAAGATAACCCATGACCTTCATTCTGCCGTTACCTGCGGGGCCTGCCACCTCAACGGCGTAGCGCCGGTGCGAGATTCAGACAATGGACACATTGGCTGGCGCAGTCCTCGCCGCGCAGATAGGGTCAGTCCGATTCACCAGATGCAAATGCCGCAAAAGGATGAATTCTGCCGTCGCTGCCATACCGCTGACAATACAATCGGAGCAGCGGCCATGGTGCTTCCGGCCAAAAACATCATCTGTATGCCGTGTCATGCGGCGACCTTATCCGTCGGCGATACGGTCACGGTTCTGTCACTTATGCTTTTCTTAGCCGGCCTGGTTGTCATCGGATCGGTTTGGTTTAGCGGCGGTGATCAGAAAGTTGGCACAAGGCTCAAACCGGCGCGATCGATCAGCACGGTCTCGGGTGCCGTTTCCCCAAGCCGGATCATGACAATTTTTAAAAGTTTGATATTGGACGGATTGCTACAACGCCGTCTTTTTTTGATTTCTAAAGAACGCTGGTTTTTGCATGCCTTGATTTTCTACCCGCTCTTATTTCGGTTCGTCTGGGGGGTGTGGGCTCTGATGGCCTCGCTGTATTGGCCTCACTGGTCCGGAACCTGGGCGATGCTTGACAAAAACGATCCGCTGAACGCTTTTTTATTTGACCTCAGCGGCATGATGGTCATAGTCGGCATTATCGGCATGATTATTCGCAGGGTGCAGGTGCAGTCGGATGCGGCATTTTCAAAATTGCCGGGGGCCGACTGGCCCGCCTTTACTCTTTTGGGTGGTATAATCTTTGCGGGTTTCGTTTTGGAAGGTATGCGGATGGCCATGACGGGCAGTCCGGATGGGGCGTCCTTTGCCTTTGTCGGCGATGCGATCAGCCGTGGGTTGGCCGGTTCTGAGCTGATCGGAATTTACGGGTACGTGTGGTACCTGCACGCGGTTCTCACCGGCGCCTTTATCGTCTACCTGCCTTTCAGTCGCATGCTGCATATGGTGATGGTGCCAGTGGTGCTGGCGATGAATGCGACGGATAGACAGCTGGAATGCCGGGAAGCTGGCAGATTGTAAGGCTGAAATTGGTTGTAGCCCTTTGGCCCTATAACCCTCAAGTCTCCCGACCTTCCAGCATTTTAATGGAGGAAAATTAATGGAAATTCAGGGATACAACCTGCCCGACGATCTATTTTACGATGAGAATCATTACTGGATCCGGGTCGAGGGTGACATTCTGGTGATGGGCATGGATGATTTTGCCCAGCAACTGGCCGGCGAAATCGTATATGTTCAGCTGCCATTTGAAGGCAAAAAGCTTAAAAAGGGCAAGAAATTCGCACAGGTGGAATCCGGCAAGTGGCTGGGGA
>Ga0316194_10002525_pt1 | contig 12793 bp, 8 predicted proteins | sample CroRivsedime1_MG_FD_204936 | JGI IMG/M metagenome (GOLD analysis project Ga0316194, IMG submission 204936) | Coastal sediment microbial communities from Maine, United States - Cross River sediment 1 | ecosystem: Environmental > Aquatic > Marine > Coastal > Sediment | place: USA: Maine...
GTCAGCAATGACCTGTTGTTGCAAAACAGCCGGGTGACACTGGGCTTTGCACCGCACAACCAGGCGGTGCTGTTTCTGCCAACGCTGAACCTGGTGGATGCGGCGCTCGGAGTCGCATCACTGTCACCGGACGTCCGCGACCAGTTCCGGGCAAAACTGGCTTTCCTGGCCTATGTCGTTAACAGCGACCATTACTGGTCACCGCCACGCGGTTTCTCAGCCAACCCCAATATGAGCACCACGGTGGCTCTCTACCAGGTGTTGCTGGCTGCACTGATTCCCTCGCACCCCCTGGCAGGGCAGTGGGCTGAAAAAGGGCTGAACACTTTGCAGTGGCAGTTGCACAACTGGTCCGACCCGGACGGGGGTTGGCTGGAAGCGCCGCATTACGCCGTGGTGGCTTACGACCACCTGCTGGCGGCGTTCATTGCAGCCTCACGCGCAGGGTTTGGAGACTACCTCTTCGATGACCGCATGCGCAGGGTCGCAGAATGGCTGGCCCGCATATCGACGCCTCCTGATGCCCGCACGGATGGGTTTCGACACCTGCCGCCGATCGGCAACACCTACTACGGAGAATCCAGCGGCATCTTCTGCATCGTTGCCGGAGTGTGGGAGGAACAAGACCCCGAATTTGCCGCTCACATGCAGTGGATGTGCGAACAGCAGGGCAATGCGGCGCTCGGTCTTGGCTGGAGCTTCCCGTCGATGACCGGTTATTCGGGGCTCCTCAGGGCCCGGAATGTTACCGCACGGCAACCCGCTTACGGCAGCAAGTGGTTCAGTGAAACGGGCGTGGTATTGCGAAACGCGACAGGATCGGGCAGGGAAACGTATCTCCACCTGATCGCCGGGGAGAATCACGAGCATTACGACCATGATTCCGGCAGCGTCATCATATGGGGGAAAGGGAGCGTGCTGGCTGATGACTGGGGCTACATCGGCCGACATGCGGAGAAATACCACAGCGTGCTCTCTTCCATGGCGATTCATGGAAACATGCGGATCACGGACTTTTCGACCCAGCAACACTTCGACTATGTGTCGGGGCAGAAGCTCGCCTGGCAGAGACAGATCGCTTTCGCAAAGGACGAAAACCCATTGGGCGCGAATTTCTTCATGATTCGCGATACACACCACTTTGGTGTGCGGGCCGGTTGGAAGCTATGGGTGCACGAAAGTGGCGAGCCAGGCTCCATACAGATCCGTGACGAGCGTGTCACGGTTGCCGGGTCTGACGATGTCGACTTCGACTTGTTTTTCCATCGACAGGACGAACTCGACCTCAAAACCGAACCAGCCACGCAGAAAATGTCGGTAGGCAGGCGCAATGGCAAGACGGGACCGATGGAACTCACGTTGACAGCCATTACCGCATCCACCAGAAAAACCGGATTCGTAACCGTGCTGATTTATCCCAGGCTTAAATCGGAATCGCCGCCAAAAGTAACCTGGCATTCGGAAGGGCAGATAGCAAAAGTCGTCAGTAAAGACGGCCAGGATTTCATTTTCCTGTCACCGCAATCAAGTTCCGGCATCAAGAAGTTCGAATCCGGGGGCAACAGGCTGTCTTTCCAGGGCGCTGCCGGTTCAGTAAGAATCCGCGACAACCGCGCCAGGCTGTCGCTGGGCGCCACCGGAAAAATCACCCTGGGAAGCGAAAGCCTCGAATCCAAGACAGGCAAAGCCAGCAAACAAGTGCCTTTCTCACCCAGTAACTGACAGAAGTTAACCGACTGCCCAGGGCCCAGCACCCCCCCTTAGCCAAGCAGCGGGCCTCGGCATACTCCCAAGGCCAGCAGAGGGTCGGGTAAGTTTAATTTCCAGCCCTTTTGTCAGCCGAGTGAATGAGACGGCCCGCGGCGATTTTCAGGAAGAAAATCGAGAGCCGATGGGACAGGGATGTCCCTTCGGCGCGGTCGCGATCAGGCTGTCTCATTTGCAAGGGAAGCCCCGGGTGTACCCGGGGCCGGACAAGCAGGTTTGGAAAATAAACTTACCCGACCCGCTGCGTGTTCGAAGGAAAAAACTCAGCCCCTGTACAAATCGGAGTGATGATTCTCCTGCGACTCATCCTCCAGCCGATGAATCTCCCACATATCCTTGGCCGAAAACTCCAGGTGCGGCCGCAGTGCCCGCAGGCCGGCCCGGCCGATGTGCTTCTCGAGACGGTGCATTTCCAGCAGCCGTTGCCGGATCTCCTCGCCGACTTCTATCTCTATGTCCTGCTCGCGCGCCAGCAGGATGCTCTCTGCATTCAGCACCAGTTCCGTGTGCAGGCAGAAGTAGTCGATCATCTCCTGGGCGATCGGGGCGGACAGCCGCTCCTTCATGTCGCGCAGGAACCGGCCTGCCTCGCAGCCCGAGAACTCGCCGTGCCTGATCTGCCTGAGCAGCCGTTTGTGCGAAGCGAAGTCCATTTCCAGGAAGTCGTGGATGGTGCGTTCGTCCTTCTCGAACAGCAGGAACAGGACGGCCGGCAGGATCAGCAGGGTGACCACGGTCGACAGGATTGGCGAGACCGGAAAATGGTTGAAAATAGCGTGCAGCAGGAACGCCACGATCAGGCCCGGAACGTACAGCAGCGGATTCATCTGCCGGTGCCGTTCGGTCATCGTTTGCGCGATGATGGCGAACAGGGCAGTGGCGCCGCCGTGCATGATCGCGGTGCCGAAGCCGCGAACCGCCCAGACTCCGTAATGGGCGTCGGAAGCGAAATGCAGGTAGTAAATGTTTTCGATGAACGAGAAACCCGCGCCCACCGTGAAGCCGAGGATTCCGGCGTCGATCAGGAAGCCGATGCGGTGGGTCCGAAACAGGAAAATGATGATGCTGGCTTTCACCAGTTCTTCCACCATGGGCGCGACGAAGCGCGTGTAGCGGCTGAAATCCAGCGCGATGTTTTCCAGCACGAAGCCGTTGATCCAGTAACAGGCCAGCGCACTGAGGGCGCCGGCGAAAAAGATACGCAGCATAAAATTCGTGCCCAGCAGGCGGTGGCTGTCCAGCCGGTACAATACGATCACCAGCACGATTACCGGCAGCAGGGCGATGATGGATTTAAGTATCGTATCGAGCATTTCTGATCCGGAAAACGCTATGATGCCCAGGCGAAAGAGCCAAAATCATAGCACAGCGTTTGCGAGACATTGATGAGCCAATCACAGCCCTTGAAACGGGTCGAAGAACTGCAGCTGGTGGCAGAAATCGAGAACGCCGCCCGGCGCATCGGGCCGCACGTTTTACGCACGCCGCTGTTTCATTCGGTCTACCTGGATGAACTCAATGGTGGCGAGGTGCGCCTGAAACTGGAAAGCGAGCAGTACACGGGCTCGTTCAAGGCCCGCGGCGCGCTGAACAAGGTGCTGTCGATGTCAGGGCAAGAGAAAAGCGCCGGCCTGGTCACCGCGTCCACCGGCAACCACGCGCAGGGCTTTGCGCGGGCGCTGACCCTGTCGGGCGATCGCGGCCTGGTCTACCTGCCCGAAAACGCTGAACCCTCCAAAGTAGAAGCGCTGCAGCACTACGACGTCGAGTTGGCTTACTACGGCAACAGTTGCGTGGAAACCGAACTGCATGCCAAGCAGCAGGCCGCAGAAAAAGGCATGGTCTGGGTATCGCCATACAATGACCCGATGATCATTGCCGGGCAGGGCACCATCGGCAAGGAAATTCTCGAAGACCTGCCTGACGTCGACGTGGTTCTCGCCACCATTGGCGGTGGCGGCATGATGTCCGGCGTGGCGGCATGGATCAAGGCTCATCGCCCGCAAACCCGCGTTATCGGCTGCCTGCCGGAAAACGCACCCGAAATGTACCTGAGCGCAAAAAAGGGCGAAATCGTCATGCTCGATGACCCGCCCGAGACCCTGTCAGACGGCTCCGCCGGCGGTTGTGAACCCGGCGCCATCACTTTCGACCTGTGCCTGGAACTGGTCGACGACTACCTGTTGCAATCCGAAACGCAGATTGCTGACGCGATCCGCTGGATGGCGGAGAAGCATCACAAGATTATCGAGGGGGCCGCGGGCGTGGCCCTTGGGGCCTTTATGAATAACGCGGAACGGTTTCGGGGCAAGAAAGTGGCGATCGTGATTTGTGGGGCGAATATCACTACGGCGACGCTTAAGGGGCTGCTCTAGGCTGGCATAGTGGCGACGAGGCGCCGGGTACAGACCGGTTTCAGGGACACGCTCAAGACGTCCGTGTGCGCTCTTCGGCTGTTCCCGACAGCCGAAGGTCCCGGAAACCGGTCTGTACCCAACACCTCTCAGTCCTTTGCCAGCCGAATCCTGACCACGCACTATAATTGAAGTAGGGCCCCTTATTTCTGTTGTAGATGGAGGTCGAGATGAACAAGCGATGGGCCATCCCCGTTCTCTTTTTCCTTTTTGCTGTTTTGCCGGCGCCGGCCCGGGCGGATGTCTCGGTGCCGGCGATGTTCAGCGACCACGCGGTGCTGCAAAGGGGCGTCAGCGTCCCGGTATGGGGCAGTGCGGCGGCAGGTGAGGAAGTGACGGTCAGCTTTGCCGGGAAAGACTACTCAACGGTGGCGAACGGCAGCGGTGACTGGATGGTTACGCTCGGCCCGATGGAGGCGAACGGGACAGGGCAAGCAATGACGATTGCGGGCAACAACGTCATTATTATTGACGACGTACTGGTGGGCGAGGTCTGGCTGGGTAGCGGTCAGTCCAACATGCAAAGACCGCTGAGTGATGACTGCTACGCCATCGCAGCTATCGATGATGCGGCCAATTATCCCGGAATGCGTTTCTTCAATGTGACGGCCAGCGGGGGCAGCGTGGCCAACACTTCCTGGGAGGTCAGCGACGCAGATTCAGCCGCTTCGATGTCGGCAGTGCATTATTATTTCGGCCGTCAGCTGATGAGCCTTCAGCCCGGTGTGCCGGTTGGGCTGATCAGCTCTGCCGTGAGCGGCACGGCCATTGAGCGCTGGGCTACCTGCGCGGGCTCCGGCAGCTTGTATACGGGCCAGGTCGCGCCGCTGCAGCCCATCGCCATCAAGGGGGCAACCTGGTACCAGGGTGAGTGGGACTCGCGTAGCGTGAACGATGCCCAGAAGTATTACTGGCAGTTGCCGTGCCTGGTCAACGAATGGCGCAGCGACTGGGGGCAGGGGGCCTTTCCGTTTTACGTGGTCCAGATGCCGAAGATGGGGCTCAAGTCGATTCACATCGTGCGTGACGCGGAACTGCAGGCCATGCTGTCCGATCCGAAGGTCGAGATGATTGTGACCATCGACCAGCAAGGGCGCGATGTTCATCCTGCGTGCAAAGATACCTTTGGGAAGCGTTTAGCCAACCTGGCGCTCAAGCTCGAGTATGGCGTGGACGTGGCGGCTCGCTCTCCCGTTCACAATGCAGCCGCCTCGTCTGTCGAAGGTGATTCAATTCACGTGGTGTTCGATCACGTCGCCGACGGGCTGGATTCTGGTGACGGGCTCGCGTTGGCCGAATGGGAAATCGCCGGCGCCAGTGGCAATTGGTATGCGGCCGATGCGGCCATTTCCGGCACTGATACGGTCGTCGTGTCGAGCCAGATGACCGCCAACCCGGTCTCCGTGCGCTACGCCTATAGCAGTGATCCGGCGGCAAACAACCTGGTCAATTCGGAAGGCCTGCCGGCCTCTCCGATTCGCGAGATTACGCCGAATCCGAACATGGACTACTGTGGCAACACGGATTGCGGTCCGGAGGAGGACAGCTGCAATTGTGCCGCAGATTGCGGGGATCCACCCCCTTCTGAACTCAGCTGCGATGATGGCATGGATGAGGACTGTGACGGCCCCATTGATTGCGACGACAATGACTGCGAAGGCAATTCACTTTGTCAAAGCAGTTGCGGCAACGGCACCTGCGATCCATCCGAGGATTGCAACAGCTGCCCCGGCGATTGCGCAGGCGTAACCAGGGGCAAACCATCAAATCGCTACTGTTGTGGTAACGGAGAAGCAGAGGGGCCGGAGGGCGATGGGCTTTGTGACGGTAATCCTTAACGGGCCCCGGCAAGCATTGCCACTGGCCGGCAAAGGAGCCGTTAAATGCTTTTGTGCGGCTGCATCCTGATGCTGTTTTTTAAAAACAACTCGCAAATCGCAGATATTGTGTTAAAATTTTTTTGGTCGCCCCGGTTGGTTGTCCCCCCCAACCATCACTGTCCCCCGATAGTGACGGTAGCCATCGGGGCGGCCACTGAGCCATGAATTTGCTACCGCTCATCCGTCATATTGTGGACAAAATCCCCTTGTCCTTGCTAAATTTACCATCGAAATGTCGATCATCTAAAACGGGATACCAACGTCAAAGCATGATCGCTGGGGGACCACACGAGCGTTCACGCCCTTAGTGGTAGATCGGCCCAGACTGGAATTTGGTCGACATTTCTCCTATCACCGCGTGCCCGTTGTTCAGGGAATGGTGCATCAACACTACAAATCCCCCCCCGAAATCTTTATGCTAGTCGCTTCAGTCTGAACAGCGCACAGGAACAACAACTGATGACCCGAATTCCCGGCCTCGCGCTTGGACGCTCGATGCGAGCTTTTTTTCTGGCCCTGCCGATGCTTTTGCTGGCCCCCAGCGCCCTGGCGGCCGGTGGCGGTGAAATGCCTTCACTGGTGCACGATATCGGTCTCAGCTTGCTGGTGGCCGGCGTCTTGGGTGTGATTTTTACCCGCTTGAGAATCCCGACCATCGCGGCTTTCCTGCTGGCCGGTGTGTTGATCGGTCCGATCGGGCTGAAGCAGGTGACCGATCCGGTCAACATCGACACCATCGCCCAGCTCGGTTTCATCCTGTTGCTGTTCCTGATCGGCCTGGAAATCGACTTCAAGAAAATCCTCGGCAGCGGCAAACCGATCATCGTCACCGGCCTGCTGCAATACCCGCTGACCATCCTGTTCGGTGCGCTTTCGGTCAAGGTGATGGTGTGGCTGGGCATCGGCGGAACCTTGTTGTCGGAAAGTCCCTACGCCTCGCTATACATGGGCGTGGTGCTGGCCGGTTCGTCCACACTGCTGGTGGTCAAGCTGTTCCAGGAACACTTCGAACTCGACACCGTGCCGGGCCGGCTGGCGCTGGGTATCCTGATCTTCCAGGACATCTGGGTGATCGTCGCCATCCTGATCCAGCCCAGCCTGCAGAACCCGGAGCTGGGGCTGATCGCGATGTCGTTCCTGGGCATCCTGCTGCTCAGCCTGTTCACGGTGATCGTTGCGCTGTCTTTCGTCGGCCGTGCTTTTACCTGGATCGCCAAGACGCCGGAGATGACCCTGCTGGGGGCGCTGGCCTGGTGCTTCGTGGTGGTGTTCGTGGGGGTTAATCTCGACAACATTTTCGTCGCGACCTACGGCAAGAACTACCACATGGCGGTAGGTTCAGGCATGGCGGCGCTGATCGCCGGCGCCAGCATCGCCAACTTGCCGTCCTCCACCGAGATCATCACCAAGGTGGCGACGGTTAAAGATTTCTTCATCACGCTGTTCTTCGTGGCGCTGGGCATTTCCATCCCGATGCCCGAGAGCGTCGACGTGATGATCATCGCGGTGATTTTGGCCGTGCTGGCCATCATCGTGCGCCAGATCATTTTCTTTCCGCTGTTTTATCTGACCGGGGTGGACCAGCGCAATGCAGAAGTCAGCTCGATTCGACTGGCGCAGATTTCAGAATTCGGCCTGGTCATCGCCTTCCTGGGCGTCAAGCTCGGGCACCTGAGCCCGGCGCTGACCAGTTCGGTGATTTTCGCCTTCGTCATCACCGCACTGGCCACGCCGATCATGTATGGCCGAGCGTATGAAATCCACGGCTGGATGCAGCCGTTGCTGGAGAAAATTGGCTTCAAGGCGCCGCCGGAACTCACCCACGAAGACGGCGGCGGCTACAAGCTGGCGTTGCTGGGCTTCCATCGTGACGCTTCCTCGCTGCTTTACAACCTGACCCGGAGCGATCCGGAGCTGGTCAAGGACACCCTGGTTATCGATTTCAACGTGGCCCTGCACCCGGGCATCCGCGAGACCGGCGCCACCGTGAAATACGGCGACCTGGCCAACCCGGAAACGCTGCACCACCTGGGGCTGAACCAGTGCCAGGTGATCGTCTGCACCATTCCGGATGATTTGCTGCGCGGTATCGACAACAAGCAGCTGGTGCACGTGGTGCGCGAGATGGCGCCGAACGCGGCGATTATCTCCAATGCGATCGCCACCAATGAAATCAAGAACGTTTACGAGGCCGGCGCCGATTACGTATACCTGAATCGCTTCGAGGCGGCGTGGACGCTGCAGCGGGCCATCCAGGCAGGGATCGAGCAGAATATCGATGCGTTCCGGGACAAGCGACAGTCCCGAAATCACTACAAACCAGACCGAAAAGAAATTCTCAGCTAGAATAATTAGAGTAAAAGGGAGAATCAATTGACCTTACTGGTTCAGATCACTGATACGCACGTGGTGCAAAGGGGTACTCTGCTGTACGGCATGGCAGATACCGCACGCCACCTGGCGGAGTCCGTCGTGCAGATCAATGCGATGCGCCCGAGGCCGGACATGGTGTTGATTACCGGGGACCTGGTAGAGCACCCCGGCCCGCGAACCTATAGCCATTTCAGGGACCTGATCGCACCGCTGGAAATGCCGGTCTACCTGATGCCCGGCAACCACGACAACCCCGCGATCATGGCCGAGTTCTTCGGCGATACCGACATGTTCCCGGGCGAGGCGCCGCACTACCAGTACGCCATCGAAGGAGCAGATTTCCGCATCCTGATGCTGAACAGCCACTTCGACGATTCCGAGTTGCCCTTCTTCGGCCCGCGTCGCCTGCAGTGGCTGGAATACGAGCTGGAAAGTTCCGACCAGCCCACCCTGGTTGCCATCCACCATCCACCGATGTGGACGGGCATCGGCTTCATCGACATGGTCGGGCGGGAATGGTATGAAAATATCGGCGAGATCATCGCCGATCATCCACAGGTGTTCAAAATCATCTGCGGCCACGGTCACGTGGACATCAGCGGCATGCTGGGCAAGGTGCCGGTGCAGATGGCCGGCGCCATTGCCCACCAGTTAATTGCAGGTCGCGTAATGGACGTCGCGCCGTCGTTTGACCCGATGCCCGTGCCGCCGATGCTGCACCACTGGAAAGACGGCGAGTTCGTCAGCGGTTACTACCCCTGGCCGGCCGACGCGGATGCCGAGCGCATTGACCGGTCCTCCAACATGGCCTGGGAAGACCTCAAGGACAGAATGCGGGGTTCAATGAAGTAGGCCGTGGCTCTCTTTTCATTTTTCAGCCACGTCGGCTTCAAGCGCTACCTGGCGCGAGCGTTCCTGGCCATCATCACCACCATTGGTGTGCTGGGCCACGTGTCCGGCATTTACAAACTGCCTTACATCGACCAGATCGAAGACCTGCTTTACGACACCCGTGTTCGAGTAACCGCCCCCGGCGGCGTTGACGACCGCATCGTGATCATCGCCATCGACGAGGCCAGCCTGCAAGAGCATGGCCACTGGCCGTTCACCCGCGAGAAATTCGCCGCGATGATGGACAACCTGTTCGGTTATGGCGCAGCGGTGGTGGCCTTCGACGTGCTGTTCGCCGAGCGCGACGAAAGCGCCGACATGACCCTGTTGCGCAACCTGGCTGCCGGAGCGGAGGACGAGGCTTTCCGCCGGCGGCTGGACGAACTGGAACCGTTGATCGACCGCGACCGCCTGTTCGCCGACTCGATGATGGGCGGACCGACGGTCCTGGGTTATTACTTCGACAACAACGAGGAGACGGCCTTTATTACCGGGCAGTTGCCGTACCCGGCGTTCGACTTTCACGAGTCCATGGCTGATAGCATTTTCCTGCCGCGCGGCGCAGGTTACAGCTCGACGCTGCCGGTACTGATGGACGCCGCCTACACGGCCGGGTTCATCAACAACCCGCTGATCGACGCTGACGGCGTGGTGCGCCGCACACCGCTGCTGCACGAATACGAACTGGGCGCCTACGAGTCCCTGTCGCTGGCCATCGCGGCGACTTTCCTCAACGACATCACGTTGCCGATCTTCGTCGATGCATCGAGCTGGATGGGCGATTATCCACCGCTGGAGGGCCTGGAGCTGGCGGGCCGGCCGATTCCGATCGATCCGCAGGGCGCCGTGCTGGTGCCATACCGCGGGCCGCGGGGCAGTTTTCCCTATATTTCGGTGGGCGACGTCATCAGCGGCAGGGTGGAAGACCCGTCCATGCTGGATGGCCGTATCGCGCTGATCGGCGCCACCGCACCCGGCATGGAGGATTTGCGTACCACGCCGTTTGGCTCGATCTACCCCGGGGTGGAAATCCACGCCAACGTGCTCGCCGGCATCCTGGACAGCAACTTCCGCTGGGAGCCTGCCTACACGGCTGCGGCCGAGATGATCACCATTACGATTTTCGGGCTGCTGACCGCGCTGGTGCTGCCGTTGTTGTCGCCGGTGCTGTCCACCCTCATGACGCTGTTCATCACCAGCCTGGCGCTGGCCTTCAATTACTACATGTGGGAAGTGGAACTGCACGTGCTGCCACTGGCGTTGACGTTGTACACCTTGTTCGCCATTTACACCATCAACATGCTGTTCGGGTATTTATTCGAAACCCGCAGCCGCTCGCACATGGACAGCCTGTTCGGCCAGTACGTGCCGCCCGACCTGGTGAAGGAGATGAGCCGCGACCCGGAGAACTACTCGCTGGCCTCGCAAAAACGCGAACTCAGCGTGCTGTTCACCGACATCCGCAGCTTCACCACCATCTCCGAGGGCCTGGACGCGGCCGAGCTTTCCGCGCTGATGGACGAATACCTGACACCGATGACGCGGATCGTGCATGAGACCCACGGCACTATCGACAAGTACATCGGTGACGCCGTCATGGCCTTTTGGGGCGCGCCGATTTTTCATCCGCATCACGCCGACCAGGCGGTCGGGGCAGGGCTGGACATGCTTCACGCCCTGGACATCCTGAACGTGGAGTTTGAAAAGAAAGGCTGGCCGGAAATTCGAATCGGCGTGGGCGTGAACACCGGCGTGATGAGCGTCGGCAACATGGGCTCGCGCTTCCGCAAGGCCTACACGGTGCTGGGCGATGCCGTGAACCTGGGCTCGCGGCTGGAGGGTATTACCAAGATGTACGGCGTCGACATGGTGGTCAGCGAAGACACCGCGCACAGCGCCGGTCGTTACCACTACCGTGAGCTCGACAAGGTACGGGTGAAGGGTAAGGAAAAAGGCGTCACCATCCTCGAACCGTTGGGCCTGGAAGAGGATTTATCCCAGGAGCAGATCGAGCGGGCCGACGAATTCGGCCACTTCCTGTTCCTGTACCGCAGCCAGGACTGGGATGCCGCGGAGGAGGTGTTGCACAAGTTGCTGGTGGATGAGCCTGATTGCTTTTTGTACAACCTCTACCTCGAACGGATCGAAATCTTCCGCGAAAACCCACCCGGGGAAGACTGGGACGGCGTGTTCACATTCGAGACCAAGTGAGTTTATGTGCTATGCTTAAACAGTAAAGGAAGGTTTTACCCGCATGGACAAGCGTTTACTTAAAAAATATAATGTTTTTAATGGTTTTCGCTTTTCATAAGCCGTGACTACAAATAAAGGGTGAATACCAACTTTTTGCAGGTTGGGTTGTAGTTACATTAGATAGGTTTATAAAACAGCAATAAAAGGGTCGAGAAGAACATGAAATTGAGCAGAGTAATTGCAAGTCTCGCATTGGTCACATCTTTGACATTGTCGACGGTCGCCATTGCCCAGGACAGCAGCGGCATGGTCGTCGCGTCCCGCGGCGAGGTCATCGCAATGTCAAACGGCGGTTCGCGCGAACTGAAGCAGGGTGATTTCGTTTACGTCCACGATGAAATCATGACCAGCAACCGCAGTTTTGCCGTCTTGCAGTTTACCGACGGCGCCAAGGTCACTGTCCGCCCCGACTCCACGATGATCATCGAGCAGTACCTGTATGCTGGCAACGACAGCGATGAAGCCACGTTGAACCTGGTGGAAGGCGGATTGCGCGTCATCACCGGCGCCATGGCCAAGTCCAACCCGGAGAACTACAAGGTTCGCACACCGGTGGCGCTGATGGGCGTTCGCGGCACGGAATTCAGCATCATGCTGTGTGGTGATGAGGTTTGTGCTGAAGACCAGATGGAATTGGATTAAAACAGTAGCGGGCCATTGCCCGACAGATCAAAACACACAAAAGGCCCGCATATCGCGGGCCTTTTTAATTGGCTCCGTTCCGGTGTGGCAATGCTGTCCTCAATCAGGAGGGGCTTGCAGGACTTTCGGGTTCGGGTGGTGGCGGAGCAATCGGTGCGTCGGGAGGGGCCGTCGCACTGGTGACTGGAGTGGTTGAACCACTGACATTACCGGTGCTGCCTGTCGGAGTGCCAGGACCGCAACGGGCCACCAGCACATCCTCTTCAATGAAGCTGAAGGTAGTGGGTATGGTTTTGATCCCCATCGAGGCCGCAACGCGGACGCGAGCAGGCTGGTCAACCGCCATGTCGCCTGAATTGGCGAACAGGGAGACAATTATGGATTTGCGGGTAAAACCGTGTGCTTCCAGGTCGGCCCTCAGCGCCGTCTGCTTATCCGCGCTGATATCTTCCAGGGCAGGAATTTCGAAGAACTTTTCGAATTCCTCGATTGACGCCCTGATTTGGTAATCACCCTGCCACCACATAGGCACTTCAGCCACCTTGATGCCGCGTTCATTAAATGCTTTCGCGA
>Ga0316194_10002526_pt1 | contig 12788 bp, 6 predicted proteins | sample CroRivsedime1_MG_FD_204936 | JGI IMG/M metagenome (GOLD analysis project Ga0316194, IMG submission 204936) | Coastal sediment microbial communities from Maine, United States - Cross River sediment 1 | ecosystem: Environmental > Aquatic > Marine > Coastal > Sediment | place: USA: Maine...
AACGCAAGAATTGCGATGATAGTCGCCCCAAGCAAGGGCCAGGCAGACTGTTTGACGACGGCACTCGCCGCAGATTCTGCGGTTTCTCCTTTTTGCAGGCGCGTAAGGATGCCGTCCACTACGACGATGGCGTTATCGACCAGCATGCCTAAGGCGATAATGAGAGCACCCAGCGATATACGCTCCAGCGCAACTTCCATCGATTTCAAGAATATGAAGGACCCGATGATCGTTATGAGGAGAACAGCACCAATGAGCAACCCACTTCGCATGCCCATAAAAATCAACAACACCAATATGACGATCACCACGGCCTGGAGCAGGCTCGCGGTAAAGCCGGAAATCGCATCTGCGACCGCTTCGGACTGCAACGAGATGATGCCAAAATCGATACCCACCGGGCGCTGATTCTCGAGTTCGATCAGGCGCTCGCGCAACGCTTCGCCCATCGTGACAACGTTACCTCCGCTTATTGTGGAGATACCGAGACCGATGCTCATTTTACCGTCGTATCGCAACACTGTTTTTAGCGGCTCGACATAACCGCGCTGTACTTCTGCAACATCCCGCAGCTTGATCTGCTCGCCGCCACTGCCGCGAATAATGAATTCCTCAAAATCGTCGATCGAATCGAGGCCCCCAGTGGGCTCTATGGAAATGAATTCATTGCCAACCCTCACCCGACCGGAGTCGGCTATCTGCTGCTTTTGCATCAGCTCGTCGACAATAGCTTGCGGTTGAATGCCCAACTGCGACATCTGATCGCGATCAAAACTTATGTAGATCGCTTCGTCCTGTTCGCCATAGGTTGTGATCTTGGCGACATCCTCAACAAGCAGCAGCTCGCGCCGCAAAATATCGACGTAGTCTTTCAATTCTGCATAGGAGTATCCGTCAGCTGTAATAGCCAGAAAGACGCCGTACACGTCGCCGAAGTCGTCGATTACGATCGGTTGACCAACACCTTGCGGCAGTTGCGCCGCGGCGTCGTTGATCTTTCGGCGTAGTTCATCCCACACTTGCGGTAGAGCCTCGCCGTCATAGGTATTCTTTATCGTGACCGTAAGCGTCGACAGACCACGGTCTGATTTGGACGTAACCCGGTCCAATTGGCCGAGCTGCTGAACCGCGATTTCCAGATAATCGGAAACTTCCTGCTCTACCTCCTCGGCTGATGCCCCGGGATATGGCGTCATGACGAGGGCGTCTTTGATCGTAAATTCCGGATCCTCAAGACGGCTCATGTCGTTGAAAGACGAGATGCCAGCCAACAACATCACAACCGTCAGTACCAGCGTGACGACACGGTTTTTGATAGCAATTGCAGCAATATCCATGATGCGGCGGTTTCCTTACACGGTATCAGCGCATACTGATCCGTCTATTATTTGCTCTATAGATCTCGGACCAACATGTTCTCGGTGACGCTGTTTACGCCTGACGCTATAACCCGGTCGCCAGCCGACAGACCGCTGAGGATGCTGGCGTTATCACCGGATAGCTCCCCCAGTTCGACTGGCCGCTTGCTGACTCGCATGGATGTCGCATCAACAACCCACACGAACGGATTACCCTCCGCATCGGCGATGACAACATTTGATGGAACCGCCAGGCCCGCGGCTCCCGAAATATTTCGTTTGTATCGATCGAGAATGACGCTACCGGTCATGCCCGGACTGACGTTGGCATCTGCGGGGCTCTCGAAACCGAACGTGACCCGGTAGGTGCGCGTCACCGGATCCGCGCTGGCGCTTAGCTCCTTCAAATAGGCAGGAAACTGACGCTCGCCAAGCGACGCAACTTGTACCCGTGGGTTGATCATCTTTGTAAGTTGGTCCCTGGAAACGCTGGAGTCACCCTGCGCCCAGTCCCGCTCGGAGACGTCGACATGCAACTCCAGGCTTGATTCGTCCTGCAATACCATCACAGCCTGCTTGGCATTTACGTTCGCGAAATCATCGACCAGTCGCTTTGCAATACGGCCCGCAAACGGCGCACGCAGCTCGGTATCGTCGAGCGCTTTTTGGGCCGCGTCGAATTCCGCTTGATAAACCTCGTATTGACCCTTGGCTCGGCTCACTTCCTGTTCGGTGACTGCGTTCGACTCATACGCCTTTGAATAGCGATCGTAATCAGCCTTCGCCGTATCCCGGTTAGCTTGCGCCCCGTTTCTTCGCACCTGGTAATCCCGAGGGTCCAGCTTTGCAACCACCTGGCCTGCCGTTACGACCTGTCCTTCTTCGACCAACCGTTCCGACATACGCCCGGCCACTTCAAAGCCAAGCTCGGCTGACTGCGCGGCGTATACGCTGCCCGGAATCTGGAGGGTCTCATCACCGGTTGCGAGACCTATCGTAATTATCCTGACGGGCCGCGCTACCTCTGTCCTTTCAACAACCTCGTCCGGCCCACACCCACCAAGTAAAAAGGACAGCAACATAGAAGTCGCCGTAATCTTAGTGCGTCGCATGACGGCAGTTTGATTTACATCCATTTGACCCTCGAACAGCCTCTTTCCGGGCTGGTTGTTAAGTATTATTCGCCTTATTGTTACACGGATAATCGAACGGATTCCCCAAATTTCTGTTCGCCATAGTCAACCCTCTCAAAGTTGCGAGCCTTGTTGAGTACAACAATGGGATAAATGACATTACAAGGTCCCACCATTTCTGACAAAGCAGACAAGATCTCTTCCGGCTACAATTGCCGTGGCAGCACAGACAGTCGGCCCAGGTAAGGAAAAGATACTCTCGTGAATACAACACTTGTCACCCGCGCCGCGGGATTAATGATCGCCTGCCTCTTGGCGACAGTGCCCGTAGCTGCGCAGGATGTAACTATTCCTGGAATCGCAGCGGACGGTAGCCTGAGCATTGAGCAGATTGAATCTGCCATTCAGTCCATCGCGACACGCGAAGAAATCAGCGATGAAGTCCGCAGCAGCATCGTCGAGCAGTTGCGCGACGCCCAGACGCAGGTGCAAAACAGGCTCGCCGCTGAAACTGCTGCATCGGCCTATACAGATTCCCTGCTGACCGCCCCGGCCGAGACCGAATCGCTGCGAGCGGGCCTCGACGCCGAAACGCCGGTTCCACCTACCCTCGAAGGCCTGGGCATCGTCGATGCAACGACCCTCGACGAGCTCACGCTCATGCTGTCACAGGAATTGGCCGAGCAGATATCCATCGAATCCCAATTCATCGAACTCGATGCTCAGGTTGAGGCACAAGGCAGCCGGCCCGCCGACGCACGCCGGCGCATCGGTGACCTGCGCACGAGCAGGGACGAGCTCGCCGCAGTAATGAATACGTCACCGCCACCGGGCGAACAACAGGCCCTGACCGACGCGCGCATGCTCAATACGGAGCTCCGGCGCGTTGCTCAAGGCGCTGAAATCAACGCACTCGAACAGGAATTGGTAAGCCACAGTGTTCGACAGGAACTCCTGAAAGCACGACTGGACGTCGCCCAACGTTCCCGGCTGCAAAGTCAACGCCGCGTCGAACTCCTGCGCGCCCAGGTCAACGAAAGGCGCCAGACTGCCGCGAGCCTGGCGCAACAAGCGGCAGAGGTCATCGAACTGGCGGCGGCAAACAAGCACCCCGTGCTGCGTGCGCTTGCTGAAGACAATGCCGGCATGACGCGAGAGCTGCCCTCAGTGGTTGCTCGCATTGAACGTGCTACCACAAAGCTCGATCAGATCAATGCTGATGCGCGCGAACTCGAGCAACGCCTCGCCCGCTCGCGGCAGCGTCTTGACGTTGGCGGTTTGAGCCGCCCGATTGGACTTCTCCTGGTCGAGGAGAGCCGCAACCTGCCGCAAGTCTCGCAACATCAAGTACAGGTGAACGCACGTAGCGCCAAGCTTGCCGAGATCGGCCTTGCCCAGATGCGTATCCAGGAACAACGACGCGAGCTCAGGTCCCCGGACGCGCGTGTCGAGATACTGATGACCGAAATCGCCGGCGACGTGACCGATGAGGACGAGCTTGCCCGGATGCGTAGCGAAGTGCGCCTGCTGTTACGCGACAGGCGCGACCTTCTTATCCAGGCCGAAGACACTTACAGCAGCTATCTGCAGATACTTGGCGATCTCGACGTTGCGCAGCGTCGGCTGTTGGAATCTGCCGGCGAATACCGGGAGTTTCTTGGACAAAACCTGCTGTGGATTCCCAGCGCACCCATTGTCTTCACAGGCGACTGGCAATTGACCGGGCCGGCATTCCTGACGGCACTGTCGCCCAACTCCTGGCTCGAAACTGCATCCGATCTGACCGAGTCCATCAGCGAGCATCCGGCGGCTGCGGTTTTCACATTGTTGCTTCTGACGGCCCTGCTGTTGTCGCGCAGACCACTGGCGCATCGCAACAAAGCGATGAATGACAGAATCGGTCGCCTTTCTTCTGACCACATCGGCCTGACGCTCGCTGCACTTGGCATCGCCGCACTGCGTGCCGCTCCGCTGTCCGTATTGTTTGCTATTACGGGCTGGTTCCTGAGCAGCGCGGCGCAGCTGCATCCGTTCTCGACAGTAGTTACGACCAGCCTGCTCGCGGTGGCGCCATTTCTTTACAACGTATTGCTGTTCAGGGTTCTTAGCGCCGAACATGGCGTTCTCCACACGCACTTCGGCTGGCAGCAAAAGAATCTCGTCATCGTAAGGCGACAGTTTGATCGACTTGCTGCGATCGGCGCGCCGCTCGTATTTGGGACAGTTCTGTTCTACGCATCTGATGTCGCGGCAGACCGGGCTACGATGGGTCGATTGATTTTTGTGGCGCTGATGATTGTTCTTTCAGCCATCATTCGACCGCTTGCACACCCTGTAACAGGTGTTGCAGCGAGTTATTACAACGAGCAAACAAACGGATGGGTGAGCAAGCTCCGTTGGTTCTGGTACGGCCTCGCGGTTGGCGTACCAGTGCTACTCGCCATTTTGTCAATTGTTGGTTATCTGTACACCTCGCTCATTCTGACGAGCTTGCTCGTGGACACGATCTGGCTCGCATTGGCCCTGACTGTCGTCAACCTGGTCGTGTTGCGATGGATTGCGCTAACGCACCGAAAACTGGCGCTGAAGATCCTGCTGCAAGAGCGCGAGGCAGCAAGGGCGTTGCGTGAAAATGAAGGCGATTCTGAGCCCGAAGGCGAGCTGGCGGTCGCGGAGTCAAAGCCGCTGGATCTCGAAGAGGTGGATGCTCAGACGCGCAAGCTCCTCCGCTGGGGCCTGATAGTGGTGGCCATCCTTGCCGGATGGGGCATCTGGTCTGAAGTTTTCCCGGCGTTTCTCTTGCTTGAGCAAGTCGCCTTATGGTCACAAACAGTGTTGGTCGATGGTATCGAGACGATCGTACCCGTAACACTGGCCGATATTCTCCTGGCCGTGCTGGTGGCCGCCGGTAGCGCAATCGCCGCAAAAAACCTGCCTGGACTAATGGAAATCGCGATTCTGCAACGCCTCACATTGCAGCCCGGTAGCCGTTACGCCATCAATACGCTTACCCGCTACATCGTCGTTACGGTTGGTGTGATTTCCGTGCTCAACATCATCGGCTGGAACTGGTCGCAGATTCAGTGGCTGGTAGCCGCACTCAGCGTTGGTCTTGGCTTCGGTTTGCAAGAGATCGTCGCCAACTTCGTGTCAGGTTTGATCATTCTGTTCGAGCGTCCGATCCGGGTCGGCGACACCGTTACAGTCGGCGCCCTTTCCGGCAGGGTCTCGCGCGTACGTATCCGTGCGACGACCATTACCGACTGGGACCGCAAAGAGATAATCGTGCCGAACAAGGCGTTCATCACCGAACAGGTCGTTAACTGGACGCTGGCAGACCCGATCACGCGTGTCGTTGTGCCGGTTGGCATCTCCTACGGCTCGGATGTCGAACTTGCCCAGAAGGTTATGGAAGACACCTTGCATTCCTTGCCGTTAGTGCTCGATGAGCCAGCGCCGCAGGTCTTTTTCATCGGCTTCGGAGACAGCTCGCTGGATTTCTCACTTCGTGTTCACTCACGACAACTGGCCGATCGCTTGCCCCTGATGCACGCAGTCCACAATGCGATACTCAAGGCGCTGCGCGAACACGGAATCGAGATACCGTTCCCGCAGCGTGACTTGCATGTTCGCTCGACGGTGGAAGATAAGTAGTCGGACAGCAGGTGCTCGTTTGGTGGACCGACGCGCTGGCTGCTTTCTCATTGTTCCTCAGAGTTCCGGCTCAGCTCCAACGGGCACCGCAGCAGAGGCCGGTTGAATGTTCGGAAAACGATCCCCGAGCGCTTCTCTGCCTTTCTGTGCCGTATCGTTACACGGATCGCGCGATCTGGATACTCGGTCCCAGGTTGCCTTCGCCAGGACCGATAACCCGCCGGTTGCAACTGCGGCACCGCCCGACACCAGAACGCCGGTTTGGTCGATAGCCAACCTTGGCGATGCCAGCGTGCCGACGATCTTAATGTACGGATTGAAGAGTTCCCCACCACTGATTGTAAGACCCTTCTGCGGCGTGGTTCTGAAGTTCATATCAATTTTCTCTGTCTTCAGGTTAACAGCGGATTTCGATGTCAAACGTATTTGCTCGGTACTTACGAAAGAGTTTGGTGCAGACGAGAGATTGCCGTCGACAACTTCAATTGGGAGCACAATGCATTTGAATTTCGTTTTTGGGTCCGATTTGTAAAAGGGATTAATCGCACTGAGAATTTCGGTCAGCATGTCTCCATAAATTACACTGAAAGCGCGACTGTTGGTAAATTGGCCGCCGCGCATATCGGCAAATAAGACGCCATTCAGGTTGCCTGCAAGGGTCCTGGTATCAACCCCCGATGACTCAAGACTAATATCGAGGTCACCGGTCATGGCAGCATCCACGTTAAGTTCCGACGCGCCGGGCGCGAAGTTCCGTGCCACCAGTTCCAGCGACGCTTTGCCCGCGCCATCCGCAGGCTCCAGTTTCGCGCGCGCCTTAAGCCAACCCGAGAGCCCGTCGAAGCTGGCGTTATGAACATCGATGACACCGTCTTGCAACTCAACTGCAACATTGATATTTCGCATATGCAGGTTACCGCTGATGAAGGAGCCGATGTCGATGTCTACGGTTGCATTGAGCTGCTTTAGAGCGTCGAACGGAACGGGCATATCCGGTATCAGGCGCCCATCATCGAATTCGCGTTCGGCATCGGACGACAACTCCTCTTCTTCGAGGAGCGCGCCAAACAGGATCGATTCGGAATCGATGTCGATTTCCAGTTTCGGTACATCGCCCTTTGTGTAACGCACAAAGCCGTGGACGTCACTCTCTCCGAGCGTAACGTTCAGATCATCAATGGTGAGAGCCCCACCACCACCAACGATGTTAGCGCCCCATTTAATACCCTGATCACGAAACCGACGGCCGTCGAACCGACCAAGCCGGGCCAGGCTTGGAATTTCGCCCGTGAACGAAAATTCTGTTGAAGAACTGCCGTCAATGAAATCAAGATCACCGCTGGCTTGCACACGAGCATCGGCAATGCCGATTTCGAATTTGTCGAATGACAAAATCGTTTCCCGAAGCTCAACATGCACATCAACAAGAAATGGCGCCGCCTCCGCCTCGTACCTGTTGTTGCCACGCAGTACGCTTTGTATATTCGCGCCTCGCGCGCTCATGTCGAAATTCGCCCATCGCCGGGATACCGGCAGGCCAAGCTCCATATTTACGCGGGCCTGACCGCTCTCACGATCAAGCGAAATATCTTCAAATCGAATCCTGTCATTTCGCAGCGCAATCGTGCCTGACAATTCATAGGGACCCGGACGTACCTCGAGATCGCCGATTTGATCAATGACTTCCTCGAATGCCGGTCCCTTCAGCGTGAATGTGGCACGAGATCCTGTCAGCCCTTCGACGTTCGTAATCAAGCCATCAAAGTTCAGGTTCGAGCTGCCGAGTATTCCTTTGACATCGGTAAACCGGTAACCATCTTTACCTACCTGCAGAGCGCCCGTAACGTCGAAGGCTTCAGCGGGAACACCCTCCGCAACGCCAAACGCTCCAGCGACCGCAGTAAGACTGGGACCGGCCAGGTCAAACGACAGATCACTACCGACTATCCCGTTGCGCAGCACAATGAGACCGGTAACAGACGCTGAAACCTCATCGACAATGACCGTTAACGGTCCTGTGGAGCGAACCCCCTCGTCCTCAAGCGCCACGTTGCCCTGCATACTGATCGGGTTGTCTGGCAGATTGTCGAGACCGTAAGCGCTTCCAAGGCGCGCGAGACTGGGGCTCTTCAACTGAAAACCCAGGGTACTGCCGATGTACCTGGGTGCATCGCCAAGTAGTCCGTTCGCAGTGACCTGGCCCAGTGACGTTGCCAGGTCCAGTTCAAGTATTTCGCGACCACTCGGTGTGTCACGCAGCTCAAACTCAATTGAGAACGCACCGCTTGCCGAGCCCGGCAGGCCGGTTATGTAGCGAAATCTTTCGATATCCGGGCCCTTTATCTGAATTGCGATTCTCCCGTCATCGACACCCGGAAACTCGGGGAGGCGCATAGAGAAATCAAACTCCGCGTCCGCGAAAACCATGTGTCCACGCTCGACTATGAGCATTGGACCCTGCCGCGTTGCATCGATATCAATCATGAACGGCGCTTTCCGAACCTGATCGATTCCGGCAAGGCGCAGTACTCGCCCAAGGTCAGGACCCGAGGCAAGCAAATCAAAATCCACCTGCTCGAAATCCTGCAGATCGGAAAATTCACCTGCCGCCTCGATTTCCGTCGCACCAATATTGCCTTCGACATTCAGGACAAGCGGTCCATCAACCTGCGGCGCCAGGGACCCGGAAAGATCGATATCCCCCGTTGCCTCATCACCAATACCTAACATGCGTGTGAGGTCACCAATATCCGGGCTGCTCGTGGAAAACTGAAATGATGGACGGTATGGCCGGGCGACATCATCAATCAGGCCGCTGGCCTCGATCTTGAATGTGCCGAGCCGACCCTGCAGATTAAAGTGAATGTCCTGGCCCGCCAGCAGGGCAGCCCAGGTACCTAACTCACCTTCAACGCTAACCTCACGATTACCGAGCTTTGCCTGTAGATCGAGCGCGAGAAAATTGTCGTCCCGATGTCGCTGATCGAAATTCTCAACACGAAGGTCGAGCGGCTCCTGGAGTTCCAGGGCTTCAACGACGAGGTGCAGCCTGTCGATGTCGATTATTTGGAACAACACGTCAAACCCGGTCGAAGAATCTTCTTCTGCCGTCGCCTCCGATCTTCTCGCCAGGGGCAATTTCCAGTTCGGCTCGCCGTCTTCAGCCTGAACCAGGCGGATTTCCGTGTCGTCAATATCGATCAGCTCAACGAGAAATGGCCCGTTAAATATCGACCGAAGATCGACGCGTATTTCGACACGACCGACTTCAACCATGTACGGTTCATCATCCCAGTCGGCGTTTTGAAAACGAACGTCTTCCGCAATGACCACGGCGTGCCGGGCGAGATCGACGTGGAACGCCCCGTCAATTACAAATTCGCGACCGGTTTCTTCGCTAATCCAGCGTTCAAGTTGCGGCTTGAACACGCCCAAATCTGCTGTCCACAGCCAGGTCAGGGCAATTGCCAGAAGCGCGACAAACACCACGGAGGACCAGATCGCGATTTTTTTGATTTTCATAAATTGCTCGTCCCAGAGGCCAGGTGGCCGCTATTGGACTAGGCCCTGCTTGATAGTACTATGGGCGGGCTTTAAATTACCGCCACGGCAGTATTTGCTAACAACTTAAACGGGGCAACGCGATGCAATTTCAACAACCAGCAAGAACTGCAAAACTAATTATTCTCCTTTTCTTTGGGTCTGCAATGGGCGGCTGCGCATCGAGCCCCAACATCCTTTCAGATTACGATCACAGTGCCCCTTTCGAATCCTACTCGACCTATAACATTATGGAGGGCGCCGGCCCGGACCAGGGCGAGTATCAAAGCTTCTTTACAAAGTACGTGATCGAGGCCATCACAGTCGAAATGGAAAGTCGTGGTTATACGAAGTCGGATGATCCTGATCTGTTGGTCAACTTCAACGCAAGATTGCAGGACAAGACCAAGGTGACGACGTCGTCGGCGCCTCCTCCGATGTACGGCGGCTACTACGGCTACCGAGGCGGTTATTACGGTGCATGGGGTGGCTATGGCTATGGAACGGAAACACATGTATCGCAATATACGGAAGGCACCTTCAATATCGACATCGTCGATAACAAGACGCACCGACTGATTTGGGAGGCCGTCGGCGTCGGGCGGGTTACCGAAAAGAAACTTGAGAACCTGGAAGAGGTCGTGAAAACAGCTGTTCCAAAGTACTTTTCGCTCTACCCGTCCACTGCCGGAGTAGCCCGCACAGAGAATTAAAGACGGTCCAACTGTTTGCCGTCGTCGTCGGTGATTTCGATCGGCGTTCTGTGTACCATGAAGTGTGAATAAAACTGAGAATAGCTAGTGTCGGCTACCCAACTGCGCATCGTCTTTGCAGCACTCTTCGTCGCGCTGTTCGCCAATTGTGCGACAGTCAATATCGACCTGCCAGCAGTGACAGAATCGCCGGGTGGCGAAAGGCTGCCAGGTAAAATCATTTGGCGTGACCTGCTCACCAACGATCCAGCAGCATCGCAGAAGTTTTATGGTGCGCTTTTCGGCTGGGAGTTTGACAACATTGGCAGTGCCGCGGGCCTGAGCAAGGATTCGGCGTACACGCTGATTCGACACGAAGGCAGGCTGATTGGTGGCATGATCGATACTTTGGCGCTGAATAATCGCGCAGACATCTCACAATGGGTTATATCGATGTCCGTCAGCGATATCGACGCTGCAGTAGCTGCGTTCGCCGCAGGTGGCGGTAACGTCATTGCGCCGCCGACAGATCTGCAGCGCCGCGGAAGAGTCGCTGTTGTCAGAGATAAAGAAGGCGCATTGCTGGCGTTGCTGCAAACCGTAGCCGGTGATCCGGCTGATCGACAGCCTGAATTGGGCGATTTTCTCTGGGATGAGCTGTGGACCACGAACGTGGATGGCGCGACGACATTCTATGAGAATCTTACGGGCCTGGAGATGGCGACGTGGGACGTCGACGAGAACCAGGAATCAGGGGCAACCTACAGACTTCTGCAAGCCGGCGAAGCGGCGAGAGTTGGCATCATGCCCAACCCGCTGAATGACCTGGGGCCGGTCTGGGTCAGTTATATTCGGGTAAATAGCCCGGCATCAATTGCATCAAGAGTGGCGGAATTCGGTGGGCGGGTCATCGTCGAAGCCCAGCCGCGTCCGCTCGGTGGTGAAGTAGCTTTCATTGCAGGTCCTTCCGGTGCCGGTATTGCACTGCAGACCTGGCCACTCGATCGCACTAACTAAGGAGTGCCGGCGATGAAAAAGACGATCAAGCTCGTGAAGCTAATGGCGGTTTTGACCGCATGCCTGGTAGTGGCTGGCTGTGATGACGTACGCGTATACGGCAGTGTGGGCTACAGCTCTTACGGTGGCTACAATGGTTACCACGGCGGTGGTTATGGCACCCGCATGACGGTGGGTGGGCGAATCTATTGAAGCGACGGGCGCTTTGCCTTCGCGGTGAACATCAGCTTCCAGGCGGCGCATCTGCCGTGATTCACCTGAAATCAAAGGTCATGCCAAGCTGGATTTCCAGCGCCGGCTTTTGAACTCGCAAAGCTACTTCATCGATTATCAGAGTAGCGTCACGGATGGGCACGCGGCCGGTCAGTCCCAACTGAATCCGGTAACTGCCGCGCTCTCCCAGGTCGGCGGCGGCAATCCGCAGACCCGCACCAACCGACAGGACCGCGCGGCTAACAGATCCGGAGCTTCGGTCATCACCAGAATTTATATTGATCAGTTCCTCACTTCGCCAACCGACGCCGCTTGTAACGTACGCACTAAGCCAGCTGCCTCGCACAGAAAGCGCGTGCTCCAGGTCCGTTCCAAATTCAAGTTGCAGGCTGTCAACGAAAATGCTCGTATTGTTCTTGTACTGAGGTTCACCATAGCTCGCGGCGACGATAGTCGACTCGCGCCACTCCGAACCAGCATTCGTGAAAATCCGGGTTCGCCATCGACCCGCAAAGCGCAGGTGGATGTTCGGCATCAGGATCGCTGCTTCCACACCGAAACGTTGGTTACGGGTTCGCGGCATGGCTCCGCGCTTGCCGGAGGAGACTAATCGCAGCTGCCCGTAGGACCCATCGTTGTTCAGCTGTTGCACGGTTTCAAGCACGAGAGCGCCGAAGCGGGCGCCAATGACGATGGCCACGTCGTCTTCAGCATCTGCCGTTTGCCGCAGCACGTCATCTTTGTAACCCGATCGCCAGTCGCGACGCAGCCCGAGCCAGATATCGACGGCCCCCTTGCTCGCGAGCGCGAACAGGCCTGCTGAGCTATCCCATTGTCCATCACTGGTCGCCAGCGAACTCGCTCGAAGCCAGTAGCCCCGGTGCCAGCTACCCAGGACGCCGCCGGTACCTGCGGCGTATAGATTGCGGTAATGCTGTGCATCGAACCAGCCCGTTAAATCGATGTTGTCAGCGCCGGTATAGGCAAGGTTTTCGATCTTGCTGCCCACGAGACGATGAAAGCCATTTTGCATTCGTTCGCCGCCGAACCGGCCAACCTGGCGAATGCCCATACCAACGACAACTTTGTTAACAAGGTTTTCGTCGACGCCGTCGACCACCCTGTAACCCAGTGAGGCCGAGAGTTGGTCAATACGACCGGGCGCTGGCGGATCGCCGAAC
>Ga0316194_10002527_pt1 | contig 12787 bp, 14 predicted proteins | sample CroRivsedime1_MG_FD_204936 | JGI IMG/M metagenome (GOLD analysis project Ga0316194, IMG submission 204936) | Coastal sediment microbial communities from Maine, United States - Cross River sediment 1 | ecosystem: Environmental > Aquatic > Marine > Coastal > Sediment | place: USA: Maine...
GCACAACGATCATGCTGCCGCCTGAACTGAAAACGAGGGCGTCCAACCAGGCAAAAAAAATGAGGATTTCCCTGGGACAGTACATCAGGGAAGCGTTGAACAAATCACTAGAAATGGAGAACAGGCGTGAGGCGGAAGACGATCCACTTTTTCTGGACAACGCTGTTTTTGACAGCATAACTCCTGAAGATCTGGCGTCTAACCATGACCGATACTTGTATGGAGATGAGAAGTGATTTTCATCGACACCGGGGCATTCCTGGCACGGTATCTCCGCAAGGATCAACATCATCACAGCGCCGTATCTGTCTGGGAGAAGCTGGGTTCTGGCCGTGAAAACTGCGTCACCAGCAATTTTGTACTTGATGAAACTTTCACGCTGTTGGGCCGGCGGGCAGGACACGGCTTTGCCGTTCAAAGAGCAAAAAGTATCTATGCCTCGCAGTCCCTCACAATTTTCAGGCCCGATAGGGCAGATGAAATCAAAGCCCTGCGATTTTTCAGCAAATATGCGGATCAGCATGTCAGTTTTACAGACTGTATCTCATTTGTTTTGATGAAGCGTGAAAAGGTAAATCGCGCCTTTTCTTTTGACAGACATTTCGAACTTGCGGGTTTACATGTAATCCCTTAGAAGAGTCAGAGTTAAGAAAACAGATGATAGATGTCATACGAGTCGTCTTCGATCTTTAGCTACAACACGGCAGTTTATCACCCTCGTCGTCATCCTCGTCAATCGTTATCGATAAAATTCTGTTTTACGAATATGAGCACGAGGACGATTCAAGTTGCTTGTTTCTTTGAATCCAAAATCCGCAATCCAAAATCTAAAATAACACCTGAATCTTTTATGAAGATTAATGATAATATGAAAGCCTCCGATTCGTGCAAAATTCACGTAATAATTAGCTTGATTTTTTGCCGTTATAACGGTAAAAATGAATTATATTTTATAAAAATCTATAATTTTCTTAAGAATCGAGCAATATTTACCTCTATAGCGGTAAAAAAAGATATTTAGTTATTTCTGTGGGCAATTATAAGGATAAATTGTATGATTTTGCCGCCAAGGCGGTAATTTTAGGAGGTACGAGCTTTGGATTATAAGATGAGCGAAATAGTTTTGTTCCATCGTAAAAATAGTGATCTGACGCGAAATCAGTTGGCTAATCTGGCGGGTGTGGGCAAGACCGTTATTTATGATATCGAAAAAGGGAAAGAAACCATTCGGTTTTCGACTTTGCAGAAGGTACTTAAGGCTCTAAATATAAAAATCACTTTTACGAGTCCGCTAATGGAGGTGCTAAATGAGAAGAGCTGATGTATCTATGCATAGTATGCCGGCCGGTATTTTAGAGGAAATAGAAGCCGGGAAAAAATACCGGTTTACATATTTTAAAAAATATAAAGGGCCTTCAATTGCGTTGACCATGCCGGTGAACAGAAAGGTATTTGTTTTTGACCGTTTTCCTCCATTTTTCGATGGCCTCTTGCCGGAAGGAGTTCTTCTTGAAGGCCTTTTGAGACAATGCAAAATTGATAAGTTTGATTACTTAAGTCAGCTTATAGCGGTGGGAAATGATCTGGTGGGTGCTGTTACCGTTCAGGAGAAAAAAGAATGAGCCGATGTCCGATTACCTACGAAGAATTTGAAGGTGGTAAGTATTCTCTTCAGGGTTTAAAAAAACTCTCACCGAGATTGAAGTCATTGAAAGACTTCCCCTTTTCAGCTGAGGACCAGGTAAGAGAGGCAATTGCCAGGGCCACTAAAATGTCCATTCAGGGGGTTCAACCCAAACTAAGTGTGCGCTTAAATGTAAAAAATGAGATCTTTGAAATTGTGGATACAGGCGGGCGCTATATTTTCAAACCGCAAACACAAAATTACAGGGAGGTTCCTGAAAATGAGGATGTGACCATGCGGCTGGCGCAATTCATCGGGATCGATGTCCCATTGCATGGTCTGGTGTATTCCAAAGATAACACCATGACCTATTTTATCCGGCGCTTTGATCGAGTGGGCAGAAATAAAAAAATAGCGGTCGAAGATTTCGCACAGCTTTCCGGTAAGGATCGGGATACCAAATACGAGTCGTCCATGGAGCAGATTATATCCCTGATCGAACAGTTCTGCACATTTCCAGCGATTGAAAAATTAAAGCTATTCAATCTCACACTTTTTAATTATCTCGCCGGAAATGAAGATATGCATTTAAAGAATTTTTCTGTTATCCGGCGCGATTGGAAAATCGAATTATCCCCGGCTTATGATCTTTTAAACTCAACGATTATTTTAAATTCCCAGGAAGAGCTTGCGCTTCCACTCCGCGGCAAGAGAAATAAACTGAAGAAGGATGATTTTTTTGTGTATTTTGCAAAAGAGCGCCTTGAGTTATCCAAAAAATCCATAGATCAAACGGTGAGTCGCATCGTAAATGTATTTCCCAAATGGACTGATCTTATTCAAAAATGCTTTTTATCTGATTCCATGAAGACTCAATACATCGATCTTCTTAATGAGAGATTCAGCAAACTGGATTTAATAAGCTGGTAAATGTCAGAAGTACAGGTTACTATAGGAAACGAAAAGACTTGCTCAGGTACCTAAATTAGCACGGATGCCAATTCGTTAGAGAAGGTGCAAAGCACTTGAAAAATAAAAAGAGGACGACTTTTAAAACTGGTTTCAACATATGTTCCGCCATCCCAGTTCAACCCTACCCCCGCATCAGCCAACCAAACATGAGCATGCCGATCGCAGCCACCCAGCTTCCGGCCACTCGCACCACAATCCGCGTCCAGGTTTTTTTTAGAGACAGAATGAACGCCGAGACGATGGCCACAATAACAAAAAGAGTTGCCATGATACCGATCAGCCCCAGGATACCGGCTCCTTCTTTGAGGGCGACACCATTCAGAACCCCATGCACAAAACCCACCACGACCACTATTGCCGTGAACAATTTTTGAGAGAGCTTAAGGTCAGCCGCTATCAGCACACCCAGGACCACAAACGATATGCCCGCAGCCGGAAATGTCGGCAGGTCTTCAATAACTACCCCCAAAATCCCTCCCGCAAACCAAGCCAGGGGCAAAATGAACAAGGCGCGTCTGTCCGGTGCAGCGCCACGCAGGCCTGCGAAAAAAGCGATGGCCAGGGCTGGAATTAAATCTTTCGGTGTCATGACAAGGTGGCCGATGCCGTCGTAGACCTGCCCTAGACCGGTGGTAACGAGATGGGCCGCAGCGTGGGTCGGCCAGATCAGCAGGCCGAAAACTGCGATGAGGCCCTTATGCAATGTTTTCATATGGTGATTTATTTTCATTCCTGAAATCTCATATTTCAATACTCAAATTACAAACAAATTCCAAATTCGAAAACCCAATGAACCAAAATTCTGGTGTGTTACTAAAAGAACCTTAAATAATTAGCCATGGTCTATTGTTGATTTAAAAAAATATTCACCACGGAGGCACAGAGGACACAGAGAAGTCGTATTTTTGCCGGACCGGGAGACGGCGGTCCGACAAAAGTTCTCAGCCCTGCGGGCAATCAGCTTAGCGCGTTTTCCTAATTGACGCTTATCGACAGGTGTTTTTCCTCTGCCGTCGTCTCCCGGCAAAGGAAAAGAATAATTTCCCTCTGTGTCTCGAGCGCAGCGGGTGGTGAGATCGGGCAGTCCAAATACGCATTCGCAATTTCGCAAACTATATCTAAATAATTTTGAACTTATTAGTATTTAGCGTCTGATGGCCGTTTTGCACGTTTTGAATTTGGAGTTTCAGTCATTGTTATTTGCCCTTCGACCTGGCTAAGGGTGGTGAGCTTGTCGAACCATTTGAGATTTGTAATTTGTAGTTTGTTATTTTTAAGTTAATGCTTTCCAAAGAAAAAAAACACCCATTGCCGCGATAAACGAGCCGGCGCCGCGCAGGACCAGTTTGCCCGCCGGCAGGCCGTTGACCAGGCCGATTGCAATGCCCACGCCGTGAAGACAGCCCGTGGCAATCACGAACCCCATGCTGTACAAAAGACCGCTCTGCCCGGCCGGCAATTCGGTCCCGTGGGCATGCCCATGGAAGATCGCGAAAATACCGACCATCGCTACCGCTACGGCCAGCTTCGGGCGCACCTCGGCGAGTATCATCGCCCCCAGTACGATCGCCGAAAGGGCAATACCGATTTCGACACCGGGCACGGGAATCCCAATCAAACCCATCATGGCGCCCATGGCCATCATCATGGGAAAGGCGATCGGCAGGAGCCACAGGGCCGGGTTGCCGAGCTGCGCTCCCCACAGTCCCACGGCAATCATGGCCAATACATGGTCAAGTCCGGACCAGGGATGCTGCAGGCCGGTGATAAATCCCGCTGCCTGTCCGCCTTCGACATGGGCCCAGGCAGCCTGCGCCCATCCCAAACTGAATAGAAGGGTGAAAATACCTTTGCTTAGCCGAGCATTAATCATTAGACCTAAAATCCTGTTTATTGAAGTGGTGATCTCACCGCCCGCTTCGCTCGAGACGCAAAGGACGCAGAGTGACTAAATCTTTCCTTTGCCGTTGAGAGGACGGCAAAGGAAAAGTACTCGCAATTGAATTGCAAGAAAACAGAATCGAGCAAATTTTCTGCCACTAAATAGTATATTATCATTCCCGACAGGGTCGAGGGTTTTAGCTTTCCGTCCTCTCAGCGGAAAGCTAAAAAAATATCTCACTCTGCGCCCTCTGCGACTCTGCGGTGAATATACTCTCATCTGATAAACCCTCCAACCATGATGGCGACCCTTTGGATAGTCCAGAATGCACCTAACCCGCCAATCGTATAGGCCGGCAAGGCTTCCGTCCAGCGCGGCCAGCGAATCTCCAGAATGCGGAAGGATCGTTCCAGCAGCAAAATGATCAGGACAAAGAAAGGCTGGCCGATCTCCACCCCCACGTTAAAGAGCAGCAACGCCACCGGAATCTCGGCCCGCGCCAGCCCGATGGTGGTCAGTCCGCTGGCAAAACCGAAGCCGTGCAGCAAGCCAAAAGCGAAAGCCACCACCCAGGGGTGGCGGATGGTGAAACTGGTCTGGCCGCGCCAGACCCGCACGATCTCAGGGCCGAGGAAAAGGATACTCAGTGCGATGGCGACATTGAGGGGCTGCACCGGGGCACTGGCGTAACCCAGGGTGGCAATGCCCAGGGTAATGCTGTGGGCGATGGTGAATGCCGTGATGGTCTTAATCAGGGTGTAGCGGCTGCCCACGATCAAGAGAAGTCCCAGGACAAAAAGAAGATGGTCGATCCCCTGGAGGATGTGTTCGATCCCCAACCGCAGGTAGATCCAGGCAATCGCTCCCTTTGTCCAGGGAGAGGGCACCGTAAAGGAAGGGCTCGCGGGCCGCAGGATAGCTGATTGGGTACTGCCATCGACAAAATTGATCCGCACCATCACATCGATCTGCGTGGTCGACAGTCCGTCAATTGTGATGGTTTCACCGGCCAGGCCCCCATCTTTGGCCTGATAGGTGGCATACTGGATCTTGGCTCCGGGAACGTCATGGCTGGACGGCGGGCCATAGGGTGTCAGGCTGGCAGGAAGCACCGGCTGGATATCCAATTCGTAGCCGCTAAGCACCGGCACCTTCCAGGTGACGTCGAACCACCCGGGCTTCTGCTCGATGATGTTCAGCAGCGCCGGACGGATTTCATGGGCGTACAATGCCGTAGCCGGAATGAGTCCGGCGAAAAGCAGGAGTACTGCAGTCAGCCACAATCGTATGATTAGTTTTATTTTCATATTCGCATTCGAATTATTGAACAGACTGAACATTGAACATATTAAAAGATGAACGTCCAACATCCAACGCTCAACGTCCAACTTCCAACAAAATAAAAAAACTAAAAACAAAAACTATAAAGCAAAAAATCAACGTTGATTTATTTTTTCTTTTCCGCTGTTTTAATGCTTGTTACAAAAATCTTGATGAGTTCCTCAGTTTCCTGTAAAAGGAAATTCACCTCTTCCGGTGATTTCAAAAGTGGCACTCGTTGAATGAGCTTCAGCCATCTCTTAGATTCTCTCAATTCTTTCAAGCAAATACGCATCTTGTGGATAAAGTCTTTCCTGGACTCGGCTGCCTGTGCTTCACCATGGTTTGGGTAAGGTGAAGTTCCCGATCTTAACAGTTGGCCAGCAACATGGTTTCCTGCTCTGGTATTTGGCAACTGTTCAACAATCTTTATGATTCGCACCGAATACTCGAGCAGCCTTTCTTCCAAATCATATGTCTGTTTCTTCATCATTCCCTGTTCGACGTTGGAAGTTGAGCGTTGGATGTTGGACGTTCATCCCTTGCTCCTTCCCCGTTCGATGTTGGATGTTCATTCTTTTTCAATGGTCACATCATAGCGGGCTACAATGCTGGCAACAAACTGCTCATTCAATTGTTCCCGTTTGTCACTCTCCCATTGCTGACGGACCTGCTCTTTGACATCGGCAAACACCGGCGGCTGCGCTTCCTGGCGATCATGCACGTAGACCAGGTGGGTGCCGTAACCGGACAACACCGGGCCGTGCCACTTCTGGGGCTCGAGCTTGAACACCGGCCCTGCAAAGCCGCGGCCGAAAAGTTTCGCCAGCTCGGCTTCCGAACGCTCCGGGTAATAGCTTTGCAGCATGAACGGATCCCCGAAAGACCGGGCGTCCTGGGGCGGCTGCTTCAAAGCGATTAATTTGGTCTTGATGGTTTCGGCGTCCTTGAGAGTCCGGTCTCCGCGCTTGTCCGGGTCGAAGAAGATATGGGTCAGCGTAATGAGATCGGGCTGCTGATATCGATCCATATGCGCTTTAAAATAGGTGCGAAGTTCTTTTTCCGAAGGCGGCTGAGGGCTGATCAAATCCTGAGTCAAAAACTCCAGCTTTTGCGCCAGGCGCCGGCGAATGACGGTGTCGTCCTTATCCAGGCCCATGGCCACCGCTTCGCGGTAAAGGATCATTTCCCGCAGGTACTGATCGATTATACCCGCCCGCTCTCTCGGTGTTGGTGGCCGGTTCCAGCGTTTCTGCCAGGCGTCGGTCAGCCAGTTGATTTCACCGGACGTGATAGTGATGGCCCGCTCCTGTTCTTCGGCCTCCTGCCGGCCCATAAATCCATAAAGCACAAAGATGGCTGCGCCGATGGCAAGGAAGTGGACAAGTGGTTCACGTAACAATTTCATGATTGTATCCTAAGGGTTCAGGGTTTGGGGCTTCGACCCCACAAGCAGGGTTCTGGGTTCTATAAATGGCATCCATCCTTCAACCTTGAACCGGGAACGTTGAACCTGGAACCATTGTGGGTTCAAGGTTGAAAAATCCTAATCAGTTTCAGCTTTCCATTCAACTCCATAAATACGCCAATGGTATATAAAAATATTTATTGATATTATTATGCCAGCAGTATATAAATATATCTACTAAAAGTAATTTACTGTCGATATATTTGGAGCGTACCCCATGGCAAATCCATTTCGTTTTGGCCAGATCGTTTCCGGCGAATTATTTTGCAACCGGAAATCTGAAATTTCACAAATCACTGATAATTTGGCCGGCGGTCAGAGCATTGTTTTATACAGCCCACGCAGGTATGGGAAAACATCCCTTTTGTATGCCGCATCCAACGGACTGAGATCTAAAAAAATCCTTGTTGGCTATGTTGACTTTTTCGCCTGCAACTCCACGGAAAAAATCCTCTTGGCAATGTCCCGGGCGTCTGCAAAGGCCATTGTTGACGAGATGAAGAGTTTTGAAAAATTCATTAAAAGTGCAGCCCATTTCTTTAATCGTATCAGATTCTCCATACGGTTTGATCCCAATGATGTCGGGTCAATCTCTGTTCTGCCGGAACTGTCATCCCGGGCAACATCAATGGATAATCTGTCTGATGCCTTGAGCGGTTTAAATTCCTACCTGAATAAAAACAATAAGCGGGCAGCCATTGTGCTTGATGAGTTCCAGCAAATCATCAAAGTTGACAGTAACCTTGAGGCCGAATTCCGCACCATTATCCAGCAGCAGGATCGAATTGCATTTGCCTTCCTTGGAAGCCGTATGCATTTGCTTAAAGAGATGTTCATAAATCAAAATAGACCCTTCTACCGTGCAGCCAAAATTATGGAGTTGGGACCGATCACCACCGACGAGCTGGCAAATTTTATAAAGAAACGATTCGCAAAGATTGACATTTCAATTTCGGGCCAACTGGCATTGAGGATCGCAGAAAAAGTCAACGGTCACCCCGACTACGCTCAAAGGTTATGCAGTCATATATTCAATATCATTGAATCCAATACCGTGGACGAAGAATATGTTGAAAAAGGTGTGTTGAACATGCTTGTATCCTTAACCCCTTCATTTAGAGGCATATTTGAGGAATTGCCGTTGCGGGAAAGTCAGGTCATGACAATCCTGGCAGAACATGGGCCCATCGGAACCTTTGCGACAAAACTGATCCAGCCCTATGAAATGGGGACACCGGCGCTTCACAAAGCCCTATCCAATCTTATGTCAAAAGACTTGGTCTTTAAGGGAAAAGATAAAAATCATTTTATCCTTGATCCTTTTTTAACGGAATGGATTCGGATGGTCTCGAAAGACGAGGGACAATTTTCATCTTCTCGAACGAAAAAATGACCTTCCAGTCTCTCTTCGTGTCCACAATAATCCAGTCATTCTCGTCAGCCGTTTCGAGCACCTTGTCGAGCTTTCCCATGTGGCTCTTGCGGCCGTAAACGTACTCGCGATCGGCATCGGTGTGATTCTCCCTTGCTTGCAGTGACTGTCCTGCGGCTCGAAGCCGCAGCCCTCGGTCAAGTCAATGTCCTTGAAGAGACCCAGCGCGGCGTCGAGATCTCGATGACGCGCACGTAATAGACCGCGTGCTGCGCCGGATCGAAATCCGGATCGGTCCAGACGGCGCTCAACTGCGTATCGCCGATGGTGTTTGTATAACTTGCGTTTTTGATGTCAACCGTGTTGCCAACGGGCGGAAGCTTGCCAGCCGGGACCGTGCGCTCCACTCTCTGTATGCGCTGGCCGTCAGTGATCAACATCAGCGGGCCGGTATCTTTACATTTCTGCCTACCAACCACGCCCCAGCGGGGTTCGTCTGTCTTGTCAAAGGTATCGGTTGCAACACAGTCCAGGACACCACGCGGGCCATACGCGTCCCTAAAACTACCGTCACCAGTGAAGGATGTTTTGGGATAATCCGGATTCTCCGGCTCTTCTTCGGCGTTCAGGTGGTAGAGGTTGCCGTAGAACTCGTCGAAACCGTGCACGGTCGGCAGGTACTCGTTGCGATCACCGAGGTGATTTTTGCCAAACTGACCCGTTTTGTAGCCGTACGGCTTCAGCAATTCGGCGATGTTGGGATCGATCTTTCGCACACCGTGCTTCGCCCCAGGCATGCCGATGGTCAGCAGTCCCGTGCGGAATGGGTTCTGGCCCAGCATGAAGTTCGCGCGCCCGGCGGTGCAGGATTGCTGAGCGTACGCATCGGTCATCAGAGCACCTTCATTGGCGATGCGATCGATGTTGGGCGTCCTTCCACCCATCATGCCCCGGTGATAAGCGCTGACATTGTCGTGACCAATGTCGTCGCCCCAAATTACGAGGATGTTGGGTTTTTTGTCCTGCGCGAATGCTGCACCGGCAAATAAACAAAGCCCGAACAACAGTGGTATGATCAGAAATCGTATGGCGGTTCGTTTCATGAACTTTTTCATAATAGTCTCCTTTCTCTTGTTGTTTTCTTATCCTCAACCCATTTGAGGATATCGTGTTGGTTTATACTTTGTGGTTGTGATTGTCAGCGCTGCAAACAACAGGGCTGCGAGAGTAATGTGTTCGCGGTGGGTTTTCAGAGGCCGACCAGCATGACCTAAGATCGACCGGTCATCCCGTTCAATTAGACGGAGCATCTCACCTTCTTTCCTTTGTCATCTGTTATCTGTCTTCTGCCATCTGTCGCCTGACGTCTTTTATTCGCTTTTCTTGCCGGCCGCGTAGCCTTGCTCGTAGGCCTCATCGTGGGCCTTTTGTTGGGCCTTCTCGTGATGATCGTACAGATATCCTGTTAATCTGTGTTCATCCGTGTCCCAAAATATTTGAGATTTAAATTAATACCGTTTTAGACACGGCAACAGCCCCAAAAAGGGGTATATGGGGTTGTATAAATGGGGTATGTGAACTTAGGTCGCTTCGCTCACGATTGGGAGTAATGGCCTCCGGCTCTCAGACCCTGCGGCTCGGAGAGAATAAGGGAATGACGATTGATGATTGACGATTGACGAATTATGATAAAGGTCTGAAAGAAAAAAGTTTTATGTACAGGCGCATTTTTTAAACCTAAGATTTGTACGTTTTGATTCAAAGTAAATGTATTAATATGTACAAAATATTTGTATTATTTAATACAAAATATATTGACAAATACAATGGAATGACATAAATTATTCAATAATATGGGGGCTATATGGTTGGGTCTAAAAAATATCGAATAAGCGGCAATGATTTGCTGGATACTTTAGAAAATTGGGACAGCTTGATGAATTTTCGCGTTCGTATGATCGCCTGCGGTGGAACAGCACTGACCCTTCTCAATATCAAGGAGTCAACTAAAGATATTGACCTGATCGTGCCTGAAAAAAATGAATATGATAAGTTGATTAAGTTTTTAAAGGCCTTGAATTATCGTTACAAAGGAAACGGTCTTGCTCATGATGATGACCCAAATTTTATTTATCAGCTCTGGTGCGGCAACAGAGTTTTCACGACAGATCTTTTAGAGTCACCATTGAAAGAAAATAAACACATCCTGATTAATAGGTGGTCCCATATCTACCTGGGCGCGTTAAATCTTACGGATTTGATTATTACTAAAATGTTTCGGGGAACTTATGCCGATAGAGAGGACTGCATTGCGGCTTTCGCCACGGGGCAGGTGGACGCAGAAAAATTGCTTGATAGATACTCTGAGGCGGCGCGCTATGATTTGAATCCTGAAAAAGTATTGCAAAATTTTGTTTATTTAGCTGAAGGCTTGCATAAGGAGCAATTAATAAACGATAAATTTTATCAAAAAGTTAGATTTCGTCTATGAAAAGAGAAGATCTTATTTTAAATTTAGGGCGTCTTGGTTATACGCTCTTACGAACGGAGACTCCTAAAGTCAAAGAACATGAGGTGCTCGAGCTTTTAGACGAGCTATCAGATTCTAAAGATCCCAGGCTGGTCGAAGGCTTTCCTGTCGTCCTGGCAAATTGTGCTCAAAGAAACCTGAAATTAAATTTCAGGACTCTATTGTCCAGCCACAAATCCGACAGCCGCAAACAACAAGCTCTGGAGAAGCTATTGTTGTTAAGCTCGACTTTGTTCGATCAACAGGGGTTGAACAAACCCAAAAATCTCGAAAGCCTATCAAAACCATTGAAGGCAAAGTATGGTGATCTGCTCGCAGGTGATGTTGTAGACCTTGGAAATAAGGTTTCACTGTCAACAGAACGATTACGAAACACGCTTAAAAGATACCTCGCAGATCTATCAACTTCGAAATCGACTCACGATAGCGCAAAGAATCGCCAGCTCCGATCATTTCAGCTGAACTACTATCTGAGCACTCTATTTGCTCCGAAACAAAAAGAACTTCTTTTGAAAAAGTACCATGGAGAGCCTTTGAAAAAGACCGAGCAAGAATATTTCTCAAGAAAGGTCAAGAAGAAACTTGAAGCGATGACCAACAAAGAAGTTATGAAAGTGGCGGCAGCGCTTACTAAGAAGTAAAACCGGTATGTTTATTTGGTCGAATGCGCACCACAAATAATTTTAGGATGATTTTTTCTTTTCTGCCTCTAACCCGGACAAACCTGAGGCTGAGATAGAAAATGTTTTTATAAGATACGGTTATCGGGCCAATAGGATACCCAGGTCTCGGGCTTGTTCAACCGCTTGCCGGCGATTGCTGACAATGAGTTTGCCATAGATGTTATTCAGGTGCTTTTTTACGGTTTCAGGTGAAATAAACAATTTTTCGGCGATTTCCTTGTTCTGGAACCGCTGCGCCAGCAGATCCAAAATTTCCAGCTCGCGGTTCGTCAGGGGTTGGACCAAGGGCTGGGTGCTCAACGGTTGCGACTGGGCGGCCAGATGATCGGATTCACCTGGCATTGCTCGGTCTTCATCCTCCTTAAAAGCAGCCAGGATCCGCCCAATATAATCCACGGCCACGTTTTGCTCGATGAGCTGCTTCAGCAGATCGGCCATCTGGGGTCCCAGGTCCACGAAAAGACGGATGAAACCGCCCGGTTGTGCAAGGTTAATCGCTGCGGTTAACTTTTCCAGGGCAACCGAGTGTTCGCCCCGGGCATTGTGGAGCAGGGCTTGGAGGGCCAACGCATCAATTCGGAAACGGTTGTTGTGAATCGATACAAGAAAATCGTGTATTTGGTCGAGGAGGCTAGCTGCCTGCTGGAGGCTGTCCGTTGTACCCTGAGCCAGAAGTATCCGGATCAGGGTGACCTGCGGCATGTAGTACCGATAGGTTGGTCGGAACGGTTTGGTACGTTGATTTCCTCAACGTTGAATTTACGCTTTAACTGATCGAGCAGGAGTTTCTTAAACAGATGGTGGTAGCGGAACCATCGGTTTTCGGAGTCCAGGTGAATCAAGAACAAGTTTTCTTTTTCCAGCCAGTCAATGAAATCCCACCCTTCGAGTTTGCAGGTAAACAGATCAACACCGGGTAGACATACTGCTTCGCAT
>Ga0316194_10002529_pt1 | contig 12786 bp, 10 predicted proteins | sample CroRivsedime1_MG_FD_204936 | JGI IMG/M metagenome (GOLD analysis project Ga0316194, IMG submission 204936) | Coastal sediment microbial communities from Maine, United States - Cross River sediment 1 | ecosystem: Environmental > Aquatic > Marine > Coastal > Sediment | place: USA: Maine...
CCAAAAAGGCCGGGAGACGCTTCATGATCCGGAAAGTCAGAATCTCGGGGTCAAAGGGCGATGGGTCCGGCAGGTCGGGCAGGATCCGCCGAAAGAGGCCATCCAAGAAGGCATTCGGGAAGGGAAAAACCATATTGGCACAGATGCCGTTGCGCCGCGCAAGTGCCATCGACACCCAACGTTCCATGCCCCGGCTTTGAACGATAACGGTCTCGGGTTCAAACGCAGTCGACAATGGTCGGCTGACGACCTCCGCCAGCCGGTCGGCGAGAATCTCGAGCCGATTGCCGGTAAAAATTCTCAGCCCGGACATGCCTGTATCCCGTTCAACAACCGATGCATGTATCGATCCCGCCGCCACACAATGCCAAAACCCGCCTTCATGCCAGAACGTGCTGGTCGAGTACGTAGCAGGTGAAAGTTCCCGTAAAAACCGTTTCTTCGCCTCTCTTGACGGTGACCGGAACGATTTTTTTCTTGCCCGAACTGTCTTCCACACGCGCCTCGGCCATCACTTTTTCTCCGGCCTTGACCGGCTTGAAAAATTTGACTTCGGCCGCTCCAAGAACAACGTTGGGATGGTTGACGGCGATCATGGCGGCATGATCGGCCAGGCCGAAGATGAACCCGCCATGCACTAAACCGAGATCATCCACGATCATCTCGTCGGAGGTTTCCATCTCGACCCGGCTGGCATCGGTTCCGGTGCTGAGCGGACGGCCGCAGAGCCGGTGGACAATCTTTTGATGGGTCTGAATGTTCATTTCACTTCACCCCTTCCTCGGGTTGACGTTGTGCGATTCCCGGTTCCGGCCAGGCAGAACATCGAAAACGCCGAATGGGATATCCTTTTGCGGGATGTCATACCAACACTCGGGTAGGGAGGTCAACACGGATGACATCCACTTAGAGCGGTTGAGCCAGTTAGGTCGGTTAAAGGATACCATCGATTTTAACGACTAAACGCTCATGGCCTTTAAGCCATCACTGGTTAAGTGTTCTGAGTTTCAAGTTTCAAGTTTCTATTTGCGGATCTTATACTATTTTCGTACTAAACGCCCATGGCCCTTAGGGCCGCAACGGTGCATGAAAAATCTATTTTCGTGTTACGATAGGCACATCTCTAAAGTGAAATTTCTTGCGGATCTGTGCACTTGTGATTTATAATAAGATCAAATCGATACAGCCGTTTTAGTTCTTTAGGCCTTTGGATTCATCCGTCAACAGTGAATCATATCCTGTCAACTGAGAACGGGCTGGAACCGACCCAACAGCGGGCCGACTGCCACACGACTTCGGGATGCACAAAAAAACACATCGGAAAATCTTCATTGCCGTCTTTCTTTTCGCGGGTCTTCTCGTTATCATTTTCTTACTGGCAGGAGAAAAGTTTCTGCGCATCGAGAGTGACTCCCAAAACCAAAGGGCCGATGCCGTCGTCGTACTGGCCGGTTCGGCCAAGGAAGACAAAGGGCGCATCGAAGAGGGGTCCGCATTAATCCGTCAGGGCAAGGGGCATTACCTCATTCTGCCGCTGCGCCACTCTGCCATTGATTGGCCCTGGGCTGTCCAGCACTACGGCTTGCATGAGGCCTTGCCGGAAGACAAAGTCCTCATCGGAAGGTCCACCAAGAAAGACGAACCGCTGATCGACCGATTCGGCGGCACTTACGTGGAAGCCATTAAGACCGTCCGCATCATGCGCGACCTGGGTCTCACATCGGCCATTATCGTCAGCTCGGCTTACCACATGCGGAGGGCCCAGATTGCATTCGAGCAATTCCGTCAGCCCGGCCGATTCGAATTTTATTATCATCCAGTGGATTTCGAGAGGAGACCAAAACAGCCCTGGTGGACGGACACGGAGTATGTCGCCAGGGTTCTGCAGGAGTACAAAAAACTGCTGGCAGCCTATTTTATCTATAATCTGAGTTCACCGGCCGTCCCCTGACGAACACCGAATTCCGGTGTACTTTCCGCTTGTTTTCAGGTCGTCGATTTGTCATAAGCATAGGGTTCACTCAAAAATAACATCACATTAATGTATAATTTTCTGCGAGTTCAAGCCTCAGCCTCAAAAGACCAGCGCCGCCGCCTGGCCTTGATCTGTCTGTCTTTTCTGACAGGATTTTTGTTGATGGCGGTTAAATTCTATGCTTACCGCCTCACCCGGTCATCGGCCATCCTGTCGGACGCTCTGGAATCGATCATCAACGTCGTCGCCAGTGCTTTTGCGATCGGCAGCATCATCATGGCAGCCATGCCGCCTGATGAGAGCCACCCTTACGGTCACGGCAAAATCGAATTTTTTTCGGCTGGATTCGAGGGGGCTCTGATCATCGTTGCCGCCTTCGGAATTTTCAAAATCGGCATTCCCCGCCTTCTCGACCCTCAGCCGTTGCCTCATCTGGATGCCGGTCTGTTGATCCTGATGGGGACGAGCGTCGTCAACCTCATGTTGGGCTTCAGCCTGGTGCGGGTCGGCAGGCGGACTGATTCCATCACTCTCGTTGCCGATGGGAGGCATTTGCTGACGGACGTTTACACCTCATTGGGAGTCGTGGTGGGATTGTTCCTGGTCAAGCTGACAGGGTGGCTGCGATTGGATGGTCTGGTCGCCTGCCTGGTCGGTTTGAACATCCTGATGACCGGGTTCGCACTCGTGCGCCAGGCGTTTCATGGACTGATGGACGCCGCCGATCCCGCGGTATTGAAAGGTCTTTCAGAACTGCTCATCAGGAATCGGCGTAAAAACTGGATCGATATCCACCAGTTGAGAGCCTGGAAATCGGGTGATTACATGCACATCGACATGCATCTCGTATTGCCGCGGTACTGTTCCCTGGAGGCGGCCCACAGCGAAGCCAAAACGGTGGAAGCCCTTGTCATCGAGCACTTCGGGGGTCGGGCCAGCGCGCTGATTCACATGGACGCCTGTATCGAAGACGATTGCCCGGTCTGCCATTCTCGCATGTGCGGTCTGAGGAGCGAATCGCCGGTTGAAGGTCTGGAGTGGAGTCTCGATACATTCACCTCTCAAAAGAGCGGCGAGAGGCTTCGACTGTCGAATAACCGAAAAACGTAAGTTTGGGTAGGGTTCTGGAATTATTTAAAAAACAACCAGATCAACCATTTTTGCATGGCCCAGTTTACAATTTTAAGTCATTTTATAAAGAATATTAGATAGATATAATGGTTTTTATACTTTGTGATAAAAACAATCAACTCAACACGTTATAATATTAATGCTTGTAACCGATTTAAATTCTTGATATAAATTTACAATACATTTGAACTTCGCACGGGGAGATTGACTACCATGGCATTGACAAAGGCCGAAATAATCGAGGCGGTTGCCGAAGGCAACGGCTTTTCTAAAAAACAAGCCACCGATACCGTCGAGATGCTGCTGGAGATCGTGAAGCGTACCCTGGCATCCGGCGAGGACGTTCTGGTCAGCGGATTCGGAAAATTTTGCGTTAAGGAGAAAACTGAACGGAGGGGTCGTAATCCCGCCACCGGTGATGCCATGATGTTGAGGCCGCGACGGGTGGTCACGTTCAAGTGTTCCGGTAAACTCAGGGAAAAGATTGACCCGGGCGCTTGATACCATCATAACGGCGACCAGACGATCGTTCTTCTCTCAAAAGGAGACGCAAGTGTCGATCAAACGCATGGCCATATCAACCCGCGGAGGTGATGCTCCCGGGCTCAATGCCGTCATCCGAACGTGACTCCTTGACCGGCAAAGATGCCCGCACGGTCGTACTCGGGCATCTGCTGCGCGGCGGGACCCCACATCCTTCGATCACCTCTTTTCCATGTGTTTCGGCGCTGCGAGCGTCCGCGCTTTCGATCAAGGCCAGTCCGGTATCGTGGTCGTCCTTCGACCCATCGACTGCCAATTACGTGCCATTGGGTCAGGGTACGCAGCGCATGAAGACCTTCCCCCTCGACTGCGACACCATCTTGACCGCCCGAGACTTGGGAATTTCCATTGGCAACTGAAAAAGAGTGTCGCAATCTCAATAAGGACGACGACGCATGCTTTATGGCGCCATGAATTTCCCGGTCAAACCGGTGCTGGAAGAACTGGAATCTCTGGCGCTCCTGGGTTTCGATTTCCTGGAACTGGCCATGGATCCCCCGGCCGCCCATTACGCCGCTGTCCGTGATCAAAAGACCGAACTGCTGGCGGCCCTCGACCGTCACAAAATGCAGCTGGTATGCCACCTGCCGACCTTTGTATCGCTCGCGGATCTGACCGACAGCATCCGACAGGCCTCGCTCGCAGAAGTGCTGAAGGCGATTGAAACCGCAGCCTCGCTCGCGGCTGAAAAAGTCGTGGCCCACCCGGCGGCCATCTCCGGTATGGGGGTTTTCGCATTCGAATTGGCCCGGCAGCATGCTTACGAGAGTCTGGCGGCCATCGTTTCGAAGGCCACCGAACTCGGGGTCAGGCTCTGTTTAGAGAATATGTTTCCCCGCAGCCGGTTCGGGGTCGAGGTCGACGAATTCAAGGACATCTTCAACCGCTTTCCGACCCTGAAACTGACCCTGGACACCGGTCACGCCCAGATCGGCAGCCCGCGCGGCAAACGCATTATGAGGTTTATCGAGGCGTTTGCCGATCGGATCGGCCACATCCACGTGAGCGACAACTTCGGCAAGGAGGACAATCACCTGCCGATCGGTTGCGGCACGATTCCGTTTACCAAGATAGTGGCCGCCCTGAAGAAGACCGGATATGACGGCACCGTAACGTTCGAGGTGTTCACGCCCGACCGGGAATACCTGCGACTGAGCCGCCATAAGTTCGAACGTATCTGGCGGTCGGTCTAGTTTCCGCCCATAAATGGCCCTTTTCCGCAATTCCCCGCCTGCTTCGGGACAGGTCGGCGTCATTCGGCGGAATCGCTTGTGCGGCATACAGGAATATGCCTCCGCGCAACGCCGCCGATATTCTTGAACTTGCGAAAAATTGCACATTTCTGGACCGGAAACTATTCGGTGTCATTAAGGCAATGCATTTGAGGGTATAGATGCGAAAAATCATAATATGCACGGCGGTCGTGCTGCTGCTCATCGGGCCGTCGGTGCCGCACTGCACGGCCGGCAGCAGTCTGGAAGCGGTCAAAAAAATGATCGGGCGCCAGGATGCGATCCTTGTCACCGATCCCGACGGCCGGGTTTTGATCTCCAAAAACGAAAACCGGCCGTTGATCCCGGCATCGACCCTTAAAATCTTCACCGCTCTGGTCGCCCTCCACACCCTCGGGCCCGAATACCGCTTCGAGACCGAATTCTACTGCGACGACGACGACAACCTGACCATCAAGGGCACTGGTGACCCGGGGCTTGTTTCGGAAGTCTTAACGGAAATCGCCCGCACCTTGGCGACCAAGCTGGTGCGTGTCAACAACATCATCCTGGACGCTTCTTACTTTTCGCAGCCTCTGGAGATCCCGGGCATCTCTTCTTCTTCCGAACCGTACGACGCCCCTAACGGTGCCTTGTGCGTCAACTTCAACACCGTGTTCTTTAAAAAAGAAAACGGCACTTACCTCAGTGCCGAACCCCAGACGCCTTTGCTGCCGATGGTCCTCGGCCGGGTCAAGTCATCCAACCTGACCGAGGGCCGGATCGTTTTGTCGCACAACGAAAACGAGATCACGCTCTATAGCGGCTATCTGTTCGACCATTTCCTGCGTCAAGCCGGTGTGGCGGTCACGGGAAAGGTCGCGATCGGAACCGTCCGGAGCGACCGCGATCATCTGATTTACCGCCACCGGTCACCTCTGACGCTCAGCGACACCATCGCCCGGCTGCTGACCTATTCCAACAATTACACCACCAATCAAATCCTGATTATGGCTGGTGCCCGGCGCTACGGTCCACCCGGAACGCTTGAAAAAGGGGTGCAGGCCGCCCGCGATTACGCCCGCAACATCCTGAAGCTGAAGGACATCCACATCAGCGAGGGGTCTGGCATATCGCGCGACAACCGCATTACGGCCCGCGATATGCGCAAGGTACTCGACGCCTTCGCACCCTACCACACGCTTATGCGCAGCGACGGCCGCCAGTTCTATAAAACCGGCACGCTGCACGGCATCAGTACCCGTGCCGGGTACATCGAACGCTCCGACGGCAGCCTGGATCGTTTTGTCGTGCTGGTCAATTCGCCTGGTCGGTCGGCCGAGCACGTCACCCGCCATTTAATTCGAAGTATGGAATCCTTTTGAGGTTCCGGGTTCAAGGTTGAAGGATGGAAACCCTTTTTCACTTTCAATGAGACCTTCCTTCTTTAAAATCAGTGAAAGTAACCCCGTCGGAATAAAAAAAAAATGAATCGAAACCGCTATTATTTATATTGACTTTATAAATGTTCGGGTTATTATTTAATCATGATTAAGCGCACACTGTTTTCAGAACTGATTGATCACCTTCCGCAAAAGGAGATGAGCCTAATCATCGGCCCAAGGCAGGCCGGCAAGACGACGCTGATGGAGATGCTGAAGGCACATTTGGATAACCGTGGCGAGCGGACGCTTTTTCTGAATCTCGACATCGAGTGGGACAAACCTCATTTTGAATCTCAGGCAGCCCTCCTCAAAAAAATCGAATTGGAACTGGGTCAACAGCATGGTTATGTATTCATCGATGAGATTCAGCGCAAAGATAATGCCGGCCTTTTTCTAAAGGGACTCTTTGATCTTAAATTGCCGTATAAGTTCATCCTTTCAGGCTCCGGCAGCTTGGAACTAAAACAAAAGATCCACGAATCACTGGTGGGCCGCAAACGACTGTTTGAGTTATCCACCGTAACATTCGCGGAATTTATCAACCACCGGACGGATTATCGGTATGAAGAAAACCTCACCGATTTTCTGGCGATAGAAACTGACAGGGCGCGGCAGCTGTTGGCCGAATACATGCAGTTCGGCGGATACCCCAGGATCGTCATGGCGTCCGAACAACGTGAAAAACTTCGCCTTATCGATGAAATATACCGCAGTATCCTGGAAAAGGATATTGCCTATCTCTTAAAACTGGACAAGCCTGATGTTTTCAGCGCGCTAATAAAGATTCTTGCCGGACAGGTCGGGCAATTGATAAACTACTCTGAAATGGCATCGACCTTGAATGTGTCCTTTTCAACCGTCAAGAAGTATCTCTGGTACGCCCAGAAGATATATTTAGTAGAACTCGTGGCACCCTTTGCGCGCAATGTAAGAAAAGAAATCAGCAAATCACCCGTGCCTTATTTTTGGGATTTAGGTCTCAGAAATTATTCCCTCGGACTTTTTGGACACCTCGAGAGTCCGTTTGAAAAAGGATTCGTCTTTGAAAATCTTGTCTATCTCGTTTTAAGACAAAAGCTGAGATTCAAAGCGGCGAAGTTGAACTACTGGCGGACAAAGGATAAGGCCGAGGTGGATTTTGTGATTGATGCCGGCCAAAGACTCATTCCGGTAGAGGTGAAATATAAGCACCTTAAACAGGAAAAAGTGCCGTTATCTTTACGCAGTTTCATTGACAAATACAACCCGGAACAAGCCTATATCATTAACCTCGATTTGAGTAAAACCCTTGTAATAAACAGGACAACGCTTTTCTTTCTCCCGTTTAATGAATTGCTCCGTCAAGCCAAAGTTTTATAGTCCCATTCAAAGCGCCCCCCCGTGTGAAACTTGACGGTACTATACCAAATCTGGAAATTATGGTCGAAAATGTTGACTGGCCTGAACGTTGGTAAGGTGGTAAGGGGACATTCGATGTTGACAACATATGGACGTATTTAAAACACATGCCTCGCAGGGCTCGCATAGATGCCCTCTGCACCTTCCGGGTTACAGCGCCTTGATGGGCAAAAGACCGCGGCCTTGGCAGGATATGGATTAGGGAGTGTGGGGACGCTCGTCTATGAAATGTTTTTAAAGGGAATTTATTTCCAATTTGTGAATGCGGCTGTTGTGAGAGATAGGAAAAGGGATAAATAGAAAAGAAGCCTTATAAATTCATTGCAGAAAACACTTACCGGCAATTCAGATTTTACGCAGTTCTCTCTCCAGTTTCGATATGAGGTCAGGCAGATCATTTTAAATCGTGTCCCACAAAACATCGAGATCAACGGCATCATAACCGTGAATTAGACGGCTTCGCATTGCGATAATTTGAGGCCACGGCACACCACTAAACCTTGCCTTCCCATCGGCCGACACTTTCACCGCTGCCTCGCCGACAATTTCAATCAGTCTGATCAAAGCCAGTTCCAGAATCCGGTCGTTTCTGAGCGCCGTCCTTTTCTTTCCCTTCGGCCATCTTTAACGCTTCGCGAGCGTGGTCCAGCATGTGCCGAAGCCTGATTATGTCGTCATGCCGCGTCATATTGCACCACGGCTTCTTTGATAATTCGATCGCGATAGTACTTGCTGAGAAATCCAGGTGTGTTGAGATCGACCTTTCGGCCTATGATCTCTCCCAGTTCCAACTCTAATCCGGCAAGAGAAATAAGGCCCACACGAGCGCCTAACTCAAACTCCACCAGTACATCGATATCACTGTCCGGTCCGAAGTCACCCCGGAGCACAGAGCCGAAGAGGGATAGTCTTCGGATCCGATGCCGTTTGCAGAACTCGGCGATTCGGCCGTTGGGCAGTTTAATCCTTTTGTCATTCATAGATGATCACGTCAGTGTAGAGCTGAAGACTTGACGGTTCCGACTACTTGGTATGCTTGCTAAACAGCATTAACTTATTTGTAAGTGGTGAATATGTCAAGCATATTACTGGGTCTCCCCCGGGTTTGTGGGACGTCCATAAAAAAATAAATTATTTAACTAAAGTGTAGCTCTTTTCTTTGGCAATCAGTTCTCCGCGGATAACAGCATAACTCACCGCCGGTTGTGTCATCCTAAGCCGTTTTGCTAAATCGGTAGCCGTAATCCCCAGCTCGCGTACGGCCCAATAGCACAGCAGACTTCTTGCGGCCACTTGAATCCTGCGGCGCCCTTTGGAATAGATCACATCCTTTTCAACGCCGAAGATTTCCATCACCCGCTTTTCCACCTTCTCGATGGTGTACCCCTGGCTTTTTATCTCATAGAACCGATCTAATTTCTCATTTGCTTCAGCCAAAATTGCCGTCACAAAATCACTGTCTCCCAGAATCCGCTCGTCTCCCTTGAGGCGCTCATGGCCCTTTAGGCGCAGCTTTTTCGATGCCGCCCAACCACCAAGGCTGCGAATTAATCCGCCACCGGTGAGCTCCGGTCGACGGCCTTGACCGTAACCGGCCTTGACGTATTCGGCGTAACTGCGCCTGGCTGCTGCCGGTGTTTTTCTAAATACGGTCAGCACATAGTCGGTTTCCTGCCAAGCTCTTTTTTGATTGCCCATTAGGGTACTGTGACCACAGTAAGGATATTTATTCAGACCGCCAAGATCCGGAACTATCTTCGCCCTTACCGGATTCAGATGAATGTAACGTACCAGTTCCTTAAAATACACATCTTCCTGGCATATGATCGATTTATAACGGTTTTGAAAAAGCTGGCCGTGCCTCCGGTGGCGGCGATTAAATGAAACGGCATATCCGGTCAGCAAACGTCGCATTAAATGAGAAACCCCTCCCGGTCCGCTGCGCAGCAAAAAATGGGCATGATTAGACATCAATACCCATGCATAACAGATGGTCTGCGTTTCCGGAACCAGGGTTGACAAACGCTCTACAAGGTTTTCGCGATCATAATCATCTTTAAAAATCGCCCGGCGTTCAATCCCGCGAATAATAATGTGATGCAGCACACCGGGTGCATCTAATCTGGCTAACCGTGGCATAATTTACGGATACCACTGATCTGCAGTAGTGTCAATTTATTTATTTATGGACGTCCCTAACTATTCTAACTATTTAAGTCTTGATTTTAAATATCTATATCAATAAACCTTGACGATGTATTTCAATTCGCCGTCCTTAATTGCATTGATCACCAGCGGGCGGTTGGCTTTACCGTCAGAATCAATGGATATATATCCAAGGAAGCCTTCAAAATTGCTCGTCGAACGAATCTGCCGATTGATACACTCTCGGTCTGCCGCTCCATCACATCGGTTCATCGCATCGAGCAGAATCGCAAACCCTTCAGCGCTCAGAACCGTATAGCTGGTTAATTTGCCTCCGTAGATTTTGCGGACCCGCAAACCAAAGCTGGTGAACCTACTGGTGTGATGGAAAAAATCGGTTGCCAGCAGCCCCTCGAGCAATTCCAATTGCTCTTTATGTTCTGACATCACCGTTGCCAGCAAACCGTCACTGCCCATCAGATAGGGCTGCCAACCCATTCTATCAATTTCCTGGATGATAGTGATGACACCCTTGGCGGCAACAGGCAGGTAGAGCAACTCCGGATCATTTTGCCGTACCCCTTTGAGCATTTCGCCAACATTTGTTGGCTCGTCCGGCAAAGCGATCACGTCTGTGATCCGGCCGCCCAATGAAGCAAACTTGCCTTCAAATTCGGCTGCCAGGCTGCTGGAGTAAAAGCTGCTCGGAGTCTTGAAAACCGCCACTTTATCCACAAACAACTCATCTTTTACAAACAGTGCAGCGACCTGCCCTTGAAAAATAGTGTCAAAAAGGATCTGGCTGACGTATCCGTTATTTTTGGTGATGTCCGGGTGGGTCGCCCGAGCCGCCAGGATCGGTGTTTTTAAGGTGTCGGCAATACCGGCCATAGCAAGGACCGGACCGCTGCTGGAGAATGTCATGACGGCGGCCACATGTTCCGTTTCCACCAGTTCCTGCAAGTGCTTGACTGCCTTGACAGGATCGTCTTGACCGTCCCTGACGATGAGTTCAATGCGGTCTCCGTTGTCCAGCAGAGGCTGCATTTTAATGACGGTTTTAATTCCCTTTAACCCCTCTTCACCTTTGGCCATATCAGAACCGCTGAGTGCAGCGATGATGCCGACCTTGATGGTTTTGCCACTGGGTGTGATGGCCGGCTTTTGTTCATATCCGCAAGACACCAGGGTAGCTGTCACGATCATGAGCAAGCATGACGGTAGATGTTTCATCCGATCCTCATGGAATGTAGACGGTTTTGATGCGAAAGACCATTTTACCGGGAAAATAGATATGGAGTTTCTTTTTAAAAGCCTTCATGTCCTCGCGGGTCATCAAATCTCGAAGGATGACTTCCATGATCAAGACCTTCTTGCCACCCTGCCAACGCAAGTCGGCATTATCAACAATGACGTATTTCCCGTTGACCAGAAAGCGCTCCTTTGTCCAGCGCTTTTCCAGGATGCGCTCATCGACGATACGCTCGTAGGAGGTGTAAAGGGGTACGGCGATCAGCGCTAACAGTAAGAACACCAGGACGAGGCCGCGTTTTCTGTAGATCGCCGGTGAATAACCCAGTACCCGGAAAGTGAGCGCTGCTGCAATGATAATGCCCACCAGGTTGGTTGAAAAGAGTAAGAAGGCTTGAAAAAAGAATTGAAAATCACCCCGACCGATACCGGTGCCGGCCACCGCCAGGGGGGGCACCAGGGCGACAGCAATGGCCACACCGGCCAGGCTTTGTATGATCTCCTTGAACGATTTGGAATAGGCCCCGGCGATTCCAGAGATGATAGCCACGGCCAGGTCCAATAAGGAGGGGTTCAACCGGGCCTGCATTTCCCCCGTAACGGGTTTGTCGGGGAAAAGCTGGGTGATGAACGCGGATGCCAGCAGAGCAATGGCCATACCGATAACAATCTTGAGCATGGACTTTTTGATCATTCCCACGTCGCCTCTCGTTAGGCCCATGGCGAAAGAGACGATCGGCGCCATCAACGGTGCCAGCAGCATGGCGCCGATGATTACCGAGGAACTGTTCAGGTAAAGTCCGGCGGCCGCCAGCATGGTGCTCAGCACCATCAGCATAATGTAGATGCTGTTGATCTCGGCGTCTTCGCGCAGGACTTTGAACAGCTCGCGGTAACGCTCTTCCGAAGCGTAAGAGAAGAATGGGATGCGTTTGTTTTTCAAGGCTTTCAGCAGTTCTTTGCCCCGGGGCAAATGATCAATCTCAATTCTTTCTTTGGCCGGTTTGGCCGAAGCCTTTTCCTTTAGGAATGTGCGGGGGAGGTTTACCCGCAACGCCGAGGCTTTCACCTCGCAGCGGACCGGCGTCCGGGTCAACTTTTCACCGTCAATGAAGACATCCAGTTCTTTTTCCGGTTCAATCTCGAAGACCGAGCTTTCAAGGTAGCCGATAGCCTCGGGTAAGCGCTCGATGCGCCGGGCGGTACTCAACCGCCACAGCAAAAAACCGAGATATTTGACAATTGAAGTGGGCGCGGCAATGACCGCATAGGTGGATCCAGCGGCAGTGGTGTCGTCGTCCTTAATTATGAGGGCTGCCAACTTGCCCTTGCGGCGGTGGTGAATGACCATACAACCACTGGCGGCGGTGATGATCTGCCGCTCACCCGCGGTGGCGAAACGGTATTTGATCAGCCTTGTATTATAAATCCGCCTGAAAGCGGTCTCCAGTAAGCCTAGCTTGCCGACATCAACCGGCGCATCCAGCAACGGCAGATCACCTACTATTACCTTATACAGAGCCACATGCCCATTGCACAGCAACAGGTCAAAGGCCATGGGGTCGGCCCGCAGGGCCAGGTCGACGGCTGCATCAATATTACTGGGTAAATCGTAGAAACGAATAAGTTCTTTCTGGGTTTTGGTCGGCACCACCCCTACGCTGAATCCGGTTCTAGCGGCCAGCTT
>Ga0316194_10002530_pt1 | contig 12785 bp, 11 predicted proteins | sample CroRivsedime1_MG_FD_204936 | JGI IMG/M metagenome (GOLD analysis project Ga0316194, IMG submission 204936) | Coastal sediment microbial communities from Maine, United States - Cross River sediment 1 | ecosystem: Environmental > Aquatic > Marine > Coastal > Sediment | place: USA: Maine...
CCAGTCGCCGTTTCTCACTGGTCGCTCAACCAGCATAATTATGCCGGATACGAAGTTGTTGACGATGTTCTGCAGGCCGAAACCGATGCCGACCGACAGCGCTCCGGCGATAATGGCAAGACTGGCAAAATTAATCCCGGCGAACGATAGCGCCACCATGACCGCAATGGCCACGCCGACATAGCCGAAGGTTGTGACCAGCGCATCCCGCGCGCTGGGTTCCATGCGCGTCTTCAGCAGCCATTTTGTATTCAGCCTGCCCTTGAGCCAGCCGGTCAAGGTCAGCAATAAAGCGAAGACCAGGATAGCCCAAAGCAGTTGAGTCGGGACGATGGACACGCCGGCGACCTGGAACCCCTGCGTGAAATAACCCAGGAAATCGGCAGTGATCTGCTCATCAGGGTCCCAAACGCGCAGCACCAGCAGGGCAGCGGCGATCCAAAGCGCAAGGTTGACGACCAGTCGCAGCCAGCCCAGGCCGGGCACGAAGTCCCCGTCTTTGAGACCGATGGACCGACGCACTGCTTTTTGCCAGCGATAGCGCCCCTCGTCAAGGCCATCGAACAGGTCCGAGAAAAACTGAGTCGCCACCAGTGCTAGACCGAGCAACATCAGGGTGTAGGCGATGCCCGTTATCACCAGCGCGCCGAGGTTGATATAGCCGATCGCGCCAGCGACCCCGCCGCCGAACAGTGCCAGGCTGATCAGCAGCGGGAACATCCACTTATCTCGCCAGCCCTCAATCCGGCGCAGCAGCCAGAGGATCCAGATGACATTCAGGACAAAGACCCAACCGAGAATTTGTCGGGTCAGTGCGAACATGGTTTCATCGAGCAAGCCGTCTGCGTGGAGTTCCAGCATAAGCCACCTGAACAGCACGATCAGGTAAAGTAGGCGGATGCGTCGGCTGAGCGGAATAGAAACGGTTTCCGGCAGAGGTAGATAATGGGTCGCGGGTGGACAGGGGTTGAGCAGAGCCCTGGTACCCGCTGCGACAGCAAAGTATGCCAGCAGGCCATACATTATGGTGAGGACAAACGGTAGATCATCACCTGCGTGCGGAATAAGTGTTATGTAAGCGATAATCGCTCCCAGGGCAAGCAGGATAGGCGCATAGCTTACACCACAGGCCATCACTGCCTGCACCAGGCCGGCGGAAACTTCCTCTTCCCCGACCTTCATGCGGGCCGTCCGGGCCCGAAGGCGGCGCGGCAGGATGCGGCCTAGGATGAAGCCCAGCAGGCCGAAGGCCGCAGCAGCGGCCAGATGAATCGGGCCGATCGCATCCCAGCCCGAGGATCTCGCCGCCAGCTGTCCGCTAAAGTCCAGCCAGCGTTTCCGCTCATGCAGATTCGCCTGCAACACACTGACCAGGGTCGGGCCACGGGTCAGCAGTTGACGGGTCTGCAGGCTGCTCAAGTAATCGTCTACATTTGATTCCAGATTGTTACTTCTCAGCAGCATCAGTTTGCAGATGGCCATACGTCCTTCCAGGCTATCTTTCCTGCTCTGCAGATCCTGCATCTGCCGGGCGATGGCGGGAGAAAAATGTGCTTGCGGCTGTACTTCGAGTTCAGTCTCTTGTGCTGATTTCGCCTGTGTGCCTGTGGCTTTTTCGGGCTGGAATATGGCGAGTTCGCTGTCCAGCATTTTGATCCCTGGCTCCACCCGCTGTACGCAGTCCTGCGCAGTGGCACGCACAGTGGCGATTTCTTTCTTGAGCGCTTTCAGTTTCTGCGCTGACGCTGTTTGGGCGGCAGCAAACTGTTGTTCGAGCCGTTCGAGCCTGGCCTGCGCCTGTGGCAGTGCGTCAGGTTTCAGTGCCTCCACTGCCTGCGCCGGGATCAGCAGTCCCGACAGCAGCATCAAGACACAGGCCTGACAGTACGTAAAGCGGCAAAGAAAAAGGGTACTCGCTTTGCAGATCAGCATGTTTTAGTTCCAGGGCCGGCAGCATGAGGGTGCGCGCATGATAATAATAGCACCCGGCAGCACTGCCCTGGATCCGGTTGCGGACATACGGTTCAATATGCGGCTTATCATGGTTGGCAACTATTTGCCTAGCGACTGACCGGGACGGTCAGAACGGGCGCCCCAGGGCTTCTTGTAGTACTTTCAGCGATAGCAATAGACCAGAGCCTGCTCGCCAATCTGAAAAACCGCTTGGTGGCAGAATCGGTCTCATCGATAAAATACCAGCCATCGCGATACTTCACGGCCACGGATGCATGTTCCGGCTTGCTCGAACTGTGGCGAATTCGCAGGTCTTTTCCCGCGAGCCCCAGTGCAGGATAACTGGCTGTGGCGCCGTTGTGCTGGTCCTTTTCAGGCACCTCTATGGCGGCTGATAACATTTCCATCAGAGTGTAGATCGAGCGCGTGATAATGCCAATCCCGCCAGACTCGCGCCCATCCAGCGCCAGGGATACCGGTAGAATTACCGGCGCTGAATGATCTTTCGGTGCGGGCAGACCCAGCAGGCGCAGCAGTTCGCTGACTTCAGCCACATAGGTCGGCGCGTAGTGGTCAATGATGAGCGACAAATCATCCTGGTTAGGAAGGTCCCCGGCCCAGTGCAGGCGACCTGCCCGGGTGAGCGTTGTCATAATCAAAACGAAGCGGTCAAAACGCGGATCGGGTTCAACCGGAGGGAACAAAAAACTCGGGTTCCGGATTCCGTTTACGCTCGACACCAGTGTCGAGTAAATATAGGCGGGAGCAGTCAAGGTTCCCGCAAGCTGGGCCAGTGCGGTCACCGGCATCGGGTAAAACAGCTGTGAGGCATATTTTACACCCACAATGGGCATGTAGGAGATAGTCGGATTCTCTTCGTAGACAACACCGGCGTCAAAGGGCACCAGGTTGCCGGCATAATTGTCAAAATCGCCAAATCCGAGCTGTATGCCGGCCCTGCTTCTGGCTCTGACATTGGCCGTGACGCTGGCTACTCCGAGCAGGCTACCCGTTTCCTCATAGCGATTCTGGATGACCGCCATCAGCATCTGCTGGTTGTTGGTCTCGGAAATCGCTTCGTTATAAGCGAGCCGCCCGCTACGAATGGCGGTAGGTCCGACCACAGAACAGCCAGCCAGCAGGCAGACAAGGACAACGGCGGTCACCAGCATTCGACTGATGCTGGCTGGATTACGATTTGATTTCATAAGCAGTTCTTTCAATTGGATTTATTACAGATTTGTTCCGGGTATCGGCCGTCAATCGTTGATGCGGTGACAGGTCTGCCGGTTTTACCTTTAGTTGTGCGTCCCAAAAGTCATGAACTCATTGAGAATAAGGATCAACAACCAGGGAATCTCTAAGAAAACTCTCATCAATTTATAGATCCTGTCATTGCCAGCGAAGCGCGGCAATCTCATACCATTCAATCAAACTCTTAGAGGTTGCTTCGTCACCTCGTTCCTCGAATAACGAATTTATCAAAGAATCACTATATAAGTCATACAAATTTCATTCACTATCACTTCGGGAAAAGTTCACTAACAAAACCTGATTAATGGTTTCCTGCCAAGTGGGTTTGCCGTTGTTTAATTAAACCTGTTCTTGTTAAAGCTGGTTTATACAGTCATCCGTCAATACTACTTGATATTTGCGGCACTGGCATCGATTTCACCCTGTTCTTCTCTTGCACCCTCAAGCAATGCCGCAATGATTACCAGGGCAGCACCCGCCATTTCGGCACCACTGAGCGACTGACCAAGGATTATCACCGCTGAGATAACGGCCACGACCAGTTCCATGACGATAATGATTGAAGCCCTGCCGGCATCAAGGTGGGTGACACCCCATTGCGTACCAAAAGTTATCAGTGTCAGCCATAGCACACCATAGAGAACGGCAAGAAAAGTGACATCAGACCCGGGTATTTCTAATGGCTTTCCCTCGACTAAAAGATAAACACCAACAAATAATGTGACACCGATAAACATCGCCGTCATCTTGCTAATAACAGGGATTGATTGTGCTGCCCGAAAGACCAGGTTATTCATGGCAAAAGAAAAGCCGGACAGGATTGCCAGCATATCAATCATATCCGGCATCCTGGTGAATAAGTCCATGCCCCCAAGAATTAGAAAACCGCCGCCGATAGCTGAAGCCAGTGTCACCATCCGCAGGATATCGATGGTTTCACCAAGAAATATCCGGCCACCCAATACGCTCCAGATAGGCAGCAGGTAAAACAGGATCATGACACGAACGACATCGCCATAGTAAAGCGCGGACTGAAACGAAAGATTCGCAATGCCGCCGAACACGGCGATCAGCAATAACAGGTGCAGTCCTTTCTTCCATTCATCAAATTGCCACATAAAGACGGGAAAGAGAAACATCACTGCGCTGGCAAAGGCGATAAATATCAGCGGCGGGCCTTCGAGACCCGCACTTTCGAAATAACGTAGAGGAAGCCACGTCAGGCCCCAGCCTGTAGAGCTTAATAACAGCACTACTACGGGTAGTGAGAACCTTATTTGCATGGCATTGTCTGCATGGCTATCTGTAGAACTCCGGAAACGGCAGGCAACGACGGTAAAAATCATAGTCATGGTTGGGCCACAGTTCCGCACCCGTTTCTGCCGCCAGTTGCTTGAGTTTTCGGATACTGCTTAATGCCAGTTCTTCGCGATCATGCCAGCATAGCCCCGGGGCAACTTCATCATCAATATTCTCCTGCAAATCGGCTGCATCACCGGCGAGAATAATCGGCTGTCCTTTTGGCAGTTCAATCAGCATCGACATATGCCCTGCAGTATGGCCCGGTGACTCGATGGCACGAACACCGGGAGCAAGATCATATTCGCTGTCTTTCACCCGCCAGTGGTAGTTTGCGCTGAAATCATCCAGGAAATAGGCATCATCAGCCTGCCCCTTCGCGGCAGCCAGTTCCTGCTCATGCACATGGACATCTGCGTGCTGCATGTCACACAGGCCGCCTCCATGATCGAAATGCAGGTGCCCAATGAACACCACGTCAATATCTTCGGGCTGCAGGCCGAGGCGGGACAGTCGGTTATGCAATCGCTGTTCCTCCGTCATCTCCGGCGGGCCAAACGGGAAAGCCTCATTTTCATAGTACTGCTTCTTAAGCTCAGGGTCGTTGATCTTGCTGTAGTCACAGCCGACATCATAGAGAATGCGCCCGTTGGCGGTTTCGATCAGATAAGCAAGAATCGGCGCCTGGATAAAAACACCCTGCCCCCTTCCTCGCGTTGACAGGGTTTTCTCATAACGGTGTGTGCCGGTAAGCAGTGGCCAGAAGCGGCGAACCTGGGTCATTTCACTTTCCTGATGATTGTGCCTAATGCGCCGTCAGGAATGAGACGCCGTCAACACCGATGAAATCAACGCCCCTGGTTTCTGCTACACCGCTGTCAACCGGATCAGCATTCAACATACGGGGTACGCGGTAGCGATGATAAGCACTCAATAAATGTCCAATAGGAAGAACCTGGATGCAATCATCACCGAAGGCTTCTTGATGCAGGGATGGCAGGCGATACCAGGGTGAGACCGGTTTCAGATGGTGCGCGTTGTGGTAACCGAAATTCAACACCAGTAAATTCAGCCATGGATATTTAAGCGAAAACACGTTGGAAAATGTGTTGCGCTGTTCAAAGTCCCGATCAAACTGCTTTGCTTCATCTCCTCTTTGCTTTTCCAGTGTTTCAAATAGCTCGTAAGTATGCTGATGCGCATCCATGAACCGCATGACAGTCATAAATAACAGGTAGGCCAGCGGGTAGAAAAATGCAGCCTGTGGTGCATACCAGACCAGTGCAGCGAATGCAGACAGACGGAGTACCAGTACCCAAAGCACACGCATCCTTCGGTGACGACGACTGGCTAAAACGAATGGTACGATCAGCACCAGCAGATGCATAAGAATTTCAACAGCAGGTATATAGAACCATTCGAGCACCCGCAGTACCTTCATTAACAAGGGGTGTGCAGCGAACCTCGGGCGGTAATCGAATGCCACCACGTCAGCGCGATCTATATGGTGGCGGAAATGTTTGTTGCGGATATCATCATAATCGCCGTAACAGGCGCCGGTAAACCAGTTAAGTACTCCACCCAGTCTTGCATTCGCGGTGTTACTGCTAAAAACTGTATTGTGTGCACATTCATGCACCATGTAGGCGGCAATCACCATGCTATGGGCTAACAGTAAGGACCCGCAGAAATTCAATAGCAGAGAATCTGCTGTAATCAAATAGATACCAATGCTATAGGCCAATAATACATAGAGCAGCACTAACAGGTTTGGCCACAGACCATCCGCATATTTCATGACTGGCTTCATCACGATGTACCTCGGGTCGTCCCGGACATTGAACTAAGCCAGCCAGGTCGTCCTGCTGGCAAAAAATCATCTTCAAAATTTATATATTAAGAAAGCAATTAGTATGCCAGCAGGTTGTTCAATCGCCCTGTTCTCTCAAAAATACTGATTAACCTTGATCTACAAGCTTATCCAGCATTCCTGGTGCCGTGCCTTTGTGATGAATATGGCTGCGGAAAATGTGCACATTGCTCTGAAACTGCACCAAATACGTGCGTCATTTGATGGCATCGCGTGGAAAACTGAATCAGTTAAGATATAGCAAGAGAGGGATACTGCCTGAGTAAATACCTGGACTTTTGCAGTGATGAAATACTGCTGCATTAAGATTGCAGTATTATTGCCGGTTTAATAGCAAAGTTAGAGTTAACTCTTAATAACAACCTTATACCTGGTAGCAATACCCTAATCGAGGCGGCGAAACTCTTTCGGTGATTCACCTGTCCATCGCTTGAAGGCCCTGGAGAAGGAACTCATTTCTGAAAATCCGAGCATAAAGGAAATTTCCGTGAGGGTAAGCTTGCGGTCATGGATGTATTTCAGGGCAAGATCCTGCCTTACATCAGTCAGAATCGTTTTGAAGGTTGTTCCTTTTTCATTCAGTTTACGCTGCAGGCTGCGTTTGCTGATGAAGATGGCCTCTGCGACCGTGTCTTCGGTGACATTACCGGAAGGCAGCTGATCGATAATCGCCACCTTCACTCGCTGGATGATGTCGTCCTTATCCAGCCTGGCAAGATAATTTATCATTACCTGGTCATTTATCTGCGCCAGTTGCGGGTTTGAGCTGGTAAGCGGCTTATTTACTGCATCAAGGGGCAGAACAATCTGGTTGGATTCGGCCCCAAACTCTACGGGACAGCGGAAGAAACTATAATATTCACCACTGCAGGCTGAGCCGGCATGTTTAAAACTAACCGAAATCGGATTCAACTCCATGCCGTAATTCACCCGGCACATTGACATCAATATCGCAGAAGACGCGTCATCCTGATAGTAAGCCGGCATTTCCCGGTCATCAGAAGTGATAGTAATAACCATATTATCACCGACTTCATCAAGCTTAACAGCAAGTGCGTCGTTGATGATGCGAACGTAGCGGGACAGTCGATTCAGTGCGGTATAAAGAGTGGAACTCGCCAGCCATGCGTATCCCAGTGATGCCAGGTTGGAAGGATGCCAGTGACTGGCAACTTTCAAACCCATGCATGGATCATTTACCTTCTCGTAGAGTTCACGGTATGTCTCATCTATCTGTGCAAGGTTGAATCTTGCCTGCGGATCATTGATTAATCGCGGATCAATTCGAGCCTTGCGAAAATAAGGCTCAGGATCAAGGCCATAGCTCTCTATGACTTTCCACATTAACCCGACTGTCGATGCCAGGACTGTCTGATCTTTTTTTGTCATACTAAATGAACAACCGCATTAATCGATTTATTTGGGACACAATAACCCATTCAAAAGATTTTTTACATAGACTGTTGCTTCTGCTTTTCTCAACCCTATATTATCTATGTATACATTCAATAAATTCCAACCGGATTTAGCGTTTACAAACTTTGCAAAGGATCACCTAAAGGGCTATTTATGGAATACAGGGACTACTATGAAATTATGGGCATCAAGCGTGACGCGACTCAGGATGAGATCAAGCGCGCATATCGTAAGCTTGCCCGAAAATACCATCCCGACGTCAGCAAGGAATCAGATGCCGAGGCCCGCTTCAAAGAAGTGGGTGAAGCCTATGAAGTATTAAAAGACCCTGAGAAACGGGCAGCCTATGACCAGTTGGGATCTAACTGGCAGCAGGGCCAGGAATTTAATCCGCCACCAGGCTGGCAGGATGGTTATGAATTCAGCGGTGGAGGATACACAAACGCTGACTCAGCCCAGTTCAGCGATTTTTTCGAAGATTTATTTGGCCGTGCTCAGGCTGGCGGGTTTCAGCAGGAACAGCGACGCGGCTTTCAAATGAAAGGTGAAGATCATCATGCAAAGATTGGCGTGAGCATTGATGATGCCTATCATGGAGCGGAAAGAACCATTACGCTGAAAATGCCTGAACTTGATGCAGGCGGCCACCTGGCAACCCGAGATCACAGCCTGAACGTCAAAATTCCAAAAGGCGTCACCCAGGGTCAACGAATTCGCCTGCGCGGACAGGGTGGGCCTGGCATGGGGGATGCCCCGGCCGGCGATCTCTATCTTGAAATAGATCTTCTGCCCCATTCAATCTACAGAGTGGATGGACATGATATATATGTAGACCTGCCTGTGACTCCATGGGAAACGGCGCTTGGCGAAAAGGTCTCTATACCTACTCTGGGTGGAAAAGTGGAGATGAAAATACCTGCAGGATCACAGAGTGGCAGCAAACTCCGTTTAAAAGGACGGGGGTTACCGGGCAAGAATAACGGTGACCAATATGTAATACTGAAAATAGAAACGCCTGAGGCAAAAACTGAAGAACAGAAAGAACTGTATCGCCGCATGCAGGAAGAAATGAGTTTTAACCCACGCAGCCGGTTGGGAGTGTAAATATGCCAATTCAATCCATGAAAATCGATATTATTGATGAACATTTTGAATTCACTCTCGAAGAGCTTTGTCAATGCTGCGCAGTGCCGGATGAAATTATTATTGCCATGGTCGAAGAAGGCATGCTGTCGCCTGTCGGCTCATCACCTGCTGAATGGCGCTTCACCGGTACTGCCCAGCGACATGTAGAGATAACGCTGCATCTGCAAAGAGATCTGCGCGTAAATCTGCCCGGCGCTGCGCTGGCACTGGAATTGATAGAAGAGATTGAGATGCTGCGCAGACAACTACGCGTGAAGGGTTAAATAAAGAATAACAAGTTGTAGACGTTTATTTTTTAAATTTTCCCTGATATTTTTTTGACGACATCTTTTTACTCTAAAGATACAGTGTTGCATTGACCGGTTGAAACCGCAGCCAGAAGCAGACATCCAGTAAGAAAAGAAAACCGCCCATAAGGGCGGTTAAACGATGTAAAGAATTAGGTGGATGCAGCTAAACGTTACTAGCAAGCACTTTGAGTCGCGATTAGAGTTTTCGGTGGATTTTGACCATCATCCTCAGTGATTGTTATGGAATCAGTTATACCACATGGGATAGATCCGGACACAGCTATAAAATTGTTTGCTGATGGGATTGAAATTGAAAATTCTCCTCCCGAACATTGGTCTACGCTAACTGTAGCAGACCCTACAGGGTGAACAACGGTTACTGATCCAGTATCCGTAACAGAGACTCTAATGCCGTTTTGGCCTATGCCCGCGCAATATGTCGCGGCTACTAAACAAGAAGTGCATGGTGATGCCGGATCAGTTCCAGCGCCTGATGAGGTTGAATTATCCGAACTAGAGCAGCCAAACATTGTAACTACAATTAAAAGATACAAAAAGTTATAAACTCTCATAGATCAAACCCTCATTTATTTGTTTAGATGATAGATAGTAATGGATAAACAGGATTATGTTGTTGATGTAAATCAAAGATTCATTTATTTATGTGGATTGACTCTGAAATAAGTTGATCGGCTTTGAGTTGCGTCTGCTATCGGCTGTTGTTAGTGGCCATTTTATAGACAATTCATAACATACCTTCTTTCACTATAAACCGGATAATTTCATCTACACCCTGGGAAGTCTTCAGGTTGCTCATGACATAGGGCCTGTCGCCGCGCATTCTTTTTGTGTCTGCCTGCATTACATCGAGTGATGCACCCACATAGGGTGCCAGGTCTATCTTGTTAATTACCAGCAGGTCGGAACGTGTTATGCCCGGACCACCCTTGCGTGGAATTTTTTCACCTTCTGATACATCGATGACATAGATCGTCAGGTCAGCCAGTTCCGGGCTGAAGGTAGCCGAAAGATTGTCGCCACCGCTTTCTATAAAAATAACATCGAGGCCGGTGAATTTTCTCGTCAGGTCATCCACTGCGGCAAGATTCATTGAGGCATCTTCGCGAATCGCGGTATGCGGACAGCCGCCAGTCTCTACGCCAATGATACGATCAGCCTCCAGCGCTTCGCTATTAATCAGGAAGTTGGCATCTTCCTGCGTATAGATATCGTTTGTTACCACCGCGATATCATAATTTTCACGCATTACTTTACAGACTTTATCTAATAAAGCCGTTTTGCCTGAACCGACGGGTCCACCAACGCCTACTCGCAAAGGATTCCTTGATGGTTTCTGTGATGTATCGTTAGCTGATTGAGCCGATGAGCTTTGTTCCTGTTCCATAGCTGATAGATTGCCTTATTGAAAATGTTGAGTTGTATTGACGATGAGGAGTGTCTGTTCGATTAAATTATGAACGGAATAAACGGGTGTACTGTGTTTCATGTTGCGCGCTGGCGATGGCCAGGGCGGGACTGGAACTGCCAACTTCTTCATCAGTCAACTTTTCTGCCCTCTTTATTACTGCATCTACCTGGCCTGAAAGATTCATCAGAATCTTCTGACCGTCTGTTTGTCCCAGCGGCACAAGTTTTACCGCTGCAATAACGAGATTTTCCAGCCAGCTCCAGACATAGCCCAGGCACGCCTGGTGAGGTGGGATATTCCAGGCCTTGCTGGCGTATGCATAACCGGCAGCCTGGCTGGATTTAATTATAGATTCATAAGTTTCGATCTCCGCAACATCAAGCGAAGATAAAATTCGAAACAGTGCAGTAGCGCGGTTTCGCTCTTCGAGTCGCAATTCAGCGGTCTCACGACTGGCCATACTCAATTCACACCAATGTTCCAGCGATGTCGTGTCGTTCTCTGACCAGGCATGCAGCATACGAATCAGAACGGGTATTTCCATCTGTTGCATACTGGTATGCAGCAAATCACTTAACCAGCTTTCCAGGGTTTCAGCATCTTTAACCCAGCCGGCTTCGACGCACCACTCGATACCCTGCGAATAAGTGAAGGCACCAACAGGCAACGACGGACTGACCAGTTGCATCAGGCGTAGTTGTGCGAGATCAGTGATCATGATTATGGTGATGATGGCTGTGCGAATGTGCATCTCCATCAGAATCATTGTGTGAATGCCCCTGCACATGACCATAGTCACCATAAGCACCCGGTTCCGGCTCGAAGGGCGCATCTTCGGACACTACTGTCAGCCCCAGCCCATGGCATAGTTCATCAAGGACATGGTCCGCCTGGAAGCGGATAAATTTTTCTGTGATCTGCAATGCGACATGCCTGTTGCCCAAATGATAGCAGGCACGTGCCATTTGCAGTGCATCATTACAATACACCGTGCTGACGGCCTCTTTCGCCGCCTTGATCATTACCGTTTGCCCCTCATCAGTGGCAAGGCAGTCACCTTCTCTCAGTATAATGCCGCGTTCGAGAAACAGACCGGCTTCCTCACCGTTATCCAGCTCAACCCGCTGACGGCTTTTCTGCCGCAATTCATAGTTCAGAGTCAGAGTGAGAGCTGGCTCTGCAATCGTTTTATGGGTGAAACGCAACATGCTTAAAAGAGAAAATAGCGTTGTGCCATCGGCAGAACACTCGCCGGCTCACAGGTCAGCAACTCACCGTCTGCACGCACTTCATAGGTTTGTGAATCCACTGATATTTCCGGCAGATAATTATTCAGCAGCATGTCTTTTTTTGTAACTGAGCGGCACTGTTTAACGACACCGATGATGCTCTGCAAACCTAACTGATCATGCACTGCGGCATCATAACCCGCCTGCGACAGGAAGGTTATTGATGTGGCATTACGTGCACCGCCCAGAGCACCGAACATGTGACGGTAATGCACCGGCTGAGGCGTAGGGATCGAGGCATTCGGGTCGCCCATAGGCGCTGCGGCTATCATGCCGCCTTTGATTATCACTCCGGGCTTGCTGCCAAAAAATGCCGGCTTCCACAACACCAGGTCTGCCAGCTTGCCGACTTCTACCGAACCCACTTCATGACTGATGCCATGCGCAAGTGCAGGATTGATCGTGTACTTGGCGATATATCTTTTGGCGCGAGCATTGTCTGATTCAGCCGGGTCACCCGCGAGGCTGCCGCGCTGCACGCGCATTTTGTGGGCGGTCTGCCAGGTACGTGTAATCACTTCACCAACGCGCCCCATGGCCTGTGAATCCGATGCAATCATGGAAAAGGCGCCAAGATCGTGCAATATGTCTTCAGCGGCAATGGTTTCCCGCCTGATGCGGGACTCTGCAAAGGCCACGTCTTCAGCGATATTCGGATCCAGATGGTGGCAAACCATTAACATGTCGAGATGCTCATCAATAGTGTTGATGGTATAGGGCCGGGTTGGATTGGTGGAAGACGGCAATACATTTTCCTGACCGCAGGCCTTGATAATATCCGGTGCATGGCCACCGCCTGCCCCTTCAGTATGATAGGTATGGATAGTACGACCTTTCAT
>Ga0316194_10002531_pt1 | contig 12785 bp, 8 predicted proteins | sample CroRivsedime1_MG_FD_204936 | JGI IMG/M metagenome (GOLD analysis project Ga0316194, IMG submission 204936) | Coastal sediment microbial communities from Maine, United States - Cross River sediment 1 | ecosystem: Environmental > Aquatic > Marine > Coastal > Sediment | place: USA: Maine...
CAAACCATAGCGGTATTGGGAACCGGTCCTGACATCGTCTATCCGCGCCAGAACCAGCGGCTCGCGGACCAGATTCGCCATAACGGCGCCCTGGTATCGGAGTTCCCGCCGGGTATGCCGGCACGCCGGGACCATTTCCCGCGCCGCAACCGGATTATCAGCGGCCTCAGCCTGGGCACCCTCGTCGTCGAAGCCGGGGTGCACAGTGGCTCCCTGATAACCGCCAGATTATCAGGCGATTACGGCCGCGAAGTCTTCGCCATACCCGGATCGATTCATAGCCCCCTCGCCAAGGGGTGCCACCGCCTGATCAAGCAGGGCGCAAAACTGATCGAAAACAGCGCCGATATAGTAGATGAGCTAACATCCCTGATCAGCACGCTGAACACCCCCTCCGGGACCGTGACAACACCGCCAGAACCCAAGCCTCACAGCGATCCCGACTATGTAAGATTGCTTAGCAGCATAGGTTTCGAGCCGGTTAGTATTGAGACACTGACAGAACGCAGCGGATTGACGACAGGGGAGCTTTCCTCCATGCTCCTGATCCTAGAGCTGGAAGGTCGGGTAGAATCTTTGCCCGGAGGGCGCTTCCAGCAACTAACCGGGTGGAATAAAACGCATGAATGAAACCGTACTCGATGTGCTTATGTACCTCTTCGAGAACTTTTCTGAGCAGGATTACGAACACTCGCCAAGCCAGGTGGTTTTGCGTGATGAATTGTTGCAGGCTGGTTTTGGCGAGCCGGAAGTTGATCGCGCCCTGGACTGGCTCGAGGAACTGGCTGCTACCGAAGCTCAACCCTTTGCCAACAAGCCGGCAAAACGTTCAATACGGCTTTTCAGTATTCGCGAGCTGGCTCGCCTGGACACTCAGTGTCGTGGCTATGTAATTTATCTGGAGCAGATCGGCATACTTTCGCCCGAACAGCGCGAACTGGTGCTCGACAGGCTCATGGCACTGGATTCACCGGATGTCGACGTCGACCAGGTCAAGTGGGTCGTACTAATGGTGCTGTTCAGCCAACCGGGACAGGAATCGGCCTTTGCGCGCATGGAAGACCTGGTTTTTGAAGAAGATGCAGGCACAGTACACTGATAAAGTATTGATTTATCATATAATTTTTACTCCAACCGCGGCAATGCTGCGGTTTGTCTGTTATAGACACTTAATAAAGATAGCGATAAGCCAATGAGCAGCGTTGTAGTAGTTGAATCACCGGCAAAAGCGAAGACCATCGAGAAATATCTTGGTCCGGGCTTCAAGGTGCTCGCATCCTATGGCCATGTGCGCGACCTGATTCCCAAGGAAGGCGCCGTAGATCCTGAGCATGGTTACGCAATGCGCTACGACGCCATTGAGCGCAATGAAAAACACGTTAAAGCCATTAAATCCGCGCTGAAGAAAGCCGACACCCTGTATCTCGCGACTGACCCTGACCGCGAAGGGGAAGCCATTTCCTGGCATCTGTATGAATTACTGAAAGACCAGGGCGCGCTGAAAGGGAAAGACGTGCAGCGGGTCGTTTTCTACGAGATCACCAAACGCTCTATTCAGGAAGCCATGAATTCGCCACGCGAACTGGCAACAAACCTGATCGATGCGCAGCAGGCTCGCCGGGCACTCGACTATCTTTATGGTTTCAATCTTTCACCGCTGCTGTGGAAGAAGATCATGCCGAAGCTCTCAGCCGGCCGTGTCCAGAGCCCCGCGTTGCGCATGATTGCGGAGCGTGAGGATGAAATAGAGGCCTTCATACCGCAAGAGTACTGGACGCTGGAAGGTGACATCAGGAGCGGCGCTGCGGAGATCAACGGGCGCCTGGTTGAGTATCAGGGTGCAAGGGTGGAACAGTTCACCTTTACTAACGAGGAAGAGGCGCACGGCGCGCGCGATGCAGTCATTGCTGCCGCTGGCGGCAAAGTACGCATCAGCAAGATCGACAAGAAACAGCGTCGTCGCAATCCAACGGCCCCGTTTACAACTTCTACTTTGCAACAAGAAGCTTCACGCAAGCTCGGTTTCAATACGCAGCGCACGATGCGTACAGCGCAGAAACTCTATGAAGGCATAGAAACAGACGAGGGCACTGTTGGACTCATCACCTACATGCGTACCGACTCGGTCTCGCTGGCTGGCGAAGCGGTCGCAGAAATTCGAGAACTGATTACAAACCGTTACGGCGCAGAAAACGTACCGGACGAACCGCCGGTCTACAAGACAAAAGCGAAGAATGCACAGGAAGCGCACGAAGGCATTCGTCCTACCAGTGCGCTGCGCACACCTGAAAACCTTAAGGACTGGTTCCTTAAAGACACCAGAGATGGCACCGACAAGTACAAGTTGTACTCGCTTATCTGGAAACGCACGGTTGCCAGCCAAATGGTAGCTGCGGTCTTCGACACTGTTGCGATCGACATGAACCCCGAAAATGCACCTGCGACTGCGCGCTTAAGAGCAAATGGATCGACTCTGGTGAAACCCGGTTTCATCGCGGTATACCAGGAAGGCAGCGACGACGTTAAAGATGAAGAAGCGGATCGCACATTGCCTCCTCTTGAAGAAAATGAACTGCTGGATCTGGCCGAGTTCAAGGCCGACCAGCATTTTACCGATCCGCCGCCACGCTATACAGAAGCCAGCCTCGTTAAAACGCTCGAAGAATATGGAATCGGGCGGCCATCAACATACGCCAGCATCATTTCCACCCTGAAAAATCGCGAATATGTCGAGATGGACGGTAAACGGTTCCTGCCAACCGACATCGGGCGGATTGTTGCCAAGTTCCTGACCAATCACTTCACCCAGTATGTCGACTACGACTTCACGGCCAACCTCGAGGATGAACTCGACGAAATATCCCGTGGCGAACGTGAGTGGGTGCCGTTACTTGATAATTTCTGGCAGCCCTTTCACAAGCTGGTCGTGGACAAAGAAGCCACGGTCACGCGTGAAGAGGCAGCACAAGCTCGCCAGCTGGGGACAGACCCCAAGAGTGGCAAACCGGTATCGGTGCGCGTAGGCCGTTTCGGTGCTTTCGTGCAAATAGGCACCAAGGACGACGAAGACAAGCCTAAGTTTGCCGGCTTACATCCGGGTCAAAAGCTGGCCAGCATTACGTTTGATGAAGCGATGAAGCTGTTCAGCCTGCCGCGTGAACTCGGCAATTCTCCGGAGGGTGACCTGCTGATCGCCAAGATGGGGCCGTGGGGTCCCTACGTTACTTACGGTAAAAAGAGCGACGGCAAGGATCTGAATGTGTCCATCAAGGGCGAAAACCCCTTCGACATCACACTTGAGCAGGCCGCCGAGTACGTCAAACAGAAGAAGATCGATGATGCCAACAAGCTCATTCTCGATTTCCCCGATGATGGCATCCAGGTACTAAATGGTCGCTATGGACCCTACATCACCAATAGCGAAAAGAATGCCCGCATTCCCAAGGATCGCGAACCCACTACGCTGACTCTGGAAGAGTGCAAAGATCTGCTTGAGAAGGCACCATTTAAGGGCAGACGCGGCAAAAAGAAAGTCGCCAAAAAGGCGGCTGCCAAGAAAAAAGCCACGAAGAAGAAAACCAAAAAGAAAGCTAAGAAAAAGGCGAAGAAGAAAGCTAAAAAGAAGGCGGCGAAAAAAGCGGTAAAAAAGGCAGCAACCGGCGCTGAAAACGCCCAGGTTGCCGAAGAATAGGACGTTCGCCGTAACTGCGCTGCTACTCGAAGCGGCTCTAAACTGAACAGCACTGTTGCTTGAAGCGAATCTAGCGGGGCCCACCTCGGCAGAATTAACAACGGTGTCTGACAGGCTCTCGTCGTAACTGCGTTGTTGCGTGAACCGGCTCTTAACCAAACGACACTGTTGCTTGCACCGAATCACGCCTGACCTGCTTGGGCCGAAATACCCTTGGTGTCTGACCCCCGCTTAAGCTGGTCGGTGAATTCAAACTTTAGCAATAGAGGGTCAGACACCCGCGCCGCCCTAATTCAGCTACACGTTCCGTGCGCAGCTATTTCAAACTTTGGGAATACCACTTAGGGTTAGAGCGCGTTTGGTCCGGGGGTGTTGTACGCAGCGAGTTAAGCGGACCGCAGGGAGCCATCGCGGAGTGCAACACCCCCGGACCAAACGCGCGTATACAGCTAAACGCTATATGCCATTGAACAAAGTGGCCGAGAAAAAGCATACTTTTTCCGGCATTAATTCGGCTATAGGTCTTTTCAGCCGCCCTGCTGACGCCTGAAAAGACAGCCTCATTGAAGACCGCAGAGAGCCATCGCGAAGTACAGTGCCGCTGGCACCAATGCGCGCCAAACCACCGAACCGCAAGTTTGTCTCCCTCTCTACCCACCTACTACCCCAGCCCCAGTTGCGGTAAAGTAGCGCGGTTGTTGTGGGTTGCTGATATTTTTCGCTCAATTGAATAGGGGTCTGCTATGCCTTGGTGGGGTTGGATTGCGCTTGGCACACTTCTGCTTGGCGCTGAAATGGCGCTTATAGATGCTGAGTTTTATCTTGTATTCATAGGTGTCTCTGCGTTACTCGTTGGCATCGCAGACCTTCTCGGCCTCGCCGTACCGGCGTGGGGCGAATTTCTTATTTTTGCGGCACTCGCAGGCGGGTCGATGGTCTTTTTCCGGCGCCAGGTTTATAAACTGGTCAAGGGCAACGCCAAGGAAATAGAAAGCATCCCCATCGGAGAGACACTTCCAGTTGATGTCGATATTGCAGCTGGCGGCAGAGGCCGGGTGGATTACCGGGGAAGCACCTGGAGTGTCGTCAACATCGGCACGAAAACAATTGCAGCAGGAACAATGGCGTCCATCCAGCAAATCGATGGTACCGTTCTGAAAATTTCCAACATAGCCTGATACTGGCTGAAGGCAGAAGAATATGGAGAATGTCACAGTTGTTATAACGATCGCGATCGCAATCCTGGTGATCATCGTCATTGCCAAAACAGCGGTGGTGGTTCCGCAACAGAACGCTTTTGTTGTTGAGAATCTGGGCAAATACAGCCGAACGCTCCGCGCCGGTTTTCACATACTCATACCCTTTATCGAAAGAGCCGCGTATCGACACAGCCTGAAAGAACTTGCGATCGATATCCCGGAGCAAATCTGTATTACCCGGGACAACGTGCAGGTAGGCGTTGATGGCGTGCTGTATTTACAGATTCTTGACCCACAACGCGCCTCGTATGGCATCACCGACTATGTATTTGCAATATCTCAACTGGCGCAAACGACCCTGCGTAGCGAAATAGGCAAGATTGATCTTGATCGCACCTTTGAAGAGCGCTCAGTGATCAACTCCAACATCGTCGCGGAACTCGACAAAGCCTCGGATGCATGGGGCGTTAAGGTTTTGCGCTATGAGATCAAGAACATTAATCCGCCCGCTGACGTACTCAGCGCAATGGAAAAACAAATGCGTGCCGAACGTGAGAAACGGGCGGTAGTGCTAACGTCTGAAGGTGAACGTGACGCCAAGGTAAACGAGGCCGAGGGTGAGAAACAACGCGTCATCAAGGAATCCGAGGCCAGCAAGCTACAACAGATTAACGAGGCTCAGGGTGAGGCGCAGGCAATACTCGCAATTGCAACCGCGACAGCCGAGGGCCTGAAAAGGGTGGCCGAGGCGGTGTCCGTTGGGGGTGGCGCGGAAGCCATGCGCCTGCGTATAGCAGAAGACTATGTGAAGCAATTCGGCAAACTGGCGCAAACGTCGAACACACTTGTAGTGCCTGCCAACCTGACCGAGATATCCTCCATGATCGCACTGGCGACCAGCATCTTTGATGGTTCAAGTCAGCCGGGTAATAGTGGTCAGGCTGCGCCTGTCGGCCGGCCACAAGCCTGAATGACTTCGTAGATTGATCTCGCTGAATGCTGGCGTGTATTAGTTCAGCGCTATCGTGACGTCAGCACTCGCCATTCAACACGCGGCAAGAGTACTGCAAGCCGGTGGGGTCATCGCCTATCCGACCGAAGGCGTGTTTGGCCTGGGGTGCTTGCCGCATGATTTCGAGGCGGTACAGCATTTGCTGTCGATCAAAGGCCGGCGTACACAGGCAGGACTGATACTGGTCGCCGCGGACATCGAACGGCTGGCTGAATGGATCGCACCCGATAAAAACGAACTAAAACGTCTCACGCAGAAAAAAAGCGTTCCAACCACGTGGATAGTCACGGCCGCTCCGGCGACACCAGAATGGCTAACGGGTGGTCGCGATACCCTTGCGGTCAGGATTTCGAGTCATCCGATAGTGGCCGCGTTAAGCCGGGCCACAAACTCAGCACTGGTATCCACCAGCGCCAACCGCACCGGCCACCGACCGGCAAAATCGACGCTGCAGGCGCGCCATTGGCTGGGAAAACAGCTGGATTATGTTGTATCAGGGGCCATAGGGGGGGCCAGTGGGCCCTCTGAAATCGTTGTGGCGCATAGCGGGCAGGTAATTAGACCTAAAAAGACAACGAAACCGCGCCAGATTCTGTAAAATGGCGGCATCGCATTAACAAACGCCGGTAAGGCGCTGCTATCAAAAGAATAATAAGTTTGCTGCGAGGCCAAAAAGCCACCATTTAGCCGCTCGAATAGACACCCTGCCGCATCAGCAGGCTAGCCGACAGACACAAGAGCCGGGCAGAACCCGGCCGACACAGGTTTCCCGAAATCATGCACCACCCGCCACTTTTCAGTTGTTTAGCCCTCTTGCTCCTTGGCCTGGTCGGCATTCCTGCGGCTAACGCCGGGGTAACGGAAGTCCCGGCAGCCAATACCGTCACAGCCGACACCCCGACATCGCAAAGTCAGAAGCGCCTTTACATCGTCCAGTTCGCGGACCCGCCCGCCATCGCAATGCACAGCGCAAGAGCGAGCAAGCAGCATCGTGAAGCGTCTTACAGCAGCCGTCCCGAACAGTTCGACCCTGAGTCCGAACATGTGCGGCGATATATGGGCCGGCTGCAGGCAACCCAGAACGACATACTGCTGGAACTGAATCTGTGGAACGACCGTGTCTATAGTTATGGCTACACCTTCAATGGTGTGGCCGTGCGCATGACGGCAGCGGACGCTGAGAAATTGCGACTAAGGCGCGGTGTTGCCAAGGTCTGGGAAGATTCCCACCGCACGGTCGCTACCAACGACAGCCCCGCCTTTCTTGGCTTGCTCGATACTCAGGGCGGCTTGCGTTCTGATCTTAAGCTAACCGGAGAAGATGTCGTCATAGGCATCATAGATACAGGCATCACGCCTGGTCACCCCAGTTTTTCGGAACTCGCTGGACCGCCCACACCGCGAAAACTGCCGAGCCTGTGCCGGACTTCGTGGATGCAAGGAACCCTTCTCGAAATGTGGTTGTGTCGGCGATTCAAAAACTCGACCGAAATCCTTTTGTCTCCGCCACCCAGTAACTGGCGCGGAATCTGCGAAACGGGACCAGGCTTCAATACATCCGACTGCAACAATAAGATTATCGGCGCCCGTTTTTATCGCAAGGGTTTTGACGAAATTTACGGTAATGCTGACCCCAATGATTTTGCTTCACCAGCGGATGCGGATGGTCATGGCACCCACGTTGCCTCTATTGCCGCAGGCAATGAAGTAGATGCCAGTGTTTTTGGTAAATCCGTCGGACGCGTCAGCGGAATGGCGCCACGCGCAAGGATCGCTATCTACAAGGCATGCTGGCTGGAGAACGGCGCATCGCGGGCCAGTTGCAGTGTCGCCGACCTGCAAAAAGCCATTGAAGATGCCGTGGCAGATGGCGTCGACATCATCAATTATTCCATCGGCGACGCCAATGCCAGCCTGGATGATCCGGATGATCTGGAATTACTTGCAGCGACGGAAGCCGGTGTGCTGAGCGTTGTGTCGGCCGGCAACAAAGACGCAGACAAAAGTGCCTACACCATCGAGTCACCGGCAACGACACCATGGGTCATCAGTGTGGGCGCGACCAGTCGCGCCGGCAAGCGGGTTGCCGAGGCGATGCGCATCAATCAGCCTGAATCCCTGGCAAATCTTTACGAGAGCAGGGAGGCAGGCATTACACCGGCGCTGGACACGCGCGGGCCTTTGGCTGGCAGACTGGTATTGGCCGATGACGGCAGTGCAGTCGTACCGGATGACCAAAACAAAACCGGTACGCTTTTTGATGCCTGTACCCCACTCGAGAACGCAGCTGAGATCAGGGGTAACATCGCACTGGTGCAGCGTGGCTACTGCAATTTTGATCACAAAATTTCTATCGCGCAAAAAGCCGGTGCAATCGCGGTCGTCGTGTTCTCGAATGATATGAAACTGCTGGTAATGACCGGCAACCCGTCGGGACTGAATATACCGGCCGTCATGATCAACCAGGCCGATGGACAATTGCTGCGCGATTACCTTCTGGCGGGCGAGCCCATCGAGATAACTCTCGACAAGTCACAGTTCATCACCTTCGAGGATGACGGTAACGTCATGGGGACGTTCTCTGGTCGTGGACCAAGTTTTGGTGATTCCGACTTTCTTAAGCCAGACCTCGTCGCACCCGGCACAGCAATCCTGGGTGCACAAACTCCGAATGTCGCGAATGGGTTCAAGGGTGAATCATTCCAGTACCTTTCGGGCACGTCTCAATCTGCGCCTCATGTTGCAGGTATTGCGGCGCTCATTAAGCAGGCGAACCCGGAATGGAGTCCCGCAGAAATCAAGTCGGCCCTGATGACGACGAGTCGCCAGAATATCCGCAAGGAGAATGATCTTGGGCCTGCAAACCCGTTTGACATGGGAGCCGGTCACATAGTCCCCAATAGCGCAATTGATCCGGGGTTGCTCTACCCGATTGAGACTCAGGCATATGACGAGTACCTGTGCACGATCGGCGTCGAGCGACGACCGCGGGCGCAATGCCAGACGCTCGCGCTAACCGGTTACGCGGATGTCGCACGAAACATTAACCTGCCATCTGTAGCGATAACCGAACTGGCCGGCAGCGTAGACATCAAGCGGCGCGTTACCAACGCAGGACCGGCGGCGCAGTTCAACATGGAAATGAACCTGCCCGCCGGCATAAGCCTCGAAGTAGAGCCAGCGAGCCTGTCATTAGCGACAGGCGAATCCGCTGACTTCACGCTAACGTTCAGGAGTGACGGCACAGGTCTGGATCAGTGGTTTCATGGCAATTTCAGCTGGGTAAGCAGTTCCCACCGGGTATATAGCCCATTCGTGGTCCAGCCTGCTCTTTTCGTCTCACCTGATTACCGTTTCGGTGAGAACGAGTCTGGCAGTTTAATAGTTCCAGTCGGCTTCGGTTACAACGGCGCCTATAGCGTGGGGACCAATGGATTGTTCCAGGCCTGTATATTGCCGGCGACAATCCAGCCGGATAACAGCTGCGTAAACAGCGGCGCGGCAAGCGTTGCCAACGACCCCACCCCTGAAAAAATCTATGTTTACGAAGACGAACCGCCGCCCTGGGTAACCCGGTTCACAATAGAGACCGAGGATACCGACAACGAATTTTTACGTGTTGCACTTTTTGGTTCAGATGAACTAACAGATAGCAGCGCGGACCTTGATCTGTATTTGTATTATTGCGAGGAGATCGCAAGCGCAGCGCGCTGCATCATTTTCGATCGCGATGCCTACGCTAGCGCCACACCCGATACAGCAGATGAACTGATTGATGTTTTGAAGCCTTTGTCCGGCACCTGGGTTATCGATGTGCACGGGTACAATACACGTAATGGTGGCCCGGCCAATTTCCGTCTGTATGCCTGGTCTTTCGGCAGCGATATAGCGGCCGGTAATCTGACGCTGACGGATGTTCCCGCTGTTGCAGAACCGGGTGCCAATGCAGACGTGGCTGCAGGCTGGAGTAACCTGCCACAAGGATTGTGGCTGGGCGGGGTTACGCATTACGGCGATAATGGAATGCCACTGGGCACAACGATTATTGAAGTCGACAATAACGCTTTTGACGAGTAGGCGGCGGGTCAGCGTTTCGCCACAGCCTTGCATTCTGCATGTCTGTAGCAACTAACAATGTGATCGTTGACCATACCCGTCGCCTGCATGTGAGCATAGATGATCGTGCTACCAACAAAACGGAAACCGCGTTTTTTAAGATCTTTGCTTAGCTCATCTGAAATTTTTGAAGTCGCAGGCACTGCTTTCTGGGTACGCCATTTATGCTGCACTGGCTGCCCGTCGACGAAACCCCAGATGTAGTCGCAGAAACTGCCGAATTCTGCCTGCACTTCAAGAAATGCGCGCGCATTGCTAATCGTGGACTCGACCTTTAAACGGTTGCGGATAATAGCCGGATTCTGCAAAAGCTTTTCGATGCGCGCTGGCCGGATACGGCTAACCTTAAGGACGTCGAAATCTGCGAATGCCTTGCGATAGCCAGCACGTTTGTTCAGAACTGTAGACCAGCTCAGCCCTGCCTGGGCACCTTCAAGGATCAGAAACTCGAACTGCCGCTGATCATCCCAGACCGGCACGCCCCATTCGTCATCGTGGTAAGCCATATACGTGTCGCTCACGCCAAGGCTCCAAGGGCAACGTTTTACTGTCATTAGAATAAACTCCTGAGATGCGCTCTGGCTGCCACTCGAGGCAGTTTAGCCCGACCTTTACGGATAGCACAGCTACAAATCCTTGGAAGAAGGCCGGAATTAAGTAAAATCAGCGCGAATCTCATTCACAACAGCTATGGGTACTCGATTGAATACAGAACGCATACAGGTCACGCCCGGCAATCGCTATGCCGTCATCGGGCACCCTATCGCTCACAGTAGATCGCCGATTATTCATCAGCTATTTGCGGAACAAACCGACCAGACCCTCACTTACGAGACGATGGATGTATCGCCCGATGAACTTGATGAGACCATTAGTACGTTTTTTGCAAACGGCGGTCATGGTTTAAATGTCACCGTGCCGCACAAGACCAACGTGATGACACTGATGGATAAGCTAACGCCACAAGCCAAGCTGGCCGGCGCTGTAAACACCATCACCCGCCTTCCTGATGGCACGCTCGAGGGTGATAACACGGACGGCATAGGCCTGATAACCGACCTCCGCGACAACCTGCATATAGAACTGATCGATTCGAGCATACTGGTGCTCGGAGCCGGCGGTGCGACACGCGGCATCATCCCGCCCCTGCTGGAACAGATACCTGCGGAAGTCGTCATTGCCAACCGAACGGTTGAGAAGGCCCAGGGGATAGCGAACGCGTTCGCTGATCTCGGGCACCTGAGCGCCTGCGGCTTCGAGGATCTCAATGACCGCAAATTTCACCTGATTATCAATGCAACATCGGCTGGTCTTCAGGGCGAATTGCCGCCTTTCCCCGATTCAATAATCAGCCCCGACACGATTTGCTACGACCTGGCCTACTCAATGCGCGATACGCCCTTCATCGCGTGGGCGAAACAACACGGTTGCACAAAAGCCTGGCAGGGCTGGGGCATGCTGGTTGAACAGGCGGCGGAGTCGTTTTTTATCTGGCGTGGCGTTCGACCAGACACCTATTCGGTGCGCATGCAGCTGCCGCAGTAGATTTAGTGGCTTTCATCGGCCTTGGATTACTAAGTCCTGCGCCTCAATTATTGTCGGTCACTAACGCATCGTCACCAGTTCTTCGGCCGACGTCGGATGAATGGCGACTGTATCGTCGAGATCTTTTTTGCGAGCACCCATTTTTATCGCCACAGCGAAGCCCTGCAGAATCTCGTCCGAACCCTGGCCGATCATGTGGCAACCGACTACCCGCTCATCGCTCCCGACGGTAACGAGTTTCATATTGGCGCGCGCTTTGTGCTCCAGGATGCCGTAGTAAAGCGGCACGAAACCCGAGGTATAAATTTTTACGTCGTCACCGTATTGTTCCCGCGCCTGCGGTTCTGTCAGCCCGACCGTGCCTATCGGCGGGTGGCTGAAAATCACGGTAGGTATGTTGCTGTAATCCAGATGCCGGCCTTCCATGCCGCCAAACACGCGGTCACTCAAACGTCGGCCTGCGGCGATGGCGACCGGCGTCAGTTCAGCCTGCCCGGTGATATCACCCAGCGCATAAATACCTTCGACATTGGTTTGCTGGTATTTGTCGACAAGGATGTGACCCCGATCACTAGTAATAACGCCAGCGGTTTCCAGCCCTATACCCCCGCTCAGTGGTTTGCGCCCGGTGGCCCAGATTACCGCGTCAAAGGGTCCAAACTCGCTCCCCGCCTCCGTGCACACGACAATACCACCATCATCTTCCTTCAATTCGGCCGGTATCGAATGCAACTGCACAGCAACCCGATGGGTCTCCAGTGCTGCCAATACGCCCTCCTGAAGCATCGGATCAAGCGAGCGCAGCACACTGTTATATCGCGCGAACAAATGTGTCTCGGAGCCCAGACTGCTAAGCACGCCACCCAGTTCCACCGCGATGTAGCCACTCCCGATGAGCGCTACTTTCTGCGGGCGCTCGGTAAGGGCGAAGAAACCATCGGATGTCATGCCCAGGTCGGCTCCGGGCAAATCTGGTACTTCGGGCTCGCCGCCGGTCGCCACTATGATGTGGGGCGCAGTGTATTGCGTGCCATCAACATCAACGGTTCGGGCATCCAGCAATATGGCAGACCCGCTGACCCAGTCGACTTTGCGGTTGTTCAGATTGCGCTCATAGATACCGTTTAGCCGGCGTATGTAGGTTTCCCTGTTTTCGACCAGCGTTGCCCAATCATGCGCGGGCGACGTTGCGGCAAACCCGTAACCAGGCGCATCACGAAAT
>Ga0316194_10002536_pt1 | contig 12777 bp, 7 predicted proteins | sample CroRivsedime1_MG_FD_204936 | JGI IMG/M metagenome (GOLD analysis project Ga0316194, IMG submission 204936) | Coastal sediment microbial communities from Maine, United States - Cross River sediment 1 | ecosystem: Environmental > Aquatic > Marine > Coastal > Sediment | place: USA: Maine...
CTGAGATGGTAATTGGTAACGGCTGATCCAGGGTTAGGTAAGCGCCAAAGGCCTCTCCGGGATCACCGATAATAAAGTCGTTGTTTGAGTCCGTCCCGGCAAATATTTGATACGTTCCTGCCGGTATGTTGGCAAAGGAGTAGGCATAGCCTCCCGGGCTGAAGGGCACATTGTCCCGGGCTTTGATCTCAAAGGTTTCGGAATCTACCAGCAGGACGTAATGAAAACCGGCATTGCCCCCCACAATCGGGGTGACCACCTGCATACTGACCGGCACTTCGATGTCATTCACGGTGGGGGCGTCGGCATCGACCGTGATGGTGGCGGAATAGGTCCCGGGAGTCAATTGGTTGCGGTCGACGATTACCGTATAGGTCCCAAGTCCATCTGTATCGACGTTGGCCTCGGTAATAATCAGCCAAGGGACATCCGCGGTGACAGCGTTGACCAACAGTTGGTCACTGGGGTTGCCGCCGGCCTTTTCGACCCTCAGGGACGCCGTTGATTGGGGCCCCAAGTTAATGGCTGCCGGGTTCACGATTAACGTCAAGGGGAGGACCCCACCGCCAGCCAGATTTTGGGCTTCAACAAGGGCCCCAAAGGCATCGATCAGCCCGTGGCCGAATTGGTCATCGCGCCCGGCAGGACCCAAATCTTCGGAAATGAGGCCGTTGGCGAGCAGGATATCCAATTCCCCGGGTGTCAGGGCCGGGTAGATAGCCTTCATCAGTGCAACGACTCCTGCCACATGGGGGGCGGCCATGGAAGTTCCCTGATAGAAACAATAAACAAACTCAATTACACCGGTTGGATCAGTCCCACATGTGCTGAGCACCCCATCCGGAAACCCATCCGCATTGATATCGGCAGTATTATCTCCGCCGGGGGCTGCCAAATCGATGGTCGTGCCGAAGTTGGAGTATTGGGCCAGATCTTTTTTAATGTCCACCGCACTCACTGATAGCACGCCTTCATAAGCCGCCGGATAGAACGGCGTGTTGGAGGCGCTGTTGCCGGCCGCGGCGACAACAATAATACCTTCACCTCTTACTTCAGTAAACAGCTCCTGTGCGACCGGGGAAAAGCTGCCGCCGCCTAAACTGAGGTTGATAATGTCGGCTCTTTGCGCCGGCAGGGTTCCGGAGTCATTGTCCAGGCCGGCTGCATAGCGAACGGCTTGCAGGATATCAAAGTCGGTTCCGCCCCCCTGGCCGATGGCTCGCAGCGGCATGATCCGAGTCGACCAGGTGACGCCGGCACCCCCGATGTCATTGTCGGTCTCGGCTGCGATAGTGCCGGACACATGGGTGCCATGAAAGGAGCTGCCACCCAGGTTTCCGTCGCCGGGATCATCGGGGTCGGGATCGATACCATCGCCGTCCCCCGCCCGGGCTGGATCGCTGATAAAGTCATAGCCGTCGGATGTCAGCCGGTTTTGGAGATCCGGATGATTCAAGAGTACCCCAGTGTCGATAACGGCAACAATAACGGCATTGCTGCCGGTGGTTACATCCCAGCTTTGGGGCAAATTGATCAGGGGATAGTGCCATTGTCGAGGATACTGAGGATCATCGGGGATTGCCAGGGCTTTTCGAATATAATTGGGTTGCGCATACCTGACATCGGCCCGTCGGCGTAAGGATTTGATTATGTGCAAGGTATCAGACTTGCGTTGGGTGTTGCCTTCGGCCGCCCGATGAATGTTACGTGACGCGGTTTGTCGGATGCCCAATGCCCTGAAAGTCTCCTGTGAGCCGGCTTCCTCATCAAAACGCAGCAGCATTTCCCGAGTTAGGGCTCCGGCTTTTGTTTGCATTCCCCATAGTTGAGCTTGACCGGCCGAGCTGCGCAGGACCTCTGAAGCGGGGCCATCTTCTTCAAAACGGACGATCACCTCGCCGGGCACAAATTCGTCACTCAGTCGCAATGTTTGCGTCAAAGCGGTAGAGGAGCTCTGGCCGATCGTCAGGTTGTAATTTGAAGCCGAGGCCATCGCTCTGACTTCGATGAAATAGTTCCCGTCTGCCGGGGCAACCAGAGATTCCTGACCGCCTGGTCCCATGGCCACATCGATCTGGGTTTCTAAAGCGTCGTAAAGGTAGAGATCAAGATCCACCAGGGTGGGATTTGCTGCGATGAACAGGGTGATGATCTGGCCCGCGATCAAGCTTACACGAAAAAAATCGGATCCATCCCCGCTAATTTGTGAACGCCCGGAGGGACCGGTGCCGGCCAAATTGACATAGCCGCCGAGTATAACCGGATTGGGGAGGTCCTGGGCGTCAATAAAATTGTCATTGGGGGTATAGGTTGCCAAAGGATCATTAACATCGCTGTCGATAAGCGCATTGTCCGGTGCCTGTATTATCCCGCTCAGCGTAAAGGTAAGCGGCGACGGATCCGGCCCGGGTTGCTCCTGGCTACTACCTCCTCCTCCTCCACTGCCGCAGGCGGCGAATACCAGTGCCAACCAGACAGTGCATAATCTGAGCACAACCTTCAATTTATTCTCATTATATTTGCACATGATTTAAAAAACAAGGCGGACCCCATTTGAGTGTTTATTTTGCCTTCCATTCCATGATGGTCGACACCATACACGATACCCCAAGCCCTGTCAATTTTCAGGTAATATCAACCCCTGCCTACCCGACTCGGATTGAAAAGCCATTTGCCAAGGGCCTAAAGCTTTGATATGACAGCGTATTGCCGAACGAATCATTTAAGTGTCACGCCAAATTTTTTATCTTGGAGTTTGTTTCGTTTTTTGTCATCTTATAATTGAAACATCAGAACGCAATACCATTGAACCGGTTAGTTTCATGACCGCCAAACCCAATTACGAAGATTTAGAAAAGCGGGTCACTTCCTTAACCCGGGAGGTTGCAACCTGCCGCAATCTTCAGCGGTTTTTGCATCAAGCCGAAGAGACCGCCAAAGCGGAGGGGAAAAATCGGGTCATTTTTATTTAGTTGTGGATAGTCCAACCCGGACGAGCTGGAAAAATTGCCCTATCCCGTCGAAGCCAGCTCATAGTCTGCCATATAGTCGGTAAACCGTTCCCGTATTTTACCGGAATCCAGCCCAAATTGAGACGGTGCATATCGATGGCTTATCTGTTTTTTCTTCGGCTGCGTTTTCAGATTGGCCCGCAGGGAGTTTAACCAAACTGTATCGCTGTCCAGATCCGCCGCCCTAAGTATCCGGTTAATTTCTGAAAGTGGATCTGCCATTAAATCCGGAAAACGAATATCGATAATTTGACCTGCAGCGGCTTTTTGCCGCGCCGAAAAACTTCGCTGCAGGCCGGCTGCGTTGTAATCCAGCCAGAATTGCCCCAAAGCGTCATCGTCAATACTTGCGCAAAAAGAGGAACGGGCAATGGCTGCCAGGCTGCAGACAGAACCGATGGCTTGATCTGGGTCGCGATGAAGATGGATAATGGTTGCGTCTGGAAACGTTTTCAACAGGGTGTCCAGATGCCAGAGGTGATAGGGCCATTTTAAGACCCATTGTTGTCCGGGCCGCTGCCAATTTAACAATTGTAACTGAATTTTGTAGAATTCGTAACCATGTTGAACATCTTGATCTAAAAGCCACCAGGCATAGGTTTTTGCTTCAGTGATAAAGAACCCGGTGGTGCCGTACAAAGCATTTTCAAATAGATGCAGACATTCTTCCGGATTTTCGGCCGGCATGGCATGGGCAACGCTGAAACCGGGAGACAGATACCTGTGAATGCGGCCGGTTCGACGGACCTTGCGAATGATCTTCTGAGAATCTACTTTGCGAGGATCAACGGCCGGGCAGGGATGGCGTAATTCCCACAATAGCGGTGCCCGCAAATGTGGATGAGACGCCAGCAGGTTGTGCAGGTAGGTGGAGCCGGTTCTATACCAGCCCGTAATAAATATGGGCCGCTGGATTTTTTGTCGGCCGATTTCCGGAAAACGTTTGACTGTTTCGATGATGCGCAGCCGGCAGCAGAGATTGTCCACCAGAAACTGCCTGAGGGAGAAGCGGCCAAAAAATGTGAGTTGGCCTTCCCTGCCGACCGAGTCCACCAAAACCCCGAGCGCTTCTTTAAAACCCTGAGCGCCCCAGTCAACCAATCCTGTTTTGCGGCAGGCCGTTTGGAGCAAATCGTTCATCTCTAAGGAAATGAGCTTGTCGGAAATAGGCTTTGACCGTCGGGCAACGGTGTTGAGCAGTCGAACCGGGGCAGGTGCATAGGGTCCGGTATATGTCGGTTGTCTATTGGACAGCATGTTTTTTTGTTGTTGAAACAATCACATTTTTCATCTAATTAATTCTCTGAGTATATTGCCCTATGTTTCAATGTCAATAATCATAAATTTGACAAGCTGATGGCAGCAACGGCAGGAGTGCTCATGGAGAATTCTGATGGACAACAACCAGCCTGAAATCCAAAAGACCCACAGCCTGCGATTTGAGGCGGAAAATACAAAAAACAAGGTGGCCGAGGAGGCTATAAAGCGGGCCCGTACTGACCCGGACCGGCTCGGAAAAGCGCTGTCGGCGGAGCAGGCCAGAGCAAACAAGCAATTGGCTGCTTCCAGTGAGTGCTTGAACCGGGAGATCGAACAGCGCAAGCAGACTGAGGCGACTCTGAAAGAACGCCTGCAGTTTGAGCGGTTGTTGTTCGACCTCTCGGCCCGGTTTATCAACATCACCCCTGATCAGGTCGATTTGGATATTGAAAACGCCCTGAGGCAGATACTCGAATTTTTCAGGGTGGATCGTTGTGGCCTGATCCGAGTTTCACCGAATGATAATTCATTTCGGATCACTCATGTCGCATATGATTCCGATATTCCTCCCGTACCGGAAAATACCAACCTTTCCCTCAATTTGTTCCCCTGGGTTTACGAAAAAATCATTAAGCAGCATGAAGTCGTCTCCTTCACCAGACGGGATGAGCTGCCGAGCGAGGCAGCGGTCGACAAGCAAACATACGAGGGATTAGAAATTCGATCCGCTCTGAACATCCCGATCTCCGTTGGCGCCGCATTGGATTACATCATTTCCATCAATGCGGTCCGTAAAGAATGTGTCTGGCCCGAGGAATATATTCCGCGGCTGCGCCTGCTAGGAGAGATCCTTGTAAATACCCTGCAGCTTGCGCAGACCCGGCAGCAGTTGGAGGAACGTCTGCGGTTTGAGGGCCTGATTTCCAATCTTTCGGCTGGTTTTGTAAACATTTCGTCGACAGAAATCGAAGGCGAAATCCATAAATGGCTTCAGCGCATCACTCAATTTTTCGCTGTGGACCAGTGCACATTGGGATTATTTTCCGAAGACGGGACTCAACTTAAACGTGCCTTTGAATATCATCTGGAAGAGGTCGAACCGGGGCCCGTTTCCATTTCGAAGGATCAATTACCATGGTACATCGCTCAATTATCTCAAGGAAAACTTGTGGTGATCAATCGGGTGGAAGACTTGCCGGCTGAAGCCGAAGCGGAGCGGCGCCTTTGCTTGGCCAAAAGCATGAAATCGCTTGTTTCAATCCCCATGGTAATCGGGCAGCGGACGCTGGGGTCGTGTGTGCTTGTGGCGATGCGTGCGGAGCGGATCTGGCCGGTTGATCTGGTTCAGCGGACGCGGCTGATCGCGGCAGTATTTGCCGGCGCGCTGGCTCGAAAGCGCTTCGAAGAATCGCTGCACGAAAGCGAGGCGCGCCTGAACCTGGCTGTCACTTCTGCAGAAGCGGGCCTGTGGGTTTTAGAGATGGCCACCGGACATATCTGGGCCACCGAAAAGGCCCGCGAGCTATACGGCTTTGCAGCGGGGCAGAAGTTGAACTTCGAGGATTTCATCCTTGCAGTCGACCCCGAGGATCGTGAGCGGATTCGCCGGAGCGTGGAGCAGGCCATACGGACGCGAGGGTATTTTCGGGAGGAATACCGCATCAACCATGCGGACGGTGCCATCAGGTGGATGGACGCTCGTGGCCGCCCGTATTTCAAACCGTCAGGGGAGCCGGAGCGCCTGATGGGTGTGTCCCTCGACATATCCGAGCGCAAACAGATGGAGGCGGCGCTGCGGGAAAGGTTGCGCGATATCGAGCAGCTCAAACAACAATTGGAAAAGGAAAACATCTACCTGCGGGAGGAAATCGAGCTGCAGAACGTGCACGAGGAGATCGTCGGCCGCAGCCAGGCCATGAAGGTGATTCTGGCCCAGGTTGAGCAGGTGGCCCGGACCGATGCCACCGTTCTGATCGAGGGGGAAACCGGCACCGGCAAGGAGCTTTTGGCCCGGGCCGTGCATCGACTGAGCGCCCGCAAGGATCGGCCCCTGGTGACGGTCAACTGCGCGTCGCTGCCGCCGACCCTGATCGAAAGCGAGCTTTTCGGCCGGGAAAAGGGAGCCTATACCGGTGCGATGACCCGGATGACGGGCCGTTTCGAGGTGGCCGACGGGGCCACGTTGTTTTTGGACGAGATCGGCGAACTGCCGCGGGACGTCCAGTCCAAACTGCTGCGGGTGCTGGAAGAAGGCCGGTTCGAGCGCCTGGGATCCACCAAACCCCTTAAGGTGGACCTGCGCATCATCGCAGCCACCAACCGGAATCTCGCCCACGATGTCGAGCAAGGCAAATTCAGAAAGGACCTGTATTTTCGGCTGAATGTGTTCCCCATTAGCGTGGCCCCCCTGCGCGAACGCCCAGAGGACATTCCCCTGCTGGTCTGGGCCTTTGTCAGGCAGTATGAAAAGAAGATGGGCAAGCGCATCGACCACATCCCGCGCAAAAGCATGGAGGATCTGCAGCATTACCCCTGGCTGGGCAACGCCCGGGAGCTGAGAAATGTCGTCGAGCATGCCATGATTGTCAGTAACGGCAAAACCCTGGACGTGCACCTACCCCGGACGGCGTCGTCCGAAATCCCTGCCAATCTCAGCCTGGAGGATGCCCAACGCCGGCACATCCTGAACATCCTGCAGAAAAGCGACTGGCGCCTTAGCGGCCAGGGCAGTGCTTCGGAGATTCTGGGGCTCAAACGCACCACCCTGCAGTCGAAGATGAAAAAGCTGGGCATCAAGCGCCCCAGCGGGTGATGACGAAATCTTGGCTTACTGCCGATATTTCGGCAAGAAAAATTCTGTAACCAGCAGCCCGCTCGAAGCACTTTTCAAAAAAATCTTATGTTTTAAGTAGGTTATCTCACCATCGACTTGTCGATACGCACCTGGCACGTATTTCGCTTTTAAATGTTTGAATCGAATCAATAAAAAAAATAAGGAGAAATGATGTCAGAAAAAAAATCAACACCTGTTTCCAAGGATGCTGCGGCCAAAAAGGGCGGGCTGCATCAATTTTTAGGCATCTATATTCTGAAAGCACGTTTGTTTCAGGTTTTTTATCAATGTGCACTTTAGGAGGAATAAAATGCGTTCCAATACTTTTATCAGCATGCTTCTAACTTGCTGCTTAACAGCCGGAATCAGCTTTTCAGCGCTTTCCGAGCGACCTTCATATTCAGAGTTATACCTGACATCCGGTAAAATGACGCAAGGTATCATACTGGCAAGTGATATCACCGACAGCGATGAGGAAGCCAACGTCGGCGATCCGGATGAAGAAGCCAATGTCGGCGATCCGGACGAGGAAGCCAACGTCGGCGATCCGGATGAGGAAGCCATCGTCGGTGATCCGGATGAGGAAGCCAACGTCGGTGATCCGGATGAAGAAGCCAACGCCGGTGATCCGGATGAAGAGGCCAACGTGGGTGATCCGGACGAAGAAGCCGATGTGGGTGATCCGGATGAAGAGGCCAACGTGGGTGATCCGGACGAAGAAGCCGATGCGGGTGATCCGGATGAAGAGGCCAACGTCGGTGATCCGGATGAAGAAGCGAATGCGGGCGATCCGGACGAAGAGTGAGGTTACCGACACGGAACAGATGAATGGAAAAATTCGTATGGAAGGTAAGCTTCATCCCGGAAACGAGTTGGCCATTGCGCGCACAGTTTTAGCGAATGAAAGAACGCTGATGGCTATTCTTCGAACTGCCCTGGGGAGTTTTATAGGTGGCGCCAGCTTGCTCAAATTTTTTGGCCATCCTGCGTATGAAATTGTCGGGATAATTTTAATGGTTATCTCGCCCGTAATTCTATTCGTCGGGATCAGAAAATACCGGATCATTAAAAAGCTGATTGGCTCTATTGATCCTGAGGATTGGCAAGCCCTTGAGGCGATGGTCAAAAAGAATCGGAAGTCAAATAGGTAGATATTGTTGATTAGTTGATTGGTTAAGTGGTTGTAAATATGGATTTATCCCATATTTGCAAAATAATTGGACATTTCATGTTTTAACAATCGTAACATTCTAAAATTATGACTATAATTTACCTAATCAACCATTCAACCAGTTAACTGTTCAACGAGGTCTGAATATGAGCAAAAAACGAATATCAACGCTACTGCTAACGGTATTTATGGTCATGTTTGTTATCCAGCCCAATTTGTCGGCTCTGGATGACGCATCATCACTCCAGTGCAGCGGCGGCACCGTTTTATCCGGAGACTCAGAAGACAGCGTTCGGGATAAATGCGGCGACCCTCAGAAAGTGACCCGTGAAGACGCGGACTCTCCCATTATCTGGTTTTACAATTTCGGTCTTTCTGAGTTTGTTTATTATGTGAGCTTTACCAACGGAATTGTGGAACATATCCAGATGGGCGGTTATGGTGAATAAAAAGTGTGGCCGGGATTAGACGGCATCCACCGACGCGCCATGGGGCGGCCCCGGATCGAGAATGTGATCGCAAACCACTTTAATCAATTGCCGTCGAAGATGCGGTGCTTGGGGAAAAAATGGAAATTCTGTTTTCCTGGACCAGCTTGATCATTATTGTGCATGCCATGCTCATTATCGGCGTAACCCTGCGTGTCATCATGATGCGACTGGCGGTGGGAACGGCTCTGGCCTGGATATTCCTGATCTTTTTTTTGCCCTTTGCGGGCGCCGCGTTGTATCTGGTGCTCGGAGAAAAACGTCTGGGCCGGAAACGTACCCATCGGGCGGCGTCACTCTGGGAGCGTTACAGCCGGTGGTTGCGGGCATTACCGCGACTGATGCCGGATGAACGGTCCGGTTTGAGCCCCGAGGCCGCTGCCGTCAGCCGTCTGCCCGAAGGGATCCTCGGCACCCCGGTGCTGCCCGGCAACCGGCTGGAGATCATGGATGCGGCTGAACCGATTTTGCGTTCGATCAGTGCTGATATCGATCGGGCCAGACGTTTCTGTCATCTGGAATTTTACATCTGGAACGCGGGCGGAACGGCGGACGAGGTTTGTGAGGCGCTCATACGGGCGGCAACCCGCGGCGTGACCTGCCGGGTGTTGCTGGATGCCATGGGCAGCAGCCGCTTTCTGAAAAGCCCGTGGATACAACGGCTCAGGGAAAGCGGGGTGGAAATCGGCGTAGCTCTGGCAGTGGGTCCTTGGCGAACACTTATCGTAAGGTTTGATCTGCGCCTGCACCGCAAAATTGTGGTGATCGATGATGAGATTGCTTACACCGGCAGCTTCAACCTGGTTGAACCCCGTTTTTTCAAACAGGAAGCCGGTGTGGGGCAGTGGGTTGATGCCATGGCGCGTATCGAAGGGCCGGCGGTTCTCACCCTGAATGCAGTATTCATGTGGGATTGGGAAGTCGAGACCGGACGCGATCTGAAGGCGCTGCCGGATCCTGCCAAGATGGCGAGCGACGCCAATCAAGGCCTGGCTGCCTGTGTACAGGTGGTTCCCTCGGGTCCGGGCAGCCCGGGTGACAGCATTCATCAGCTGCTGTTGATGTCCATTTACGCGGCGCGTAAAGAACTGTCCATGACAACGCCGTATTTTGTTCCGGACGAAGCGATCACCGCCGCCCTGCTCTCAGCAGCCCGGAGGGGAGTTGACGTGACACTCATCCTGCCGGCCAAGAACGATTCCCGACTCGTGCACTACACCTGCCGATCGCACTTCGACGAACTGCTGGATGCCGGCGTGGGGATTTTCGGGTTCAACGGTGGGCTGCTGCACACCAAGAGCGCTGTCATCGATCGTGAAATCAGCCTGTTCGGCACCGTTAACTTAGACATTCGCAGCTTCTGGTTGGACTTTGAGGTGACGCTCTGCGTCTACGATCCGCCGTTCGCCGAGCGGCTGCTCGCGCTGCAGCAGAAATACATCGAGGATTCAGTGGCAATCGATCCGACTGCCTGGCATGCCCGACCGGGCAAAGAGCGCTTCATCGAAAATCTGGTCCGATTGTGCAGTCCGCTGCTTTAACCAGATATAGAGGAGAGCCACAATGCTGGAAAGTTTTTTAGCCAAATACGGCTAAATTGCGATTTTATTGGGAACGGCTTTCGAGGGTGAAACCATCATGATTATGCTACAACAACAAAATATATAAATTCAAGGTAAAAGGATAAATTCCAATGCGTTGGAAATGGCTTGCGGGAACCGTTTTTTTACTGATCATTGCGCTGGTGGCGGCGATTTATGTGTTCCTTTACACGTTTGACTACAACAAACTCAAACCGCGCATTGCCCGGATGGTCGAGAACGCCACAGGTCGAGAATTGAACATCGGTGGCGAAATAGATCTTGCAATCGGTCTTTTCCCGGCCCTGGTGGTAACCGATATCACTTTTGCCAACGCATCGTGGGGCTCACAGCGTCAGATGATCAAAATGGACAAGCTCCAGGCTCAGGTCCGGCTGCTCCCGTTGTTGACCAAGGATGTGGAGTTGAGCAAAATCGCACTTGCGGGAGTCGCGGTGTTGCTTGAAACCAAACCAGACGGACAGGGCAATTGGGAATTTCCTGCTGATGAAAGCTCGGCCAAGGACGCAGGAGAGTCTGCTGCAACCAAAATAAACGTGGACAATATCCGCCTTGAAAATTTGGACCTGACATTTCGCGATGGCAAGACCGGATCGGCAACGCAGGTACACCTGACCGATCTCAAGGTGGTCAAACAGGCAGGCAGCGATAGGTTTGCCGTTGATTTGCATGCCGATTATAACGGCCAGTCGCTCACCCTTGCCGGACAGACCGGACTGGTTCATGAGCTGTTGGGATCTGAACGTTTTCCGCTTGAATTGTCCGGATCGTTTGCGGATGCCGCCATCAAACTCGAAGGATCCGTTGATGATGTCCTTAAACTCATGGGCATCGACCTTAAGGTCCATACCTCAGGCAAAAATCTCGCCGAACTCAAGCTTACTCGGAATATTCAACTTCCAAAGACAACCGCATTTGATCTGACGGGACACTTGCGGGGTTCAAAGGAATCTTTAGCCCTGAATGACCTCAGCGGGACTCTTTCGGGAAGCGACGTCAATTTGGCTTTCAGCGGCAGCGTTGGCGACTTGATTGCAATCAACGGCATGGATCTGCAGCTGAAGGGATCGGGCAAAGATCTCACAGAAATCGGTACGATCATTAATCGGAAGCTGCCGGCTACGGACGAATTCGCCATCCAGGGCCGGCTGACAGGCTCCGCCGAAGCCTTATCACTGCAGACGGCAAATGGCAGCGCCAGGCGGGGCAGTTTAAATATAGTTTTAAGCGGCGCAATCAAGGATTTGCTTAACTTAAGCGGCTTAGATCTGAATGTGAGGGGTTTCGGCAAGAATCTATCAGAAGTTGGAGCGATGATCGACGAGAAACTGCCGGCTACGGACGGATTTACAGTCGAGGGCCGATTGACAGGCTCTACGAAGGCCCTATCGCTGCTGGCGGCGCAAGCCGGTGCCAAGCGAGGCCGTTTGAACGTTGCCGTAAACGGTGAAATCAAAGATTTGATTGCTTTCAGCGGCGTGGATTTGAAGGTCAAGGGCTCAGGCCGGGATCTGGCAGACTTCGGTGCGCTCATCGATCGGAAGCTGCCGGCTACGGATGAATTTACAGTCGAGGGCCGATTGACAGGCTCTACTAAGGCCCTATCGCTGCTGGCGGCGCAAGCCGGTGCCAAGCGAGGCCGTTTGAACGTTGCCGTAAACGGTGAAATCAAAGATTTGATTGCTTTCAGCGGCGTGGATTTGAAGGTCAAGGGCTCAGGCCGGGATCTGAAAGAAGTTGGTGCGATCATCGACCGGGAGCTGCCGGCAACGGATGAATTTGCGCTTGAAGGCCGGCTGACCGGTTCCACTGAAGCCCTTTCCCTGAAGAATGTGCAGGCTACCGCCCGACGAAGTAGACTATACATCGCCTTAAAGGGTGGGGTCAAGAATCTGCTCACCCTCAGGGGCCTGGATCTAAGGTCCAAGCTGACTGGAACGGATCTGGCCGAGCTTGGTAAAATCATCGGAGAAAAACTAAAACTTCCTGCAACCGACCAATTCGAGATTCAAGGCCGATTGTCGGGCTCCGTCAAGACCTTATCCCTGCAGCAAGCCGACGGCAAGGCCAAATGGGGCAGCATGAGCCTCACTCTAAAAGGTGAAATCAAAAATTTGCTTGACCTCGGCGGTATGGATCTGCACATGCAAGGTTCGGGCAAAGATTTGGCAGAGATTGGACCGATTACCGGAAGGAAGCTGCCGCCGACCGATGAGTTTGTATTGCAGGGACGTCTGACGGGCTCAGGCAGGGCCCTGTCCCTGAAGGAAGCCCGGGGGAAAGCCCGCCGCGGCAGCCTGAGCCTGGAGGCAACCGGGACCATCAAAGACTTGGCGGCGCTTACGGGCATGGACCTGAGACTGAAGGCCGGCGGAAAGGAATTGGCCGAGATCGGTCCCCTGGTCGGCACGAC
>Ga0316194_10002538_pt1 | contig 12774 bp, 9 predicted proteins | sample CroRivsedime1_MG_FD_204936 | JGI IMG/M metagenome (GOLD analysis project Ga0316194, IMG submission 204936) | Coastal sediment microbial communities from Maine, United States - Cross River sediment 1 | ecosystem: Environmental > Aquatic > Marine > Coastal > Sediment | place: USA: Maine...
CCATGCTGCAATTGTCCGGCGCGCCAGCCTTTTCTGACTTCCGTATACGAAAACTCAGTGAGCGCATCTGCGCGCTGGCGCCGGCCATCAGTGACCTGAGTGCTCGCTTTGTACACTTTGTCGATCTCGAACAAACGCTGTCCCCCGACGCACACGGCGTGTTGTTGCAACTGCTGGGCAGTCAGGGTGCAGATTTTGAACCTGTGCCCGGTCAGGTATCGCTGTGGGTTGTCCCGCGCATTGGCACTATTTCCCCCTGGTCGAGTAAGGCCACTGACATAGCTCACAATTGTGGGTTGACCGCAGTGCATCGTATCGAGCGCGGCATCCGTTTCGACCTGACACTGGTGCAGGGTACCCGACTGGATGCGGCTGCTCGTGACGCTGTTTTGCCCCTGCTGCACGACCGCATGACTGAATCGGTGCTGGATGATGGCGAGGACGCGCAGTTGATCTTCCGCCAGGCAGAACCCGCGCCGCTGGCCAGTGTGGACATCCTGGGTGGAGGGCGTGCGGCGCTGGAGCGGGCCAATGTCGAGCTGGGACTTGCGTTGTCGGATGACGAGATCGAATACCTGCTGGACAGCTTCACAGCACTGGGCCGCAACCCCAACGATATAGAACTGATGATGTTCGCGCAGGCCAACTCCGAACACTGTCGTCACAAGATTTTTAATGCCAGCTGGATTGTTGATGGCAAGCCGCAGGACACTACCCTGTTCAACATGATCCGTGCCAGCCATGCAGCCAGTCCTGCGGGTGTCCTGTCCGCTTACCATGACAACGCTGCGGTCATCGAGGGGCACAGGGCCAAACGCTTTTTGCCTGATGCGCAGACCGGTGAGTACCACGCCAGCAGCGAAGATGTGCATATCCAGATCAAAGTGGAGACGCACAATCACCCGACCGCTATTTCGCCTTTTCCGGGTGCGGCAACCGGGTCCGGAGGTGAGATTCGCGACGAAGGTGCCACCGGGCGCGGCGCCAAGCCCAAGGCCGGGCTATGTGGTTTTTCCGTATCCAACCTGCGTATTCCGGATTACATCCAGCCCTGGGAGACCGACCACGGCAAACCGGCGCGCATCGTGTCCGCGCTGGATATCATGATCGATGCGCCGCTCGGCGCCGCCGCCTTCAATAATGAATTCGGCCGCCCCAACCTGTGTGGCTATTTCCGAACGTTCGAGGAGCGGGTGCCGGGACCGGCCGGCGTCGAGGTGCGCGGCTATCACAAGCCGATCATGATTGCCGGTGGTTACGGCAATATTCGTGCTGAGCATATCGAGAAACTGGACATCCCAGCGGGTGCACAGATTGTGGTGCTGGGTGGTCCGGCTATGCTGATTGGCCTGGGCGGTGGTGCTGCATCCTCGATGTCCAGTGGCACCAGTTCCGAACACCTCGACTTTGCCTCCGTACAGCGTGGTAATCCGGAAATGCAACGGCGTTGTCAGGAAGTGATTGATCGATGCTGGGAAAAAGGCACCGATAATCCGATCCTGTCCATACATGACGTCGGCGCCGGCGGCATTTCCAACGCGCTTCCGGAACTGGTTAATGATGCCGGCCGCGGTGGAGCCTTCGAACTGCGTGCAGTCCCTAACGATGAACCCGGCATGTCGCCCATGCAGATCTGGTGCAACGAATCCCAGGAGCGTTATGTGCTGGCGGTGTCGGTGCAACGCATGGATGAGTTCCAGGCACTGTGTGAACGCGAGCGCTGTCCGTTCGAGGTGCTCGGCGAAGCTACGGAAGATCGACAGCTCGTTCTGGGCGATGGTTACTTCGATAACACACCGATCGACCTGCCAATGTCACTGTTGCTCGGTAAACCGCCCAAGATGTTGCGCGACGTTCACCACCGTACCTTTAACAAACCGGAACTCGAGCTGCCCGATGATTTGACAGATATGGCTTACCGGGTGTTGCGTTTGCCGACCGTCGCCAGCAAACAGTTTCTGATTACCATCGGCGATCGTTCCGTGACTGGACAGGTGACGCGCGATCAGATGGTCGGACCCTGGCAGGTGCCGGTCGCCGATGTGGCAGTGACCTGCTCGGATTACCAGGGGTATCGGGGTGAGGCCATGGCGATGGGGGAACGGCCACCGCTGGCGCTGGTCGAAGCGGCGGCCTCAGGGCGCATGGCGGTAGCCGAAGCGATCACCAACATGGCTGCAGCGCGCATCAATGCGTTGTCGGATATTCGCCTGTCGGCCAACTGGATGGCGCCCGCCGGACATCCCGGAGAGGATGCCGGCCTGTTTGATACGGTGCATGCAGTGGGTGCCGAACTGTGTCCCAGGCTGGGTATTGCGATTCCGGTTGGCAAGGACTCGCTGTCGATGAAAACGGTGTGGCAGGAGAATGGCACAGACCATTCTGTTACCGGACCACTGTCTGTCATCATCACGGCATTCGCGCCCGTCGAGGACGTGCGCCAGACACTGACCCCGCAGTTGCGTACGGATTGTGGTGATACGGACCTGGTGCTGATCGATCTTGGCAAGGGCCATAATCGTCTGGCCGGATCAGCGCTGGCCCAGGTCTACAAACAGCTGGGGCACCGCGTCCCCGATCTGGATGACCCGGATGCATTGAAGGCCTTCTTCGCCGCCATTCAGGATCTTAACCAGTCCGGACTGCTGCTCGCCTATCACGACCGTTCCGACGGCGGGTTGTTCACCACCTTGTGTGAAATGAGTTTCGCCGGCCACTGCGGGCTTGAAGCACACCTCGACGACCTGGGCGATGATCAGCGCGCCGTTCTGTTCAGCGAAGAACTGGGTGCCGTCGTGCAGGTGCGGCATTGTGATACCGATACCGTACTGGAAACGCTGCGCGAGTCGGGGCTTGGCAAACACAGTCACGTCATTGGCAGCTTGCGCGATGATGACCACATCGTTTTCACGTACGCGCGCAAACCGGTGTTTGACGAAAAGCGCGCATACATGCAACGTGCCTGGGCGGAAACCAGTTACCAGATGCAGTCGCTGCGCGATAATTCCGAGTGTGCGGAACAGGAATATGCCGCGTTACTGGACAGAAGCGATCCCGGCATACAGCCGGTAGTTGTTTTTGATGCCGATGAGAACCCGGCTGCACCGATGATTGCTACCGGTGTTCGGCCGAAAGTCGCGATCCTGCGCGAGCAGGGTGTCAATGGTCAGCTGGAAATGGCAGCCGCCTTTGATGCCGCCGGTTTCGCCTGCTGTGATGTGCACATGAGCGATGTTATCGCGGGCCGTACCGATCTGAGCGAGTTCAGTGGACTGGTTGCCTGCGGCGGTTTTTCCTATGGCGACGTGCTCGGCGCCGGTCAGGGATGGGCGAAATCCATTTTGTTCAACGCCGGTGCACGTGATGCATTCAGCGCTTTCTTTGCGCGCGCGGACAGCTGGGGGCTGGGTGTGTGTAATGGCTGCCAGATGATGTCGGGACTGAAAGATATCATTCCCGGCACCACACACTGGCCGCGCTTCGTACGTAATACATCCGAGCAGTTCGAAGCACGCTTTTCCATGGTCGAGATCGTGCAGTCGCCATCGCTGTTGCTCGAAGATATGGCGGGTTCCCGCCTGCCTATCTCCGTAGCGCACGGTGAAGGTCGTGCCGAATTTGATCACCCCGCGGGAGCGCAGCAGGCGCTCGACCAGAATGTGGTTGCCATGCGTTATATCGACAACTACGGTGCGGCGACTCAGCAGTACCCCTGCAATCCCAACGGTTCACCGCTGGGTATTACCGGTCTGACCACAGACGATGGCCGCTTCACCATTATGATGCCGCATCCCGAACGCGTGTTTCGCAGCGTGCAGAACTCATGGCATCCCGACGCCTGGGGTGAAGACGGCCCCTGGCTGCACATGTTCCGCAATGCCCGTAAGCAGGTGGGCTAGCTGCCGGAGCGATGCATCTTGAATCGTGATCAATTCGTGATGAACGGAATCGCGTAACTCCCATATACTGGTTTCAGGCCTGCGGCTGGCTGCCGGAAATCCTCTGCCAGTGGGAACCGGAGGGTGCTCGCGCAGTCCTGCCAGATACTTTAAGCCGGAACAGGACGCGTTTGTGCTAATAAAAACCGCAACGGACCTCAACGAGTCCGACGTTACCCCTTTTGATATCTATCAGCAGCGGCGCCGGTTTCTGCAATCCGGTATCGCCATCGCCGGTGCGGCGATTGGCGGTTCGTTGCTGAGTCCTGCCGCTTCGGCAAGCTTGCCGTTGGGGCAGGTAAAGCCCGGGCCGTTCAGCACCGACGAAGAAAAAACACCTTTCGAAGACGTCAGCAGCTACAACAATTTCTATGAGTTCGGTGTCGACAAGTCGGATCCGGCGCGCAACGCACACAAGCTGCAGACCGATTCCTGGTCTGTCACCGTTGCGGGTGAGGTGGCAAAGCCCGGCAGCTACACACTGGAAGACATTCTCAAGCCACACGCGCTGGCGGAACGTATTTATCGTTTGCGCTGTGTGGAAGGCTGGTCGATGGTCATTCCCTGGATCGGTTTTCCGCTTGCAGACCTGATCAAGCGTTTCGAACCGACCTCAAAGGCAAAGTTCGTCGAGTTCGAAACCCTGTACGACAAGAAACAGATGCCGGGCCAGCGTCGCCACGTGCTGGACTGGCCCTATCGAGAGGGCTTGCGCATGGACGAGGCCATGCATCCGCTGACACTGATAGCGGTCGGTTTGTATGGAAACGTGCTGCCTAACCAGAACGGCGCACCGGTCCGCCTTGTTGTGCCGTGGAAGTACGGCTTCAAGAGCATTAAGTCCATCGTGAAGATACGCCTGCGCGAGACCCAGCCGACCAGTTCATGGACCAAATCCGCACCGCAGGAATACGGTTTCTACTCCAACGTAAACCCGAACGTATCACACCCGCGCTGGAGCCAGAAACGCGAACGGCGTATCGGCGAGTTACGCAAACGCAAGACCTTGATGTTCAATGGCTACCAGGAACAGGTCGCTTCCCTGTACACGGGTATGGATCTGAAGAAGTATTTTTGATATGCAGAAACAACTGATAAAACCGGTAGTCTTTATTGCCTGTTTACTGCCGCTGATCGTTCTGGGCTGGCAGCTGTATGCCGGTCTGCTCGGCGCCAACCCCATCGACGAAGTTGCAGACAGTACCGGTGAGTGGACCTTGCGTTTCCTGTTGATTACGCTTACGGCAACGCCGCTTAAACGCCTGTTTGGCCGGGCCTGGACGATCCGCATTCGCCGCATGCTGGGTTTGTTCGCATTTTTCTATGTCTGTCTGCACCTGCTTACCTACCTGTGGCTGGACCAGTTCTTCGACTGGGGCGAGATCTGGCTGGATATTCTGGATAGGCCGTTCATCACCTTAGGCATGCTGGCTTTCGTATTGTTACTGCCGCTGGTAATAACGTCCAATAACTTCATGATGCGCCGGCTCGGGCGTAACTGGAAACGCCTGCACCGGCTGGCATATGTCATCCCGGCATTGGGCGTGCTACATTTCTGGTGGCTGGTGAAGGCGGATGTGCTAGAGCCGCTGGTGTATGGCGTGGTGCTTGCTATATTACTGGGTTCCAGGATCAAAGCAGGCTTTGCAGTCAAAAACACTACGCAAGAGGGTTGTGCATCCTGACGTATTTTGACCCGAACATGACATTAAATGTAGCCTGTAGAGGCGGGCAATTGTGCCCGGTTTGCTTAAACCAGGGGTTGCCATGCAGTACGAGATCAGTGTGGAAAACATCAAATGCGGTGGTTGCGCTGGCACCATCCGCACAAAATTGGTCGAGATTGAGGGTATCGAAACAGTCGATGTCGACATCGAACAGGGTATCGTTAAAGTACAGAGTGCAGAGGGTATGCGCGAGCAGCTTGCCGCCATATTACTTAAGCTCGGGTATCCTGAATCGGGAACCACAGAGGGGATGGCTGCGGCTAAAGCCAAGGCGAAATCCTTTGTCAGTTGTGCGGTAGGAAGAATAAAAAGCTGAGAAAGTTTTTATTGTTCCGCGCGGCAAGGTGTTCGAGGCGGAAGTGCTGATGACCTGTAAGGCTCACACCATGAGCACGCGTCGGGTCCGGTAATAAGCTGTTCTGCCGACCCTGGCGTACTGATGGCTAGTGCAATCGTTTGTACTTGATCCGGTGTGGTTGATCCGCATTTTCACCCAGTCGACGTCGCCGGTCCGCCTCATAGTCTGCATAGTTACCTTCAAACCAGACAACGTGGCTATCACCCTCAAACGCCAGAATATGTGTTGCTATGCGATCCAGGAACCAGCGGTCATGCGAGATGACCACGGCACAACCGGGAAAATCGAGCAGTGCTTCTTCCAGCGCACGCAGGGTTTCCACATCAAGATCGTTGGTGGGTTCGTCGAGCAGCAACAGGTTGCCACCGCTTCTGAGCAGCTTTGCCAGGTGTACACGATTGCGTTCACCGCCGGACAGGTCGCCTACGCGTTTTTGTTGTTCGGTGCCGTTGAAATTGAAGCGTGATACATAGGCGCGCGAATTCACTTCATATTTGCCGACAGCGATGATGTCCTGGCCGTCGGAAATTTCCTCCCACACGGTTTTGTTATCGTCCAGTGCGTTGCGGCTCTGGTCGACGCAGGCGATCTGCACGGTTTCGCCGATACGCAGTTCACCGTCATCGACAGGTTCGATGCCGGTTAGCATACGAAACAGGGTGGTCTTGCCCGCACCGTTCGGCCCGATAATACCGACAATGCCACCCTGCGGCAGATTGAAACTCAAGCCGTCTATCAGCAAGCGATCGCCAAAACCTTTTTTGACATTATTGGCTTCTATCACCAGTTCACCCAACCGGGGTCCCGGTGGAATATACAGCGCCTTGGTTTCGTTACGTTTCTGCACCTCCTGCGAGGCAAGTTCTTCAAAGCGCGCCAGACGTGACTTGCTCTTGGCGTGACGTCCCTTGGGGTTACTTCGCACCCATTCCAGTTCTGCCTTCATGGCTCTTTGCCGCGCGCTTTCACTGCGCTCTTCCTGCTCAAGGCGATTTTCCTTCTGCTCCAGCCAGGAGGAATAGTTACCTTCCCAGGGGATACCGTGGCCGCGGTCAAGCTCCAGGATCCAGCCGGCTACGTTGTCGAGGAAGTAGCGGTCATGGGTGACAGCGACAACAGTGCCCGGGTATTCATGTAGGAAACGTTCCAGCCAGGCAACGCTTTCTGCGTCCAGGTGGTTGGTGGGCTCGTCCAGCAACAGCATATCGGGTTTGGACAGCAATAATTTGCACAGTGCGACGCGGCGTTTTTCACCGCCGGACAGTTTGCTTACGTCCGCATCCCAGGGCGGCAGGCGCAGCGCGTCGGCCGCGACTTCCAGTGTGCGTTCCATATTGTGACCGTCACTGGCCTGCAGCAGGTTCTCCAGTTTGGCCTGTTCGGCCGCCAGTGCGTCGAAATCAGCATCCGGTTCGGCATACGCAGCGTAGACTTCATCCAGACGGGCCTGCGCGTCTGCAATATCGGACAACGCCCCTTCAACGTTGCCGCGTACATCTTTGCTTTCATCCAGCTCCGGTTCCTGCGGCAGGTAACCGACCTTGATACCTTTCTGGGGCCGCGCTTCACCATGAATATCGGTATCAATGCCGGCCATGATGCGTAGCAGGGTCGACTTGCCCGAACCGTTCAGTCCCAGCACACCGATCTTGGCACCGGGGAAAAAAGACAGGGAAATATCGCGCAGGATTTCACGCTTGGGCGGTACCACCTTGCCGACCTGGTTCATGGTGTAGACGTACTGGGCCATAACCCCTCGCTGCTGGTAATGAAAAAAGGAGATTATACATACAGAAGCAGATATTCAGTCAGTGTTCCGGCATATTCGTGTCAAGGTTGCCAGGGAATCGACAAGCGCATGAAATAATAGATCTATTCGCTGGATTCAGGCGATAAAACAGTTAGCATAGGGAATGCTAAATACGGCGCGCTCATGGTGTCCAGACAGGCAAGACAGCTTCATCGCGAATTTACCTATACTGACTCTGACTTTGAGGCGGTGCGCGACGTTCTTTACGCGAAGGCGGGTATTTCCCTTGACGATGGCAAGCGCGATCTGGTTTACGGGCGTCTGGTCCGTCGTTTGCGCGCTTACCGGCTTGGCGGGTTTTCCGAATATCTGAAGCTGCTGGATTCTTCACAGGGCGAGCAGGAGATGGTGCATTTCATCAATGCACTGACGACTAACCTGACCGGTTTCTTTCGAGAACCACACCACTTCGACTACCTGGCGAAAAACGTATTACCCGAGCTTGCAGGCCGACAGGCGGTTGATCGTGAGTACCGCATATGGTCAGCCGGATGTTCCTCCGGCGAAGAGCCTTACTCGATAGCCATGGTGGTACGCGAATGCATGCCGTGTGCTGACGGCCTGGAGGTGCAGATTCTTGCTACGGATCTTGATTCCAGCGTTGTGGCAAGGGCAAGTCAGGGCCGGTATAGCAGCGAGCGTATCGACGGCCTGTCACGCCCGCGCGTCAATAAATGGTTCCGGCACATCGACGGCGCTGACCCGTACGATGTGCAGGTGGATGGATCATTAAAGGAACTGATCGAATTCAGGCAGCTTAACCTGGTGCACGACTGGCCCGCGAAAGGTCCGTTTGACATCATATTCTGCCGCAATGTGATGATCTATTTTGACAAGCCAACCCGGCACAGGCTGTTCGAGCGTTACGCGGACTGTCTTGCCGACGGCGGATACCTGTTTGTCGGACGCTCGGAATCTGTTCACACGCTGTCCGGTCGCTTCGAGCTGGTGGGACAGTCTATTTACCGGAAGTTGTGACAGGAGGCATCATGGTATCGGGTCCGCTAACGGTCTATGTCGGCGAAGCACTGGCTGCCTATGGCTTTGGTGAGGAACATCCGTTCGGACCTGACCGCATGCACGCGTTCTGGGCACGTATGCAGCAACTCGGTCTGGACAGCAAAGTCGATGTTCGCGAACCCGTACAGGCCACTGAATCCCAGATCCTGCGCTTTCATGAGAAGAGCTACCTGGAGCGGGTGAAAAGGCAGTCGCTTTCCGGCTTCGGTTATCTGGATGCCTGTGACACGCCGGCATTTCGGGGAGTATTTGAGGCTGCGAGCACAGTGGCGGGCACGGTACTTGCGGCGCTGGACGACATCGTTACCGAGCGCTGTGCGCAGGCATTCGTCCCCATCGCCGGTCTGCACCATGCGCGCCGTGATGCCGCCGCTGGTTTCTGTGTGTTCAACGATTGCGGTATCGCTATCGAGACACTGCGTCAGCAGTATGGAATTCAGCACGTTGCCTACGTTGATATCGATGCCCATCACGGCGATGGTGTGTTCTACGCTTTCGAGAACGACGCAGATCTTGTTTTTGTGGACTTCCATGAAGACGGTCGCTACCTCTATCCCGGCACCGGCACCGTTGAGGAAACCGGTAGCGGTCCTGCGGCCGGTACCAAGTTGAACATTCCGATGCCGCCCGGTGCCGGCGATGAGCTCTTTTTCAAGGCATGGGAGCCGGCGGAAGCCTTCCTTGATAAGGCGAAACCGGAATTTATCCTGCTGCAGTGCGGCGCCGACAGTCTGGCCGGCGATCCCATCACCCACCTGAAATATACGGCAGAGGCGCACCGTCATGCGGCACAGCGGCTGAAACTGCTGGCCGAACGCCACTGTGGCGGCAGGATGCTGGTGCTGGGAGGAGGTGGCTATAACCGGGAGAATCTGGCTCAGGCCTGGACAGCGGTCATAGAGGCGCTGCTGGGCGAAAGCCACTAATTCCAGTATGATTCCGCTCTTTTCAGCCTTGCCGGGAAAACAGAATGTTCAGCAAAGATATGACCATCGCCGGATTCGACGATGAACTTGCCGCCGCTATCGCTGGCGAAATACAGCGCCAGGAACAGCACATCGAACTAATCGCCTCGGAAAATTACGCCAGTCCGCGCGTACTGGAGGCACAGGGCTCTGTTTTAACTAATAAATATGCAGAAGGTTACCCGGGCAAGCGCTATTACGGTGGCTGTGAATTTGTCGATCAGGCCGAGCAGCTGGCCATCGACCGCGCAAAGCAATTGTTTAATGCGGACTATGCCAATGTGCAGCCACATTCAGGCTCGCAGGCGAATGCGGCGGTTTACCTGGCGCTGTGCCAGCCGGGCGATACCATTCTCGGCATGAGTCTGGCCGATGGCGGGCATTTAACACACGGTTCCAAAGTGAATTTTTCCGGCAAGCTTTTCAATGCGGTTCAGTACGGTCTCAACCCGGATAGCGGTGAGATTGACTACGATGCGATGGAAGCGCTGGCACGGGAGCACAAGCCGAAAATGGTGGTGGCCGGTTTTTCGGCCTACTCGCGCGTGGTTGACTGGGAGCGTTGCCGCAGCATCGCCGATGCAGTCGGTGCCTTGCTGTTTGTCGATATGGCGCACGTGGCGGGGTTGATTGCCACCGGTGAGTATCCCAGTCCGGTTGCCATCGCTGATGTTACGACAACCACCACGCACAAAACCCTGCGCGGCCCGCGCGGTGGTCTGATACTGGCGAAGTCCAACCCCGACATCGAAAAGAAACTGAATTCCGCGGTCTTCCCGGGTACCCAGGGCGGCCCTCTGATGCACGTGATTGCGGCCAAGGCGGTGGCGTTCAGGGAGGCCTTGCAGCCGGAGTTCAAAGAGTACCAGAGGCAGGTGCTGGCCAACTCGCGTGCCATGGCACAGGTATTTCTCGAGCGCAGCTACAAGGTGGTTTCCGGTGGTACCGACGACCACCTGTTCCTGGTGGACCTGATCGATAAAGGCATTACCGGCAAGGAAGCCGATGCAGCACTCGGTGCGGCCAATATCACCGTCAACAAGAACGCGGTGCCAAATGACCCGCAGTCGCCTTTTGTAACCAGTGGTATCCGTGTCGGAACTCCGGCAGTCACCACGCGTGGTTTCGGTGAGGACGAGGTCAGGGCACTTGCTGGGTGGATGTGCGATATCATGGATGACGTTCAGAACCAGGTGCTGATTGACGAGGTGCGCAGCAAGGTACTGGAGATTTGCCAGCGGTTCCCCGTTTATAGCGAGTAAATTACCAGATGCGCTGCCCGTTTTGCGGAAGCATGGAAACCAAAGTTATCGACTCGCGCCTTGCCAGTGAGGGTATGCAGGTGCGCCGGCGGCGCGAATGTATTGAGTGCGGCGACCGGTTTACTACTTATGAAAGCGCGGAGCTGGTCATGCCGCGCATTGTCAAAAGCGATGGTTCGCGCGAGCCTTTTAATCAAGATAAATTGCTGACCGGTGTGTTGCGCGCGCTGGAAAAGCGGCCAGTGGATACCGAGAGTGTGGATGCCGCCATCAGCCACATTCAGCACCGCTTGCAGTCCTGCGGCGAACGCGAACTCGAATCGCGCACGCTGGGTGGCTGGGTCATGGAAGAACTGCGGAATCTGGACCAGGTGGCGTATGTGCGCTTTGCGTCGGTGTACCGCAGCTTTCAGGATGTCAGTGAATTCCGGGACGAAATTGAGCGTCTGGAAAAAGAACCGACGCCCGAGGAAAGGCGTAAACAGATGACGTTACTGTCGGGTGACGAAGATTCGGAGACGAGTTGAACGATCGGCAATACATGGCGCACGCAATTCGTCTGGCCGCACGCGGGATTTACAGTACCCATCCTAACCCCAATGTTGGTTGCGTGATTGTCAATGAGGGTGTCGTGGTCGGGACGGGTTGGCACCAGCAGGCTGGTGGTCCGCACGCCGAAGTCTATGCCTTGCGAGAGGCGGGTGAAAAGGCGCGTGGCGCGGATGTATTTCTAAGCCTGGAACCGTGCAGCCACAAGGGGCGAACACCGCCCTGTGCAGATGCGCTGGTTAATGCAGGCGTAAAACGTGTGGTTGTTGCCATGAAGGATCCCAACCCGTTAGTTGCCGGGCGGGGTCTGGAAATATTGCGGGCTGCCGGTATCGCGGTCGAGACCGGGTTGCTGGAGGCACAGGCGCAGGCCCTTAATCCCGGTTTTGTTTCCCGCATGCAGCAGGCGCGACCCTGGATCAGAGTTAAGTTGGCCAGCAGCCTGGACGGCCGTACCGCAATGGCATCCGGGGAGAGCCGCTGGATAACCGGCGATGCAGCGCGCCGCGATGTGCAGCGGCTGCGTGCGCGCAGTTCTGCAGTAGTCACCGGAATCGGCACGGTGCTGGCTGACGATCCGTCAATGAATGTACGCCTGGACGCCACACAGCTGAACAACATCGAGCCGATACGCCAGCCCCTGCGTGTGGTACTGGACACCCGGTTGCGCATGCCGGCGCAGGCGAAGATGCTGTCGCTGCCGGGGGCTACACTGATTATGACCGGTGTGACGGACGTTGCTCGCTGGCAGGCGTTGCAGCAGGCGGGTGCTGAAGTGCTTGCTATTGAAAAAGCGGGGGAGCAGCTGAAACCGGAGGCAGTAGTGCGGGCGCTTGCGGAACGTGATATCAACGAAGTGCTGCTGGAATGCGGTCCGACACTGGCTGGCGCTTTTATACGTGCAGGCCTGGTAGACGAGCTGGTGGTCTATATTGCACCGCATGTGATGGGTGACTCGGCCCGGGGCCTGTTACACCTGCCGGGCCTGGAACAGATGAAGGATCGTATTGCACTGCAGTGGCTGGATGTCCGGCGGGTAGGCGCTGCGCTGCGCATAACCGCACGGCCGGAGTAGAGGCACGATGTTTACCGGAATCATACAGGCTATAGGCGAAGTTGCCGCCCTGGAACACAGGGGCGAGGAT
>Ga0316194_10002540_pt1 | contig 12771 bp, 9 predicted proteins | sample CroRivsedime1_MG_FD_204936 | JGI IMG/M metagenome (GOLD analysis project Ga0316194, IMG submission 204936) | Coastal sediment microbial communities from Maine, United States - Cross River sediment 1 | ecosystem: Environmental > Aquatic > Marine > Coastal > Sediment | place: USA: Maine...
CGCCGTTGGGCAGTGCTACCGGGGCAGCCAGTTGCAGGATCTGCCACGGGGGCATGTTTTCTGTGGGTACGGCGGGAATGCTGTTGCCCAGCAGCAGCACGAACAGGATAAAGAAATTAAGCCCCAGGCCCACGGTGACCAGGAAATTCGCCCTGGCCTTGCCATACAGCTCGCACACCAGGTCGGTGCACAGGAAGGTCAGTGGGTAGGGCAGTACTCCCACCGCCAGTGCCATGGGGCCCAGTTGCACAAAACGGGTAATGCCGATGACGTTGAGCAGGGTCATGGCGCACAGGAAGATACCCGCCAGTACCAGGAATACACGCTCTCGCCGTTCCTGTAGTGCGTCAGGCACCCCCACTTCAGGCTTCCTTCTGGCCCAGGTTGGCGTGCAGCACCGCGCCATTGATCACCGGGTTGTGGTGTGCCCAGCGGATCAGTTCGGCGATTTCCTCGGGAGCAATAAGCCGGTTGAAACTGTTCATGCCGGCGATGGCCTGTTCTACCGCGGGGTCATTGCCCAGGTGGGTGCGCAGCATTTCGGTATCGGTAAAGCCGGGGCATACCAGCGCGGTGTGTGTGCCGCTGCCCATCAGGTCCTGGCAGGTGGCGCGCATCATGCCCAATTGGGCGTGCTTGCTGACCACGTAGCTGAAGGAGTTGGGCACGGCTTTCTCCGAGAGGGTGGAGCCCACGTAAATGACGCTGGAAGTGGTCCCCAGCAGCGGTAGCAATTTCTGGTTGAGGCTGTTAATCGCCACCACGTTAGTCTCCAGTACCTGCCGCAACTGGTCGCTGTCGCAGGCCGCGGTGCTGTCCTTGAGCATCTGGCTGGCGTTGTACACCAGTGCGGTGCTGTCACTCTGGGCGATAGCCTCCCCCAGGGTGGCGCAGGCTGCGGCAATATCCGCATCATTGCTCAAGTCACAGCTGATATTGGTGACCTGTTCCAGGGGGCAGGCCCGACGCGACAGGTTGAATACCCGGTAGCCCTCCTCGAGGAAGGCCTGGGCCGTGGCGCGGCCTATGCCGACACTGGCGCCGGTGATGATGGCTGTATTCATGCGTATTTCCCGTTACTGGGCAGCAAGAGTGCGCTCTGTTGCGTGTGCCCACTGCGCAGCAGATTCGATGATTTTACTGCCACGGTCAACATGGCAACCTGCATTATACGGTCATGGTACCTGAGCTGATCAAACTAGGGAAAAAAGCGGTGGATGATCCATGCTATCGGACGATTCGTAACAGTCTGTCGGTTGCGTTGCAATGTGGCAAGCGTGACAATGCGGTCTGATCCGGAAAATGTGGTGCAAATGGAAAATTTGACGACGCTGTACATCGACAAGGAGAAGCACAAGTTCTCTGCGGCTCACTATACTATTTTTTCTGCGACAGAGCGGGAGCGCCTGCACGGGCACAATTACTCTGTCTCTATGCGGCTGGTTGCCCCCATGGGCGATAATGGCTTCTCCGCTGATTACAATGTGTATAAAAATCGCCTGGCCGCTCTGTGTGATGCGCTGGATGAGTACATGGTGCTGGCGGCTGATTCCCCGCACCAGCGTATAGAAGAAGCCGGTAACAGCTACCGCGTATTGTTTGCGGATGAAGAGATGCTGTTTCTGCGCAGTGACACGCTGTTACTGCCCCTGCGCAACGCCACGGTGGAGGAATTCTCCCGCTACCTGCTGCAGCAGCTGCTGGCGGCTTCCGCGGGGGAAGACCTGCGCGAGGTCGAGCTTTTTGTGGCCTCCGGTCCCGGGCAGAAGGCCTCCGCCACCTGGCGCCAGGCCTGAATCTCGGGCCACTGTTTTGTGGGGTTCTCTGGTTTGCCTGCAGCTATCGGTGGGCATGGGTTAGACGTGCGCTGACGGGCCCGGACGGGAAAGTATTTCTCAGTCGCTCCACGATATTCGCTTGGTGAGAAACACTTTCCCGACCGTGCCCTCGGCACGTGCTTATCCTTTCCATTCGCGGAAACGGAAGAAGAACGTCTTGTTGGTCTCCCGGTTTTGTTAGTGTTGTCGGAGCCTCACAATTCAAGGGGGCGGGCGAAAACAAGTTTTTCACCAAGCGAATATCGTGGAGCGACTGAAAAATTTGTTTTCGCCCGGCCCCGCTGGCGAACCCAAACCCAAACCGAAACCCAAACCGAAACCCCAAAAACACCCAGTAATAGAACGTTTCCATAATCTGCCGGGCAACCTCCGTCACCTGCGATGAACCTTTTTTCTGCCTGTTTCCATCCCTGTGCTAGGCTTTATTGCAGGCCGGAGTTCCGGATAACAACAATGATGCAGTGAGGTGCTTATGAGCATGAGTAAAAAACTGGGGGCCGAGTTTATCGGTACCTTCTGGCTGGTGTTGGGTGGTTGCGGCAGCGCGGTATTGGCGGCGGCGTTTCCCGATGTGGGTATCGGCCTGTTGGGTGTATCTCTGGCATTTGGTCTCACCGTGCTGACCATGGCCTTCGCCATTGGACATATTTCCGGTTGTCACCTGAACCCCGCAGTATCAGTGGGTCTGCTGGTGGGAGGGCGTTTTCCCGCCAGTGAATTGTTGCCCTATATCGGCGCCCAGGTACTGGGCGGTATCGCCGGAGCGGCGATCCTGTTTGTTATCGCCAGCGGGCAGGCCGGGTTTGAGACAGCGGGCTTTGCCTCCAACGGCTTTGGTGAGCACTCCCCGGGCGGCTACAGCCTGACGGCGGCGCTGGTTACCGAGGTGGTCATGACCTTTATGTTCCTGATTATTATTCTGGGGGCCACGGACGGACGTGCTCCGGCGGGCCTGGCGCCCATAGCGATCGGTCTGGGCCTGACCTTGATTCACCTCATCAGCATACCCGTGACCAATACTTCGGTTAATCCCGCGCGCAGTACCGGTGTGGCCCTGTTCGAGGGTGGCTGGGCGATTTCCCAGCTGTGGCTGTTCTGGATCGCACCCATCGTGGGCGCCGCACTGGCGGGTCTGGTCTACAACTGGCTGGGTAGCGAGGACTGATCCCGGCCCGGTGTTGGTCAGGCAGTAATACCGCTGTGGCGCAGCAGGGGTTCGATCTGTGGCTCCCTGCCGCGAAACGCCACGAACAGTTCCATTGGCTCCTGTGAGCCCCCGGCTTCCAGGATGTTGCGGCGAAAGGATGCGCCGGTGTCCCGGTTGAAAATACCCTCCTCCTCAAAGCGCGAGAAGGCGTCGGCCGAGAGGACTTCCGCCCACTTGTAGCTGTAGTAGCCCGCGGCGTAGCCGCCGGCAAAAATGTGGGAAAAACTGTTTTGGAAGCGGTGGAAAGACGGCAGTGGGACGACGGCAACCTGCGCCCTGACCTCATCCAGTAGTGCCTGCACCGATTGGTCAGCTGCCTGCCCCCATTCCCTGTGCAGGCGAAAATCGAACAATGAAAACTCCAGTTGCCTGGCCAGAATCATCGCCGACTGGAAGTTGCGCGCAGCCAGCATTTTGTCCAGCAGCTCCTCCGGCAGCGGGACTCCGGTTTCATAATGGCCGGAAATCAAAGCCAGGGCCTCGCGCTCCCAGCACCAGTTTTCCAGAAACTGGCTGGGTAATTCCACCGCGTCCCAGGCCACACCATTGATACCCGAAACCGCCGCAACCGTCTGCTGCGTCAGCATATGGTGCAGACCGTGCCCGAATTCGTGAAACAGGGTGGTCAGTTCACTGTGGGTGAGCAACGCCGGCGTATCGCCCACCGGCGGGGTGAAATTGCACACCAGGTAGGCTACCGGTATCTGTAATTGCTCGCCCTGGCGGCGCCGCACGCGGCAATCATCCATCCATGCACCACCGCGTTTGTCGGCCCGGGCATAAAGGTCCAGGAAAAAACGCGCGATAATCTCCCCGTTCTCCAGTATCTCGAATAACTGGGCGTCCGGGTGATAGCTGTCGAAGGTCTCCACCTCGCGGATGTCCAGGCCATAGAGGCGCTGTACTACCGCAAACAAGCCCGGCAGCGCCCTGGATACCGGCAGGTAGGGCCTGATATCTTCCTGGGATACGCGGTATCGTGCCTGGCGCAGTTTTTCACTGTAATAGCTTACGTCCCAGGCCTGCAGCTGCTGTATGCCATCCTGTTGTCGCGCAAACTCGGTCAGGTCCCGCCACTCAGCCTGTGCTTGCGCCGAGGATTGACTGGCCAGCTGTTCCATGAAATCAATCACCCGCTGGGGGCTGTCGGCCATCTTGGTGGCCAGAGACAGTTCGGCATAATTGTCAAAGCCCAACAGTTGTGCGAGTTGCTGGCGCAACTCCAGGGTCTCGGTGATGATCGCGGTGTTATCCCACTGTCCGGCATTGGGTCCTACCTCCGATGCCCTGGTGCAGTTGGCGGTATAAACCTCCTCTCTTAGTGCCCGGTTTTCGCAGTAGTTCAGCACCGGGGAGAGGGAGGGAAAATCCAGGGTAATCAGGTAACCCTCCAGACCTTTTTGTTGGGCGGCCTGTGCCGCGTTTGCCAGGGCAGTGTCCGGCAGGCCCTGTAGTTCCTCGCGGCTGGCCTGTCGGGTCCAGGCATTTGTGGCATCCAGGACATTTTCTCCAAATTTGCTGCCCAGTTCCGAGAGCCGCTTGCGCAGTTCGCCATAGCGGGCCTTTTGCTGCTCCGGCAGCGCCACGCCGGCCAGCCGGAAGTCGCGTAATGCGTGTTCTATTGCCGTGCGCTGTGCGGTCGACAGTGTCGCAAAGCTGTCACTGTCGGCGATGGACTGGTAGGCCCGATACAGCCCGGGGTGTTGTCCCATCCAGGTGCCGTATTCCGAAAACAGTGGCAGACAGGCGTTGTAGGCTTCGCGCAATTCGTCGCTGTTGCGCACGCTGTTCAGATGCGACACGGGTGACCAGGCCTGGGCGAGCTCGTCTTCCAGCTGCTCCAGCGGCTGCAGCAGGGTCTCCCAGCTGTAGCAATCCTGATCCTGCAGTAAATCTTCGATAGCCTGTTTGTTGCGATCAATCAGCTGTCGTATCGCCGGCTCTACGTGTTGGGCCTCGATCCGGGAGAAGGGGGGCAGTGGGTGGTGTTCCAGTAGCGGGTTGGTCATGCCGGGTCAGTCCTGTTTTTTTTCATCAGCGGGGCAAAGCCATCATTACGTGGTTGTTGCGCCTTTTTGGTGCCGGTGGATTCCGGTTTGCCCAGGTTTTTACGGTTGCGCGCCCGGCTCTTACTCTTGTCAGCAGGTGATTTATCGCGCTTTTTCTTCTTGCCTGCGGCCTTGCCGGAGGACTTGGTTTTCTTTGGGCCGCTGTAGCGGGACTTGAGTCCTTCGATGTTGCGCGCCTCGAACTCGAGTTTCAGGTAACGCTGAATGCTGATCATCAGGTTCCACTCGGATGCGTTTACCAGGGATACCGCCAGTCCATGGGCACCAGCGCGCCCGGTGCGGCCGGTGCGGTGCAGGTAGTCATCGCCACTGTGGGGCATGTCGTAGTTCACCACCAGGTCGATGTCTTTCACGTCCAGGCCGCGAGCGGCGATGTCACTGGCACACAGTATATCCAGTTTGCCGTCGTTGAAGCGGGTCATGACCTGCTTGCGTTCCTCGGTACTCATTTCGCCGTGCAGGCAATCGCAGCGCAGCTTATGGTAGCCGACCACCCCGGCGAGTCGCCTGGCGTTGACGCGCTTGTTGGCGAACACCAGCGCGCGCTTGTAGCCGCCGGCTTGCAGCAGGGCGACCAGCAGTTTGTCCTTGTGTTCCTGGCTGTCCGCCAGGATGCGTTGGTGGTAGATGCTACTGTGGGGCTGGCGAACTTCGCCGACGGCTACGGTTTGTGGCTCCCGCAGCAGGTCCCTGGCCACGCCGCCCAAACCCTTGTGGGTCAGGGTGGCGGACAGCATAAGTACCTGCCTGTCGGGATTGCAGTAGCCGGCTATCTTCATGACGTCATCGCGAAAACCCATATCCAGCATACGGTCTGCCTCGTCCAGCACCAACGTTTGCAGGCTGCGCAGGTCTGCACTGCCCTTCTCGCAATGTTCCAGCAGTCGGCCGGGGGTGGCGATCACGATTTCCGGGTTTTTGCGCAGCAGGGATTTCTGGTATTTGAAATCGGCTCCGCCGGTGATGGCCTGGGCATCCAGGGACGATTTCGCCAGAAGCTGCCGGCAGTGTTTAAGGACCTGGCGGGCCAGTTCCCGGGTGGGAACAAGCACCAGGCCCAGACTGCCCGCATCGCGCCCGGGCGCGTCCGCCAGCATGCGCTGGACCATGGGGATCAGGTAGGCCAGCGTTTTACCGCTGCCGGTCTCTGCGGAAACGCGCAGATCCTGGCCGCTCAGGGCCAGTGGAATGACGGCCTGCTGCACGTCAGTGGGCTGTAAGAACCCTATCGCGTCCAGCCCCAGCTGCAGGGATCTTTCAAGGTTCAGGTCTTCGAGCATGTCGCCGGTACTCGCTGGAGAGTTACATTGGGGTGATAATTTGCGCCCGGGCGGGAATGTCGCAGCTCCCGGGCGCTGCATCTGATATCATCCTATGGCAAAAGAGCATGGAACGACAGTAGCCAGATGGGATTGTCCGCGAGAATTTTGATCGGCCTGATAGCGGGTATAGCTACAGGCCTGTTTTTTGGTGAGCTGGTTGCCGATCTTAAAATCGTTGGCGATGTGTTCGTCAAACTCCTGCAGATAACCGTACTGCCCTATATTGTGGTGTCCCTGATTTCCGGTTTTGGGCGCATGCACATGGATCAGGCCCGGCGTTTGGCGGTGCGTGGTATTTTGGTGTTATTTGCCATATGGGGCCTGGCACTGGTTATCATTTTTGTCGCCCCATTGGCGTTCCCCGACCTGGATTCCGCCTCCTTTTTTGGCAGCCCGCAAGCCCATGATCTGCAGCAGCCTGATCTGTTCGAGCTTTACCTGCCGGCGAATATCTTCTACTCCCTGTCCAATAACCTTGTCCCTGCCGTGGTCTTTTTCAGTATCCTGGTTGGCGTTGCCCTGATCTCTGTAGAAGACAAGAGCGGCGTGCTGCCCATCTTCGATGGCCTGGCTGACGCGATGAGCAAGATCAATGCGGCCATTGTGCAGCTCACCCCCTACGGTATTTTCGCCATTTCCGCGGCCGCTGCGGGCACCATGACCATCGAAGAGCTCGGCCGGGTGCAGGTTTATCTCGTCACCTATGTCTGCCTTGCGCTGCTGATCACCTTCTGGATATTTCCCGGCCTCGTTGCCGCCGTTAGTGGTATTTCCTATCGCGAAGTGCTCAGGACTTTTCGCGATGCCCTGGTGACGGCGTTTGCCACCGGCAACCAGTTTGTGGTGCTGCCCCAGATTGCCGAAAACTGCAAGGAACTGTTGCGCAACCACCAGCTGGATAGCGAAGAGGCCCGGTCTGCAGTGGATATTATCGTGCCGGTCTCTTTCAACTTCCCGTCATTGGGAAAACTGTTTGTACTGATGTTTGTGTTGTTTGCTGCCTGGTTCACCGACACCGAACTGAGCACAATGGACCGCTTCGCCCTGGCATTCAATGGCCTGTTCAGCCTGTTCGGCAGCATTAACATTGCGGTGCCCTATATGCTGGATTCCTTGCGTATCCCAGCAGATATGTTCCAGTTGTTCCTGGTGACCGGTATCGTAGTGGGGCGCTTTGGCGCCATGCTCGCGGCACTGCATATCATCGTGCTCAGTGTGATTGGTACGCTGGCGCTGTGTGGCCACGTGCAGCTGCGACCGGCGCGATTACTGCGTTATGTGATGATCAGCAGTGTGGCATTGCTGTTGTTGATGTTGGCCTTGCGCGCCTATTTTGCGCTGTTCGTGCCGGAGCCGCCGCCGCGGGAACAGGTGCTCACCGACATACAGTTGATGCAAAAGCGCGTTCCCGCCAGTGTTTCCAGTACCTTGCCTGAGGCCAGTGTCACCCAGCTGGCGGGCACCAGGCTGGACCATATCCTGCGCAATGGCATGCTGCAGGTAGGCTACCGTCCCAACAACCTGCCCTGCAGTTTCCTCACCCCGGATGATGATCTGGTGGGTTTTGATGTGGAAATGGCGCACATACTGGCGCAAGATCTGGGTGTCGAGCTACAGTTCCTGCCCTTTGAATTCGACAGCCTGGGGCGCATGCTGTCCTCGGGCCAGATGGATATGGCCATGTCCTGTATAGCCAGCCTGCCGGACCGCTATGGCTATGCCTCTTTCTCCAGGCCCTACCTCGACCTGACGCTGGCGTTCATAGTGGCGGATCATGAGCGTGAGCTTTTCAGTGAACTGGACCTGTTGCGGGAACGCAAAGACCTGGTCATTGCCATGGTCAGCTCCAATTATTTCGCCTCGCGTATCAAAAACCTGTTGCCCGCTGCCAGTATTGTGTACCTGGAAGCGGCCGAGGATTTCTTTACCGGTGGTAGTCAGGGTGCGGATGCGCTGTTGCTGTCGGCGGAGGAGGGTGCGGCCTACAGCTATCGCTATCCGCGTTATTCCGTCGCCCGGGTGGGGCAGGGCAGTATACGCCTTCCGGCCGCCTATGCCGTGCCCAAGGGCGACGTAGAGATGATAGAGTTCGTCAGTAACTGGATAGAACTCAAACGCAAGGATGGCACCATAGATAGTCTCTACGACTACTGGATGCTGGGCGGGGCGATCGAGACGCGCAAACCCCGCTGGTCGGTCATTCGCGACGTGCTGGGTTGGGTAGAGTGAACCGCAGGGTCAAGGGCTGTGGCAAAGTCCGCTATTGACGCTAAAATTATCCCAGGCTGTAAAAAAAACGAGATTAATGGAAGCGCACTTATGCACACGATAAGATATATCTGCTGTCTGCTTGTTGTTCTGGGTTCCGCGGTTGCCACGGCGGCGAATAACTATGAGATCGACACCTCCTCCCGGGTCGTGGCCTTTGGCGATGTGCACGGTGCTTTTGACGACTGGACGCAGATGCTGCAGGAAGTCGGTGTGGTGGATGCCCAGCTCAACTGGGCCGGGGGCAACACCCACCTGGTGTCCCTGGGCGACCTGATCGACCGCGGGCCGGGGTCGCGCAAGGTCGTGGAGTTGTTAATGAAACTCGATGCCCAGGCTGAGCGGGCCGGGGGTGCGGTACACCTGGTGCTGGGGAATCATGAAGTCATGGTGATGACCGGTGATCTGCGCTATGTGTCGGCAGCGGAGTTCGCGGCATTTGCCGGCGACGAGACAGCCGCTGAACGGGAGCAGTTATTCTCTGACTATCGTCGCTTCAACCCGGGTGGTGACGATGCGGATGTACGGCGCGTGTTCAACGACCAATACCCGGCGGGCTTCCTTGCCCTGCGCAAGGCCTTTTCCCAGGAGGGTGCCATCGGCAGCTGGTTGCTGCAGCAGCCCTTTGTGATCCGCGTCAATGACAAGGTGTATATGCATGGCGGGATAGCCAGTGATGCCAGTGAAGATAGCCTGAAGGACCTCAATGGCAAATTGCAGGGCGAGTTGCGGGCGTTTCTCGATAGTATGGATACCCTGCGCGCCGCCGGTGTGATGCCCTGGCACGTGTCCTACAATGATCGACTGGGCTTTCTCAATGCCCGGGCCGAGGAATTTGTCGCGGCCAACCCGAAAAAACAGGCCGACTGGTTTCCGGCGCTGCAACAGGTATTCGAGGCTCAGAAGGCTTTCGTGTTCAGTGAGGACAGCCCCAACTGGTATCGCGGGACGGCTATGTGTCACCCTTATTCCGAGTCTTTCAACACCGAACGTTTTCTCAAGCGGGTGGGCGCGAAACAACTGGTAATGGGGCATACCCCGACCCGGGGCGATGTCCACGTGCGTATGGACGGCCTGGCGATTCGCCTGGACACCGGTATGCTCAAGAGCGTGTATAAAGGGCGCGCCTCGGCGCTGGTTTCCCAGGGGGGAACTGACTACGTCCACTACCTTGGTAGCACCGCGAAAGGCAGTCCCGTGCCCGAGACACGCAGTCTGTCGCAACAATTATCGGGTATGGATGACGCCACGCTGGAAGAATTCATGCGCACCGCGCCCATTGTAAAAATAGAGAAACTGGACACCGGTATCACCAACCCCAAGCGGGTCACCCAGAGCCGGGACGGTATCAGCAACGACGCGGTGTTCAAATATGAAGATACGCATCCCGATCTGCAGAACAAGGATAAGTATATTTCCCGGCGCTACAACGACAGCGACCGCTATGTCTACGATGTTGCGGCCTACAAGATCGATCGCCTGCTGGACTGGCAGCTGGTGCCTACCGCGGTGATCGCTGAAGTGGAGGGTGACGAGGGGGCCTTGTCAGACTGGGTGGAGAACGCTATCAATGAGCGCGACCGTCTGGAGAAAGAAATACCGTTCTCCGGTTACTGCAAGCAGTATGAACAGTACCGCATGCGCTTTGTATTTGACGTGCTGATCTATAATGAAGATCGCAACCTGACCAATATCCTGTGGACCAAGAATGATTTCATGATGAAATTCATCGACCACAGCCTGGCGTTTCGCAGCACGGAAAAACGTCCCAAGCAGTACGCCAAGGTGCCCCTGCAGGTTTCCGACCTGTTGCGCGGTCGTCTGCAGTCGCTCAACCAGGATGAGTTGACCCAGGAGCTGTCACCCTATCTGCACCCACGGCAGATCGAGGCGATCCTGGCGCGTCGCGACCTGATTCTGAAGGAGGCCGAGGGTACCTCCCGCTAGGCCAAATCCGGCGGTGGCATGTGGCTGCCGCATTGCAAGAGACCGAGTGCTATGTCAAAGGCGATAAGAATATACGAGACGGGTTCGCCCGATGTCATGCAGTGGGAGGATGTCGATGTGACTGCGCCCGACCCGGGTATGGTAACTGTGGCCAACCGGGCGGTGGGCCTCAACTATATCGATACCTACCACCGCAGTGGCCTCTATCCGTTACCCCTGCCTACGGGTATCGGCCTGGAAGGCGCCGGGGTGGTGGAGGCGGTTGGCGATGGCGTCGACCTGGTGGTGGGGGATCGCGTAGCGTATTGTACCGCCGGCTTTGGCGCCTACTCGCAGGTCATCAACCTGCCCGCGGCCCGACTGGTGAAAATTCCCGAGGGTATAGATTTTGAACAGGCCGCGGCGATCATGCTCAAGGGGCAGACCGCCGAATACCTGTTACAGCGCACTTACTCCCTGCAGGCCGGAGAGACCTGTCTGTTTCACGCCGCCGCCGGCGGCGTGGGGCTGGTATTTGGTCAGTGGGCCGCCAGTATCGGCGCCACAGCCATCGGCACGGTAGGTTCCGAGGCCAAGGCCGAGATCGCTCGCGCCCATGGCTACCAGCATGTCATCAACTACAGTAAAGAAAACGTACTTGAGCGTGTCATGGACATTACCGGGGGGGAAAAAGTGCCGGTGGTCTACGACGGGGTAGGCCGGGATACCTTTGAAATGTCACTGGACTGCTTGCGCCCGCGGGGGCTGATGGTCAGTTTCGGGAACGCCTCCGGCTCCCCGGAGCCACTGGATTTACAAGTGCTGGCGAACAAGGGCTCCCTGTTTATCACGCGTCCGACGCTGATGACTTACAGTGCAAGTACCCAGGAATTGCGGCAGTCCTGCCAGGACCTGTTTTCCCGCGTCCTGGGTGGCGACATACGCATCGAAATCAACCAGCGTTATCCACTGGCGGACGTGCAGCAGGCCCACCGGGACCTGGAGGCGAGAAAGACCACCGGCTCGACAGTGCTGCTGCCCTGATAATCGGGCCGGGTTCGGCAGTGTTATCGAATGGTGCTACTGGCAAGCGCCGACCACAACAGGAGTTTGCAGTGTGTCGCCAGTGATCGAGGCTAATAGTTTGCGGGGTGAGGGGGTCTGCCTGGAACCCCTGTCCCAGGAACATGCCCAGGGTTTGTATAACAGGGGTCGCGCTGCCTCGGATTGGGCGTATATGCCCAGGGCCTGTTTTATCGACCTTGCCGATACCAGGCAGTGGATAGAGGAAGCCCTTGAAGCGCCAGACCAGCTGCCCTTCGCTATCGTGGAAACGGCCAAGGGCAAAGTGGTGGGCAGCACGCGCTACCTGAACATCCGCCCGGAGCACCGCTGTCTCGAGATCGGTTGGACCTGGCTGGGCCAGGAGTGGCAGCGTACGGGCATCAATACCCGGGTGAAACTGCTGTTGTTGAGCCATGCCTTTGAGCGGCTGGGCTGTGTCAGGGTCGAATTTAAAACAGACGCCCGCAACGAGCGTTCACAACGGGCGCTGGAGCGTATCGGTGCAAGCCGGGAGGGGTCCCTGCGCAAGCATATGATAGTGCAGGGCGACTACTCGCGTGACTCGGTCTATTTCAGCGTAATCGATGAGGAGTGGCCCAAGGTCAAGAAGCGCCTGCAGAAATTGGCAGAGCGCTCCTGAAGGTGTTCAACTCACCGTCGTCTGCACCGTCTCGTTGTCGGAAAAGCTACCCGCAAACAACGGAGAGCTGAGGTAGCGCTCGCCCGAGTCGGGCAGAATAGCGACAATCATCTTGCCCCGGTGGGCCTCCTGCTGCGATACCCGGTGGGCAACCGCCATGGCCGCGCCACAGGATACTCCGGCGAGAATGCCCTCGCGTTGCATCAGCTTGTGGGCCCACGCCATGGCCTCTTCGCTGGATACCTGTTCCACCTGGTCGACCATGTCCAGGTCGAGGTTGCCCGGCACGAAGCCGGCACCAATGCCCTGTATCTTGTGCGGGGCATGTGTTGGTTCCTCACCCGCTTTGGCCGCGGTGATCATGGTGCTGCTGTCGGGCTCGACTGCCACCGTGTGTATGGCTTTGCCCCTGGTCTTCTTGAGGTAGCGGGAAATG
>Ga0316194_10002541_pt1 | contig 12770 bp, 10 predicted proteins | sample CroRivsedime1_MG_FD_204936 | JGI IMG/M metagenome (GOLD analysis project Ga0316194, IMG submission 204936) | Coastal sediment microbial communities from Maine, United States - Cross River sediment 1 | ecosystem: Environmental > Aquatic > Marine > Coastal > Sediment | place: USA: Maine...
CCAGATATAGCCGATGTGATTGAAAACCACAGCGCGAATTATCCTTTGTGCAGGGTACATCGCCGGGAGTGCATTTAAGTTTAGGCTCAGCAGGGGAAAATATGGTTGTGGCTATCGCAACAGCCCGGGGTCCGGAGAGTTTAATGATTCCGATTCCACCCCGGCCGCCGGGTGTGGCGATTGCCGCTATAGTGGAATTGTCCATTGTTATTGTGACCGCAATTGTTGCCTTTGTTTTATAATTTTTTGGGGGATAATAACCAATTTCCGCATATAACCCTCCCCTCTGCTTTTCGTGCGAATATCCGGGTCATTTTTTAAGGCCAGGTGAACAATTCTGCGATCAGAAGCGCTCATTTGGCCCAGGGAGATGGGCTTGCGGATTTGTTTTGATTTATTAGCAAGCCGTTCGGCAAGCTTTTCCAGATTGGCTTTGCGAGTCTCCAGGTAGCCCTCGACATCTACCTGAACCCGAATTTTATCAGTGTGAGGATTGTGCTTGTTGACGATTTTTTCTACCAGGGACTGAATAGCATCGAGGGTTTGTCCTTTCTTGCCGATGAGAATGCCGGCATTACCGCCATTAATATTAAAAGAAAGCGCCCCGGAATTTTCTTCAACCGATATTTCCGCATCAGCCGTAATGGAGTCAACGATGCGCTGCAAAACAGTTCGCCCAAGATCTAAAGGATTTTCCTCAAATTTAATAGGCTGCGGAGCGTCGGAATCATTGCCCTCCAACAGGGGCTCGACAGATAAAATTTTCTGGCCGGAAATCTCGTTTAAAGAGTCTGAGCCTTCATCTTCCGAAATCCGTTCTTTGGATGCCTCAGGCAAATGAACCCGAATTTTTGCCTTTTTAACGCCGGCCAGACCAAAAATACCGCTGGACCCGTGGGACAGAATGTCATATCTGATTTTGTCCGGTGCCAAATTGAGTTCATCGCTTGCTTTCTCGATGGCTTTATCTATATTTTTTGCTGAAAATTCCAACGAGGACATCGGGTATAACCTCCGTTGCTAGGCAAATTTTTTCTGAATATAATATTGTTGTGAGATCGAAAGAATGTTGTTCACCAGCCAGTAAAGCACCAGCCCGGAGGAAAAGTTGATAAAAATAAATGTAAATATAAGCGGCATAAACATCATCATTTTCGCCTGGGTCGGGTCCCCCATGGGAGGCGACATTTTCTGTTGCAGCAGCATGGTGGCCCCCATGATAATTGTCAGCACGGGAATACCGTATGGCGGCTCCATGAATGGTATCGAAAAACTGAAATGAAACAGACGGTCCGGTGCGGACAGATCATCAATCCACAGGAAAAAAGGTGCATGCCGCAGTTCGATCGCCTGATACAGCATTCGATACAGCGCAAAAAACACCGGCAGTTGAACCACCATGGGCAGACAGCCCCCCAGCGGATTGATCTTATAAGTTCTGTAAAGGCCCATGACCTCTTCGTTCATTTTTTTCTTGTCATTTTTGTGTTTCTCTCTGATCTCTTTCATCAACGGCTGGATCTTTTTCATTTCGCTCATGGATTTATAGCTTTTAGATCCCAGGGGCCACAAAACAAGTTTGATTAAAATCGTTAATATGATGATAGCAATACCGTAATTGGGAATGACACTGTAGAGCCGGTTCATCAACCAGACACAGGGTTTGGCAAGTACGGTAAACCATCCAAAATTTAAAGCCTCGCCAAGATCATGCCCCGCTTGCTTGAGAACTTGCATGCTTTTAGGGCCGAAGAAAAGGGAGTAATGATAGGTGTGCTGGGTGCCGGGACGGATATCACCGGCAGGGTTCAAATATTGAGCCTCCAGCAGGTCGTCTCCCTTTAATAAGAGCCGCATAGCGGCTTCTTCTTCAACCGGGTCGGGAACGACGCTCATCATAAAGTAGCGGTCCTGCACGGCAACCCATGTCACCTTGCCCGTGTAGGTGTTTTTTTCAGCGATATCCTTGATTTTAATCTCTTCAAGCTTTTCGTTAATCAAAGCACTGGGACCTTCAAAGCCATACATCCGCTTGTCCGAAGGCGCCAAGCTGTTTAGCGCGACAAACAGCTTGTCCTGAATGCCTCGATCAGAACCGTTTTTAATCGTGACATCCAGTCCGATCAGATAGGAGTCCGGAAAAAAGTTATAGGTTTTTTCCACCACTACGCCTTCGTCGGATTTCCATGTGAAAGTAATCTTCTGGGCGGCATCCTGGATGCTGACTGTATCGGCGTTCAGGCTTGCCGAAAAAACGGCATCACCCAGCCCCGGCAGGCTTTTTCCGGCAAACCCAAGCAAAACAGTTTCAATTGAATCTTTTTGTGGAATAAGCTCTTGTAAGGGTGAATCTTTTGCAACTTTTTCCCTGTATTTCTTCAGAATAAAACTGCTGAATCCCCCCCCCTTCTCAGAGAGCTGAACCTGGTAAAGAGGTGTGTCCACCTTAATGTTGCGGGGAATTCGGGCGGTCGCTGAAATTTCTTTCTCGGAGGTGGGGACCCTGTCATCCGCGGCAAGGTCCTGCCCTTTTGGATATGGCTTCGCTTCCTTGACCTGTTCTTCTTTTACCGTTGGCTGCTCGGTCTTTTTGACAGCTTGCTGGTTAGCATCTTTGTCGACAAAAAACAGCTGCCAAAGCAAAAAGATCAGCGCAGACAGGACAATAGCAATTAACAAACGCGCTTGTTCCATTGTCTTCTCCTAAAAATTCACTAAAATCTGAGATTCGTCCGAAACCAAATTCGGAAGAAGTGCCCCTTTTGGGGCAGTTATTGCCATTGACCGGGTCTTCAGTTTCGATTGGCAAACCCTTACAACCGATGATGCAACATCAACAACGGATTGTCGATTTGATGTCGTCAAACGTCTATTGCCGAATCCAAATTTTATTCGATTAAACGGGGCATGCTGTCTGTGGACTGACCCAGGAACTTGCAGGGAGGGCTGTCAGGAACCGAAATTTATAGGAACTCACACTTTGTGACCAATTCCTTATAAATAGCTGTTTTTATTATATTTTATTTAAATATTGGCTATATGACTGTCCTTGCCGTTCCCTGTTAGGGTACCGGATCAACACCTCCGGGATGAAATGGGTGGCATCGTAAGATCCTTTTAACAGCCAAAAGCAGACCGCTTGGGAGGCCATGTCGTTTGATGGCCTGCCGGGCATACTCCGAGCAACTCGGATAAAAACGGCATGAAGGTCCCAGAAGCGGTGACAGCGTATATTGGTACGCCCTGATTAAGAACACTAAAACGGTCTGGAAAAAATTATTGAGGATCATCATATCGCGATATCCGGTCAAAAATATTCTGCAATGCTCGATAAGCCTGCTGAGACGTAATGTCTGCAATTTGATTTTTAGCGATAATGTTGATGTCCCATGCACCCGATATAAACTGCCGGTTTAATCGAAAAAATTCCCGTACAAGACGCTTGATTCTGTTTCTTTTGACTGCTTGTCCGACCTTTTTGGTGACGGTAACGCCCAGCCTTGAGCGACCGTGCCGGGCGGGGGCAAAAACAGCAATGAAATTTTCATTTTGTATCCTCCGGCCGGATTTTGCCAGTGCCACAAACTCGTGGCGCTTTAACATTCTGTCGCCCTTTGTGAAGGAATATTGCAACGGACAAGCTTCTTGGCTTAATTTGAATAAGTTCCAAGGCGGTAAAAATTGGGCCCTGTGAAAACAGGATATAAATTACCAGCCGTTGAATTGCACGTGCCTAAGCTGACAACCGAATACGGCCTTTGGCTCTCCTGCGGTTAATGATTCTTCTGCCTTGTTTGGTAGACATTCGTTTAAGAAAACCATGATTTCGAGCCCGTTTAATTCGGCTGGGCTGAAATGTTCGTTTCATATCGATAACTCCTTATCTGTATAAGCTTGCTTGAATTTGTTGCTCACGGCATGCCATTGGCCTTGCAAGCGATAGCTTAAATCGGATGAGTAAAGCACATGTGATTTTTTCTGTCAAGAGCAAATATTATAGATCAATCCAAAATGGATGTAATACAACGTTTAGTTGCTATGAACTTCAAAAATATCAAATTGTTCCATATGAAACTCGGGATTGGGATAAATTACAATCTGCTTGCCGAAATCCCGTTCGAGTTTGGAAATGAGCAAATCTTCTTCACCCAGAAAAAGTTCGGCAATTCGCGGATTGACCCTGAGCGTCAGCCGCGTGCTTTCCATATCATGCGCATCCCGCAGAATCCCACGGTAGATATTATAACAAATGGACTGTCTCGAAATCAGATACCCCTCGCCATCACAATAAAAGCAGGGCTCACAAAGAATCCGAGTCAGAGGCTCGCGGGTACGCTTGCGGGTCATCTGAATTAAACCCATTTCAGATATGGGAAGAACATGGGTTTTGCTTTTATCCTTTTTCAGAGCCTCCTTCAAGGCATTAAAGACTTTTTCCTGATTGGATTTTCTTTCCATGTCGATGAAATCAATTATGATAATACCCCCCAGATCCCTGAGTCTAATTTGGTATGCGATTTCTTTAACCGCCTCCAGATTGGTTTTTAGAATTGTCTCTTCCAGGTTGTGTTTCCCGACATAGCGGCCTGTATTGACATCAATGGCAACCAGAGCCTCGGTGTGTTCTATCAATATATAGCCGCCTGACTTCAGCCATACTTTCCTTTTCAAGGCACGCGAAATGTCCCCCTCCAGATTATAGGCATCAAAAATCGGCTCTGAGCCCTCATACAACACAACATGGTCTTTTAAGCCGGGCATATAGTTGTCCAGAAAGGATAAAACCGCATCGTAGGTTGATTTTGAATCTATGACCAGCTTTTCTACTTCCTGAATCAGAAGATCACGCACTGCTCGCAGACTGATGGAAAGCTCAGCATGCAAAAGGGAGGGCGCCCGGGCAATCTCAAATTTTTTCTGAACGTTCTTCCACAGATTGTTTAAAAACCCCATTTCGTAGGCCAGCTTTTCTTCCTGTTCGCCTTCCGCAGCGGTTCTCACGATATACCCGTAATCCTCAGTCCTCAGCTTCTGTACCATTCCTTTCAGACGTTCCCGTTCAGCTTCATCTTCGATGCGCCGGGAGACGCCGATGTGATCGGAAGTGGGCATTAGAACCAGAAACCGACCGGGAAGAGATATATATGACGAGATGCGAGCGCCTTTGGTTCCCATGGGAGATTTCGCCGCCTGAACCAGAATCTCCTGCCCCTCCCGAATAATTTCCTCAATACTAGTATCACGTTTTTTGAAAAATTCGGGTCTTGGTTTATCCTCCGAACTGCCTTCGTCCTCCTCGGATTCGACGTCAAATAGTCGCTCGTATTCCTTATAGCCGTCATGTAACACATCATCCACGTAGATGAAAGCCGCCTGATTTAACCCGATATTCACAAAGGCCGCCTGCATGCCGGGCAAAACACGCAATACCCGCCCCTTGTAAATATTTCCGGCAATATCGGAGTCATCCCCGCGATCGACATAAAGCTCTGCAATGTTACCATCATCCAACAGGGCTACCCGGGTTTCATGTTCGCTTACATTGATGATGAGTTGTTTGTACATTCTTACAAAACTCCGTTTTGCACTATGCTCGCTGCTTAACAACCTTTGCCTGTTTGATGTGATCTTCAGCAACACTGAAAATATGACGCAGGATCAGCGCAGGCCGCACGGTTTTTCCAGGCACCGACAACAGCGTCATCTGCAGGCAAGCCGAATCCAGAAACATGATATCTAATACCATATCCTTTAAATTTATCTTTTTCAACTTTCCTTTTCGATTCGAAAATGAAATGGTGGCATCGGATGCGCGGTTAAAGGACGCCAATTTTTCTTTGTTAAAATGACCTTCCTTCAAAGTGACCAGGTAAGTATTTGTCTTTGGTGCCTGGTGTCCGGGTTTTCTGGAAGCAAGTTGACAGGAATTTATAACAAGGCCGTCGGGCAGATGGGTGTTTAGGCGCCGGCTGACGACCTCCGGGCGAACAAAGTCCGGCACGCTTAGCGTAAAGTGCTCCTGCTGGCTTTCGATACCCACGGGCAACGGATCATCAAATGAAATTTTAGGCTTGGGGTGAAACCCCTGGGAAAAGACAACAGGTATTTCAGCGCGTTTGAGGGCCCGTAAAAAAACATTGACCATTTCAAGATGGCCAAGATATTTAGCCTGATCCAGTTTGGCGTAAGAAACGGACAAATTCTTAAAACCTGCCCCCACATACGTTGTCGTCCCGCAGGCCTCGAAAGGTTCATTTTGAATGTCCGGGTATGTTTTTACCTTGATTTCTCTAAAATCGCATGCGCCGCATTGCGCGCACACCCCCTGGCGACAGTCGCTTGTGAAAGACCTGTCAAAAGCCTTTTCCCATTCGGCTTTTAAGAAAGCTTTGCTGACGCGACTGTCAATATGATCCCAGGGCAGAGGTTCGTTAAGATCCTGTTTGCCGGCCGAAAAAAAATCAGGATCGATATCCTCATCCTCTAAAGCCTCTTGCCACAGGCGGTAGCGGAACTTATCACTCCAGCCGTCAAACCGGCATCCTTTTTTATAGGCGCTGATGAGCAGCCGGCTCAGCCGTCGATCTCCGCGAGCCCAGAGCCCTTCCAGTCGGCTGACTTCCGGATTTTGCCACTTGAATTGAATTCCGGGAAGCCTCAATTGATCATGAAGCCGGTTGATCTTTGATCGGGATTCAGCCAATGAAATCTGCCCGGCCCATTGAAAGGGGGTGTGGGACTTGGGTATAAATGTGGCGACACTGACATTGAGTTTCCCCCGGCCTCCGTTGGGACCTTTGATTTTTCGCAGCTTTTTGACCAGATCCACCAGAGCCTCAAGATCAGCATCCGTTTCAGTAGGCAGACCGATCATGAAATAAAGCTTGATAACCCGCCATCCCAGATTGAAGGCGTCTTGGACCGTATCGATGATTTCCTTTTCGCTGATATTTTTATTAATGACCTCCCGCAGTCTTTGGCTGCCGGCTTCCGGAGCGATGGTAAACCCGGTTTTCCGGACCTTTTTGATAAGCTTCATCAATTCCGGTGTCAGTGTTCCGGCCCGCAGGGAAGGCAGAGAAACGGCGACATTGTCGGATTCAAATCGGGCCATCAAACGCTCCATCAGGGGGACGATGCATCCATAATCACCGGTACTCAAAGACAACAAGGATATGTCCTCATATCCGGTGGCTGCGGTGGAACTGGCGGCTAGTGCCAGCAGGTGCTCCGGTGAGCGCTCACGAACCGGGCGATAAATCATACCGGCCTGACAAAATCGACAGCCCCGGGTGCAGCCCCGGGAAACCTCCAGCCGTAACCGGTCATGGACGGGTTTACCAAAGGGGATGATAGGTTTTTCAGGAAACGGTATGTTATCCAGATCGGGGACAATGGCACGGCGCACTTTTGTGTAATTTGAATAGCGGGGCGTGACGGTTGGAATACCGTGGTCATCAGTACGGAATTTGAAAAAAGAGGGAATATAGACGCCTTCAATCAGTGACCATTTCTTCAACAAGGCTTCTTTATCGGCCCGGGCCTCTTCTTTCCAGCGTAGCCAGGCTCGGGCCATTTCCAGAACAACGTTTTCGCCGTCACCCACAACGATAGCGTCAAAAAAATCTGCAATGGGTTCCGGATTGCAGGTACACGGACCACCTGCAATGATCAACGGATGGAGAAGACCCCTTTCGGAAGCTAAAAATGGTATTTGAGCCAAATCAAGGATGGTAAGGATATTAGTGTAGTTCAACTCATATAAAAGGCTGAACCCGATGATATCAAAACTGCTGATCGATTCACGCGATTCCAGTGAAAAGAGTGGCCGACCGGTGTCTCTCAGAATGGTTTCCAGATCCATGCCGGGCGCAAACACTCTTTCCGCTGCAATGTCCGGGTCCGCATTCAGAATATGGTAAAGTATCTGCATTCCGAAATGCGAGGTTCCGATCTCATACAGATCCGGAAACGCCAGGGCAAAGCGGAGTTTGACCCGCCCAAGGTCTTTTCTCACTACGTTAATTTCCGAGCCCAGGTACCGGCTAGGCCTTTCAACAAAAGGCAAAAGATCGTCAAGAGAATCTATGGTCATGGGTATATCGGCCCTTATCGGGTTATATCTGACAGCATGTTGTCAGGAACGTTAAGTTTCAGGTGTCAACAATTAAAAAATTTCAAATAACAAAACACAAATCACAATGACCGAAATTCAGATTCCCAAACAATTGGCGTTTGAACTTAGTTGAGATTTTGATATTAAGATTTGGAATTTATGTTTTTTATGATTATTATGGGTGAATAAAAAAATCGAAGTAATATCTAATCAATGAAGGCGATAAATGCAAACACACCGGCAAATCGACAAACAACGATTCCTCGAAAGAACTATTATTTTAACACTTTGCACACTGATTCTAATCCATGCACCCGGAAGTTACGCTCACGAACTGAATCGCGAAACCGCTGTGGTGAAGGCGGTGCGTGCCGTCAGTCCGGCAGTGGTAAATATAAGTTCGGCTTACGAAGTACGCAAGCGTACGAGTCCATTTTCCGGCTTTGGTCTCAACCCCTTCTTCGATGAGTTTTTCAGGGATTTTTTCGATCCGCGCTTTGAACGCCGTCAGCAGAATACCAGCCTGGGATCCGGCGTCATAATTGATGGGCAAAAAGGGCTTATTTTGACCAATGCCCATGTCATCCAAAAAGCCGGCACCATCAATGTTGTGCTGCAGGATGAGCGCGAATTTGAGGCCAGAATTGTGGGAGCGGATCCCGACTCCGATCTGGCGGTGTTAAAAATCGATTCCAAAGACCGGCTTCCCGCCATAAATATGGGCAGCAGCGAGGATCTAATGATCGGTGAAACCGTCATCGCCATCGGCAATCCTTTCGGATTTTCTCACACGGTTACGACCGGGGTCATCAGCGCCATCAACCGCAGTATCCGGGCCCAGGACAGGGTGTACCATGATTTCATCCAGATCGATGCATCTATTAATCCCGGTAACAGCGGGGGACCGCTATTGAATATCAACGGAGATTTGATCGGAATCAATACGGCCATCTATGCCAAAGCCCAGGGCATCGGGTTTGCCATTCCCATCGGTAAAGCCCGCAAAATCATATCGGATCTCATTCAATACGGTGAAGTGATTCAAGCCTGGATCGGCATCACCGTGCAAAACATGGATGATTCACTGGCACGCTATCTGGAAGTTCCAGGTGATAAAGGGGTCGTCATAAAAACGGTGGAACCGAAAAGCCCTGCTAAAATGGCCGGGATGCAGGAAAGTGATATTATTCTATTCCTCGACAACAAAAAAATTAATTCCGCCGATGATTATAAGTCGGTCACCAAAAGTACAGCCGCCGGGGATACGCTCAATGCGAAGCTCTGGCGCAACGGGAAAAAGCAAAACGTGGTGATAAATACAAAAGTATATCCCCTTGAACTGGCTGAGGATCTGGCTTTCAGGCTTCTGGGGATCAGGGTCGAAGATTTAACGAAGAAAAAAAGAAAAGCATATCGGATATATGCCAGAGAAGGCGTGGTAATTTCAAAAATAAAGAGAAATTCCTACCTTGACCAAATCGGTGCACAACCCGGAGATGTGATTCGCCAGATTGATGATTATACCATCCAAACAAATGAGGATTTTAAAAAAGCCGTCATCAAATCCCGGCGCAAAAATACGATCGTCCTGCTGCTGCAGCGGGGGGAACAGGGGTATTATATTACGGTGACATTATAGATGCTGTCTATTTGCAGCAAAAAAAATGAAGGTTAAAGGGATCATCCGCCATTTCCAACACCTGGACCCGCTGGAATCCAGCATCTTTAAGCATTTCAACCGCCTTTTCACGTCCCCACATCATTCCCAGACCGGTGCCCCCACCTACCAGACCCACCGGCATGCAGTGCATCAGGCTTACTGTGTATAAAAACGATCCCATGGGATGAGTCAAATTGTCCGCTAAATTCGAATTGGCGGCAATATCCACCATTGAAAACCGGCCTTCCGGTTTCAGAATATGATTAACCCCCCGAAGAACATCCAGCGGTCGGGTTTGATCGTGGATGGCATCAAAGGCCGTGACATAGTCAAATAGTCCCTTCAGTTCCTTTTTATTTTTAAGATCTGCAGCATCCAGCACCCAAAAGTCAAGGTTTTCGATTTTTTGCCGCCGAGCCTGCCGGCGGGCCTCATCGATCGCCCCAGACGATATGTCAATCCCGACAAAGCGGCTTTGAGGAAATGCCTTGGCCATGAGAATCACGGCGACGCCTTCAGCACAACCTAAGTCACAAACCTGAATTCCGGATGCCAGACGCGCGATAATTCGACCGTTGTCGACGGAAGGTAAAAATGTATTTACCAAAACCTGACGATGTTTGGCATTGGCCAGTTGGGACATGAAGGCCTGAAATTTCGGGTAGTGGTCATAGGAAACACCTTCTCCGGTGGCAAATCCGTCAATCACCGCCTCCATAGCAGATGTGGTTAAAAGGGGTATCTCTTGTGTATATACGCCCAAATTGGAATTCCCGGCCCGGCGCGTGATCAAATCCCCACAGCTTTTGGGCAGATAATATTGATTTTCCCCGCTCTCTGCCTGGGACAATTCCACAATTTCAGCGGTGGTCATGACGCCCAGCCACTCCTGGACATAGCGCGGGTTCAAGGCGGCCTTGTCGGATATGGCGCTAACGGTTCGAGGGCTGTCAAATTCATCCATAACATCAAAAAGACCGGTTCGGTATCCGATGGCCATGGCAAGATTTATGGCGCCGTAATTCAATATATCGATCATTTTTTCTGAAAAAGACATTTTAGCCGGGACTGGAGATTATGCTCTCACGCTTGCAGGAGGGAAACGATGGTGGCCGAATGGTCAGATTCGCCGAGATAATTAATTAAATTATTATATTTGAATGGATTCTCCCATTATTTTGACCCAGGATAGCTCTTCAGGCTCATCATCCGCTTCTAAAATCGCGGGTTTCCGAAAACTTTCGAGGAACTCCTTGATAGCCTGATCATTTTCATACCAGACGGTTTCATCCATCGACTTTATCAGTGACTCTTCCATAATTTAACACCTTTCTTTCAAAGTCTTGATTGAATTTTTCAAGAAAGCGTGGATAAATATCAGCTGTATCCATATTTGTAAAGCCTAAATTTTAGGGATTTTGTTATTGACATTGAATATGTGAGCTAGGTATAGAATTGCTTAAAGAAAAAACTTTAAAACCAAATCCAAGGGGGTATTCCAAATGCAGTCTCTGGCAATATTGGCGCAAGACATTCCCTGGGTAATGGCCCCGGCATCTTTGATTGTTGCGATGGCGATAATCTCGATCACCGCAGCTGTGATTCGACTCACCCAAAAGGCATCCAAGGTAATGATGCTGGGGGTCATGATCGCTTTGACTGTGGGTGTCATGTTAATGCAGGTGGTGCAATAACCCAACCCGAGTTCATATTCCTCCGCGGCGGACATCGTCCATTTTTTTACCTCTGCTCCATGCGTTTGGCCCCATTTCTTCTGATTGAATATTTTAGGTTTTAGCCGGCAATTCTGGAGATCGACCCATGAAACGAAAAAAAATATTACAGGTGTTAAAGTCTGAGACGCCCATGGATAAGGTGCTGATAAAAGGCTGGATCAGAACCCTGCGGACCTCAAAGAAGTTTTCATTTCTTGAAATCAACGATGGTTCCTGTCTGAAAAACCTACAGGTAATCGCCGATGACTCGTTGCCGCATTATGAGGACATAAAAAAAATAACCACCGGTTCCGCGGTGATTGTCAGCGGAAAACTGGTCCAGTCCCAGGGCCAAGGTCAAAAATGGGAGATCTCGGCAGATCATGTTGAAATCGTCAGCCTGGCACCGGAGACCTATGCTTTGCAGAAAAAGCGCCATAGTGATGAATTTTTAAGAACCATCGCCCATCTAAGACCCAGAACAAACAAATACGGAGCCGCTTTTCGCATTCGATCCGACATGTCCTATGCTGTCCATAAGTTTTTCAAGAACAAAGATTTTCGTTACATCCATACCCCCATTCTTACCGGGTCGGATTGCGAAGGTGCGGGTGAATTGTTCAGAGTGACGGCCCTGGATCTGGAAAATCTGCCGATAAAAGACGGCAAGACGGATTATATGAGTGATTTTTTCGCCAAAGAGGCCAATCTGACCGTCTCCGGACAACTTTCGGCAGAGATGTTTTGCCTGGCCCTGGGAGATGTCTACACGTTTGGTCCGACCTTCAGAGCCGAGAATTCAAACACCCGCCGGCATGCAGCCGAATTCTGGATGATCGAACCTGAAATGGCCTTCTGTGACCTGGAAGAAAACATGGATCTTGGTGAAGAGCTTATTAAATACCTCACCGCCTACGTTATGGATGAATGTGCCGAAGACTTCGAACTTTTTGCAAAGTGGGTGGATAAAAACTTGATTTCGACTCTGGAAAATATCGCGACCTCGGACTACGTCCGGTTGCCTTACCGGGAGGCGGTTAAAATTTTACAAAAATCCGGACATAAATTTGAGTATGACATCGAATTCGGCAAAGACCTGCAGACGGAGCATGAGCGTTATCTGACTGAACAAAATTTTAAAAAACCGGTCATTGTCTATGACTACCCCAAAACCATAAAACCGTTTTACATGCGCTTAAATGACGATAATGAAACCGTCGCCGCCATGGATGTTTTGGTGCCCAACATCGGAGAAATCATCGGCGGCAGCCAGCGCGAA
>Ga0316194_10002542_pt1 | contig 12770 bp, 8 predicted proteins | sample CroRivsedime1_MG_FD_204936 | JGI IMG/M metagenome (GOLD analysis project Ga0316194, IMG submission 204936) | Coastal sediment microbial communities from Maine, United States - Cross River sediment 1 | ecosystem: Environmental > Aquatic > Marine > Coastal > Sediment | place: USA: Maine...
CGATGACCTGATGTTTGCGCTGGCCGATGATGACCTCGTCGGTGCCGCGACACCTGCCTACTGGCTGTCACAACATGAGGCGGTAGATGGGGTTCCGGAAGAATGGCAGTACTACCTTACTGGCATGCGCAATGCGGCCTACGAAGTCGAAACGGCAAGCGATCTCGAAACCGCGCGAGCCGCTGCGGAAGAAATTTCGGTCCAGTGCCAGGCATGCCATGCCGCCGCCGGAGTCAGGGTTTTCGAGTAGCGAACTATAGTACGTGGCGGTCGCGGTCGCCGAAAATTCATCCCCAGCTGACGCTGCTGTTATCCATGCCGTCAGGGCTGGAGCTGAAAGCCGGGCTTACCTCTAAGCTGCTACCGCTCCACGCAAACAAACTTCTCGCCGCTCAATACCCGCTCCCCATCCCACCGATACGCCACTAGCCTCCCGCCACTCTTCGCCGCCACGCTGTAGTCCAGACAAGCAACATTCCTCGCTAGCAACTCGGGCTCCGAATCCAGCCAGTAATGTCCGACGAACACTGGTGGATCATCATGGGAGTACTGGATGATGTGATCGGCGCCGATCGGGTCCTCGGGAATATGGCTGCGCGCTTGTTCCGGACCTAGAAAGGCTTCCTGGTAGGTCTTCGCCTCTCCGTCAAACCACCGAACACGCACGTTGTGTCGGGGGTTGCCGTCTTTGTCGTGGAACGCTTGTCCGTTCGGCAATTCGATCTCTTTGCCTTTGAGCAAAGTTTCAACAGCCTCGTACTCCTTGCTGCCCTTGCGAGATGCGGCAACGAGCAAGTCGTCATCCAGGTACTCGTTCACTGATGGGTGCTTGTTCTCGAGGAGTTGCATGAGTTCCTCATCCCAACAGGCATGCACCACACGAATCCCATCCAGCTCCAGCCACAAGGGCAACGTCCGAAACCACTCGATGATCTCGCCGTAGTCGGACGTACCCTCGAATACTTCCAGGAAGGCTGCGTGTTGCTTTTGGTTCTTCTCGAAGTGAACGCGAAGGTGGCGATTGTGATCGTCCGGATCCAGCGTGTGGTACGCGATTGCATTGAACTCGTGATTGCCCATGACCGATAGAGCGGTGCCCTCGTCGATCATCGGACGGACGATCTCCAGCACGCCCCGTTGATCGGGACCCCGGTCGATGAAGTCGCCAAGGAAAATAGCCTTGCGATCAGGATGCCGAAAGATGCCGTAGGAATTCGAGTAGCTTAACTTGTCAAGGAGCTCAACGAGCGGTTCGCTGTGCCCGTGGATGTCGCCAATGAGATCGTAGTTCACGCTTTAATTGTACCGCGCAATCAGAACCGACACGCGGATTTTCAGTCCACCACCTCACCAAACTTGATCTTCAGGCGGCCCTCGCTGATCACTACGTCGCCTCTTCGCAGGGTGTAGAGGACGGCAATCTTTCTTTTCTGCATACCGGGCCCTATGGCCATTCGTATTGGGCGCCCGAGCGCGGGTTCAGGGCAAAAAAAAGGCCCCGCAAAAGGGGCCCTTCTAAGGATTGAACAAGGACTTCTATTCGGGATTGACCCAGCTGCTCATCGAGGCCATCTCGGTGAGTGCGTTTGTCCAGAGGTAGCCGTTCGTCCAGAGGTAACCGTTGGTCCAGAGGTAACCGTTGGTCCAGAGGTAACCGTTGGTCCAAAGGTAGCCGTCGACACCGACGCCATCGGTCCAGAGGTAACCGTTGGTCCAAAGGTAACCGTTAGTCCAGAGGTAACCGTTGGTCCATAGGTAGCCGTTCGAGCCGGCATAGCTGCCGTCCCAGGTGTAGCCTTCGAGGCCCATCAGGTAATAGTCGCCGAGCGTGGCAGCCGTGCCGTCAAGCGCGATCTCGATATTATCGAGTCCGAAGTACTGGCCCGATCCCGCGAAACCCTGGTATACGCTGACGCGCACGACCACCTGGTCACTGAGACCGATGAAATCCTGGAGATTGTAGGTGTGCGTGCTGCCCGGTGTGCCGACGACCTCTAGTTTATCCAGACCTGCAAAGGTCTGACCGCCGTCATCGGACGCCTCGACCAGGATTACGTCGAGGCCGCCATAACCGTAGGCATCCAGATCGAAGCTCAACGCTGCTGTAGACGCACCTGACAAATCCACGGTCCGGCTAACACCCTCGAGGCTTCCGCCGTCCGAGTTATCGATGAATAAGCGCGCGTTCTCGATACGCACCGTGCCGGAGGCAGGCGAGCCGTCGTCATTCAGCTCGATCCAGGGTCCGGACCAGGTCGCGGAACCGTCGTTACTGGCATAGTCCAGCGTCCCGAACTCGTCTCGAACGGTAGCCGAAGCCGCACCCTCTTCGATGGCTATCTGGTTGGCGCGGCCGCCGAAATGCTGGTAACCGTCGATGTCATTGTCGACGAACAGTCCCTGGTTGGCGCAGCCGGTCGTCTGATTCATAACTGCCGCATAGGCGTCGACCATGCCAGCACCCTGCTGGAATACGCTGTAGGCGAGCGAGCCGTCCGCGTTCACGGCGGGTCTCGCGGCGGACATGATCTTGCACTTGATGTCGTCAACGCCGTGCCAGGGTTCGGCCTGGATCACGAGCGCCGCGATGCCAGAGACCACAGCCGCTGCCTGCGATGTGCCCGACATCTCAAAGTACTGCCCGTCGTAATAGTTCGGATAGGTATTCGCCAACGTCGAATTGCCCTGCACCAGTCCGCGCATGTGGCCGCCGGGGGCGACAACTTCTGGTTTGACGAAGCCTTCGACAGTTGGCCCGGCCGAGGAGAAAGAGGCCAGCTTGTCGTCGGAACCGTCCGCCGGTGTGTAGTTGTCGGTCATTGCTCCGACGGTCAGGACGTAAGGGTTATTGCCCGGTACGCCGATGGTCATCGGGTCGGGGCCGCGATTGCCGGCCGCGGCAACGACCAATATCTCGTTCTGCCAGGCCACCATGATCGCCTGGTTGATCGGGTCATCCCAGTAGTAGGAACGAGGCTCCGCGCTGAACGACGCATTGATGATGCGGATCTTGTGCTTGTTGCGGTTTTGAACGATCCAGTCGATTGCGCGAATGACGTCAGCGTAGGTGCCATTGCCGTTTTCGTCGAAGGCCTGAGCCGAAACGAGGTGCGCGCCCGGCGCAACGCCGTTATAACGGGGTGTGCTGTCGGAAGTCATCAGGCTCGAGACGGCGATGCTCGCCACGTGCGAGCCATGGCCAGCCGGGTCGTCGCCGCCCATTGGGTTCCCTGCGACTTTGTCGGTGATTGCGTTATAAACGGCTTCGATGCGGGAGTTGCCAGCGTGGTCGTACTTGATGCCAGAGTGCTTCCAGAGGCCGGTGTCAAGGACAGCGATGCCGATGCCGGCGCCGTCGATGCCCGTCTGGTGCAGGTAGTCAGCGTTAATCAGTGACGTGTAGAAGGTATCGGTTGCGGATTCGGTCGTGCCGGAATCGCCGCCGTCGTTCCTGTTCGGCTTGCCAGCTGTCTCGACGACGCCATTATCGTAGACACGGCGGATGCCGTCGGCTTCACGTAGCTCGGCAACCTGGCCGGCGGTCAGGTCCGCAGCCACGGCGCGTATCACGCCCAGTTCGTGAGTGATTTCGCCGCCTTGTTCGATGACAAGTGCTTTGACATTCGCCAGGCTCGTGCCCTGCACGATGTAGGAGTTCACCGCCGTCGATTTCGGTGATTGGCTGATGCCGATACCGAGGCTGAGTAGAATAATTATGGTTACGGCTAATTTGATCTTCATAGTTCTATCTCGATTAGGTCGTGATGGTTCGAACATGGAGCCTATTTCAGCAGATACAGGGACTTAGTGGGATTGCGAGCGGCTCCCTCGCTTGCGAAAAAATTGTGATACGCGTCACATAATGTGGCCGTTAAATAAAGCGCATCAGGTCGAAGATGCCGAGGGCTAATCTGTTCTCGCGGGTGCTCTTTGAGTCTGGCCGGCTAGCGGAACGTTTCCAGCGGAGAGCGCCGGCACGGAGTATTCAGAGTCAAGCTACTCAGCGATATCAAGTCCGAGACAATTGTCGTTCAGAGCGCGCACGGTGCCGGATACTGCTAACGACAATACCTGCACTGATACACAACGCGCCAACTATTAGATAGCCAATCATAGGCCCATGATCGACACCGATATAGATCGCGCCACTAATCATTGCCGTGCCTACCGCACAATAGATGCTTGGCAACATTTCGTATAGTTTCGTAGGAATCCACATTTCTCTTGTAGTACTCGTGTTCAAATCAGTCGGCACGGTAGCCGAAATCATTGATGTGATAAGACTGCGAACACCTTAATTTGACGCGATGCTTCATGCCGAGGAACATTGCTTTTTCCTGTCTGTTTTATTCGAGCAAATCTTAGTCCACGTCCAGCCAAACCGTGCGTGCTTAGCGGTGCACTCAGCACCACTTTTTCGTGACGCACGTCACATAACGCAGCCGTTAAATCCCTCCCTGCTACTGAACCACCACCACGCCGATTTTCAGTCCACCACCTCACCAAACTTGATCTTCAGGCGGCCCTCGCCGATCACCTCGTCGGCTCTTCGCAGGGTATAGAGAACGGCAATTTTTCTTTTCTGCATACCGGGCCCCACAGCCATTCGAATTGGGCACCTGAGTGCGGGCGTTGGGGCGCCCGGTTCCAGCACACCGATCTTGTTGCGCACGATGATTCCAGTTCTGGTGTGTTCCACCTTCGGGTAGCCCTTGTTCCGGGTCGCCGGGTGCGCGCTCTTGTCGAACGGACTCATGTGGATTTTGTCGGCGATGTTGAAATCGTCGAGTTTCGGGAAACCGAATTCGATCTGCAGGTCGTCGACCGGATGTTCCCCTGTGTTAAACACCGAGAAATTCAGCTGCAGTGCTTTCTCTTCGAAATAGTAGTGATTCTCGGACTCGGTAATCAGGTCCTGGGCGGCCTTCACAACGTCCGTTGATGAATCCGCGTCGTCAACCTTCGACAGCCCGCGCGCCATGCCAACGATTCTCGTGGTCATCGTATTGACCGCGTTCTTCAGGGTCCGCGTGAGACTGGTCTCATTACCAAACTCATCCTTCTCACCGACGAACGGCGGGTCCGACGTATCGGGAATCGACAGCTCGATCAAGTCGCAATCCGGGTCCTCGCCAAATCCGACGTCGATGTCCGGTATCTCGAGCAACTTGACCGTGGCCTCCTGAGCAGGCGCCTCGGAAGGGGTGAGTTCGCTGATGTCGACCACGCGCAGGTCCCGGCCTTGCCGAACCCAGGTCTGACCGTTTGTGAGTTCTTTCGAGACTTCCTCGCCGGGCACGAACGGGCCGTCTTCGCCGCCATCGATTTCGAGGGCGCCCGCGAGCTTGCCATTGATCCTGTCGAAGATGAATGCCAGTGCGACGACCGGCTCGATCTGCGCCGATATCAGGCGGTGGGCCTTCTTGAGATCCGCTGCGGCCTCGTCCTTGATGCCGACGACCTTCTTGCCTTCCATGCCCCCCGGATTGATCCCGAACAGGAGGTATCGGGGACCGTCGACATCGGCGTTCGCCAGCCCAATTACTTCCTTCACCAGCTCGGCCGGCTCCGGCATGCGGAACGGGTCGCAGACGACCAGTTTCGACGACGTTATCGGCTGTTGTATCAACTGCTGCAGGAGCATGGGGGCAGACCCGGTGATTTTCGATCGATTATGGTAAAGCGGTGCCCGATTCGCTTCCGCGACTACGTTCTCAATTTTAGGTATTGCTGTCGATAGTTGGTCTATGGTGACGATGGACTCCGAACCCTGATCGCCAAATCGTCGGTAATTCAGCGTGCAAAACGCTAATATCGGGCGTTCAACAAGAATATGTGGGGGGTGTTGTGAATGAGGGCCTCAAAAGGCAGTGTCCATAAGGTAGCGCTCGTGTGTGCCTTTGCAATCCTGCAAGCACCCGACACGAGCACTGCCCAGGAAACAGACGACGATACCGTCGATGAAATTGTTGTCACCGGTTCGCGCATCAAGCGCCGTGACATGACCGCACCGAGTCCGATTACCACGCTGGGCCAGGCCGAGCTGCAGTCGGCTCCGCAACCAACGCTGGAAGAATCGCTCAACCAGGTACCGCAGCTTATTCCGGACATGAGCCGGGTTGTGAACAATGGCTCAAACGGCCAGGCGCGGCTGAACCTGCGGGGGCTCGGCGCGCAACGAACCCTCATCCTCCTCAACGGCCGACGGCAGGCACCCTCGGGAACGGACAGCGCAGTAGACCTCAATAACATTCCCCAGGCTTTGATCGACCGGGTAGAAATAATCACCGGCGGTGCATCGACCGTGTACGGCTCCGACGCACTTGCAGGTGTAGTCAATTTCATTACCCGCGACGACTTTGAAGGCCTCAGTATCGAAGCAGGATACGGAGTATCCGAGGAAGGCGACGGCTCGTACGAGGATCTCAACATCGCATGGGGCACAGATTTCTCAGGTGGCCGCGGCAATGTCGTTTTGTACGGCGGTTATTTCGAGCGGGACGATGTGTTCGGGCGTGATCGCGACTTGACTACCTATGTGTGGCAGGATCCCTGGGACGGGACGCCGCTGACGCAGGGCGGCAGTTTCGGCATTCCGGAAACCGGCGTCTTTTTTCCGGAGTTTGACTGGGATATCGGCCAGGAAGACGGGTATACGACATTCAATGCAGATGGCACACCGCGCGGCTTTGCTGCCCCGGATGATCTGTACAACTATCAGGAAGTGAACTACATCCAGACGCCGCATACGCGTTACAACGTTGGACTCATGGGCACGCTGGCGGTTGGCGACAGTTTCGAGTTGTATGTCGAGTCCGCATTCGCCAATAACCAATCCTCCCAGGAACTCGCGCCGGCCGTGCTATTCGAATTTGTTGCGGTCAATTATGACAATCCCGTACTGGCGCCAGAGACCCGCCAGTTTTTCATCGACAATGTTCCGCCCATCGAGCCGGGCATCGCGGGTATTTTTATCGGGCACCGGTTGCTGGGGGCCGGCCCGCGCCACATAGACCAGGACAGGGACTACTTCAGAACAGTGCTCGGCATGCGCGGGGAGCTGGGCGGCGGTTGGGCAATCGACGGATGGGTTACTTACACGAAATCCGATGAACAGGAATCACTCCTAAACACCGGATCGCTGCAGCGATTTATGCAGGGCCTGCTCGTCGACCCGGTGTCGGGCCAATGCTTCGATCCTTCCAACGGTTGTGTGCCGGTGGATATTTTCGGACCAGGCCGGGTCTCAGAAGAGGCCGGCAATTTCCTTCGCTACCAGCCACTGACCAACATCACCAGCCGGGAACAGCAGCTTGCCAGCGTCTACATTACCGGCTCGCCGTTTGACACCTGGGCAGGCCCTCTCGACATCGCAACAGGTTTGGACTGGCGCAGTGACGATGTGAGTTTCTCAGCAGACGACGCTCTGTTTACCGGGGATGCCATCGGCTACAACGGCGACGCACCCGTCGAGGGTAAAGAGTCCGTAACCGAAGCGTATCTCGAGACGATCATCCCGCTGCTCAGCGGGGTCACGGGCGCAGAATATCTCGGCATCGAAGCGGGCGCTCGTTATTCAAAATACGACAATGCCGGCGGTATCTGGACGTACAAAGCGGGTGCTTCGTGGGAGGTGACCAGTTCGCTGCGCTTCCGTGCCATGTCGCAGAAAAGTGTCAGGGCACCGAACAATCTTGAATTGTTCCAGGAACAATTTGTTGTTCAAGGCGGCTATGCTTTCGATCCGACGGACGATCTGTGCTCCGCATCTCAGGACCCAATTGGCAATGGCAATACGGAAAAATGCGTTATCCAGGGCCTGCCTGCGGATCAGGTTGGCGTGTTCGAGGCTGACCTGTTTTACCCGACAGATTATCTCAATGGCGGCAATACGGAACTGGTGCCGGAAGAGGCCACGACGGTAACGATTGGGGCAACACTCACACCCGAATTCATGCCCTCCTGGAGCTTTTCCGTCGACTATTACGAGATGGAGGTGGAAAGAGAAATCGGCGATGTCGATCCGAGTGATATCTGTTTCAACTCGGTCAATACGGCAAACGTTTTCTGTGACAAGATTCGCAGGGATGCCACCGGCAATGTTTTCGAGGTGGACGAAAGGATCGAGAACAGGGGCTTCCTCTCGACGAGCGGCGTTGATACCCAGATTAACTACGTCACCGATTTACCCGACGGCCTTGCACTGTTCAGCAATGCGCAATTCAACATGCAGGTAATCTGGACTCACGTGCTCGAAAGCGAAGAGCAGGCGAATCCTACGGCATCCGTAATCCCCTGCGTCGGCACCTTTGGATCGACTTGTATACCGGGCGCGGGGGTGCTTGCAGAAGACCGTGTGGCAGCCAGCTTTGACTACCGGTCAGACGCCCTTGGCGTCATGCTGATGGCAAGATGGATTTCCGGCACCGAAAACTTCGCGCTGCGACGTCATCTGTATTTTAATGAGCCCGAGTGGGATCCGTGGATTGCCGAGGTTGGCAGTCAGTTCTACCTGAATCTCAATATCAACTACGAATTCACCGACTCGATAGCCGCAAGTTTCGGCGTCGCAAACCTTCTCGACGAGGATGCGCCGATGATGGCGGACAACACGTTCGGACCAAACACGGACTCCGGTATTTTTGATGTTTTTGGGCGCGCATACAGCCTGACTTTCAGGGTCGCGCTGGGCAACTAATCGACTGAAGAGAGAAGAACGGAAAGAAACCGCTCGCCGTAGCGATCTAACTTCGTTTGCCCGACACCGCTGATCCCCAGCATCTCCGAGGCTGTCTGGGGTCGATACGCAAGCATCTCGTGCAAGGTCTTATCGTGGAAGATTACGTAGGCGGGCACATTGTGCTCGGTCGCGAGCTCCTGTCGGCATGCTCGCAGCGCTTCCCATAGACCACTATCTGCGTCTGCAACCACTCGCTCCGTGGCTGTCTTTCTCGATGCCATCACCGATTTTTTCGGGTCCTCCCGGAACTGCAATGGCGTCGTACCACGCAGGACACCTCGACTGGTTTCTGTCAGGACCAGCGCACCGAAACGCGCGGCATCCGCTCGCACGTGGCCGGCCACGACCAGCTGGCGTGCAACCGAACGCCAGGTGGTCGCGGGCAATTCCTTCCCTATTCCGAAGACGCTGAGCTGATCGTGCCCATGCTGCAGTACCTTGTCGGTCTCTTTTCCCAGCAGTACATCAACAAGGTGTGCGGCACCGAAGCGCTGTTCGGTCCGATACACGGCCGACAGGAATTTCTGGGCCGCTTCCCCCCCGTCCCAGGTCTTTGCCGGCGTTAGGCATCCGTCACAGTTGCCGCAATCCTCGTCCTGTGTATCGCCGAAATACGCGAGCAAGGGCCGACGTCGGCAACCGGTAACCTCGCACCAGCCCAGCAACGCATCGAGCTTGAACCCTTCGTAGCGCTTGTACTCCTCGTCGGCCTGGGATTCTTCGAGCATCTGCCGAAGGCGCACGACATCCTGCAAGCCATAGACCATCCAGGCGTCGGCGGGCTCCCCGTCTCGGCCGGCTCGGCCGGTTTCCTGGTAATAGGACTCAAGACTTTTGGGCAGATCGAGATGGGCAACGAAACGCACGTCCGGCTTGTCGATTCCCATGCCGAACGCAATGGTCGCAACGATCACCAGGTTGTCCTCAACAAGAAAGCGGCGCTGGTTTTCTGCACGCACATCCGCGTCGAGCCCTGCATGGTAGGGCAACGCCTCGAAGCCCTGCGCGCAGAGCCAACTCGCAGTGGTCTCTGTCTTCTTGCGCGACAGGCAATAGATGATCCCCGCCTTGTCGCGATGCGCCTGGAGAAACTTCAGTAGTTGCCCTCGAGCATCGGTTTTGACTTGTACCGCATAGCTAATGTTGGGTCGGTCGAACGGCGCGATGTACCTGTCGGGCTCGTTGAGCTCGAGTCGAGCGACTATTTCCTCGCGCGTCTTGTCCGTTGCTGTAGCCGTCACCGCCATGCGCGGGACGCCGGGAAACAAGGCACCCAGGTCGCCCAGCCCCAGGTAATCACTGCGAAAATCATGGCCCCACTGCGACACACAGTGGGCCTCGTCGATAGCGATGACAGATAAGGGTATGTCACGTAACAATGACTTGGTGTGCTCGGTAACAAGGCGCTCCGGCGCGACATACAGGAGCTGCAAACTGCCCTGCCGAAGTTTCGCCATCACCGCCCGCCTCTCGTCAGGCGTCTGGGTGGAATTCAGAAACTCCGCTTCGATGCCGAGCTCACGCAATGCCGTGACCTGGTCCTGCATCAGCGCGATCAGGGGCGAAACGACGAGGCCCGTGCCCTCCCGCAACATGGCCGGAATCTGGTAACACAAGGACTTGCCACCGCCCGTCGGCATGATCACGAGGGAGTCGCGACCCTGTAGCGTAGCGTCGATGATCGACTGCTGTTGTCCCCGGAACTCGGAATAGCCGAAGACCTCTTCCAGAACTTTCTGTGGGGTACGGCTCACCCTGTTAGTTCGGGTGTGTTGTCGGAAAGCCATTCGGAGACTCGGGTCATGAGCCTGGCCGCCGCTCCAATACATTCGTCTACAGAAGAGCCATCCACATCCTCGCCGGTGTAATCGATCGCATTACGTTTGACGCGAAACGTATCGAGCAACAACATTTCGTCCCGATCCAGGTCGATTGTATGTACGAGTGACTGGATCATTGTCTGATGGTGTCCGGGTTTACTCTTCGCGGGTCGGAAACCATTTGCCCATAGCGCGACCATGCTCAGCTGTGTAATAGCTCGATAGGCAGCATCCAGACGCGTTTCCCGACTGATTGAATCTTGCTTGGCATCGGCGATGCTGCGCTCCGCGGATTCGAGCATTCGGCACACCTGTTTCGCGTCTGTCTCATGCTCGTCCAGTTGCCCTATCTTCAGTAAGTTCAGCAAGCTCATCTTTATTCGCCTTCACAAACAATATTGGCTCGCTGAGTACGCGAGTTACGAATCGATCCTTCTTTCCGGACAGATCAGAAAACTTCTTTGGCGTCATGACGACCGGGTTGACTTCCCGCTGCAGTGTTTCCTGGACTCGGGACAGCGCTTTCACCACCTCCAGCAGGGACACCTCACCCAGTACGCAGACGTCCAGGTCGCTACCTGCAGTTTGATGTCCGCTGGCCATGGATCCGAAAACGAACGCCACCTTTATTCGGTCACCCAAATCAGACAAAGCTTCTTGCAACAGTGACGTCAGTCCCATCGTCTTGCGGAAGATCGCTGCAAGTTCCTCGTAGATTGTGCAGTTGGCATTGACTCGGTAGAAGACCTGATTGCCGAGCTTTTCACGCAGTAATAGCCCGGATTCCGCCATCGCTTTCAATTCACGATGCAGCGATCCGGCAGACACACCGGTCATCCGCTCGAGCTCGCGAACGTGAAATTTCTCATCTGGGCGCAGAAACAGCTCCGCCAGGACCTGGCGCCGATATGGGCTGAACATGAACTCGATGGGTTGCTTGGGCATAGTCCTGGACGAATGTTCTCAAATTCGCCTCAATTGTAGCGTATTTGAGAACATAAGCAAATCGCGGGAAAGGTCCGGGGTTATGCTGACTTCACAGAGACTGGCAGGCGAATTTCGACCTTCAGGCCGGTCGCGGTATTGCTCGCCGTGATGGACCCGCCGTTCAGTGTTGTGGCTCGCGAAGCGATAGCAAGACCCAGACCACCACTTGGCCTCGACTCCTCATCCTTTCTTGCCGTCGAACGGTAGAACGGCTCGAAGATCCGCTCGAGCTCGTTGTCCGGGACACCACCTCCCTGGTCCTCGACAGTGACGCTAGCCTGCGATTGCTCGACACGCAGTCGCACCCGTACGTCACCATCATCGGGGCCATGCAGCACTGCATTGCGTACGACATTCTCCACGCAACTTCTCAGCGCGTTCGGGTAGCCATCGATGGTGCACTCCGTATCGATCTCAAGCTCGATACTTGCCTCGCCACCCCGGTACCCGAATTCGTAGCGAACATCTTCCACGACGGAGTGCAGCATCTCGCCCAGAACGATATTCGAACGATGCTCGTGCGAATCCGCCTCCAACCTTGAGTACTCGAGTATTCGGCCAATCAGTTCGTCGAGCCGTTCCGTCTCTGTATCGATCCTGTCGAGTTCCACCAGGTCGCCGGTCTTGCGTCGCGCCAACTCCAGGGCGACGCGCAGCCTCGCAAGCGGGGATCGCAACTCGTGCGAGACGTTTCTCGTCAGTTCCGTCTGCTGCATCCATGCCCGTTGCAACTCGTCGGTCATGTGATCGAAGTCCTGGGCAAGCAGGCCGATCTCATCCCGCCGCCTGCCGACGTGCTCCGCGACCCGGGTATCGAGGTTGCCACCCGCGATAGCATTCGCCGATTCACGGAAGCGTCGAATGGGCTGCGAGATCGTTCTCGCCAGCAAGTAGGAGACCATGGCGCTTACGAGGAGCGCGAGAAGTACAAGCCCGCCCCTGCCCCTATCGACCAGCCACCGCGTTGTCAGGTTGCGGGGAGGAATTACGAAGACGGTGTAGACGCGGTCGTCGGGTCCGACCAGTTGTGTAAACGGACGCGCGGGTCGGATGTTTCGGGAATCATGCTTTGGCGGAGGAAACCTGCGCCCCGTTTCTCCCATTCGCCTCACGGAAACCTTCACAATCGCTGGCAGCCGCCTGCCGAGGAGGTCCTTACCCTCGTCGTCAATAACAAACACGAGCGACTCAGCCGCACCCGGCAACAATCGCAACCATTCGGT
>Ga0316194_10002543_pt1 | contig 12769 bp, 9 predicted proteins | sample CroRivsedime1_MG_FD_204936 | JGI IMG/M metagenome (GOLD analysis project Ga0316194, IMG submission 204936) | Coastal sediment microbial communities from Maine, United States - Cross River sediment 1 | ecosystem: Environmental > Aquatic > Marine > Coastal > Sediment | place: USA: Maine...
AGTCTGGGCTTGCGGGAACAAGATACTGGCGTCATAAGGATCAAGGTTGGATGCAAAAATTTCACCGGCCTTACGGTGGGTTCGGAAATCCCATTGATACTGATCAACGTTTGCGGAAATATGCAGCACCAGGGTTAGAAAATAAACCAGCAAAAAAACCAGGCCAACAATCCCGAAAATCTTTTTCCCCATAATATTACCTGCAAAATCAGTCGAAAATTTGGAACCAAAAAATAGCAAAGATGACGGAGAACAGTAAATGTGCTTCATCCTCCAGTTTTCACCATCTGTCTTCTGTCGTCTGCGTCTGGCCTCTGTCCTCTGAAACCCGAACACTGACACCCCTGGCCCAGACCTAACTTTGAATAAATCTGGAAGATAAGACATTATTGAGATCTACTGCATTGAACAGTAGAAATCCATCATGTCGCACTCTCCGAGGCGTAGGCTACGAGCCGGAGGCCAGGGCGGGCTGAAACCTTCAGTTAGCCGGACCGGCAAGCTTACGAACAATGAAATCCCTGATAACCCGGGCACATTCTTGCGGTTTTCCCATGGGGACGAAATGGCCGGCATCGGCGATGGTCGCTAATTCAAAGTCGGCAATTTTGCGCTTCAGACGCTCGGCCGCAGCCACCCTGAAGGTATCCGACTGCTCACCCCGGATCGCCAGCACGGGACATGATATTTTTTTTGCATATTTCCACACATCCAGAGGTATAGATTCGAAAATCTGTGCTTCCAACTCCGGATCGCATCTGAGGACGGCCGTTTCGGCATCCTTTTCAAGAAGCCCGCACTCCAGGTAAGCCTCGACAAATTCCTGGGACCAGGTTTTAAAAATGCCGCGACCGGACGTAAAGCGATCCAGGGCTTCTTTTTTACCCTGAAAGGCTTTTCTCCGGCGGCGTGCTTTTTTAGCCAGCGGGATGCTCCCGGCAAATCCCAGCCATTTCATAACAGCGATCGACCAAAGCATCCACCGGGGGAAAATAGGGGGGTCGAACAATATAATGCAGGAAAAAAGCCGCGGATAGGTCGCTGCTGCGATATAGGTCGTCACCGCCCCGAGGGAATGGCCCAGGCCGATAATCGGCGGCGTCATGGCTTTTTCGATCAGGGTGTTAAGATCATCTGCAAAAATATTCCAGTGGCTTAGGCGTTTGATGCTCGCCAGATCCGAGGCGCCATGGCCGCGGGCATCGCTGGCGATGATATGCAGATCCTTATGCAGGTACCTGACAAAAGGGGAGTAGGTTCCGGCGCAAAATCCATTGGCATGCAGAAGATGGGCCTGGGGCCCGGATCCACCCCAGTCCAGATAATGTATCCTGCCGTACGGGGTATCCAGGTAGTTTTCAGTCGGTTCCATGGGCTCTAATTCAGGGTGGTGAAAATTCTCATATCGGGGCCCTGAATTTTTATTCCTCTTTCTAGCAGATTGAACGCATCTTTAAAACGGGAACATAACGCCTCCGTAAAACATGAACCCGTCGAAACCGCCGCCACCGCCATCGATACCGGCGTCGGAAATATGCAAATACCGTATCCCGCCCATCATCCGTGCATGATCGCTAACTCGAAGCGTAGCCCCCCCGCCGCCCATTACTCGGAAGTTAAAGTGCCGGTTGCCTGCAAAATTGGTGGATTGCTGCTGAAGGCCGCCGCCGAGGTCAAAATAGACAGACCACAGATCATCTTCGACCCGGGAAAAATGCCGGCGAAATATGACGTCAAAACCGCCGGCAACACCGTTATCGTCAATTCCGGAACGAATATAGGCCCCCAGCACATCAATGTTAATCGACAGGTAATCCATCAAAAAATAACCGTATCCAAAGTGAAGGGCGTACATCTCTCCCTTGCCGTTATCACCTGCGGCAGCGGAGGCATAGGTCTGCCATTTTCGGGTTCCCTTGGCGAAGCCATTTCCCGGTCCTATCAAAGGGTTCTTTTTCTGCGGATTCCCGCTCAACTCAGTGGCTGTAGAGGCCAGGCTGCTGCCCACTGAATTTGAATCCATGGCTTCAAGTTCGAAATGAATGAGGCCAAAAACGGGGATCGTCAACAAAATTATGAGGGATTTTGCACACATACCTGACTCTGAAAAAGTGTAACGGTGTGCCCCATCATGGTGCACTTGAAGCGCGCAGTGCCTCGTCTGCCCTAAAGAAGCTCTGCTCCGCCCCGACCTGTTATACCATTGGCGGCGATACGGTATACATAACAAAAAAGAGGCTAGGGCTCAAGATCATAACCTCTTTCAGAAACATAGATTTTGGGGGACCGTTTGGCACCTCCCCCGATGGCGTATTTTACTAGACCGTAACCATATCGATTATCTCGGCGATATCGTAGACGACATTGGTTCCGTTTAGATCCGCGATGCCGTCTCTAAGCATGATGGTGCAGTACGGGCATGCCGCTGCAATGGTCGGTACCTTCGCTGCGACAATTTCTTCGGCACGTTCTATATTTATTCGCTTGCCGATATTCTCTTCCATGAACATTCTTCCGCCACCGGCGCCGCAGCAAAGCCCTTTTGTTTTCGTACGATTCAACTCAATTAGATTGCGGGACAGACCTGATAGCCGCAGAAGCTCTCTGGGAGCTTCAATCAGTCCGTTCCAGCGTCCCAGATAGCATGAATCGTGAAAAGTCAACTTTTCGAATTTGGATTCCTTGTGTTTTAACCGCTTCTGTTTGGTGAGCTCCAGCAAAAATTCTGAATGGTGAACGACGTCGTAACCGGCGCCAAATTCGCTGTATTCATTTTTAAATGTGTTAAAGCAATGGGGACAGCCGGTGAGAATTTTTTGCGGTTTATACTGGTTTAATATTTCGACCTTCTCCTGGATCATCATTTGAGCCAGATATTCGTTGCCGGCCCGTCGCGCCATGTCGCCATTGCACCTTTCCTCCGGCCCTAAAACGGCAAAATCAACATCCGCTTTTTTCAAAACGTTTACGATCGCCCTGGATATCCGGATGCCCCGGTCGTCAAAAGATCCGGCACAACCCACGTAATAAAGGATATCGGCATCCGGATGATCCGTTATCAAGGGAACATCCAGACCCTTGCACCAGTCCCCCCGGGTATCGCTGCTGAAACCCCATGGATTCGACTGGTTTTCAAGGTTGTTGAACGTTTCCTGCATCTCGGGCGGAAAATTCGATTCCATGAGCACCTGGTGTTTGCGGGCTTCAAGGACGATATCCAGATGCTGGATATTGACCGGACATATCTCCTCACAGGCCCGGCAGGTGGTACACGACCACAGGACATCATCGCTGAGCGGCGATCCATCCCTCAGCAGCGGCTCCACAGACGCGAACTCACCCTTCAGCAGCTTGGCGGATTGGTCAAATAAATCGAGTTTGAGATCGTGGACCAACCGTTTGGGGCTCAGGGGTTTGCCGGTCATGTCGGCCGGACATTGCTCCTCGCATCGGCCGCACTCCGTGCAGGCGTAAAGGTCCAAAACGTTTTTCCAGTTCAAATCAGCCACGTTGCCCAGGCCGAACGTTTCGGCATCTTCATCTTCAATATCGGTTTTGATCATCGCCTTGGGTCGATCCAGCGGTTTCAGAAATACGTTCGGTACCGCCGCAAGCAGATGCAGGTGTTTCGAGCCCGGGATATACACCAGGAAGCCCAGAATCGTCAATAAATGAAGCCAGTAGGCAATTTCATAACCGGCCCGGCTGCCGGCCGGGGATAAGCTTCCAAGGTTAAATATATTCTTCACCAGGTTCGAAATGGTGAAGTAGCGGGCATAATCGAATCCGCCGCCGATGGAGGGAATTGTCAGAAATGCGTTAATAAAATAGAAGGTAATGATGATCACCGAGGTAAACAGGATGATCAGCCTGGCATCGAGCCCGTCGGTCAGGTATGCGGGTTGGACAATTACCCGGCGATAGATGGCATAGCCTAAACCGACCAGAACCGGAAAAGCCAGAATATCGGCGACAAAAAGATAGACACCGTAAAATCCGGGCACAATATTCGCAACGTGAAATGCCGGACATACACCGTTGATCATCAGTTCCACCGAATGCGGCTGGACTGCCAGAAATCCAAAAAAAATAAGCGTGTGCGCCAGGCCCGGCATGCGCTTCCGGCGCACATTGGACTGGCCGAGCACATCGGTTAAAAGAACCTTTATCCTTTCGGCCGGACGATCTACCTTACTATCAGCCTGGCCTTTAACCGATTTCATTATTCTGAACAGTCGCCGTACCCGTATTGTAAAAATGCCAAAGCCCGCAATCAATAAGGCCGTCACCAGGATGGATTTTAGGAGTATATAGATATGCATCGTACTTTAGTTCTTATTGGGAAGTTTGGTCTTTAAGCGCTTCAGTCAAGGCCGGCACAATTTCAAAGAGATCTCCCAGAATCCCGTAATCACTCTTGCCGAAAATGGGAGCATGTTTATCGGTGTTGATCGCAACAATGATCTTTGCTGTTTTCATGCCGGCGAAATGCTGGACCGAGCCGGAAAGTCCGCAGGCGATGTAAAGCTTGGGGCTGACCGTTTTCCCGGTCTGGCCCACCTGCATGCTGTGCGGCGCATAGCCCGCATCGACCGCCGCCCTGGACGCACCCACGGCTGCGCCAAGTAGGTTTGCGCATTCATTGAGAAGGCTGAAATTTTCGGCCGAGCCGATCGGACGGCCACCGGTGATGATAATGTTCGCTTCGGTCAGCTCTACCTGTCCCGCTGCGGATCCTTTGGCTTCCGTTACCACCATGCGACCGTCATCCTTGACCTGGGCCGCAAAAACTTCAGCGTCGGCCTCGCACGGTGCTTCCTGCGGTTCAACGGCATTGGGTCTTACGCCGCAGATGAGCATATCGCCGCAAAGTTTTAACCTGGCAAGGGTTTTACCTGAAAAATGAGACTTGGTTACGATTTGGTCCTCAAGATTTAGATCGATACAGTCCACGGCCAGGGGCGCATCGAGTTTGGCTGCCACCCGTGCCATCAAATCTCTTCCCCTGGAGCTACTCAGACCCACCAGAAACCGAATGTCATAATTCTTCATTGCGGCTATCAGGGCGTCTGTCTGCTTCTCCGGTCGCGTTGCTAAATCACCTGCATCTGATGTAATTTCAACCACCCTGCAGATACCGTATTTTTGAACGGCCTCTTTACAGGATGCAGCCTCTCCACCGATCAGAAAACCATACATCTCTGTGTCCCCGGCTCCCCGGGCGGCTGTTATCATGCCGTAATTCGATTCTTTGATTTCACCATTATCTGTTTCAAGCAGTATACCTGTCCTACCCATGTTGAATTTCCTTCTGGTCGTTTGGCTTTCCCTTAATTCATTGGCGCTAGATCACCGTTTCTTCTTTCATTACCGTTACAAGCTGGGCCGCAATTTCGCGCGGACTGCCGCTCAGCATTTTAGCCTCACCCCTTTCGGGGACGGATTCAAGTTCCAGAATTTCAGTGTGGCCGGCAGACAAATCGATGCCGAGATCCGCCATATCGATCAGCTTGATCTCCTTCTTCTTGGCCTTCAATATATCCGGCAGTTTCGGATATCTGGGTTCGTTAAGCCCTTTTGTGGCCCCGATGACACAGGGTGTCTGCATTTCAATCACTTCCTTGACCCCGCCCCCGATCTCACGCTCGACCACCGCCCGGTCGTCTTTGAGTTCCAGGGCCACCACTTCGGTGGCAACCGGCATATCGAACGCCTGGGCCAGGCGGTAATGTGTCTGTGAACCCTCGCTGTCCACCGACTGTTTGCCGGTAAAGATCAAATCCGGCGCACCATCCTCTCTGATTGCCCTTTGCAGGGCCAGGCCAGTTAGTGAGCTGTCCAGAAACTGGGTTTCGGTTTTGACCAGAATTCCACGCGCCGCTCCCATCGCCAGCGCCGAACGTATGGTATTGACTGCCGTTTCCTTGCCGACGGTGACGACAACGACTTCGCCGCCGTTCTTATTTACAATCCGGATGGCCTCCTCGACGCCATATTCATCATAGGGATTCATCACAAATTTTACCGACTCATCGAACGCGGCATCCCCGGTTACTTTGATGTTTGCCGCCGTATCCGGGACATGTTTTACACAAACATAAATCTGCATTGCGTCATCCTCTTATAAAAATGTAGGTTTCAGGTGTCAGGTTTCGGCCCGCCCTGGCCTCCGGCTCGTAGATCCTACGCCTCGGAGAGTGCGATATGACGGATTCTCACTGTTCGCTGCAAGAGATCCCAATATTTTCCTTTCTTCAAGATTCATACAAGTTTAGGTCTGGGCCAGGGGTGTCGGAAAGGCCAGTCGCAAAGTTCTAAAACCTTTTATGAAACTTCAGTTTCAGTTTCGATTTGACCGGCCGTTTTTTTGGCCGGCAGCGGGGCTGAACACTGACACCTGAAACCTGACACCTCAATTTTCTGGTTTCTACTTCTTATACACACCGCGTTCTTTCTCTGATTCGACGACGATGGCTCGAATCCTATCCAGGACGTCTTCCGGTAAAGCCGGCGGCTCGTGAGATTCCAGGATCTCCAGCATTTTATCATGCGCACGCTGATAGGCGTCTTTGCTGCCGGCTGCTTCCCAGTCCTCCCGCATCCGCCGGTCCATCAGGTAAGCCTGGGACTGGCATCTCATATTCTGAAGCGTTGTTTCATGCGAAAGGTAGTCTTTGCCGATCCCCAGTTCTTTAATTACATCCACGGCCAGGGTTTCATCGTTAACCGGAACACCTTGCAGTGAATGCAGGATCATGCCGGCGGTCTCGTGATCCAGTACCAGCTGCGTCAGGTCGAAGGTGATTCCCATCTCCAGCATTCCCAACCCGTAAATGACGTTGGCACCTGCCAACGCGGGTAAGATGCCGGTAATGGTCTTTTCGAAACCCGACTGGTAGTCGACCACTTTGCTGTCGCCCTACCCTCCGGCGACAAAACACGGCAAACTGTAATAGCGTGCTAAACGTGCAACCGCAGCACTGATAACCCCGGTTTCCGGAGAGCCCACCGAGGCTGTCGCCATTCGCAAATCCAAGGGGCAGGTAGAGCTGCCGTAGACAAAAGGAGTCCCCTTACAGGTCAACTGGCTCAGGACGAGGCTCGACAAGACTTCAGAGTTTTGAATGACCAGCGTGCCCGCCAGGTGGACCGGGCCGGATGCCGCGGCCATGGCCATCCCGATAATGTTGACGCCCAGGCCGTTTTCAGCGGCCTCCATAATGATATCGCAGTGATGTTCGGGCAGCTTCAATGGGCTGATCGGGCAGGTCACAAAGGACAGCAGCGGCCGTTCTCGCAAGCGTTCCTTGCCGCCGACGATGGCAGCGCAAATATCGATGATTTTCCGGGCCTGAAATGCGTCGACCGGTCCCAGCCAATGATGCTTTGAGGTATTCGTCAATGATGCTTCGGCATTGTGAAGCGCCTGGACCTCGGGCGGTTTGTCGTGCGAACACATCGCCCGTTCATAAGTCTCGATATGCTCGAGCGAATCAATGATCCGGGCCGCTTTTTCAATGTCTGCTTTGGTGGTATCTCTGCGTTCTCCCGAATAGGGGTCTACAAACATAATTCCCTCACCAAAGTTGGTGAAGGTAACCCGGTTGTCTTCAAGCAGAACATCGTCTTGCGGTCTGCGTCCACAGGCACAAAATGTTGAAGGCGCCGCTTGAATGGCGTCTTCAACAACCCAGTGCGGAAATTTTACAACTTTATTTTTGCGATCGACATGACAACCACCGCCGTCATACACATCCATTGCCTTATCATTCTCAACAAAAACACCGACGTCCTTCATCACTTCCAGGGTAGACAGATGAATTTCGCGGGCTTCGTCATCGGTCAGCACGTTGAGACTGAGTCCTGAATTACGCCGTTTTCCGGCTTTTATTCTTCGTTTCATTTTTGCGCCTCCTGTTATTCGACCTGCTTTATGGATTCGTTTTGCAGCCAACCCCGTGCAATTTATCACGGTCGGTCAAAAATCGCTCTCAGGCAGATATCGTCGTTTCAACCAGCGGCTAGATCCTGACATTTTTGCTTTTGGGATCATAGACCGGTTCCAGATGGATTTTAATCGGAAACAATTTTCCGGCAACGTTGATTTCGTATTTCCCCGACCGTATCCAGCCTTCTTCGATGCCCGCGGGATTTTTCAGGTAGCACATCCCGATCGAGCACCCCAGTACGTGAGAATAAGCCCCGTGGGTGTTTTCACTGACCAGCTCACCGTCGCGATAAATCGGCTCGTCGTGATAGACAAGTGGTTCCGAATCGTCTATTGAGAACATCACCAACCTCTTCGTCAACCCGCTCTCTTTTTGCCTGGCAAGGGCGTCTTTGCCGATGAAAGTGTCCTTTTCCAATTTGACGCAAAACCCCAGTCCGGCCTCGAACGGTGTGTCGTTCGGCGTTATGTCGGCGCCCCAGTGCTTGTAACCCTTCTCCAGACGCAACGAATCCAGGGCATGCAGACCGACCAGTTTGAGATCGTATTTTTTACCTTCCGTCACCAGAGCATCGAAGACATTGGTCGAAAACTCGGTGGGGATATAGAGTTCCCAGCCAAGCTCTCCCACAAATGACATCCGGATCGCCAGCGGGCGGGCATAGGCCAGATCGATTTCCTGCGCGGTTGCAAACGGAAAGGCCGCATTGGAAAGATCGGCGTCGGTCAAGCCCGCGAGAAGATCTCTGGACTTGGGGCCCATAACCGCCAGCATGGTGTAAGCCGAGGTCACATCGGTGAGGACCGCAAAGGCACCATCCGGGATGTGCCGTTGAATCCAGTCGAAGTCACGGATACCGGTGGCTCCGGGGGAGACGATAAAGAATTTATCCTCTGCCAGGCGTGTTACCGTAATGTCCGCTTCGATGCCGCCTCTCTCATTCAGCATCTGGCTATAAACGACCTTTCCCCGCGCGACATCGACGTTGTTGCAGCAGATGTTTTGCAGCACGTTGACGGCATCGCGACCCTGCAGCAAATATTTGGCCATCGAAGACAGATCGTAAGCACCTACTTTTTCGCGGACACTCATGTGCTCAGCCGCAGAAAAATCAAACCAGTTCTGTCTGCCCCAGCTGTATTCATATTCGGCCTTTACGCCTTCAGGAGCAAACCAGTTGGCCCGTTCCCATCCGGCAACCACGCCAAAGCAGGCCCCCCGATCCGCCAGGCGGTCATGAAATGGTGTGCGTCGGGCATTACGCGCTGTCCGCGGTTGTTTAAACGGCCAGTGATCATCATAAAGATTGCCGACGGCTTCGATGATCCGATCATGCAGATAATTATGGTTTTGCTGCCATCCGTAAAACCGCCGGACATCAACCGCCCACAGATCCTCTTCCGGATATCCCTGCGCCATCCATTGCGCCAAGGCCCGACCGGCCCCACCGGCGCTGGTAATACCCACCGAGTTCATTCCGGCGGCAATGAAGAAATTTTTCACCCCCGGAATCTCGCCCAGCATATAGGCCGTATCCGGTGTAAAGCTTTCGGGAACCGTGGTCAGGCTGTTGACTTCGGCATCGTTAAAGACCGGCATGCGTTTGATGGCATTCATCATGAAAATTTCAAATTGATCCCAGTCTTCCTGCAGTTGCGTATACTTAAAATCTTCCGGAATGCCCTTGGCGCCCCAGGGCTTGGCAACCGGCTCGAATCCGCCCAAAAGCAAACCGCCCATTTCCTCTTTGACGTAAATATATCCGTCCATATCTCGCAGATAGGGCATTCCTTTATAGGTACCCTCAACCGGGTTGGTGGTCATGTGCATATGTTCAGCCGCATACAAGGGGATGCTGACGCCGACCATCTTCCCGACCTCGCGCGCCCACATGCCGGCACAGTTCACCAGATATTCACAGGCAATATCGCCCTGGTCGGTAGTCACGCCGGTGATCGCCTTTAATCCCGAAGTGGCCGCCTGCTGTATCCGGATACCGGTCACTTTCACATTTTCAAGAATCCTGGCACCGCCCATGCGGGCACCTTTGGCCAGCGCCTGGGTGGTGTCTTCCGGATTGGTGTGTCCGTCGTTCGGTTGAAACCAGACCGCCTCGAGATCATCCGTATTTAACAGCGGCATGAGTTTGCGGGCTTCATCGAAACTGATTTCTTCCATCTCGATCCCAAAAGATCTGGCCATCTGCATCGAGCGGTCATATTCTTCTTTACGTGCTTTTGTTTGAGCCACCCGCAGCGACCCCGGCCGCATGTAACCGGTCGGCTGCCCGGTCTCTTCCTCCAGACGCGAATACAGATCGGCCCCGTAGACGGCCAGTTTGGTCAGGGCCGCGTTAGACCAGAGCTGGCCCAACAAACCCGCCGCCGCCCAGGAAGTTCCCGATGCGATCGTTTTGCGCTCGAGCACAACAACGTCTTTCCAGCCGATTTGACACAGGTGATATGCCACACTGCAGCCGACAATACCGCCTCCGATAATGACGACTTGCGCTTGGGTTGGTAGTTTTTCAGACATAACGCTCTCCTTTCAAATCTTGTATTCCTGATTTTAGTGCCCTCCCCAAAAGCAATATTCATGCCTTGATTTACCCGTGTGCTTTATGTCTATTATTTCAAAATGTTATATAGATATGTATTTTTTAACAATTCCAATTAGAGTCGATATTGACTCAAATATCATCGCAACTGCAACTGTTCCTGCTATAACTTGCTGTGATCTTAAGAATTATCGGATTGACTCGATATCGACTCAAAAAAAATGGGGCCGGAATGATGTTGAATCAGGCGGCCGGAGCATGACAAATGTCGAATGTCGATCGACGAATGTCGAATTAAGGAATTCTTTCTATTTTATTTTTTAAAAAGAGCAGAGCGAAGCCTCCGGCTCGTAGGGGATTTAGCGCCTACGCCTCGGAGAGCGACATCCACAATTCGTCAATCTTCATTCGTCAATCATCATTTTGGTTCCGGCTTCGCCGGGTAGGCTTATGACCCCGTAGACAATTGATGTTTTTTTAACATTCTGGCAATTCTGGATTGACTTGTTTTTAAAAACTCCGCCATTTTTCTGGTCGTCTTATATTGTCTGATTGCGTGTTCCAAAATCGATTTTTCAAATGTGTTCAACTGCTCGGCCAAGCCAGGCGCCTGGCCTGCACTCAATGGAGACACTTCAGGCGTTTGCCCCCCCTCATTATTAACCATTTCCGGAATGATCTCATCGAGCAGATTATTTTCGCTCAGCACCACGGCATGCTTTAAAATATTTTTGAGCTCGCGAACATTTCCAGGAAACGAATATTGCTGCAGTCTGTTTATGGCGTTTAGCGACAACCGCTTGGCCATCCCGAATTCCTGATTGTATTTATTCAGATAATAATTGGCCAGTTCAACAATATCTTCCGGCCGTTCGCGAAGCGGCGGCATTTGGATATTGAAAGCGTTTAACCTGTGGTAAAGGTCTTCGCGAAATTTCTTCGCCTTAACTCGAGAGGTCAAATTCCTGTTCGTCGCCGCTAGAATGGTACAATTAATTTTAATCGGCTTAAGCCCGCCGAGGTGCATAATTTCATGTTCATCCAGACATTTCAGCAGTTTAGCCTGGACTGACAGCGGGAGCTCACCAATTTCATCCAAAAGAATGGTTCCGTTTTGGGCCAATTCTAAAAGCCCTATTTTCCCTTTGGTTCCCGCACCGGTAAAAGCACCCTTTTCAAACCCGAACAGCTCCGCTTCGAGCAGGCTCTCGGGCAGTGCAGCACAATTAACCTGTATAAACGGATTATTAGCGCGTTTGCTGTTTTTGTGGATGAACTGGGCAATCAGTCCTTTGCCGGTGCCGGACTCGCCTAAAAGCAGAATATTTGACACATCGAGGCGCGCCAGTTTAAGCGAAACATTAAGTACCTGTTTCATTTCCTGGCTTTCGGAGATAATTCCATGCTTTTTGAAATCCATCAATTTTATATGGGCCAGTTCGTCCTTATATTTATCTGCCACATCCCGCAATTCTTCGAGTTGCACCTGTAATGAATTCAGGGTGGTCATATCGTACTCGGTCACGACCACCAGGATGATGTTGCCATCCTCATCAAATACAGGGATACCGGATGACATAATATACTTATCTGTTTTCAATACATAAAGCAGTTTGGTTACCGGATGCCTGGCTTTGAGCACATGCGGGGTTAAGGCCTGATCGATAACATCTTTTTCTGCAAGGTGCGCAATGTTTTTCCCGATGACGTCTTGCGCCCTAATTCCAATGAGTCTTTCGCCGGCCGGGTTCACCTTAAGAACGATACCGTCCCCGTCCATTATCCAGATCCCATGGGTGGAATGCTCAAGTAGGGTATCAAATTGTAATTGCAAATATTGCTGAGATGTCATCATTTTGAATGAAAATTGAAACAAGTGGTGGCAAAACGGTAGCAGAAAACAAAAAAGAGGGTACCGCCGTAGCTGTAACCTCTTGAAATTACTGGTAGGCACGGGGAGATTTGAACTCCCGACTTCTACCGTGTCAGGGTAGCGCTCTCCCCCTGAGCTACGTGCCTTTAATTATCGAAACTAGGTAGCATCGGCCACTTTTCATGTCAAGGAAAATCCATCGAAACTAGAATATTGAATAATGAATGTCGAAGTAAGGTATTCTGCCGTTTTAATTCACATAAAAAAGTAGCGCGACACGCGGCGCAAGCGCCTGGGCTGCACGAGCGATTCAATCTTTCGTCCCTCGTCTCTTGTTATTCGTCCTTCGTCTCTCGTCCCTCGCCCTTCCTAACCCCTCTGCCTAATTCT
>Ga0316194_10002551_pt1 | contig 12757 bp, 10 predicted proteins | sample CroRivsedime1_MG_FD_204936 | JGI IMG/M metagenome (GOLD analysis project Ga0316194, IMG submission 204936) | Coastal sediment microbial communities from Maine, United States - Cross River sediment 1 | ecosystem: Environmental > Aquatic > Marine > Coastal > Sediment | place: USA: Maine...
AGCGTCGTCATCGTTACGAAGCTGAAGTATTGCAAGTCTAGGAGCCTTAGGTCATTAGCGGTTTGCGGGAGCCCTTGAAACGAACTCTGATCCATCGCGAACAACATCATGTAAGCAACCGACCAGATGAAGCCCAGCATCAGGTACGCGCAAAAGGCTCCGGCGATACGATTAAGGCCAACCTGGGTGTCGGTCAGGATCTGGCGCAGCACGAGAAACGTGCACAAGCAGAGGAATAGCAAAAAGCTCAACAATGTCAGGTAAGCGAACGCGCTGTGGTGACTAACCGCGTGCAGCACTTCCAGTACGATACCGATGACAGCCAGCGCGATGACCGTGTGAAACCACCTGCCGGTCATGCGCAGACTCCAGACACCCATGACCAGGACGAGGGAATACGGAGCGGCCCGCATTATCGGCCCTTTCCATCCCAAGAGCGTTTCCAGCACTGGTGGCGCAACCAATAACAGCAACAACGCCACTAACAAGTAGGCAAAATTATTCTGTTTCATTCTGCAGGCTCCTCGCGAAGGTGACGCGCCGAACTAGAAAGGAGGCCGAGTATACGTCATGGCCCGATCGCCGCAAGCCGCCGGCGAGGGCACAGGTTTGGATGTCGCGCCGCTGTCAAATAGTGCGTGCTAGACTTGCGACAGTTACCAGAATGAGCAACTTATATGTCACGACCAAAACAACACCATGTATGGGATCGCCACTTTAATGGCATCGCCGAAGAACTGATGCGACTCACGATAGCCTGCGACGTGAGTCTGAAGAAACCGGGCGCGATCGAGCGGATTATCAAGAATGACGCGTCTATATGCGGCAGAAATAATCCGACGGGTTTCAGGAAACTGCGTTCCCTGGTTATGGCAACGTACGACTCTCTCAACAAATCAATTGATTCAATCGGCCCGGAACAAACCAGGCTGATCAGTGATGCAATCGTCGAGAGAGTTCAGGCCCTTCACGACAGTAAGGGATACACCGTGGCGGAGTCAGACGAGCGCGGTGAATAGCCTGGTCAGGCGCTGCAACAATACTGTGACGCTCGCGCTCGCGCTGGGCTTGGTCGCGTCTTGTAATTCAAGCGGGCCGGCATTCGAGTTCCTTCGGGTGATCGAAGTGCAGGGGCGCCAGGGTGTCGCGACGGACGGTAACGGATACTTTGTTAGCGGAAGCAAGGCGCTTTACGCGTATGACAAACAAGGACAGCTGCTGGCCAGCAATGAAACGCCCTTCGACGGGATGCCGACGGCAGCGAATCACATTGGCGACATCAGTGTTCACGCTGGCGAGCTTTACGCAGGTATCGAGCACTTTATGGACGGCGAGGCCGAGAACATCCGGATCGCAGTGTACGACGCCGAGACGCTCGCGTATCGACGGGCGATTGACTGGGACCCCGCGTCGGGGCAGGTCGAAGTGAGCGCAGTTGCCGTAGATCCTGCCAACGACGCGATCTGGATGACCGACTGGACTGATGGCGGTTATGTCTATCGCTACTCACTAAGCGGCGGACACTACACCGGCAAGATGCGTCTCGATCCGGCCCCGTCCGCTCTGCAGGGAGTCGCCGTCCACAAAGGCTATCTCTACATCACGGCGGACGATGGCGACGCTGAGCTAGCCGAGGCGGACGGGCTCTGGCAGGTAAGGGCCGATCCGGTCGCCGACGAAAACAAAGCTGTTCGTATCAAGGCTTTCACCGAGTTCCGTCGCGCCGGCGAGGTGGAGGGACTCGACTTCGATCCGACGACCGGAGAGATGGTGGTCCTGAACAATCGCGGCGAGCGCATTATCAAGGGGATGCCGTCGGGACTCTATCCCGGCTACGACAGGGAAATTCACGAGCTTTACGTCTATCGACTGCGCTGAGATCGAGCACCTGTTGCACGGCCGGCAGCTCGAGCGGCAGGTCCTTCAGGGCTCGGGATTCCAGCCGCCGCCCAGCGCCTTGTAGAGATCAATGATCGCGATAATCGACTGCCGCTGCGTTTCTGACTCGGCGATTTCAGCGCTGAACAGCGAACGTTCGATATCCAGAACTTCGAGATAGCTGGTCACGCCGCCGTCGTAACGGGCGCGGGAGAGAACCGCCGCGCTGCGTGCCGCTTTAACCTGCCGGCGCCGAGCGGCATGCTCGTCGCGGTAGGTTCGTACCGCAACCAGCGCATCTTCGACTTCCAGGAATGCACGCTGCACAGTCTGCTCATAGGAAAGCAAAGCCTGCTCGGTGCGAGCCCGTTCGATCGCAACGCGATTGCGGTTGCGGCCGGCATTGAACAGCGGTGCGAAGATGTTTGCGCCGACATTCCAGAAATCAGAGTTGCCGGAGTTGAGGTCCGAGAGCTCGCCGCTTTCGAGACCCAGCGACCCGGTTAATGAGAGCGACGGCCAGCGCGCTGCCTCGGCGACGCCGATTCTCGCAGTCTGAGCGGCTAGCTGGGCTTCGGCCGAGAGCACGTCGGGCCGTCGCTGCAACAGTTCCGACGGCAGTCCTGCCGGAATATTGGGAGGCAACAGCTGTTGTCCAAGCGCAATACCCCGTGTAATTTCTCCGGGGTTTCGGCCGAGCAGTACGCTAAGGAGGTTTTCGGTCTGTGCGACCGCGCGTTCGGCCACCGCCACTGATGCGCTGGCAACCGCGAGTTCGATTTCTGCCTGGTTGACGTCGAGTAGCGGCACCGTGCCTTTCTCGAAGCGCGCGGCGATAATTTTCAGGCTATCCTGGCGTGCCGTTTCCGTGCGCTCGGCGATCGCGAGCTGGGCGTCCAGGTCGCGAAGCAAAATGTAGGTACTGGCGACGCTGGAGACAAGGCTGATAGTGATGCTGCGTCTCGACTCCTCAACGGCGTACAGCTCTGCGCGTGCCGCCTCGGTTGAACGCCGCAAGCGGCCAAAAAGGTCTACCTCGAAAAACGCGTCGGCAGCCAGGCGATAATTTTCTGTCGTGCCGTCAATAAGATTGCCCGGGAACACGTTGCTACTGCCGCGGCCCCGGTTGCCGCTGCCGTTCACGTCTACGGTCGGAAACTGGTCGGCGCGGGTCACGCCGAGAATCGCACGAAACTCCTCGATGCGTGACACGGCGATGCCGAGATCCTGGTTTTCCTGCAGCGCAATGCGGATCAGTTTCTGCAGCTCCTGATCCGCAAACAGCTCCCACCACGGCGCATTGGCGAAGCTTTGGCCTTCCTGCACCGGCTGCACATAGCCGTCGGGCGTGTCAATCTCGGGACGTTCGTAGTCTGGACCGAGCGCGCAGCCGCCCGCGAGCAACAGCAACGACAGAGTGGCAAAGCGGCGAGGCATCAAGACGACACACTCGGCACGGCGCGCCTGCTGATGTATTTCTCGACGAACACGAACATCGCGGGAATCACCAGCACCCCGACGACCGTTGCTACCAGCATGCCGCTGAACACGGTCATACCCATGACCTTGCGTGCTTCCGCGCCGGCGCCTGTCGCGACCAGCAGTGGCAGCACGCCGAGGATGAAAGAGAACGCCGTCATGAGGATCGGACGAAACCGCGATTTCGCGGCATCGAGCGCCGCCTGCACGGCGCTCTTGCCGGCAATCATTTCCTGGTTAGCGAACTCCACGATCAGGATGGCGTTCTTGGCCGCCATACCGATCAGCATCACGAGGCCGATTTGCGCGAACACATTGTTGACGTAGCTCTCGCTGAACAATCGGGCGATCCACAGCCCGCCAACGGCGCCGAAAACCGCGATAGGCGTGCCGAGCAATACGGAGATTGGCAGCGACCAGCTTTCATACTGTCCGGCGAGGATCAGGAAGACGAATACCAGCGCCATGACGAAGACCGCAGCGCCCGTGCCCGCGGCCGCCTTTTCCTGGTAGGACATGTCGGACCAGGCATAGCCCATGTCGGATGGCAGTGTTTCTTCGGCCACTTCCTCCAGCGCATCAAGGGCCTGGGCTGAACTGTAGCCGGCGGCAGGCTGGCCGGTCAGTTCTGCCGAACGAAACAGGTTGAATCGCGCCGTGAACTCGGCGCCTTGCGCCGGCCCGGTCGTTACCAGCGTAGACAGTGGCACCATGCTGCCCTCGTTGTTACGCACGTAGAAACTGCGGATACCGTTCTCGCTGGCGCGGTACTCTGGCTCTGCCTGAACATACACCTTATAAAGACGGCCGAAGCGATTGAAGTCGTTGACGTACGCGCCGCCGAGGAATGCACCGATGGAGGTATTGATGTCAGCCAGTGGTACGCCGAGCTTCAGGGCCTTGGGCTTGTCGATGTCCAGGGCCACCTGCGGTACACCGGCGCGGTACAGCGTTCCGACGCTGGCAATTTCCGGCCGCGCACTCGCCGCTGCGATGAACTGGTCGGCCTGGTTCGCCAGGAACTCAGGGGAATTGCCGCCCAGGTCCTGCAGCATCATGGTAAAGCCGGACCCGGTGCCGAGGCCGGGAATAGCCGGCGGCCCGAATGCGAAGGCCAGGGCTTCAGTAACCCGCGCGGCGAACTGCTCGTTGAGTCGCCGCACGATGTTCTGCGCGTTATCGCGCTCGTCCGGGCGATCGTCCCAATCCTTGAGCTGTATAAAAATGAATCCGGCGTTCGACGAGGTCGTCGACGTCAGCGCGCTGAAACCGCTCACGGCCGTAGCGCTCTCAATGGCATCGAATTCCGCGATGATCTTCTCGATGTCGGCCATAACCGCTTCGGTCCGCTCGAGCGATGCTGCGTCCGGCAGCTGCACCGCGGCGACCACGTAGCCCTGATCTTCCTCCGGCACGAAACCGCCCGGCAGCGCGGCAAATAACATGACGAGGCCTATGACCAGCGCAGCAAGCAGCGCGCCAGCCCGGATCAGACTGGTGGTGAAAAAGGCCGTGAATACCATGAACTTTTCTGTAGCACGCTCGAACCCCCGGTTGAACGCCTGGAAGAAGCGGTCGAAAGTGCTCGTCTGTTCGCCCGGTGGCTTAAGCAGCGCCGCCGCCAATGCCGGGCTGAGTGTGAGCGCATTAATCGAGGAGATTGCCACTGATACCGCGATCGTGATCGCAAACTGTTGGTAGAGCCGACCCGTAATGCCACCCATGATGGCTACCGGCACGAAAACTGCGATCAGCGATAGTGACGTGGCAATAATCGGTGCCGACACCTCGCGCATCGCTTCGACGGTGGCTTCCTTCGCTTTCATGCCACCTTCCATTTTCTTTGTGACCGCCTCGACGACCACGATGGCGTCGTCCACAACGATACCAATCGCCAGCACGAGGCCCAGCAGCGACAGTGTGTTGATGGAAAATCCGAGCAGCGGGAATACGGCGAAGGTACCGATAAGCGATACCGGCACAGCCAGCGTCGGGATCAAGGTCGCGCGGGCGTTTTGCAGGAATATATAGACCACCAGGATAACCAGTCCAACCGCCTGGAAAAGCGTGATGACAATCTCCCGGATACCAGCCTCCACGGGCCGCGTTGTATCCAGCGAGACCACGTAGTCGAGGTCTTCCGGAAAACGTTGCTTGAGGCGATCCATCTCGGCGAAGACATTCTTGGCAACGTCGAGGCCGTTGGCATCGGGCAGCTGGTAGATCGTCAGCGATGCCGTCGGTGCCTGGTTGAGCCTCGCTGACACGACATAGGCCTGCGTGCCGAGTTCGATGCGTGCTACGTCGCGCAGGAAGACCTGCGAGCCGTCTGGATTCGAGCGCACCACGACATTGCCGAATTCCTCGGCCGTGACCAGCCTGCCGGGGGTTTGCACGGTGTAGGTGAACTCGGTACCCGGCGGTGCGGGTGGACCGCCGATCTGGCCGGCCGGTATCAGCACGTTCTGCTGCCGCAGTGCGCTGGTAATGTCTGGCACGGTGATACCGAGCTTGGCCAGCTGGTCGGGCCGCACCCATACCCGCATCGCGTACTCAAACGAGGTACCGCCGACGACCGTGGCGGAGCCGATGCCCTGGATACGCGACAGTGCGTCGAGGACATTGATGGTCGCGTAGTTGGTCAGGTAGTCGGCGTCGTAGGTGCCGTTTGGTGAGACCAGCGAAATGAGGAGCAGCGGGAACGAGAGCTGTTTCTTCACCGTCACACCGAGCCGCTTTACTTCCTCGGGCAGCAATGCCTGCGCTTCGGATACCCTGTTTTGGGTTAGCACGTTAGCCGTATCGAGGTTGGTGCCGACCTCGAACGAGACGTCCAGCTTCATCGAGCCGTCGCTGGCGTTGGTCGACTTCATGTAGATCATGTTTTCCACGCCATTGACCTTTTGCTCAATGGGTGTTGCGACCGATTGCTCTACGTTGACGGCATTGGCGCCGGTATAGCTCGCCGTGACAGATACCATCGGCGGGGTGATCTCGGGATACTGGGCGATCGGCAAGGAGTTCATCGCGAGCAGTCCGATGATGACCATGATTATCGCGATCACCATGGCGACAATCGGTCGGCGAACGAAAAACTCAGCCATCGCTTATTCCTGCTCTGCGGTGACGGATGCTTCCGGGTCCGTCGGCACGACGCTCATGCCCGTGCGCAGCCGCTGCAGACCTTCCAGTGCGATACGCTCGCCGACCTGCAGGCCAGAATCGACGATCCACAGCCCGTCGGTGCGCGGCCCCATCTCGACGCGGCGCAGCTCTACGGTATTGTCATCGGCGACCACCGCCACCTGGAAAAGACCCTGGGTCTCCATTACGGCGCGCTGTGGCACGGCAATCGCGCCGCTGCGCATCTCGACCATGCCACGCACGCGGGCGAACTGCCCCGGGAGCACCAGTCGTTCGGGATTGGGAAAATCGGCTTCGAGTGTCAGTGTGCCGGTCGTTGGATCAATCGCGGCGTTGAACGTTACGATCCGGCCGCGTTGCGGATGGATCGTGCTGTCCGCAAGAATCAGTTGCAGTCCCGCGTCCGTGGCATCCTTCGTATCGATGTCCCGCATCTCGCTCGCGAGGCGGCGGCTAAACTGCAGGTATTCGCGTTCATTGATGGAAAAGCGCACGCGGATGGGGTTGGTCTGGGACACGACATTCAGCACCACCGGATTCGGCGAGCGGCCGACATATTCGCCGACCTTGGCCTTCGTGATTCCGATAAGGCCCGCGACCGGCGCCGTGATTCGCGTGTAGCCGAGCTGGATTTCCGACTGGTCGACCTGTGCCGTGGCGGCCTGCATAGCGCCCTCAGCCGCTTCGAACTGTGCGATGGCCCCATCCAGATCCTGTTTGCTGACAGCGTCCATTTCGGCCAGCGGGCGGATGCGGTCGAGATCACTGCTCGCTTTGGCAAGGCTGGTGCGGGCCTGGGCCAGGCGACCTTCCGCCTCGGCCACTTGCGACTGGTAGGGGCGCGAATCGATGACATACAGCAGCTGCCCTTTTGTAACTGGCCGGCCTTCGAGAAAATGCATTTCCTCCAGCACGCCGTCCACGCGTGCCCTGATCGGGATGTCGACCGAGCCCTGGGTCTGCCCGACCATATCCAGGTAAAGCGGGATGTCACGCGCCTCGACTTTAAGAACGGCGACCTCGAGCGGCGGCGCTTCGCGAGGAGCCTCCTGCTCGCAGGCGGCTACAGAGAGAACGGTGGCTATGAGCGCTAGAAAAGGGCGTATCGAGGAGGAAAATAATGCTGTTGGTCGCATTTTATTACAGGGCCTTCGGCGCCGTCCGACTATGTCGGAGCGCATGTCGTGGGTAGCTAATGTATTGCAAATGGCTGATCTCGAGCTGTCCTACCGAGGTTATCACTCTGGCAAGCATAACAAGTTGCCACAACCGAATATAATCAATTCAGGACAATATTTTGGTAATTCATGACAGAAATCCACGGGAGGTTGTCACCAATTGTCAATTATTGCGGGACTTTAGCTGCTACGGTTTGGCGACGTTAACCCGGCCTATGGGGATTCGCACAAGTGCATTTCATGAACCGTCTTTTTCGTTTCGTATCATTTCTCGTGAGGTGGCAGCCTTCAAGTGCCTGCAGGGATGACCGCCGCAAGGTTGGCGCTGGCCAGCCTGAAGCGCGCGCGCGCGTGACGTTGAACCGACTTGTGCTCGTGAGCGTGTTGGCATTGTGCGGTCATGTCGCGCAAGCTGACGACGCAGCGACGCTGCCTCCTTTACCCCCACTTGCCGATCCACCCACGCACGTCCAGCTCCCCGGCAAATTTGTCTGGGCAGACATATTCGTCGAGGACGACGAGCAGGCGAGGCAGTTTTATTCGGAATTACTTGGCTGGACATGGCGCACGATCGGCAGTGGCGTCGACGCTTACGACCTGGCAGAAAATGACGGCATTCCGATTGCCGGCCTCGTACAGCGGGACCGCCAGAAAGGCGAAGTCGCTGGCGCGATCTGGGTCTCCTACGTCTCGGTCCCCAATGCTGAGGTCTCGGCCAGACAAATAGTGTCACTGGGCGGCGAAACGCTGGTGCCGGTCGTTAAGGTCAACGGGCGGGGTGATTTCGCCATCTTCTCCGACCCGGTGGGCGCGCTGTTTGGCGTCGTGCGCTCGGACAGCGGCGATCCGGCCGATTATCAGTCGCGTATGGGCGACTGGATTTGGATCCAGCTCGCCGTAAAGAACTCGTTGCAGGCGGCGGACTTCTATGCCGCGATCGGTAATTACGACACGATTTCACGTTGGGATGTCGATAGCGAAGACGATCTGCTGTTGTCGGCTGGCGGTTATGCCCGCGCCGGCATCAGCAAGGTGGGTGACGACCGGCCTGCGGTCTGGGTACCGTTCGTACGCGTCGCGGACGCCGCAGACGCCGCGGTGCGTGCCCAGGCGCTCGGAGCGCAACTACTGCTGCCGCCCCGGGACGACGTGCCGGGCGGTGACCTTGCCGTGATCGCCGATCCCACCGGAGCGGTGGTCGGGTTAATGACCTGGGATTACGAGGAGACAGCCGAATGACTATCCGTTTCCGTGCTCTGGCACTCGCGGCTGCCGTCGCCTTGCTGACGGCAGGGTTTGCAGCCGGCTGCAGTTCCTACGGCGGCTATTCTCCACGGGTCTATGGATCCGTCGGTGTTGGCACCGGCTACTACGGCCGTGGCTACTATGGCCCCATGTACGGGCGGCCTTATCCGCCGTACGGCGGTCGGCCGCCGGGTATGCGCCCACCGCCTTCGTATGGCGGCCCGCGTCCGATGAATCCGATCGAGCGGCGACCAAGCCCGGGACGTATGCCATCGATGGGTGGCCCGTCGCGGATGCCATCAATCCCGTCGATGCCGCGACCGGCGATGCGACGTTGAGCCGCAGCGGCGCGAGGTCTTTGTTGACGGCTCGACATGGACGGCTCCTTCACTCAACTTCAAACGAGCGACAATTAAAATGTACATGAGAAATCTTTCCAGGAAAGCGGGTCTGTCCTTGCTTGTATTCGCCAGCAGTATTTCGCTCGCAGAAACCTGGCACGCGGATCCGATATCCGGTTGCACTGTGTTTGACCAAGATGACCCGGAAACGACCGTACTGGTGTCCTGGTCAGGTGATTGTGACGAGAATAATCACGCAAGCGGCGACGGTGTTCTGAGCTGGATCGATGACGGCAAGCTGCTTGGCCGATACGACGGCGCGATGCTCGGTGGCAAGGCAAACGGGCAGGGTATCTTGTATATCGTCAGCGCGTCGGGAGGCCATGACCGCTTCGAAGGCCGGTTCATGGGCAACGAAATTGACGGGTATCTGGTTGCGAAAACAGCCGAAGGCATAACTTTTGAAGGTCGCATGAGCAGCGCCGATCTATCCGGCAACGGTGTGTTGAGAACGGCGGTCGGCGACCAGTACACGGGCGATCTGTTACGCGGCAAGATGCATGGGACAGGCCACCTTATAATTTCGAGCGGTGAGCAGTACCGCGGAACTTTCGAGAATGACGAACTCGAAGGCAGCGGCGAGTGGCTCGGCGCAAACGGCGATTATTACAAAGGCAAATTTCTGGCGGGAATGTTTTCAGGTGAAGGACGCTATGAAGCCATTGACGGCGATCTGTTCGAGGGCGAATTTGCTGACGGGCTTCCAAATGGCAAGGGCCGCTTCACGAGTGCCGACGGGCGGGTCATAACGGGACAATTCAAGGCCGGCTGGCCGGATGGGGAGGTCGAAGTCAAGACCTCCGATGGCATGTCACTGGTTGAAACGTGGCGTGACGGCAAACTGGAGGATAAAGAACAATGAAGCGTCTAAATTTGATTCTTGTGACCGTCATTATCACGTTTGCCTTGGGCCTCCCTGTGGCACAGGCGGGCATGTTTGACGGCGCGCTGGGTGGCGCAGTTCTCGGTAATATGGTCGGCGGTCGCAAAGCGGCCAGGACCGGCGCCATCATCGGTGGTGTGATCGGTGCGGCGAAATCGACGGGTCAACGGCAACGTCAGCGAGAGCAACAGGCGGAGGCAGAGCAACGGCGGGCTATGTGGGAGGCAGAGCAGCAAGCCGAAATACGACGCATCGAAGAACAACGCGCCGCAGTGCCCCCGGAGTCCGGCGACGAGACACTGATTATCGAGACGCAAAAGTCGTTGATCCGACTGGGCTTCGAACCGGGTCCCTTGGGTCAGGCGGGCCCCGATCTGACCGACGCCATCAGGCAGTATCAGAAAAGCAAAGAGTTACTCGAGACCGGTGATGTATCGCAGGCACTCCTGACTCACATGTTGCGCAACGGCGGCTGACTACCTGAAGTTGCATGGCTTGCGAAGCGTGGCTGTGTTCACGTGAAATCCCGAGACCCGTCGACAGCCCCGCTAATTGAGCCGAACTACCTCCGCGAGGCTGTTGACAGGAAGTTGACCGTTGCAGGGCTTAGACTTATTCGGGAAGTTGCGGAGCAACCGGATTTAAAGAAGTTCATTAAGCGCGAGATTTTGCCAGGCACGGAAATATCGAGCGACGCGGCGCTTCTTGAGTATGCGGGTGAAACCGGTCAGACATCGTGGCATCCGATTGGAACTTGTCGCATGGGTAATGATCCGGGTGCGGTCGTCGACCCGGAGCTTCGTGTCCGCGGAGTCGACGGTCTACGAGTCGCCGATGCTTCGATCATGCCAACCATGGTCTCGACAAATACCAATGCGCCTTCGATCTTGATTGGGGAGAAGGCGGCCGACCTCGTCAGGGATGCCAACAAGTAAACAAGCTAAGGAACATCAATACCTGTCCGATCGGTTTACACTCTTTCCAGGGCATCCGGGATCTCCCCCAAATGCCGTAATGTGTAAACCATGTGTCCGGAACATTCTGTAAGCTATCTGTCGATAACCACAAAAAGGGTCCCAATAGGGGCCCTTTTTATTTACTGGCGTGTCCCGCCCAAGGAGGTGGACGTTGTTCGACAAATTGCGTCAGCAATTTGATCCGAGCGGCGAAGCCGCGAAGCCCGCAGGGTTGAAACAGCCCCTAGGCTGTTTCAAGTAATCCTGTCGGGCGCGCCATTCTTTTCAAGGTTTATTCCGGACACATAATTAACACCTTTGGAGTTCCCTGGCCTGACGGGCATTTCTCCTGTAGCAGTTGCATTATTTTGCGTAACGCGTTACATTAAATCGATGAAAACGACAGCAGGAAATCGAGGTCGCCCTCGAAAAGACAATGCTTTGACGGCCGCCGAGCGGATGCGGGCATATCGCAAGCGGAAACGTGACGCTGGTTTGAAAAATGTCCGCCGCTGGGAGCCAGCGGAGGGTGTGCGACAGTATTCGGATCATCGTATTTTGGATGCCCGCAGTCTGGCGATGCACTGCAAAATTACACAGAAGATCTTGCGTGATCCCGATTTGCTCGATAAGGCAAGAGAAAACCTCGAGCGTTGGAGCGCGAAATCAGCAGACCCTCTACCGCGATATCTCCACGAATGGCAGGAAATACTCGAGCGTCCCTGGCCGGAAATAGCGGAGATAATCACGAGCATGAGCGAAGATGCGACGAGGCTACGTTCGTCATCTCCATTTGCTGGAATCCTTACGGCTGACGAGCGCGATCAGATTTATGCAGCGTTCAGAGCTTGAGCACCTTATTCGCGCTAGCGGAGAAATCGCTGCCGATGATGAAATCATCATCATCGGCAGCCAGGCCATATTGGGCCAGTTTCCGGATGCGCCAGTAGGACTTCTGTCATCTATGGAAGCCGATGTCTATCCAAAGAACCACCCGGAAAAGGCGGACAAGGTCGACGCCGCGATTGGCGAGGGCTCATCGTTTCACGAATTGCACGGCTACTATGCTCAGGGGGTCGGGAAGAAGACTGCTGTACTGCCGGTAGACTGGGAAAGCCGTTTGGTCGCAGTGAGGAATGAAAATACAAATGGCGTCACAGGGTACTGTCTGGAAGTTCATGATCTTGCGATTTCAAAAATGATCGCGATGAGGCCAAAGGATCTGGAATTTGTGCAGGAACTGGTGCGGCACGACATGATTGATATGAAGACGATGCTTGGACGTCTCAAACAAACTGATCTCGAGGAATCAATACGTCGCACTGCCCGAGCGCGAATAAAATCTTTCTTCAAGTCCTGATGCCTGCCCTCCGAAGGCAGGGGTCACAGGTTCGAATCCTGTCGGGCGCGCCATATTTTTCAATAATTTACGTGGTTTTCACCGTCAAGCATCAAGGCGTTGTGACCACCACGTGACCACGTTGTGACCAAATCTGACGGACCTCCAGTTTCATCTACGACTGTGATTAGATCGGAGTGCCTGGCTGAAAATCCGCGTGTCGGTTGTTCGATTCCGCCTCTGGCTACCAGATA
>Ga0316194_10002552_pt1 | contig 12757 bp, 10 predicted proteins | sample CroRivsedime1_MG_FD_204936 | JGI IMG/M metagenome (GOLD analysis project Ga0316194, IMG submission 204936) | Coastal sediment microbial communities from Maine, United States - Cross River sediment 1 | ecosystem: Environmental > Aquatic > Marine > Coastal > Sediment | place: USA: Maine...
CCGTTGATGCGGTCGAGTTCCTGCTTGATAAACTGCGCCAGACCAAGTCGAATGATGATTTCTTTGATTCAATGAATGCCTGATTTCAGAAGGTCTTCTGCACTTGCTACCGGAAGCTGGCAGGTCTGATTGCGGCACACGAATACGGCTGCGTGATCAAGGCCGGTCTTTCCGGACGCAGGGTGATCGGCAGCCAGTTTCGCGTTGTTGTCGACGTGCATGATCAATCGATTCGGTGCCGAAATTTTAAGACAGGCCGAATGAAGGTTGGCAAAGTTGTCCGTCGTTGTGTCACCGACGAGAATCAGCTGTGTCTGTTCCGTCAGTGCGGTGAACGCTAACCAGGCCGTCGGGCAGGCAAACGGGTTGCTGGTCATATGCGGTTTGAGCCAGGTGAAGACTGCCTCGGCGGTTTCGAGATAGTCCGGCTTGTTCAGGTATGTTGAAAGCTTCCACAAATTGATCACCATGGTGGCATTGGCATTTGGCGTCACATCGTCATTGGCATATTTGTCGAGCACGATAAGGTCTGTCGCATCGTTGGGCGCCATGGTGAATGCGTTGTCATCCCGGTCGAGATAATATTCCACGGCTTCGCTCATCAAGGTGTCGGCCTGTCTCACCCAGTTCCAGTCAAGCGTCACTTCATAGGCGGCTAGGTTTGCAGAAATCAGCAAGGCATAATCATCAGCCGTGGCGTGGCTTCTGACCTGTCCACTTCTGAAACTGTGATGGAGTCGCCCTTTTGAGCGCAAGTGGGTCTGTAGTTTTTCCAGGGTTGCCAGTGCAACCTGTTCAAGCGCTGTATCGTTCAGTGTGACGGATGCATTGAGCAGGGCGATGACAGTCAAGGCATTCCAGTCAGTCAGAGCCTTGTCATCCCAGCCTGGCGCAATGCGCTGGTGGCGATGGGTCAGCAGGTCGTTCCGCGCCTGGGTGAGCAATGCCTCTTCATCATCAGATAGCCAGTCCGCGTGATCGGTTCGGTTGAGAATGTTGGTATGTTCCCAATTGCCCTGCTCTGACACGTCATAAACCTGGCAAAACCGGTTTCGAATTGATTCGGTTAAGAAATGGTTAATTTCTGATCTGCTCCAGCAATAGAACTTTCCTTCAATGCCTTCGGAATCAGCGTCATAGCTTGATGCAAACAGGCCTTCATCGGTTTGCATGTCGGACAATAACCATGCTGCGGTTTGCTCGATTCGCTGACGGAACAGTTTGCCGGGCGCGGCGTTGTGCATCTTGCACAGCAGCGACAGGTATTGTGCGTTGTCGTACAGCATCTTTTCGAAATGCGGCACCAGCCATTTTGCATCTACTGCATATCTGGCAATGCCACCGCCCAGATGATCATAGATGCCGCCCTGGGAGATCTTGTTCATGGTCAGCCACACAGGTGCATCATATCCCTTGTCGGGATGCGACTGGTGCGCCGACCACAGCAGTTGGAAAAGCGGTCCTTGTGGAAACTTGGGAGCCTGGCCAATGCCGCCATTTTCCGGATCAACGGCGCGTATCACGTGCTGGAGGGTTTGCTCGAGAAGATCATGATCAGGATCGGGGCTGTTGCCGGTGGGCACAGGCGCACCGAGACGATCGAGCAGAGCCTGGGTATTGGTAGAGATCTTTTCCGGTTCGCTTTGCCAGATGCGACTGAGTTCGCGCAACACATGTGAAAAAGACGGGCGTCCGTATTTTGACTCGGGCGGAAAATACGTGCCGCCCCAGAATGGTTTCAGGTCCGGTGTCAGGAACATGGTAAGTGGCCAGCCCCCCTGCTCTCCCATCATGTGAAGCGCATCCATATAGATGCGGTCTATGTCCGGGCGTTCCTCCCTGTCGACCTTGATATTGACGAAATGGGCGTTCATCAGTTCTGCCACGGCGGCGTCTTCAAAGCTTTCATGGGCCATCACGTGACACCAGTGGCAAGCCGCATAACCGATTGACAGCAGGATCGGCTTGTTTTTAGTGCGGGCTTCGTTAAACGCTTCGTCGCCCCATGCAAACCAGTCTACGGGATTGGTGTCGTGCTGAAGCAGGTATGGGCTGGTCTCCTTCGCCAGTCTGTTCTTTGCGGCAGTCGGATTCGACATGGGCTTAAGCTACCTTGTTACCAGTTTGAGGATATATGCCAGATACAGTTGATACGATTTACGCATTGTCTTCGGGTGCGGGCAAGGCAGGTATTGCAGTTGTGCGCGTATCTGGTCCGCTGGCGGGTGTCGCAGTGCAGGTTTCATGTGGCCGGTTGCCGGCAGCGCGGAGGGCTGAACGGGTATCGGTGAAGATATCGCAAGGCACCGTCAAGCTCGATGAAGCCATTGTGCTGTGGTTTCCCGGCCCGAACAGCTTTACCGGCGAAGACATTGCAGAGTTTCATCTGCACGGCAGTCAGGGCATCGTACGGCTGTTCCTGGGCGAACTGGGTTCAATGGACGGATTTCGGCCGGCGGAACCGGGAGAGTTTACCAGGCGCGCGCTGTCGAATGGCAAGATTGACCTGGTTGGCGTTGAAGGCCTGAATGACATGCTGGCAGCCGAAACCGCGACCCAGGTGAAGCAGGCATTGTTTCACGTGGACGGTAGGGCGTCCGAGATATTCCATGCCTGGCGCGACCAGTTGATCGAAGCCAGCGCACTGGCTGAAGCGTGTATTGATTTCACTGATGAAGAAGGTGTGGCCGATGCTGCGCTGCCGCAGATACGCGACAGTGTGGTTAAACTGGCCAAGATCATGACGGGAAACCTGCACGACAGCCAACGCGGGCATCTCAACCGGCAAGGGGTGCGTGTCGTGCTGGCCGGTTCGCCGAATGTGGGAAAATCCAGTCTGCTGAATGCGATTGCTGCACGTGATGTGGCCATTGTCAGCAGTGAGGCCGGGACGACGCGTGATGTCGTGGAAGTCTCGCTTGATCTGGGCGGCGTCGCGATGGTTATCAGCGATACGGCCGGACTTCGCGACAGAGTCGATTCACATGTGGAACAATTGGGTATTGACCGGACGCACGAGCGTCTGTCTCACGCTGATATTGTCATCAGTGTCGCCTCGCCCGATGCGGAATGGCAGAATACCGGTGTCGATTCACCTACGTTACGAATCTGGAACAAAGCCGATATTGGCACTCCAAAACCACAGGTTTCGTACGATATGCAAGTCTCAGCGCTGACAGGCAAGGGGATTGAAGACCTGATGACACTGCTTGCCAGTATGGCCGCTGAGCTATCCGGCGATGGCGAACCGGCTCTGCTGGTGCGTGAACGGCAGGTACAGGCAGTGAAGTCCGCCGTATCGCACCTGGAAAATGCGTTGAAACCGGAATTGCCGATTGAGTTGCTGGCCGAAGATCTCAGGCGAGCTGCGCGAAACGTGGGCAAGCTGATCGGTGAGGTTGGCACCGAGGACCTGCTGGACAACATCTTTTCGAAGTTTTGCATCGGGAAATGACAGTTCAACCCAAATTTGTTTCACGTGAAACGAAGTCTTTTTTGATGTTTATCCACAGTTCGTGTATGGACCGTGAACGATGAAACAGAACCAGAATACTGATTATGACGTTGTGGTGGTTGGCGGTGGCCATGCAGGCTGCGAGGCTGCAAGTGCGGCCGCGCGCCGCGGTGCGCGCACGGCGCTGGTAACCCACCGGAAATCGACCATTGGAGAAATGTCCTGCAACCCGGCAATGGGCGGGTTGGGGAAGGGTCACCTCATTCGCGAGATCGATGCACTGGATGGCTTGATTGCCAGGGCAAGTGACAGGGCGGCGATCCAGTATCGGCTGCTCAACCGGTCGAAGGGCCCTGCAGTCCGCGGTCCGCGTGCACAGATCGACAGGCAGCTTTATCGCGTTGCCATGCAGGAAGAAATTCTCGGCCACGCCAACCTGAGCGTGATTGAAGCCGCCGTCGGCGCATTCATGATGAAGCATGGCAGGGTTTGCGGGATTGTGGGCGAGGATGGTCGGGAAATCTCCTGCAGCGCCGTGGTACTGACCACCGGGACATTCCTCGGCGGTCTGATCCATATAGGTGACAGGAAAATACCGGCAGGCCGGGTTGGTGAAGAACCGAGCAACGGACTGTCCCGGGTATTGCGCGGCACAGGATTGCAGATCGGGCGGCTGAAAACCGGGACACCGCCGCGCCTTGATACGTCCACGATCAACTATGAAGGCCTGGAGGAGCAGGCCGGTGATGCGCATCCGTTCTATTTCTCGACAATGACATCGCGCACGCATGCACCGCAGGTCAGTTGCCACATCACGCATACCAACGCAGCGACCCACAAGATTATCTCGGACAATCTGCATAAATCGGCGATGTATGCCGGCTTTATCGAAGGGACCGGCCCACGCTACTGTCCATCAATTGAAGACAAGGTGGTCAAGTTCGCCGATCGGACATCGCACCAGGTCTTCCTGGAACCGGAAGGCATAGATAACATGACCATCTATCCGAACGGGATCTCAACCTCGTTGCCGGAAGATGTGCAGGAAGCTTACGTCCATTCAATTGCCGGACTTGAGAACGTGAAAATCCTGCAGCCGGGCTATGCCATTGAATATGATTATGTCGACCCGCGCGAACTGGATGCATCTCTGGCAGTCAGAAAGCTGCCGGGGCTGTTTCTGGCCGGTCAGATCAACGGGACGACGGGATATGAAGAAGCTGCTGCACAGGGTCTTGTCGCCGGGGCGAATGCGGCGGCTGTGGCGTGTCAGCTTGATGAGCTGAGGATTGACCGGTCACAAGGCTATATCGGGGTCATGATTGATGATCTGGTCACCAGGGGCGTCAGCGAACCGTATCGGATGTTTACTTCGCGTGCCGAGTACCGCTTGCTGCTGCGGGCTGACAATGCTGACCAGCGTCTCACGCCGCTGGCAATCGAGAAGGGGCTGTGTTCCCAGCATAGAAAACAATTTTTCGAGGCCAGGACAGAACAACTGAGCAGTTTGCGGGACAAGCTGCAGACACTGGCGCTGAGCCCGCATGCTGCAGAAACCGCCGGCTTGCCGGCCAACAAGGATGGCAAGATCAGGGCGGCATACGAGTATCTTTCATATCCGGGCATCGATGTTAGCCGGTTGGGAGTGGTGTGGCCGGAATTGCTGGACACGGCAGGTGAAGTGCGTGGGCTGGTTGAGGCCGAAGCGATCTATGCAACCTATGTGGACCGGCAAAAGGCCGAGATAGCGGCATTCAACCAGGATGCAACCATCACGATCCCGGAAGACATCGATTACGGATTGATATCCGGGCTGTCCAACGAAGTTCGCCAGAAGCTCGGCGAGCGCCGTCCGGAGACGATCGGTCATGCCGCCCGGATTGACGGGGTCACCCCGGGGGCACTGGTCCTGGTCATTGCCCATATGAGAAAACGTCCGGCTGCCCGGCTGGCTGGTTGACGGTCCATGGCGCAGCTAGGCTTGATTCCCGAAGATATTGCGCCTGATGACTTGCTTGAAACATTCAATGTTTCACGTGAATCACTGGAAAAACTGCGCCGGTATGTCACCGAACTGCTGCACTGGCAGAAAAGCATCAACCTGATATCTCCCGCCACGGTCAACCAGGTCTGGCATCGTCATATCTGCGACGGTCTGCAGTTATGCGATCATCTCAGTGGTGAAGAGACCCTCATCGTTGATATTGGGTCGGGTGCGGGCATACCGGGCATACCACTGGCGGTATGGCTGGCAGAAAAAAGTATGGCTGCGCAGGTGGTGATGATTGAGAGCAATTCCAAGAAGGCGGCATTCCTGAAACATGTCAGCAGGGTCTGCAGTTTAAACACACGAATCATCAACACGCGGGTAGAATTGATCGGCAAATCGGAGCTGAGCCAGAGACCGGATGTGTGTGTGGCCCGAGCCTTGGCACCATTGTCCCGATTGCTGGAACTGACAGCCCATTTGCCGGTTCATCCACAAAGAATGTTGTTTCTAAAGGGACAAGATGTAGATGTGGAATTGACCGAAGCTACTAAATGTTGGAATGTCTCGTTCTGCAAACACCCAAGTCGCACCCAGGAAAATGGCTGCATTCTTGAAATTCATGAGGCCGAACTTGTCAGCGAACGTAATACAGCATCCGACTAAAGCAGCGCCGCGAATTCTGGCGATTGCCAACCAGAAGGGTGGGGTCGGCAAAACCACGACAGCCATCAATCTCGGTACGGCGCTGGCTGCAGTTGGCGAGAAGGTCCTGGTGATTGATCTGGATCCCCAGGGCAATGCCAGCACTGGCCTGGGCATCGAGCGGACGCCGGGACAATTGTCCACTTATGAGGTGTTGGTCGGCGAAGCGGACCTGAAGCAAGCGATCAAGGGATCGGAGATACCCGGTCTTGACTGCGCGCCGTCCTCGATGGATTTGCTGGGCGCCGAGCTGGAGCTCGCTGAATACACCCGCAAGACATATCGTTTGAAGGACGCCATCGAGAAGCTGAACGTGTTCAGCGATACAAGCCCGTACACCTACATATTGGTGGATTGTCCGCCGTCATTGAATTTGCTGACCATAAATTCACTGTCAGCAGCAGATGCCATACTGGTTCCGCTGCAATGTGAGTTCTTCGCCCTGGAAGGCTTGAGCCAGCTGCTCAATACGGTTGAACGGGTGAAGGCCAACCTCAACCCGGCACTGGAAATCCAGGGCATTGTCCTGACCATGTTTGATCGTAGGAATTCACTGTCGGAGCAGGTGGCGCAGGATGTCCGCAATGTTCTGGGTGCAAAGGTCTATGAGACGGTCATACCGCGTAATGTTCGCGTGTCCGAAGCCCCGTCCTATGGCAAACCGGTATTGCTCTATGACAATACATGCGCTGGATCGCAGGCCTATATTCGCCTTGCATCCGAAATAATCCGCCGGGAGCGTTCATTGCGCGCGGCCTGAGAAGACAACCATGACATCTGAGAAAAAATCATGACGGCATTACCAAAAAAGAGATTGGGCCGCGGCCTCGCTGCATTGATCGGCGATGCCGCTCCGGCACAGGTTGCGACACAGCAGACGGCAAGGCAGGTCAACGGTTTGCGGGAACTGCCGATCGAACTGGTTCGCAGCAACACGCTGAACCCGCGCAAGATATTCAACGAGGAAGATCTGGATGACCTAGTCCGGTCGGTCAGCGAAAAAGGCATTCTACAACCTGTTGTGGTACGACCGGTCGATGGTGGCAAAGCCTATCAAATCGTGGCTGGAGAGCGGCGTTGGCGCGCGGCTCAAAAGGCTGGCCTGCATCAGATACCGGCGCTGGTTCGCGAGCTTACCGATAAGGAAGTGCTCGAGATCGCGCTGATCGAAAACGTTCAGCGGGCCGATCTCAATCCGGTCGAAGAAGCCCATGGCTACCAGCAACTGATAGATCAGTTTGACTACACCCAGCAGCAACTGGCCGAATCGATCGGCAAGAGCCGCAGCCATATTGCCAACACGCTGCGGTTGACGGCACTGCCGGCGTCGGTACTGGAAGCGCTGCAAACCGGCAAGCTGACAGCCGGACATGCAAGGGCGCTGATCGCAACTGAAAACCCGCAATCGCTCGCCCAGAAAATCATCGCCCTGGGATTGTCTGTCCGCCAGGCCGAGGCGCTGGCGCGCGACACCGGTTCGGGAACGGCAAGCAAGCTGGCTGAAAAGCCGAGGGATACCAATATAGCTGCAGTGGAAAAGCTGTTGACGGAAGCTCTGGGCCTTAAGGTATCCATTGCCATCAAAAATGCTGAAAAAGGCAAATTAACCATACATTACAATAACTTAGATCAACTTGATCTGGTCTGCGCCAAGCTTGGCATACGGTCTTGACCCTCACCAGATCTCATCATCAACTTCTACGATGAAACAAGCCGGCGGCTGAAATAACAAAGCGTTCGGCGAGTGGCCACCCGATCAGTGATTTTCTGCGAACCTCCGAGTTGGCGACACGCAATCGTTCGGCAGCCATCAAAAGTTGCGGCAGGCTGCAGACTGCGAGCTGTGCTGCCAGGGCGCTGTGGCGTTTGAAAAAGATCGGTGGCCGCCAGTCCTTTATGACAGCTTCTGCCCGTCGGCCGGTTTCCATCGCAGATGCCATCTCCACCAACAGCGTGCAATGACTGGTCAATGCGATCAGAACCGAGGCTGGTTGCTGACCCTGCTGTTGCAGTGTGGTGATCGCCTGCACGGCAGCGTCCGCTCTACCGGTGAAAACAGCATCAATCAGACTTTCCATTGAGGCCGCTTCATTGCCGGCAATAACTTCAGCGATGTCGGCAACGGACAATGTGCCGTTATCGCCGGCATAGCTCGCCAGTTTGCCAAGTTCGGATTGCAGCAGTGCGGCATTGCCGCCAACAGCATCGACTACCAGGTCAATCGCATCACGATCAATGGTCACGCCGAGCCCGGACATGAAAGAGGCGGAGAACTCGCGCAGTTCAGCGGCGCTTTGGTCAAAACACACTGAAATGGCCAAATCCGGGGACGCTTCGAACTCTTTCCTCAAGGGGGACGATTTCTTTAGATCACCGGCGGTGACCAGCAACAGGCAATCGGACCACCCGACACTGATGGCGCTGATGCACGCCTTGTGAACCGTGCTGGATGCAGCATCAACCAATACCAGTTTGTCGGCACCGAACATGGAAATGGACTGCAGTTCCTCCAGCAGGCGGCCGGTATCAGCAACCAGGTCAGGATCCGAGAACCGGACAACCTCACCGTCTGGATGACTGGAGATGAAATTCCTGACCGCCTGATTTTTCAAACGGTTCAGCAACTCCCAGTTGGGGCCGCAAATCAGGGCACCCTTGAACTTTCTGGACGGAGAACTGAAAGCCGCCTCAAACCCCCCGGGCTTGACCACCGCCATTTAATTTGTGGCGAGGAATGCCGCCAAACGAACCCGCACTTCCTGGCCGACCTGCTTGGCTGCCTGCTCTTCGGCATTTACGCGAGCCTGAACATTTGCGAAGGAAGCATTCAGCCTGTCGTAAGGCACCCGACTGAACGCCTTCCCGGAAAACAGGACACTTTGCGTTGCAGCGTCCACCAGCTGGAACCTGGTCGTCAGATTGTAAGACAACCTGCGATGGACCGTGTCTGATGTATTGATCAGCGTTTGCTCGTTGCCCTTTGCGTCGAGCTTCAGATAATACCGATCCTGAGCCTGGGTGCCGACCGGTCTGGTCGAGCGCACAATTTCATTGCGGACCAGTTGCCCGACGCGAGTCGATTGCTGGGCAACGCTGACCTCGGCAAGCTTCTGAGAAACTGAAGATCCATCATCGCGGGTCGCATAAAGCGGCTGGAACCCACACGCAGACAAACCCAGCAAGCCAGCCAAAACAATTGATCTAGTTATATGTTTCGAGAACATCATCATCCCGCGACTATATTCACCAATCTGTCCGGTACAACAATAACCTTGCGCACCGATAAACCGTCCAGACTTCGTATCACATTCTCATGCTGAAGACATGCCTGTTCTACCGCCTGGCGGTCAGCTCCCTTGGCAAACTCCATTTCAGCACGTTTCTTACCATTAATCTGGACTACAAGCGTGACTTTGTCACTGATAAGAAGACTTTCATCGTGATTCGGCCATTCGGCATCACAGGCCAATCCGTCGCACCCCAGTACGAGCCAGCATTCTTCGGCCAGATGCGGCATCATCGGGGCAAACAACTGAACCAGCGACACAGCGGCTTCGCGCTGCGCCATTTTCAATTCATCCGACCTGTCTTCAGTCGATAGCGATGTCGCCACCGCATTGACCAGTTCGTAGACCCGTGCAATGGCCCGATTGAACCGCAAATTGGTGATGTCATCACCGACAGACGCGATCGCCATATGGGTGCTTTTGCGAAGCTCAATCACATTAGCTGCTGCACTTTGGTGCAACACGTCCGGCAAGATCGCAACATCATCGGCCGCAACCTGTCCGACCAGACGCCAGATACGTTGCACAAACCGCCAGGCACCAACGACACCGGCTTCCGTCCACTCAATATCACGCTCGGGTGGCGTATCGGACAACATGAACCACCGGGCGGTATCTGCCCCGTATTGTTCGATAATGTCATCGGGATCAATGACATTTCTCTTGGACTTGGACATTTTCTCCGCAGGCCCGAGCGTAACTGCTTCACCTGTTACCGTGTCGATCAGCCTGTCATCCTGCCTTGCGACCTGCGTAGGCATGATCCACTCACCGGATTTCGAGCGATAGGTTTCGTGTATCACCATGCCCTGGGTGAACAGGGACCTGAACGGTTCTTCAAAATCCAGGTGGCCGACTTTTTTCATGGCGCGTACGAAAAAGCGCGAATACAGCAAATGCAGAATGGCATGCTCTATGCCGCCGATATACTGATCGACCGGCATCCAGTAGCTCGCTGCGTCCTTATCCACCGGCTGGTCCGAATGCGGCGAGCAGAACCGGGCAAAATACCAGGACGAGTCGACAAAAGTGTCAAAAGTATCGGTTTCGCGACGAGCAGGGCGATTGCATTTCGGGCACGCAACAGATTTCCATTGTTCATGCCGTTCAAGCGGATTGCCGGGCTTGTCAAAGTTGATATCCTCCGGCAACACGACGGGAAGATCTGCAAGCGGAACATCAACTACACCGCAGTCATCGCAGTGAATAAACGGGATCGGGCAGCCCCAGTAGCGCTGGCGCGACACACCCCAGTCACGCAACCGGTAATTCGTCTTGCGTTCGCCAATGCCAGCATCAGCCATTCGCCTGGCAATTTCGGCCTTGGCATCTTCGACCGACATGCCATCAAGAAACTGCGAATTGACCATGTGAACGGTTGACGTGTCCTTTTCCAGCAAGGCCTCATTGCCGACTTGCAGAGACGCCGCATCGGTGTCTTTCGGCGCAACTACCGGGATGACGGGTAAATCATACTTGCGCGCAAAATCCAGGTCGCGCTGATCATGGGCGGGGCAGCCGAATACGGCGCCTTCACCATAGCCGATCAGTACGAAGTTTGCCGCATACACGGGCAAGCGCTTGCTGGCATCAAACGGATGCCGCGCATAAATGCCAAGCGGCACGCCCTTCTTTTCAGCACGTTCAATCGCTTCTTCACTGGTACCCAGCGCGGCACATTCCTTCTGGAAGGCCTTGATGGTATCGGAGTGCTCGGCAGCCTTCTGGGTCAGGGCATGGTCCGCCGAGATGGCGCAGAAACTGGCACCGAAAATGGTATCGTGGCGGGTTGTGTATACCGTGAGCGTGTCGTCAAGCTGGTTGCCGGCCTCGTCTTCAAGCACAAACGAAAAGCGCAGGCCTTCTGACTTGCCGATCCAGTTGCGCTGCATCAGCCGGACCTTTTCCGGCCAGTCGGTCAATGTGTCCAGCGCCGACAGCAACTCTTCCGACATATCGGAAATTTTCAGAAACCACTGTGCAAGCTCGCGCTTCTCGACCGGCGCTCCCGAGCGCCAGCCGCACCCGTCAATGACCTGTTCATTGGCCAGTACTGTCTGGTCAACCGGATCCCAGTTGACCATCGAGACTTTGCGCTCAACCAGTCCGGCCTTGTAGAACTCGATGAACATGCGCTGTTCCTGGCCGTAATATTCCGGATCACAGGTTGCGAACTCACGGGTCCAGTCAATGGCCAGTCCCATGGATTTCAATTGCCCGCGCATGGTGGCGATATTTTCATAGGTCCAGGACTTGGGGTGGACCTTGCGTTCAATGGCGGCATTTTCTGCTGGCATGCCAAACGCGTCCCAGCCCATCGGATGCAGTACGTTATAGCCGCACGCCTTGCGGAAACGTGCGATTACATCACCCATCGTGTAATTGCGGACATGACCCATATGGATGCGTCCGGACGGATAGGGAAACATCTCGAGCACATAGTATTTCGGCTTGTCCGAGGTATTGCTGGCCACAAAGCTGCCGGCATCGACCCAGGTTTTCTGCCACTTGGCTTCTACGCCGCGGGGATTGTATCGCTCAGTCGACATTTGTTGTGATATGCCTGTTGGTTAATGCTGATCTGTATTGGCAAGTGCAGTATCAGGAAGCAACCTGACGGGCAAGCAAGACGGCCATATTAAGATGAATACAATTATAGAACGCTACCATGATGTGACGGCCCGCATTGAGGCTGCCGCCAGAAAATCCAACCGGGCGGCAAGCGATATTACGCTTGTCGCAGTGTCGAAAACCTATTCCGCGGACGATATCGCGCCTGTACTGCAGCTTGGCCACCGGGTATTCGGTGAAAACAGGGTGCAGGAATCACAGGGCAAATGGCCATCGCTGAAGCACGACCATGCCGATATCTGCCTGCATCTCATCGGACCGCTGCAGACAAACAAGGTGCGCGAGGCAGTGGCGTTGTTTGACGCCATCGAAACACTCGACCGGGAAAAGCTGGCGCGGACACTGGCAAAAGAGACCCAGTCCGCCGGCAAGTGCCCGGAATTGTTTGTGCAGGTGAACACCGGCAATGAACCGCAAAAGGCAGGCATTGTGCCGGAACAGGCTGATGCATTCGTGAAACTGTGCACCGGGACCTATGGCCTGACCGTAACCGGCATGATGTGCATCCCGCCGTTTGATGAAGATCCGACCCCGCACTTCATCCAATTGGCTGCAATTGCCGAACGCAATGGAGTGAGCAAGCTCAGCATGGGCATGAGCGGGGACTTTGAAATCGCTATTGAGCTGGGGGCTACTCATGTGCGTGTCGGTAGTGCGATTTTCGGTGCCAGAACCTAGAGTAGTACCAATGCG
>Ga0316194_10002554_pt1 | contig 12756 bp, 1 predicted proteins | sample CroRivsedime1_MG_FD_204936 | JGI IMG/M metagenome (GOLD analysis project Ga0316194, IMG submission 204936) | Coastal sediment microbial communities from Maine, United States - Cross River sediment 1 | ecosystem: Environmental > Aquatic > Marine > Coastal > Sediment | place: USA: Maine...
GACGGATATGGCCATTGCGCATGAGACTGTGGAGGTCACCGTGACCACGGGTGCAGGTGCTGTCGAAGGTGTAAAGGTTTATCTTTTCTCTGCAAACAGCACTTATCTCGGCCGCTACCAAGAGACGGATACAGCTGGCATCGTGTCTTTTGACCTTCCGGTTGGCAGCAACTATCAGTTCAGGGCCGATATTCTGGGCAGCCGTCACTGGAGCGATGTACTTGAGGTGTCCGGCGGTGTGACCAACTTTGTACAGATTGACGCCGGCGGCGGGTTATTGCAGATGACCCTGCAAAAAGACGATGACTTACCCATGCCGGGATTAAAAGTGTATCTTTTTAATGCCGCCGGCACCTATCTTGGCCGCAGCACAACAACCAATGTCTTCGGACAGGTGGAATTCAGTGTGCCCGAAGATGTCTACACGCTACGGGTGGATTACCTCGGTTATCAGTTCTGGAGTGAGGAGGTTCCGGTAACCGTAGATACCATTATAGAGATGCCGATAATCCACCGACAGGTTGAAATTACCGCACAGGGATCATTTCAAGGCATGTCGGTGCCGATTGAAGGGATCAAGGTCTATCTGTTTTCCCCCACAGATACCTATCTGGGTCAACACCAGATAACCGGCAGCGACGGCCAGGTGGTCTTCAGTCTTCCCGATCAGAACTTTCGAGTTCGCGTCGATTATCTGGGCCACCAATTCTGGTCTGAAGATTTCCGGTCACAGGATTCAACGGTGACCATCAATCGGGGTTTAATGGAAATCCATGCCCTACGCTCCGGTGTGGATGTGGCCGGTGCCAGGGTCTACCTGTTCCATGAAGACGGTTCCTATCTCGGATGGAATGAAACCACCAACCCATCCGGCGAGGCAGTGTTTATGCTGCCGGATCACGCTTTTAAGTTCCGCATTGACGAAAATGGTGAACAACACTGGACCCCGTTGATTCAGGTCTATGCCGGTGAGGAAAGTGTGGTTGAGGTCGATATGGATCAATAAGCAACGCGGAACATCAAACCCGAGTCAAGCAATATTATCTTGAGTTATTTTATTCGGGCTCGTGATTGCACATCGTGAAGACATGGAGGAATATGAAGTTCATCATAACATTTAGAAGTAAAAGCCTTCTGATCACAGCCGTCATGATACTGGCTTTATCCATCCAGGTTTCGGCTGCTGCCGGAAACCATGGGACCAATAGGACGAATGAAACCTATTATAGCATTTCTGAAATATCGGAGAAGTTATACAATCGCAAGCCCAAGCAGTATGAATCATCCTTTGCAATATCACCGGATGCAGTTCTTTACAAATTAAGGCAAAAACAAAAAATCAACCTCGTCGATGTACGCAATCCGGGAGACTTCGCGCGATTGCATATACCCGGTTCCCTTAACATTCCCCTGTATGCCGTCAAGACCAAGGTTTTTTTGAAGTCCTTTCCCATTGTCTTGATCAACGCAGGGTTCCATTATAGTCCGCTGGCAGCCGAGTGTCGGAAACTTAAGGATATGGATTTTAAAATGTTCATTTTAGATGGTGGTCTACCTGCCTGGAAGCGCAAAGGAAGCCCGCTTGTGGGCGATCTGTTTGTACTGGCAGAAATGCAAGCGGTATCTCCCCACGTTTTTTTTCAAGAAAAAGATTTCGAAAACACCCTGGTGATCGACATTTCGCCGGTTCAAACGGAACTCTCCAGACAGTTGATACCTTATTCAAGGCACATTCCTGTGTCTGCTGAACCGAGTGAATGGTTTCGAAAGCTTAACCGGATCATCGCAGAACATAAAAATCAACCCTTTTTGTCTGTGGTGGTTTTTAATGAAACCGGTCATGGGTACGATCAATCAAATAACATATTCGCCGGTCTAAACGTAAATATTTCTTATCTGAAAAGCGGTGTTGCCGGTTATAAACGATACTTGGAAGATTTACTGCTTTCCTGGTTGCCACGGGATAGCCGTATCAAGACAAATCGGAAATGCAAATCTTGCGTTAAAAAAATTGAAGAGAACATCGTCACCGAAATTCACAAATAAGGAAGGTGGAAAATATAAATGGAGAGGAAAATTTTATGATGGGTAATCGATCCGGCAACTCAATTTTTTTCTATTTAATTGGAGGGTTACAATTCTGTCTGGGGAGTTTGCGAAGTAAACCGGCACTTAAGCTATTGCCTGGGCTTGCTTGTTTTGTCATCCTGCTTTCTTTGCCATCAGGCAGTTACGCTGAAACATTTGTCAGCGGCAACATCACGCAAAATACGACCTGGACACTGGCCGGCAGCCCTTACATCGTTACCGGCGATGTCGCCGTGCGTCATTCTCAATTTAGAGACAGTCCTACTGCCACATTGACCATTGAACCGGGAGTGGAGGTTCGTTTTGAACCAGGAACGGGACTGTACATTGGGTATAAAGGGGGAACGTATGAGCATTCGTATTACGGGGCCCTTTCCGCCCAAGGAACAGAGTCGGCACCCATCACCTTTACTTCCAATGCAGTCGCTCCAACCCCCGGAGACTGGAAAGGAATCTATTTTCGCGATCAAACCAAGGATGCTTTGACTAGGCTTGACCACTGTGTCCTAGAATACGGGGGCCATACCCATAAGGCCAATCTTTATTTTTTCAAAGCCAGCCCCGCCATTATCAACAGTACGATCCAGTATAGTAGCGTTCACGGAATCTATCTAAACGCCGCTTCACCCGGCGTAAAAAATAGTTTCATTGGAGAAAATGACGGGTGCGGGCTATATCTTACCGGATCATCGAGTCCAACTATCGGTGGCGAAGCGGGAGGCAATACCATATCGAGCAATGGAACCTATGGCATCTGCTCTGCAGACGCCGGTCCTTATCCTGCAATCATCGAAAACACCATTTCTCATAATGGCTCCTACCCGATTAGAGTGGGAGCAGTGATGAATGTAAAAGACAATATCTGCTCAGGAAATGGCATCCAGGCCATAGAAATTATACCCGAGACCATCTACGCGGATGCATCTTGGAGGAATAATGGCGTACCTTATGTTGTCACCGGTGATATAACCGTGCGTCATTCTCAATTTGGGAGCAGTCATGCCGCCTCGTTGACCATCGACCCGGGAGTGGAGGTTCGTTTTAAACCAGGAACAGGACTGTACATCGGATATAAAGGAGGACACCCGTATTATCATTCGTATTTCGGGGCCTTTTCCGCCCAGGGAACAGAAACAGCACCCGTCACTTTTACTTCCAATGCCGCCGCTCCGGCCCCCGGGGATTGGAAAGGGATCTATTTTCGAGATCAAACCAATAACGCTTTAACGCTTCTGGAACACTGTCAGGTGGAGTATGGCGGAAACACTCATAATGCCAACATCCATATGGCCAACGCCAAACCCACGATTCAATACAATACCATCCGTAACAGCAGCCATTCTGGAATTTACGTAACCGGGACCGGGTCCGACGGCGCGGCTATCCGATGCAATAACTTGAAAGACAATCTGTATGGTATTTATACGGCCAACAATGCCAGACCCTTAATAATCAACAATAATTTTCTGAGAAACCAGAACTACGGTATCACCAACACCGGTACCGCCACCGTGGATGCCACCAACAACTGGTGGGGAGATATCAACGGGCCGGGCTTTAACGGTGATGACGTCGGCGCCAGTGTCAACTTCACGCCCTGGCTGGATGGTGAAAGTGACTGCATCAATACACCTCCCACCAATAGTCCGCCGTTTGAGCCCAAAAGCCCGTTTCCGGCCAACAGTGCTGTGCGGGTGCCGGTACTGGAGGAAGGACAGCCCATCGCTGTGACCTTGAACTGGACCGGTGGGGACCCCAACCCCTGGGATACGGTGGTGTATGATGTGTATTTCGGCTCTTCCCCGGGCAGTCTAACTAAAATAGCGGATAGTATCGCATCCCTCTCCTTCAATAAAACGGATCTGGCGGAAGGCAGCACTTATTACTGGCAAATCACTGCCCGGGATGATGTGGGCGCCGAGACCGGCAGCCCGGTCTGGTCGTTTACCACCCTGGGCCCACCGCCGGATCTGGTCATCAATCAGATTGAGTGGCATCCAGCGGACAATTTGGCGGCCGGCCAGGAGATAACCATTACCGCGACGGTTGAAAATATCGGCAGCGGGCCGGTTGTAGATGCCTTCCAAGTAAATTTTAGGATTGACGGCGCCGGCATCGGCAGCAAAACGGTAAACCCGGTCATACCTGCCGGCGGCACGACCCAGATCGTTCAAACCTGGACTGCCCGGACCGGCGATTTTAGCATCGAGGTGGTTGCCGACAGCACCGAGACGGTCATCGAGTCCTTTGAGGACAACAACAATCTGTCGGCCGCTTTGCCCAATATCATCGATCCGACTCCGCCGGAGCTGGTCGGCACCGTTCCGAATCACGATGCATCTTTAAATGAACTCTCCCTTATTGAGTTTACCTTGTTTGATCAATTCGGCATCGTGGATGATGCCGCCGTTATCACAAGCGTTCTGATGATAGACGGCAACAATCAGCTGGTTGGTTGTAGCGTGTTTGAAAATAACGATTACTTCACTATTACGCCGGCTAGCTTGCCGCTCAATGACGATATCTATTTGGTTTCCCTGGTAGCAATAGATTTAGCCGGCAATGCTCAAAATTACAGCTTTTCTTTTACGGTAGACAAACAGGCTCCGACCGAACCAACCATTACCGGCGGCACGGTCACCAGCGGCCTAATCCAGGCACGTCCGGCCCAAAACAGCTCCAACAAGACCACCGTGACCTTGACTGGTACCCGCGAAGAGAATACCAGTGTGTGGATCAATAATCAGCTAAAAGTAAATTCAGGCAGCAATAACTGGTCTGTGGAAATAACTTTGGGCCAGGGAAATAATTCTCTGGAAATTTGGGCGGAAGACGCCGCCGGTAACCGCAGCCCGTCCGTATGGGTGGATATCCAGGTTGATTCCATTGCACCGTCCATTACCGCTGTTGCGCCGTCGCACAACAGTTTTGTCAATACGCTGCCGGCCACGATTGTGATCGACTATCAAGAAGCCGGCAGCAGTTTGAACATTGAGAGCAGCAGCCGTTCAATTCTAGACGGTAACCAGGTAGAGGTGGCCGGGACCTGGGCGAATACAGGTGCAAGTCAACTGGTTTTTACCCCGGCGGCCGCGTTGGCGGAATCCTTTTATACGATCGCACTCCAATTAGTGGATAGTCTGGGCAATCAAGGTGCGGCTGCCCAATACCACTTTACCGTGGATACGACCCCACCGCCGGTCCCCGAAGTCCATCCGGTCACATCACCTACCCACAACCCCACCCAGGAGGTTACCGGCACCAAGGAAGCCTATGCCGCCATTCTGGTAGACGGCCAACAGGTGGTGGATCAGACGGCCTCAACGGACTGGCAGCACACATTGAACCTCGCCAGCGGCTCGAACCAGTTTACCTTTATCGCCAGGGACCGGGCCGGGAACCTGAGTGCGGAAGTCAGCGTCGGCATCATATTCGATGATATTCCACCGCCGCCCGTGAATACCCTCACGCTAAATGGGCAGGGCGACGGTACCACGATTTATCTGAACTGGAACGGCTATGATGAAACCGGCCACGGCGATATTTCTTTTTACCGGATCTACATTGAATCGGACGATTTCAGCGATGTTTCCGGGCTCACCCCACACAGTACAACGGCTGCCGGACACTTCTCCACTACAGTGCAAAATCTCATCCGCAGCACCTCCTATTGGTTTGCCGTCATCGCCGTGGACACCATGGGCAATGCCCAAACGACGGTCAATCCTGTTTCCGGTGCGCCTCTCGACATCGTGCCGCCGGAAATTGTCACGAACCTTCAAGTTCAATCGTTTGCCGACCGCCTGGTATTTACCTGGAATCATTCGGCCGACGCAGCCGGCGATTTGGCCGGGTACCGGATCTTTTTCGGCGATGACAATACCGGCGAGGTCATTGCGGCCACTCAAAATAGGTATGAAAAAACCGGTCTGGCAGCAGCCACCGGCTATCTGTTTCGGGTTCTTTCCGTTGACAATGACACCAACGATAGTAACGCTGTGGCGGTCACGGGAGTAACCTTGCTGCCGAATCCTGGCAACCCGACAGCAGATCCCCAAAGCGGATATGTGGATTTAACCTGGGATGGGACGACGCCGGCGCAATATGTGAAGCACTATGCCGTCTATAAAAGCGAAAGCGATTTTTCAACGGTTGAAGGGATGAGCCCGCTTCTCACCACGACGACCCCTTCAGCGAAAGTCGCCGGTTTGACCAACGGCCAAACTTACTATTTTGCGGTGACCACCGTCAACACCTCCGGTGGCGAAGAAAAAGCCGTCTTCGCCGTCTCCGCCACACCGCAACAGGACACTTCAGGCCCCGAGATTAGCGACCTAAAAATCGACGGCGCTGTTCTGGTCAGCGGCCACACCCTGAACAAACCGGCGACTTTCACCGCCGTTGCCACGGATCCGGCCGGAATCAGCCGACTGGAGTTTGCCATCGATGCAGATCCGATCCGTGTCGATTACAATCCCGTATATTCCTGCTTCTGGAATGTGGTCCCCGTCGATGACGGCAATTATATCCTGACCGTCACCGCCTATGACACCCTGGGTAACAGCTCGACCATTGACTTTGCTCTGGTGGTGGCTCTGGAATCGCCGGCAGCCCCCGTTATCACCCAACCAGTAAGTGGAATTTTGACCAATCAGCAGGTGATGATGGTTTCCGGCCACGGGGAGAAGTATACCGAAGTCATGGTATACAACAATTCGACGGAAGCCTGCAATTGGGTAGCAGTGGATACGCTCGGCAATTTCAGCACTTCATTGATCCTGGCAGAAGGTGAAAACCATCTCCAGGCTGCCGCCCGCAACCGGTCCGGCATCGGACCGCTGAGCAACGAGGTGCTTGTCTCCCTGGATACCAGTCTGCCGATGAGTCCTGCAAACTTGGCGGCCCAGGCCAAACAAGGCGGGGTTGTGCGTTTGACCTGGCAGCCGCCGTCGGATACGTCGGTTTCAGGTTTTAATCTGTATCGCAGCCACAGCCCTTTCAGTGACCCCGAAGCAGCCACGAAAATTAATGCCAATTTGATAACGACCCCTGTCTTTGATGACCTGCCCGCGGCCGACGGCACCTGGTATTACCACGCCACCACAATAGATATTGCCGACAATGAGAGTGAGCTTTCCAATCAGGCGATGGCAGCGTCCGACAGCACCGCGCCGCGGGCGGTATCCATCGAATATAATCCTCAGGGGCCCTATGACCCGACCGGCGGACGAATGGCTCCGGCCACCGTCAACGTGTTGCTGACCGTCAATGAGGCACTCCAGGCCACCCCTTATCTAAGCATTGTGCCCCAAGGCGGAATACCGCTTTCGGTGGCGCTGATCAAGGATACGGATCTGACCTATACCGGTTTCTTTGTAATTTCTGCCACCACACCCGGCGGCACAGCCTATGCCATCTTTTCCGGCCGGGATAACGTCGGTAACCGCGGTACTGAAATCGATGCCCGCGCATCCATCCAGATCGATACCACCGGGCCGGCAATCCGTCGCCTTATGATTGACCCGTCATCACCGATTCAAAATGATGAACAGACGCAGGCTTCGGTTACGGTTATTATCGGTCTCAACGAACAATTGAAGTCCGCCACCCGACCCCAACTAGCTTACCTGCTTTCCGGGGAAGGGCGCCAGACCATCGACATCGATCAATTGACCGAAATGAGTCCCCAGGCCGGCGATGCCCAGACCTGGCAGGCACAATTCATGCTGCCGGCTGATGCCGGCCTGAACGAAGCTGAAACATTTCACTTCATCTACCAGGGATCCGACGATCTGAATAATCTCAGCGACAGGATCGTTTGTGATAATTTTTTTCAGGTCTACCAGGGCGAACTGCCGCCGCTTGAGGCTCCCCAGGACCTCACTGCAGTGGCCCTGCCTGAAGGCAGTATCCAACTGACCTGGCATACGGTGGATGAAGCCGTGGGGTATCGGCTGTATCGTAAGGCACCGGGTGAAAGTGAGCTGACCGAATATCAGCGTCTAGACCTGGTTGAAGCGTATACGGACCCAACCGCAGTTGACGGCGCCTATACCTATACCGTCGCCAGCATTCGCCGCGAAAACGACCAGGAAACCGTGAGCGCACAGAGTGCTGCGGTAAAGGTAGTGTCCGATTCGGTGGCTCCGGGCGCACCCCGCAACCTTGCCTTAGAGCTTGTGGCCAACGGCATCAAGGCCGAGTGGTCTCCGCCGCCTTTTACCGAAGCGGTGACATATTCGCTCTACCGCGCCACTGCATCTGAGATTACCTCGGTGGAAGGGTTTGTCCCCCTTGCGGTCGGCATTCCCCAAACCCTGGTGGTGGACCCGATGCCGTCACCATCGGCCCATTGTTATGTGGTGACTGCAGTGGATACGGTGGGCAATGAGTCGCCGCCGTCGAACTCATTTTATCTGAACTTCCAGCTTTTGCCGGTATCCGGTATCACCGTCGTGCAAAAAGACAACGATCCGCCCCAGGTGACCTGGACGCATCCGGGAGGCGATATCGCCGGCTATGACATATACCTGGGGCCGGAAGATGAGACCGTCAAACTAAACCCGACCCTGTTGACCCAGCATTCGTTTATCGACACGGGTTACACCCGGGATGAACGGCGCTATACGGTAATCTCAAAAGATAACAGTAATGTGGAGAGTCTGGGCCGCAGCATCCGCTTGCCGCAACTTACGGCAGCACTGGGTGAAGGCAGCCGGATCAAGCGCGGTATTATGAATCGGCTGGATTATATTGTGTTAAACGAGGGATCGGGCCGGGTGGAAGACATCCGGCTGAAAGTCCATGTGGGTTCCCATGATCATATCTCGGATAAATTCAGTCTTGATCCAGGCACATCCCGCACAATCCCTGTGGTCGTGGGCGGCTATGATGATTTGGAAGGGTTCGCCGCTCTGACCACAACCATCGAGGTCACCCCGGGAACCAATGAAACGGTTCAGATTGTGCGCAGCGGTGACATCGAAGTGGACGACGGCATGTTGGTGCTTCAGATTTTAAACGAGGAGTTCACCCGGGCTGCATCGGGCCGGGTTCGATTTACGCTGGAGAACACCGGTGAAGCGGAAATCGAAATCATTACCGCCCGGAATTCGGGCAAGTCCCCCTCCGACCAAATCACATTTTATCTGGTCGATGAGGACGATAATGTGCTGACTTCAAAGTCATTTAAGCAGGCTGTCGGTGATAAGATTGTCACGTTATCAAACCGCAACACCGTGGCCCGCGTTGGTGCCGGCAAAACGTTTACCTCGGATTTTATCACCATGACCGTGCCGGCCAATGCGCCGGATGATGTCACCATCCGCCTGGAAATCTCCCATGTGTATTACCACCAGGGTCAGACTACCCAGGTGACCCTGAAAGGGCTTTCCAGCACCCATCAACTCGCCATGGTGGACACAACCTACTACGGTGAGGTGGCGGATATTGCCCCTCAAACGTCCACCGGCGGCCAGGACATTGTTATTACCGGACGAGCCGTGGAAAGAGTCAGCGGCGATCCCATGGCCAATGTACCTTTGAACCTCGTGATCACCTTAAACGGCTTTGAACGTGCCACCAGTGTCTATACCGGGGAGGACGGCATCTTTCATCATCATTTCAAACCGCTGACAGGTGAATCCGGTGTCTACAAGGTACGTGCGGTGCACCCGGACTGCACTGACAAGCCGGTTCACGGTCAATTTGTCATCAATCGGGTCAGCGTCACGCCGTCTACCGTCAATTTGAATGTGCCCAAAAATTACAGCAAAACTGTCAGCATCCGGGTGGACACCGGTGAGGGGACTGCCGTCAACAATCTGCGTCTGGAATACAACCGCGAAGATCAGCCCGGCGGAGAATATCCCCAGGGGGTGCACCTGACCGCCGGTGCCCCCAACGCCTATCTGGGCGACAAAAAAACGGCCTGGCTGCCCTTCACGCTTTGGGCCGATAATACAGCGGATACCTCCGGAAAGCTGGTGCTCAAGGTGAAAAGCGACGAATCCGATCCGGGCGCCTGGGGCAATGTGACGGTCAACACACAGTTTTCCGATGCCAGGCCGGTGCTGCAATTTACACCGAATCACGTGGAAACCGGTATGCGCCGTGAAAACACGGTCACCGAAACGGTAGCACTGGGAAATAAAGGCCTCGCCCCTCTTAATGACGTAAGGTTGTCGCTGCACAACCAGGACGGCAGCCCGGCCCCGAGCTGGGTTTACCTGACCTCATCCGCGAATCAGGGCGCCATTGAAGTGGGCGATTGGCGCACTGTCGGCATTGCTTTTTCTCCCACTTCCGCCGTGACCGAAGGGAATTATGCCTTCGGCCTGCGGGTGAGCGCTTCCAATTATGCTACCACCACCATCAATTTGTATGTGTCCGTAACCCAGGAAGGTCAAGGCAGTGTCTTGTTTAAAGTCTCCGACATTTATACCGGCACTATCAACCCAAACGGCGATGTCATCCAGGGGCTCAGTGGTGCCAGGGTTATCCTGCAAAATGAGGTGGTCCTGACCGAAGAATACACCGGTTACACGGACAGTTTCGGCGAAGCCTGGTTCGAGAGCATTCCTTCCGGCCAATACAAGTGTCGCATTACCGCTAAAAATCACCAGGATTACATCGGCCGTATCTGGATCAAACCGGGGATTTCCGTTAATGAAGATGTTTTCCTGGATTACAACCTGGTGACGGTGGAGTGGGAAGTCACTGAGATCACCATTGAAGACAAGTATGAAATTGTGTTGACCGCCACCTATGAAACTGATGTACCGGCAGCCGTTGTGGCCATCAAGCCCGCGTCGATCAGTCTACCGGCCATGAAAGCCGGCGATGTCTTTAACGGTGAATTCACCCTGACCAACTACGGTTTGATTCGCGCGGATGATTTGAAAGTGAGCTTGCCGCCCGACGATCAGTATTTTACCTATGAGTTGATGGGCGGTCTGCCGCAAAACCTTCCTGCCAAAGAACAGATAACGGTCCCCTATCGGGTGACCTGTATCAAATCTCTCGATCAGCAGGATGACGGTCAGGCCACCGGCGGTGGCTGCCATAACTACAGAACATGCGCTGTGGTGGGTTACAGCTATGTCTGTGCCAACGGGCAATCGACCAAAGCTGCGATCAATCATTGCTGGACCCGCACCTATGGCGAATGCACCGGCGGTAGCGGCAGCATCACCCCTAGCGCCGGCGGCGGCACCTGGAATGTCGGCGGCGGCAGCACAGTAGGTGGCACCTTATCCAAGCCGGCTCCGAAGCCCAGTACGATTCAGGGAGTGACGTGCTTTCCAAAGCCGACTCTAAAAGAACGGTTTTTTGAAAAATGGGAAGCTTTGAAGGAAACGTATAAAAATTGGAAACAAAAAGTCGGCTGCTCGGTGAACACGATTACAAGGCAATACAATGATGATGCCGTCGATCTTGCCGTTAAAGTACCCGGCGGTATGGTTTCTGTCCAGCGGTGGTTTTACAATAACCAGTGGTCATGGGAGCATACCCGCAATAATCTTAATTTTAATTTGAGTTCCCTGGGAGACGGAATTGAATCCATAGAAAAGGGGGGTGTTGTTTACAAGGTTTCAGCGGCTGACTCGACCCTGTTCATCCATGATATTTATCGCATTATCCGCCTTGAAGGCACGTATCGATGGGAAGATCAAGGCGGCAACTGGAAGGAATATGATGAATCCGGTCGCTTGATGTCTTACGGCAGCCGTACCGGTGCCGTGGGTCGACTGTTATACGAGGAAGGAGAAAACGGCAAGCTCATCGGAGTAGCTGATCGCAACGGCAGCCAGATCCTCTGGTATGAGTATGACGGGGAAAGTCGACTGCAGATCGTGCATGACCGTGATAACCGCAGGGTGGCTTACAGCTACACGAGCGGCCGCTTGACTGCCGTAACCGATGTTCTGGGTAACGATACTTCTTACCAGTACGACAGCAAGGGGCGACTGAGCATAACCGTTGATGCCGGTGGACGCCCGACCATAATTACTTATGACAACTATGGTAACGTTAAATCCGTATTGGATCAGCATGGCAACGGCCATAGCTTCGAGTATGATTACGACGAAGCCAAAAGTGAACAATATGTCAGGATAACGTCCACATCCGGCAGAGTTAAGGAAGTCTGGTACGACAAAGACGGTGAGACCAGAAAAGTTGCAATCAATGGCCGAATCATGCAAAAGATTGAAAAGGACGGTCGGAATCTGATCATCACCGGGGAGAAAGGCAAAGTAACGCGCAAGGAATTTGATGAGTGGGACAACCTCAGCCGGGCCATCTACCCTGACGGCACATCGGTATCCTTTGAATACGAGCATAAATTCAACAAACCGACCCGCACGGTCGACCAGCGAGGAAATGTCAGTGAATACGAATATGACGACCAGGGAAATCTGATTGTAAAGACCGAGGCGGTCGCAACCACCGCCGAGCGTGTGACAACGTACGCTTATGATGAATCCGGTCAACTTCTTGCCGCCACCGTTGAGGCGGATGCCGACACGGAAGCAGCCACAACTGCGTTTACCTACGATGAAAACGGTAATGTGGAATCCATTACCGATCCTGAAGGCAACAAGACTTTATTTCTGGAATATGTAAATTCCGGCAACCTGCTTAAGATGCACGATCCTCGCGGGTATG
>Ga0316194_10002559_pt1 | contig 12734 bp, 9 predicted proteins | sample CroRivsedime1_MG_FD_204936 | JGI IMG/M metagenome (GOLD analysis project Ga0316194, IMG submission 204936) | Coastal sediment microbial communities from Maine, United States - Cross River sediment 1 | ecosystem: Environmental > Aquatic > Marine > Coastal > Sediment | place: USA: Maine...
TGACCATAGTACGAGAGGACCTGGTTGAACGTATCCCTAGTGTTCCGGTTGTTTCGCCAGAAGCATAGCCGGGTAGCTATATACGGAATCGATAACCGCTGAAAGCATCTAAGCGGGAAGCGAGCCCCAAGATGAGGTATCCCTGGACTTCGGTCCCTGAAGGCCACTTGTAGACTACGAGTTTGATAGGCTGGGTGTGGAAGTGTGGCAACACATGGAGCTGACCAGTACTAATCGGCCGTGAGGCTTGACCTTATTCTAAGACACGTTTCGTGCGTGGCTTGAGATCAGGGTTGGAAGGAAGAGCTCGAGACAATCCAAAAAACGGACTCTCGAACTTGCTTCTGACCCGCTTCACAGGAAGCGGCGAAGAGAAACTTTCTACGGATTCGGTGGCAATGTCGGTAGGGTCACACCCGATCCCATCCCGAACTCGGAAGTTAAGCCTATCAGAGCCGATGGTACTGCAGGGGAAGCCCTGTGGGAGAGTAGGACGCCGCCGGAATTATGGAAGCCTCGTCTCGAAAGAGACGGGGCTTTCTTCTTTAAGCTCGGCGTCTGGCGTACGATTGGCGGCATGAAGCGGCGCGACGTGATGATGGTTGGGGCGAGCACAGCTCTTGCCCATGGGATAACGACGGTGATAGGCTGCAGCGCCCAGGGTGAAGCCGCCAAGGCGACGACCCCCGCGGCGCTGGTCGGAAGTGATGCCGACCTGCGAACCGAGGTGATGATCTCGATTAGCGAATGCCTTCGAGACGGGGAGATCTGTCTGGCCGAGTGTCTGCGACTGCTCGGCAAGGGAGACACGTCCATGGCGGACTGCAGCAAGAACGTTCATCAGATGCTCGCAGTCTGTGGCGCAGTGCCGACCCTCGTCGCGGCCGATTCGCCGCGATTGCGCGCGCTTTTGGAGGTCTGCGCTTCGGTCTGCGAAGACTGCGAGGCGGCCTGCAAACCTCACGTTGGCCATCATCCCGAGTGTGCAGCCTGCGCAACCTCCTGCCGACGCTGCGCCACGGCCTGTCGAGCGATGCTGAGCTAGCGTCGCACTGCACCGAAGAAGCAACGCTTGACGCTCACGCTCGCTTCGTAGGACAACTCGAACTCCAGACGGAGGCGAGCATGAGACTCACGGGGCGTTGGCTTGTTGGTTTGGCTGTTTCCATGGCGCTCAGCGCTGGATGCAGCAGCGGGAACTCCGAAGAGACGGGGACTGGCGGCACTGCTGGAATGGGCGGCGAAGCCGGGAACGGTGGCGATGCTGGCATCGGAGGCGATCGGTTCCGTCCGGACCCCTACGCCGCGAACATCTGCATTGGAAGTAAGCAAACGGCCGCCGGAGCGTTCTGCGCAAGCGCAATCGGCGCCTGGGCGGACTTCGCACTCGATGGTGACACTGCGTCGCGCGACGATGCCATCGTCGCTGCTCGAGCGGCGCTCGATGCGGCCTGGTCTGCGGCGGAGGATGAGGCTCAAGCCGAGAACGCCGATTGCGAGAACCTCGCTCTCGAATCGGGCGATGCGGGTGACGGCATCGCTGGCGCGGCCGATCAGATCTATGCTGCGATTGTCGCAGGCCTGAACCTGGAGGAGCCTTCACAGGCGCAGTGTGCGGTCGACCTGATGAGCGCGACCGCCGACGCATGTGCCGAGATCCTCGGCGCCGAAGGTGTTCACATCGCGGATCTCCATGAGGATCCGGACCGCTCCGTCCTCGATGCCGCGACCGCGGAAGCGATTGAAGCGTGGAGCGCCGCCTGGGACATCGCGACGGCCGGCGACTGCCCGACCGAGGCTACGCAAGAGCAGCTTGGCGACCAGCTGGGCGCCGCGATCGACGACGTCGTTCTGAACACGATCGTCGCGCCGGGTGTAGACAGCGAGGCCTATGTCTCCCTCGTTCCCGGTGAAACCATCTATAAGGGCCGAACTTTTACGCCCACCTGCATCACACCCGGCTCCGAGTACCGCTACTTCGCGAAGCGAGGCACGGTGAACAAGCTCTTGATGTATTACCAGGGCGGTGGCGCCTGTTGGGATGGGCTGACGTGCGGGATTCCCACCTGCTCACCTGATGCAACCGAGGGCGACAACCCGAACGGTCGTACGACGGGCTTCGCCGACCTCAGCAACGCAAACAATCCATTCAAGGACTGGCACATCGTCTTCGTGACGTACTGCACTTGCGACATCCATTTTGGCGATACGACGCAGGAGTACACCGATGACCTGACGATCGAGCACCGCGGTTATCACAACTCCCAAGTCGCCGAGAAATGGGCCCGCGAGCACTTCTACGATCCGGAAGAGGTTTTCATCACGGGGTCGAGTGCGGGTGCCTACGGCGCATGGTTCAACGCACCACTACTGAACGACGTCTGGGCGGCCTCGCAGACTCACGTGTTGGCGGACGCCGGAAACGGCGTGATCACTCAAGAGTTCCTCACGAACGAGTTCAGCAATTGGAACTTCGTGCAGAATCTGCCGGAGTACATCCCCGGCGTGGAAGAAGCGCTCGATCCGAGCGGCGACGGGATGCCCGACTACACGGAGGCGGTCGCGACGTACTTCCCGCAAACCAATTGGGCGCACTACTCGACTGTCTACGATGGAAGCCCCGGCGGACAAACGGGATTTTACAACATCATGTTGCAAGAGAACCCTCTCGGCGCGCAGCTCTGGTGGGAGGCGAGTTGCCAGTTCGGCGACGTCGTGCGCGAGCAGTCTGCGGTCACCTTCGAGGCCGTTCCGGACAACTATCGCTACTACTTCGGCACGGGGTCGCGCCATACTATGTGGGGTAGCGACAAGGTCTACGACGACACGACGGGTGGCGTTCCCACCGTCGTCGATTGGATCAACGGGATGCTTGCGAGCGGTCCGGATGGGCGAGATCCCGCCTGGGCGAACATCGAGGCCAGCAATCCTGGCCTGCTCCTAGACGGTGATCCGAGGCCCGATCCGCTGCTGACTCCGTTTGAAGCGAGTGGTGAAGACACCGTGATCGTTTGCGAATGATGGATTGATGGCGCTGGCGCCCCGTTCTACCTCAGTCGACGACTCTTGCGACCAAGCCTGTGCCTTCTGCCACGGTGACGTCACCGCCGGTGCGAAGAAGACCTAGACCGAAGGTCACGACCGCCAAGGTTACCGAGCCTTTGACGCGATTCTTCCCGTCGAAGCGTTGTGGTGAGTCGTCCAGTCGAACGATGCTTCCATCTGCATCGGTCGTGGTCTTGAACGAGACCTCCATCCAGCCGGGTCGACCGACGCGCGGGTTCTTGCGGCGCGCCACACTTGCCATCACCAAGGTGCCCTTGCGAACGACCACGGTCCCTTCGCTGTTAGTGACGTCTTCCAAGACGGCAAAATAGGGCTGCTGCCCTGTGCTCGTCGGCTTCTCCGAAACGCCGTCGCGCGACGCGATCTGCAGAAGCGCAACAACCGGGATCGAAGTGCCCGCTGGGACGGCTCTGTCTGCCGTGGCCGTGGCGACGGCGTCTGGCTGCGCCGTTCGCACCTGGCGCACGGGCGAGCCGCAGGCTGTCAGCGCGACGCAGAAGAGTACGGCCGTGGCGAACCTGGCCTTCGTCGAGCGCGGTTCGAAGTCTGTCTTCGTGAGGTCTTTCATTGGCTGCTCCTTTTTGCTTCGGCTCACTCTGAGGTATGCGAAAAGGCAATCAAATCAGTTTTTATGCACAGAAGCATTGCATCTATGCAAGGGTAAGGAATGGAGCGCTGGGACGACCTCCGGATATTTCTCGCTGCTTTTCGTGAGGGTAGCTGCGCCGCGGCGGGGACACGGCTCGGCGTCAACCAGAGCACCATCAGCAGACGGATTTCAGCTCTCGAGAGCGCGCTCGGCGTCCGGCTCTTCGACCGGACTCCCGAGGGGCTGGTCCCCACGGCGGCCGCCGAGGAGATCGTTCCGCGCGCTGAGCTCTTCGAGGTCACGGCCGCCGAGTTGATCGACGCTGTCGAGGGGCTCGACACCAGCTTGGGTGGCGTGGTGCGGATCGCTTCGCCCTTCCTGATCGCGAGCGAGCTTCTTGCCCCCGCGCTTCCGGCGTTCGTACAAGGTCGACCAGGCTTGCGCGTGGAGCTCATTGCGGGCGATGCCCTCGTCGACCTCACCCGACGCGAGGCGGACCTTGCTCTTCGTTTCGTTCGACCCGATCGCGGAGATATCGTCGTGCGGCGCGTTGGCACGTTGCGCTTCGGCGTGTTTGGAACGAAGTCATACCTGGACGCGCATCGAGGCAAGCCGCCCGAGGAGCTGGCGTGGCTCGATTGGGAGAGCACACAGGCGCACCTGCCCGACGCGGCATGGCTGCGTGCCGAGCTTCCGGGAGTCGAACCCGTGTTGCGGACCAACAGCCTCGGAGTGAGGCTTCGCGCGACCTGCGCTGGTCTTGGGGTCGCCGTGTTCGCCCGATCCCTTGCGGCACTCCACCCTGAGCTCCGAGAGGTCAAAGGCTTGTCAGCCATTCCGGAGGTTCCGGTCTGGCTGGTGGGCCACCGCGCGCTTCGCAACTTGCCCCGAATCAAGGCCGTCTGGGCCTTTCTCGAGGAAGTTACGGCCGAGTTCAGATGAGCGGCTCAACTGCCCACTGATGCCCGCGCGTCTGCAAAGGCGCTTGTGGCCCACGTTCCGGCGGCGCCTTTCCCGTGACCGACCCAGATCCGCGTGCTCGCTTTCGGGTATACTCGGCGCGCCCTCTTGGGCGGAAAGCGAAGTGTAAATGGTTTCGTTCGAGTCTCGTCTTTGCGTGCTTTCGCTGCTTGGTGTCGTCCTGGCGGTCGGTGGTTGCGGAAGTGATGGCAGTCCAAGTGGGACCGGCGGGGGAGCCGGCTCCGCAGGTTCGGGCGGCGCGAGCGGCAATGGAGGAGAGGGTGTCGATCCCTTTGGCGACTACGGCGTTTTCTTGAGCGTCGTTCCGCCGGGCTCGGCGGACGCGAACGATGGGAACATCGAGTCAGATCCGAACTCGATCAACCAGCTTCCGATGTACGAGAACCTCGCGTTCAGCGACAGCTTTCCAACGCCGGGTGTGCTCCGCGACGAGGACCTCGCGCCCAACTACTTCAAAGAAGAAGCCTTCCTCCGGGAGTCCGAGTTCGACAACCTCGAGATGGTCGCGGATGGCACCCATACGGCGCGCATTGGTCGTGATGACTTTGGGGTGCCGCATGTCTTCGGTGACACCAGTGACGATGTGTTCTTCGGGACGGGATACGCCACGGGCGCCGATCGAATGTTTCTAGTCGATGCCCTTCGCCACATCGGCCGCGGGCGGATGTCCGACTTTCTCGGGCCCTCGGGCGGCAACTATTCATCGGACCGCGGCCTCGGCCGATTCGGGGGCTACGACGAGCAAGAGCTCGAAGGCCAGATTCAACAAGCGGCGCAACGTCTTGGCGTTGATGGCGATCAGGCGCTTCAAGACATCGATGCATACGTGGCCGGAATCAACCAGTACATCGACGACGTGCTCACGATGGCCCCGGGCGCGGAATCACTCCCCATCGAGTATACGTTTCTCGGCCTCGAGCTGAGGCCGTTCACCCGCCGCGACATCGTGGCGGTCGCGACCCTCGTGTTCTCGAACTTCGCCGTCGGCGGCGGTGGAGAGCATCGCCAGGTCAACCTGCTCCACGGTCTCGACTCGCTCTACCCGGATGACCCGGAGACCGCGTGCCAACTCTGGCGTGACATGCGCCAAGCCGACGACCCGGAGCGACCGAATACCACGTCGGTGCGCTTTGAGACTCAGTCGCCAACGAGCATCGACGAGGATGCATGTCCGCTCGAGCCTGGCTTCTTCGAGGAGTTCCCCGGGGCGGTCATGTTCGACGAAGGCAGTCTCGAGGAGCGGAACTTGCTGGCAATCGAGGACTGCGTCGAGCCGGAGCTCGCTGGCCCCGGAGATGTCGAATGCCCGGACTTCCGAGGGGACGTCGTCGACGATCCCGTCTCGCTGGCGCAGCTCGAGACAGCCAGTGCTTCTCAACGCATGTCGCTTGCCACGAACGCGCATAGAGATCTGGCTTCCTGCTCCGTAGGCGATCGACGCGCCGAAACGGCCTACGAACAAGCGATCAGGAAGGTCGAGGGCATCCGGTTCGCCCTCAGCGACAGTTCGCGGCGACAAGCCATGTCGAACGCAATTCTCGCCACCGCTGACGAAAGCGAGAGCGGAAATCCAATCGCCGTGTTCGGGCCACAGACGGGCTACCTCTCGCCTCAGATCTTGACGGAATTTGCGCAGCACGGGGGAGGCGTCGACGCCCGCGGCGCGTCGTTCGCCGGGTTCCCCTGGGTGATCCTCGGTCGAGGCATCGATCACTCCTTCAGCGCAACGTCCGCAGGGGACGACATCATCGACATCCGCGTACTTCGATTGTGTGAAGCCGGCGACGGGCCCGTAACCCGAGAATCGACGAGCTACCTCTACAATGGAGTCTGCACACCGATGTTCGAGCGTTCCGATGAGTGGACCGCCGAGACCAATCTGACCACCGGCGGAACCCCGAATCAGAAAGTCACGCGAAGCATCCTCCGCGCAACCGATTATGGACCCGTGTTTGCCACTGCGACGGTCGCGGGTGAGCCGGTGGCGTTGGCCATTCAGCGTTCGACGTTCTTTGGTGAGCCCGACTCCGTGACCACGTTTGTTGGTGTGAGCCGAAACAAGGTCGTTGACGCAGACAGCTTTTTCGAGGCATTCAATGGACTCACGGGTGCGTTCAATTGGCTCTATGTCGATGCCGACGACATCGCTTATTTCAACTCGGCTCTGCTGCCGAAACGCGCAGCAGGCATTCATCCGGACCTTCCGCAATGGGGTACAGGCGAGTACGACTGGCAACAAACCAAGACCGGCGCGCTCAATCCTGACTTCAGCTTCGACAACTTCCTTCCGCTCGAAAGTCATCCGCGTGAGGTGAACCCCGCGTCCGGCTACATCGTGCAATGGAACAATGGTCAGGCGCCTGGGTTCTGGGCGCATGACACCCAAACTGGATGGGGCCCGACGTATCGCGCGGACATGCTCGCGAGCCGCCTCCAAGCGTTTCGAGCTTCCGACGGCAACCCGCTCCAGACGCGCGCGAGCATGGTCGAAGCGATGATTGACGCGGGTACCACCGACCTACGAGGCGAGGTCGTTCTGCCTGAAGTTTTCGCGGTGCTCGGGGACGTGAGCGACCTCGATGCGTTCGAGCAGGAGGTGGTCGAACTCATGAAGGCCTGGGTCGTAAACGGCCCAAGCGAGCGCGGAGCGATGCGTCGTGATCGCAACGGCCCCGGGCTCGACGCCGCGGCGCTACGATACGAGGACCACGACGCGGTCGCGTTCATGGACGCCTGGTGGAACAAGCTCATCGACGAGCTTCTCCCACAGATCACGGAGGTGGAGGACCTGGGAGTCATGGTCGGTGGCCGACACAACGCGCCGGGCGCCAACGGCTCTGCGTTTCAGGGCGGCTACTACGGGTACGTCCTTCGCGTGCTGCAGATGGCGCGTGGCGAGAGCGCAGCGCCCTATCGACAGCTCCAATGTGCGGGCACCGGCGACCTCGGCGATTGCCGCGCGGCTCTGGTTGCCAGCTTGCAAGCTACGATCGCGCAGCTCGGCAGCGATATGAGCTCCTGGGATCCGACCCTCGAAGCCGACGACGCGATAAACCACACCGCACTCGGCCTCGCTGACCCGCCCAACATTCACTGGCAGAATCGCCCGACGTGGCAGCAGGTCGCCCAGCCGACGGAGAAGGTTCTCGAGTGAACAGTGCGCCGGCGCGGCGTCGTCCGGTGGAGCCTTGCTAAGTCTCGAACGACAGGGGTTTGGCCCAGGCTTCGCGGGCGAGGTTCTTCGCGTCGGATTCGATGTTGTCGCCGTGCGCGATGACGATGCGCTCGAAGTCCCACTCCAAGATACGTTCGAGTGAACGCTTTGCGGCGGCCTTGTCCTTCCAACCCATTTGATACTCCGGCGCGGGCATGGGCTTGTTCCACATGCGCATCACCGTTTTCCACCAAAGCTTCAGGACCCAGTCGGTACCCTCCGTCTCATCTCCGATGTTCTCGATGAGGTCAGTGAGGATGAGGGTCTTCGAGACGCGGTCGAAGAACGCGACCTCCCAGATGAAACGGTTTCCACGAACGAGAACCTGGTCGATTTGGTCCGCCCAGGGACTCGGCGAGTGGTCGGAGAGAAGCCAATCGAACTCTAGGTCCGGACACTTGCGTTCGACCCCCGGGCAGATCCACGTCGTTGCGCTGGGAAACGCGTCCTGCCACGCGCTCACATGGAAGTAGTGGTAGCTGCCTGGGGCCACGATGTGCCCGACGGATCCAATCGTCTCGATCTGCTGAACCAGCGTATCGTCGATGGGGGAGGGCGAGTGAACCAGGAGGCTGCCGTCGTTCAGGCGAACGAAGGTCGCTCGCGCAAAGAAGTCCGCGCCCGCGTAGTGCACGGGGTACTTCTTGAGCCAGATTCTGCCCGGCACGTATTCGGTCAGCCGGGCGTCGAGGTCGGGTGCACCCATCGGTCCTAAGCTCCTCTCGCCTCGTGCATATTACACGCAGTCTGCGTAGAGTCGTCGCGAAAGGCACCAAGATGTCTACGGAAGCAAGTTCGGGATCGTCGTTGACTGGTGGGCACCTGCCGGCCTCGCCTCATGGTCGCTTCGAAAAACTGTTCGATGGCATCTGGTTCGTTCGCGGTGGCGTCAAGATGCCCATGCGCATGCCGATGCGAATCGGGCGCTCCATGACCGTCGTTCGCTGCGATGACGGCCTGGCCATCATCAACAGCATGCGCCTGAGCGACGAAGGACTCAGAGAGCTCGACGCCTTGGGCACGGTGAAGCACGTCATTCGGATTGGCGGTTTCCATGGGAGGGACGACGCCTTCTACCGAGAGCGATACGGCGCAAGAGTCTACGCGCTCGAGGGGCAGGTGTACGTGCGCGGCATGGACATCAGCAGCTCGGACACCTTCATGGAGCCCGATGAATGGCTGAACGAGCAGAGCACGCTCCCCATCGCGGATGCGAAGCTCAAGCTGTTTCCGAGCTCGACCCCTCCCGAGGCGGTGTGCCTTCTTCAGCGAGAAGGCGGCATCTTGGTCGCTGGTGACTCGCTCCAGCACACGCCCAAGCCCGACGAGTACTTCAGCTTTCTCGCCAAGATCATGATGAAGCGCATGGGCTTCTTCGTTCCCTACAACGTCGGACCCGGATGGCTTCAGTTCGCACGCCCGACAAAGACCGACGTGCGCTCTGTCCTCGAATTGGATTTCGAGCACGTCCTGCCCGGCCACGGGGCGCCGGTCATCGGCGACGCCAAACAGAAGTACCGGACGGTCCTCGAAGGCGAGCTCAAGGGCTGCCACGCAGAGTAGGCGCCCGGGCGCCGCGCCAATCGCTCAGCCGAGAAGTAACAGCGCCAGGGCAATCAGCGCTGGTACGCCTTGCAAGAATAGGATCTGAATCTTTACGGAGAGTCCTCCGTAGAGACCGGCAAGAGCCACACATGCGAGAAAGAAGAGCTTCAAAGTGAACGCCGTGTCGGGGCTCGCAACGAGGAGGCTCAAGACCAAGCCAGCGGCAAGGAAGCCGTTGTAGAGGCCTTGATTGGCGGCCAGGGTCTTCGAGGTCTCAGCGTCTTCCCTCGAGAGTCCGAACGTCTTTCGGCCGAGCGGCTTCGTCCATAAGAACATCTCGAGCACCATCGCCCAAACATGAAAAACGATGACGTAGACGATCAGCGCGGTGATGGCGGCGTTCATGCTTTGGGAGATTACCACGCCATAGCGCCCTAGATGGGGCTTTCGTACCAGATCGGGGAGGTCCAGGCGCGTTCGCGAATGACATCGAATCGGTTCACGCCGTCGAAGCTGCCGGGGGAACCGCTGATCTCGCAGCAGCCCTCGTAGCCGGCGTTTCCGGACTCGGAAGAGAACGTGCCGTCTGCGGGATCGAGGTCTGCGCAGTTCACGCCCTGTGTCACGCAGCGCCGTGTGCTCCATCGGCACGTCGGCTGCTCCAAGATCCGCGCGTAGTAGTACGCGTCTTCATTGGGGTCGAACTCGGCGTCTTCCCACGTTGCGCAGAGCGTTTCTGGTCGTGCAGTCGCGTCCACAGTGCAGTCCTGATTGGGTGAAGGCCCGTCGGGCGCGCCCGCAATCGTGATCACCTCGGTCTGCACCTCGCCCGATTCTTCGAGGGTGCCTTTGATGATCTGGATCCGTTCGAGTGGGGCGCTGTTGACGTCCTGCGCTGCCCAGATCGCGAAGCGTGGCGAGCCCGTAAGACCCGCCGGCAAGACCGCGCCCATCATCACGGCGTCGATGCTACCGCTCTCTACTGGCGTCTCGCCAGCGGACAGCTTCTCACAGAAATCTGCCGGGAACTCACCAAAGCGAGCGTAGCTCCGCACTTCCATCCTCGGGCCGCTCGTCGAATACGTGCGCTTGGCTCTAAGAGCTTCGAAGATCGCGGCGCGCGTGTTCTCGGGTGCCCACACCGCGGCGAGCCCCCCGGGGTTGTTGGAAAACGCGACCGTTCGCTCGAACTGCCGTTCCGTGCACTCCGGGTCGTCGAGCTCGCAGCTCCATCGGCCGAGTTGAACCTCGGGGGAGTTGTCGAGCACTCCGGCCGCACCGATGTATCCCTCCTCCTTCGTATCACCTGGGTTGGCGTTGTGCTGGTCGGTCGCTCCGATCACTCCGAACTGGTAGGGATTCACGCCTACGACATTCCGCGCTTTCAGGCCCTCGGCCAAAGCGCCGCGCATGAAGTCGTTGGGTGCCGAGCACGAAAAGGGAACCGCTTCTTCGAGCTGATTACTGGTGATGCTGCTGCAGATGGTGTCCTCTGGCGGCAGGCAGCGGGGGCTGTCGAGCGGGCTCCCGGTGCAGTACGGCTTGTTGTTCTCGAAGAAGCAATCCATGTCGACTTCGTCATTGCTGAGGCCGTCGAACCCGAAGCCAGGCATGCACTCGGACTGGCCCTTGAGCTGATGGATCTCGACGACGACGTCGTTTCGGGCGCGAAGCGCAGCATCTTCTGGGGTCAGTGGCCCCTTGTTGCGACCGGCGAAAATCTCCGGCGTGCCGACCGGGAAGAACATGCGGCCGGCAGCGAGATTGGGGTTATGTGGAATCGTCACGTAGTCACAGTCGTCGGAAGACCCGCACTCGGCCTCGAGATGGTCGAAGAAATCCCATTCGTTTTCGACGCCGGTGAACTCGAATACGTTCTCGGGAAGATCATTGCCCATGAACAAGACGTTCCGGTGCACGGTCGAGCCATTGAAGAGCGGGCTGAACTCGTAGGCCGCAAACGCCGTGAAATCGCACGGATCGTTCTCGAGCTCCGCATCCGCGATCATCTGCGCCCAAACGTCCGTGGAGGGGGCCCGATCTGGGAAGAGCGTATTCAACAACTCGACAATGTTGTTGTTGTTACCTTCGATGAGCTCGTTGATGTTGTTGAGAATGAATTGCTCGACCGCGCTGCACGCTGCCGCCGGGTCGTCTCGGCGGCACTGCTCATCGAAGGTGCCGAGAAATTCTGCGTGGTCGGTAATAGCGGCGAAGTCGAGCGGCCGGTCGAGCTGACGGGTGTCGCAAGCCACAGTGCGATCCTCGCAGGCGACTCCGATGGTGCCGCCCTTCGCGAACTGCAACGCCTCCCGAGGACCCGCTAGTGAGTTGAACCAGAACGCATCGAGCGAAAGCCGGGTGTGGACGTGCGTTTCTCCCCAAAGCACACGCAGCCCTGGGTCGTAGTCGGCGCAACGCATCGGTTCCGCGCCGCCCGTGCCACCGCTACCATTGACGCTCGAGCCGCTCGTGCAGCCAAGCGGGAACAGGCAAAGTGTGCAGGCGATGAGACTCGACACTCTCATACAGCGATCCATCCCAGGCTTCGTTCGAAGCACCAATAGGCGGTGATTGTCCCCACACCATAGATCAGAAGTGTCCTGAAGTGTCGATGATAGCGCGCCGGAAGCGCGAGACGTGCGGCTATCATCCCGCTTACCGACATGGCTAGCAACGCCGCGAGCACCACGATTAGTTGTCCAGCCTCAACGCCTAGGTTGAAGAGCAGGAGCGGCAGCGCGACGCCATCTGGGGGGAGCCCGTTGTCGACGAGAGCGCTCGCGAAGCCGAATCCGTGAAGCAAGCCGAACAGCAGGGCGATGAACGCCGGAAAACGCATGGTCAGGGTCCGTGGATCATCGCGCGCGAGCTCGACGGCCAGCAGCAGAACGCTCAGAACGATCGCGAGCTCGACGGGCGCTTGTGGCAAGCGCACGAGTTCGAGAGTTGCCGCCGCTAGGGTGAGACTGTGTCCAATCGTGAAAGCGGTGATCGTCAGCAGCATCGTTCGGGCGACAGCGCGTCGGCCCGCTACGGCGCGAGTACGGTAGACGATCAGGATTAACGCGAGCACGAACAAAAGGTGGTCGAAGCCCAAGAGGATGTGCTCGACGCCGAGTGTGAAGTAGTCTCCGCGAACATCCGCTCCATGACCCGCTTGCGCACCGAGTATGGTTAGGGGCTGCCCCCGGCGCACCAGCGCGTTCCACTCCGTTTCGGTAGGAGAGTGAAACTCGACGAAGACCTCGCCAAGGACGGCGTTGAGACCTTGGAGCTCGATCCGCATGCCCGTCAGCGGCTGCTCGCACCGAACCGACCATCTCTCGATGACGCCGT
>Ga0316194_10002561_pt1 | contig 12732 bp, 8 predicted proteins | sample CroRivsedime1_MG_FD_204936 | JGI IMG/M metagenome (GOLD analysis project Ga0316194, IMG submission 204936) | Coastal sediment microbial communities from Maine, United States - Cross River sediment 1 | ecosystem: Environmental > Aquatic > Marine > Coastal > Sediment | place: USA: Maine...
CGGAGGCTGTGGACGGACGGTCAATACGGTCGCGGGTGTTGATCCACACCGGCGGCCGGGGCGGCAGCTCCGCACCGCCAAGGAGGCCCACGTCGTCGAGGAACGGATGTCGGAGGTCCCGGCTGAAGCTATGGAGGATGACTTCGGGGTCGACCCCGCCAGGGGGAAACGAACCAAAAAGTTCGCTCGCTCGTTCAAAACGAATATAGCCTTCGCCCTCGCCATCCTCGCCGGAGCGGGCGAAGTTGGTGTTGACGAGATAGTCGGACGGCTGATCTGCCGCATCGATCCTCTCGAAGCCGTGGTTGTGGACCTCGAAGAGAGCGGCCCCCCCGTCGGCATCGAAGACCCCGATGTTGGTCTGGCCGCCGAGCTCCGGGCCGAGGTTGGCCTCCAGATAGCGTTGGAAATCATCCACGGTCCGGCACGTTCGAAGGGCGTCGGCCTGAATGATGCCCTCACGGTCATTGGTCTCGCCGGCCAGTTCGGGGACGTTATACGCCACCGTGTTGATGATGGCGAACCCGGCATCGTTGAGGCCGGCAAAACAGGACCTGCCGCTATCTGCGCGGGCGTTTGCCAGACAGAGATACGCGTGCGGCTCTTCGTCGATGAAAACGACCTTATTGGACAGTACCGACGTGTCGCGGTTCTTCCACAGGATCGGCGTGCCCGTGGTCGATGCCTCAGACGCGACGACCGCCGTCGTGCAGGCCCCGACCGCAGGCGCACCACCACCAACTATCCATGCTGCCACCACCATGAAGCTCGTTCCGGCAACCAGGACACTCGCTTTTGCGGAGTTCATAATCTCGACTCCTTTTCTCGGTGCAGTTCCTTCGAAACCGACCGATCACCAGCCGATGTCGAGCAACCAGATCGATAGGATATCAATGACGAGCTCTCCCCAGTTGGCCAGGAGGTCGCAATCCCATCTGGTCAACGCACCTCGCCGCTCTCGCGACAAAAGCTGCTGAGATATGCGAGCTAGCCGTTGCCCTGTCGCAGAACGGCCAACGGCCTCACCGCCAGGGCCCTCGTGCTGGCGGCCAGACCCGCGACCACGCTGAGAACCACTGTCACAATCGCGGCTGCCGCATAGGCGGTGGGAAGCCAGGCCCAGGCAATCTCAAACCCGAAACGAACCACGGCAAACGCCAGAACCACACCCCCAACCGTGCCGAGGAGACCGGCCACCAGACCGATCAGGGCGTATTCGACGGCGAAGACCGACGCCACCTGTGCGCGGGTCATGCCGAGGGTCTTGTAAAGGGCCACTTGATGCCCGCGCCTGACTGCTCCGGCGCTGATCGCACCGGCAAGGATTGCGATTCCGGCGAGGACCGTAAATGCCCCCAAGAACCGGACCCCAAAGCCCACCTGTTCGAGAACGGCGACGATCTTCTCGAGCAGCTCCCGAATCCGCAGCATGGTGACATTCGGATAGCCGGCGGCAAGCCGGTCCTGGACCGGGAGCTCGGCGGAAGGCGCGAGCCGCGCGGTGGCGATTCGATAGCGGGGCGCGTTGTCCAAAACCCCCGGTTCGACGACCAGGAAGAAGTTGATCGAAAAGCGCTCCCACTCGACCGTTCGGATGCTGCTCACCAGCAACTCGAGCGGGACGCCCTGGACATTAAAGACCACCGTGTCGCCGGCAGTCACGCCCATGTCCCGGGCGAAGTCCTGTTCGACACTGACCTCGGCTCTTGACGGGTCTGACCACAGGGCGCCGTCAATGATGATGTTGTCTGCCGGCAGGGTCTCCATCGACGTGAGCCGCTGTTCACGGGTCAGTACCCAGCGGCGGTCGCTGGACTCCTCGCCCCGATCCGGCACGAGATCGGCCACCGGAACACCGTTGATAGATTGCAGCCGCGCAATCACGACCTCCACCGAGTCCACCGCCTCGGCGTCGGATTCAAACAAAATGTCCTGCACCCCTCGCCACTGATCAGGTTGGATATCGATGAGAAACGCGGTTGGTGCGTCCGCCGGGAGGTCGGCCTCGAGCTGTGCCGAAAGACTCTTCTGGATTAAATACATTCCGAGCACCGTGAGCACCCCGAGCCCGAGGGCGACGACCGCACCGAGAGTTCCCGACCCTGGCCGCGCCAGGGCCGCCAGCCCGTGCCGCAGGGCAACACCACCGAAGTCCCGTGGCACTCTGCCAACGAATCGCACAACGATCCAGGCGCCGAGGGCCAAGACAGCCGTCGCCACGATCAACCCGAATCCAAAAAGGACACCGCGGACAACCGAACCAGACTGCAGCGTGGCCGTTGTCATGACCCCGGTGACCAGGACGGCGAACAACACGGCGGCCACCAGCCTGCCCACCGGCAGCGGATCGGCATCGCGGCGCATTACCCGCACCGGCGGCACCCTCAAAACATCAAAAAGTGGGCGCAGGCCAAAAATCACCGCCACACCAACACCGAGCGCGATTCCCCGCAGCATGGCGACCGGCTGCCAGCCGACCTCCACCTGGACCGGCAGAAGGGTCTCGAGGAATCCCGGGACAGCCCTCGCTGCAACGGCTCCCGCGAGTGCGCCAATCACACTTCCAACGAGGGCAAGAAAAGCGGTCTGGGCGAGATAGAGGAAGAAAACCTCCCGCGGCCGCACACCGAGCGCCCGGAGGACGGCAATGGCATCGAGCCGGCCTGCAAGCCAAGCCCGCACCGCCTGCGCAACACCGATGCCACCGATGAGCAGCGACAGCAATGCCACCATTCCGAGGAACCGTTCGACCCTCGACAGCGCGGTGCGGAGCGCAGGCTGCGCCTGGGTGTAGGTTTCAACGTTGACGAACTCGGGTTCGGCAACCGCCTCTCGCACCGCTTCTGCGGCGGCTTCCACCAGCGCCGGCGTCGATCCATCGGCGAGGCGCACCAGGATCCGATACCCGACCCTGCTCCCCAGACCCATGAGACCGCTGCGCTCGAGACCCGCGGTGGAAAGCAGGACCCGCGGTCCGAGGGTGACGCCTATTTCGAGGCGATCGGGCTCGCTGGTAATCGTGCCGGCTATCTCATAGACCTCGGTGCCGACCCGAAGATCCTCGCCGACCTCAGCCCCAAGGCGGATCAACAACTCTGGTCCCACCAACACCTGATCTTCGAAGAGCAGCTCGGCAAGTGATCGTGCGGGTTCGGTCACAACTGAACCGTAGAAGGGATAGCCAGGCCCGACCGCCTTGAGCTCGCAGAGCAACGAGGGTCCAGGACCATCAGCGTTTTCATCGATTACGGGGACGGAAACCACAGTCGGCAGCTCGATCACCGAGGTGCGCCGAATGCCCTGAAGGCGATCGATGACGGTGATGACCTCGTCCGCGATCGGCCTCCGACTGCTGACGGCGAGGTCGGCCGCCAGGAGCTGACGCGCCTGTGCCTGGATACTCCGGTCGAGTGCCTGCGAGAGACCCGCCACCGCCACCACCGCCGCAACGCCGACCGATAGACAGGCGGCAAAGAAGACCAGCCGCCCGGCCGACCCGCGGGACTCTCGTGCGGCGAGCGCCAACCACGATTTGAGTGTCATGCCATTTCCTCGCGTTCGATATGTCCGTCGAGGAGATGGATGCGCCGGTCGGCGAGCCCAGCCACCGCCGGATCGTGGGTCACCAGCACCAGTGTGGCGCCCTCCTCCGCTCGCATGGCGACCAGCATGTCGAGCACCACCCGGCCGGTTGCGCCATCGAGGTTCCCCGTTGGCTCATCGGCCAACAGCAGGGCAGGCCGCGGAGCAAAGGCTCTCGCCAGCGCCACCCGTTGCTGCTCGCCACCCGAAAGCTGCGTCGGGTAGTGGTGGCCGCGCTCCGAAAGCCCGACGTCGCCGAGTAGACCATCGGCACGACGGCGCGCCTCGCTCATCCCGAGGAGCTCCATCGGTAAGAGAACATTCTCGCGCGCAGTCAGATTGCCCAGCAGCTGGAAGGACTGGAAGACAAAACCGATCTTGTGTCGGCGGAGGAGCGCCAGCCGGTCTTCCGACCACCGGTCGATTCGCTCATCCTCAAATCGCACTTCACCGGAGCTCGGGCGATCGAGGCCGGCCATCAGCGCGAGCAGAGTTGACTTACCACTACCCGATGGACCGAGAACGGCCACAAACTCGCCGCGCCGTACATCAAGGTCGATGTCTTCGAGGATTGTCAACATCCGACCGCCAGACGGCAGTTGTCGTCCGACTCCCCGGAGCGAAAGCGCCACTTCTTCTATCGGTTTCTCACTCACACAAATACTCCCTGCCCGCTACAATCAGCTCGATGGAGCACATCATTTCATGCCGCGACCGATTTCGCTCGCTCGTTTTCCTGGCACTTCTCGCCACGGCGTGCGGTGAGCCCTCCCTTCAAGAAACGACGCCACCCCCTCATCCATTACCGACAACGACGACAACCGCGCCGCGCGTCGTCTTCCTCGGCGACAGCCTGAGCGCGGGGTTGGGGCTGGCCGAGGCCGACGCTTTTCCAGCCGTCGTGCAATCGCTGCTTCAGGACACGGGATATTTCGTCGAGATCGTCAACGCCGGCGTCAGCGGCGACACCTCGGCCGGAGGTCTCGCCCGCCTCGACTGGGTGCTTGGGCAGAAGGCCGATGTCCTGGTGGTGGAGCTCGGCGGCAACGACGCACTCCGCGGGCAGTCACTCGAAAACACCGAGTCGAACCTGCGACGGATCGTCCGCCGCGGCCGCGAGTCCGGTGCGCGCGTCCTCCTTCTGGGAATGGATATTCCAACCAACTACGGGCCCGATTATGGAACTGCTTTCACCGATATGTACGTCCGCATCGCTGACGAGGAAGGGGCAACCCTGGTGCCAGGTTTTGTGCGCGAGGTCGGTGCCGATCCGGCACTGATGCAGCCCGATGGGCTGCACCCGACGGCGGAAGGCCACCGCCGGCTGGCCGAAATTCTCGCGCCGTATCTCGAGGACGTGATCGCAAACCTCGAGACAAAAACCTAAGACCGCAGCGCCTCGACTTCATCGATGGTGAGGGGTTTGGCCTTGCCCAAACGGCGCGCCCCTTCGGGAGTGATGAGGAAGTCCTCCTCGTTTCGGATGCCACCAAAGCCGCGCCACCGATCGAGGGCGTCGAAGTCGAGAAATTCGGCGCAGTGGTTCTGCGAGCGCCACAGATCCATCAGCTGCGGGACGAAGTAGATGCCCGGTTCGATGGTGAGGACGAAGCCGGGTTCGAGCTCACGGGCGAGACGCAGCGATTTGAGCCCAAACTGGGTACTCTTGGCCTCACCGCCGTATCCGACGTGGACCTCGCCGAGGTCCTCCATGTCGTGGACGTCGAGACCCATCATGTGGCCGACACCGGCGGGGAAGAACATGGCGTGGGCGCCGGCCGCCAGCGCCTCATCGACATCGCCCTTCATCAAACCCAGTTCCTTCATGCCCTCGGCGATCACCCGGGCGGCAGCAAAGTGCACGTCGCGGTTGGGAACCCCGGGCGCCAGCATCGACACCGCCGCGTGGTGGGCGGCCAGCGTGACCTCGTAGATCATCCGCTGACGATCGGTGAAACGCCGGCTCACCGGAAAGGTGGAGGAGAGGTCGCCGGCATATCCCATGGCGGTCTCGGCGCCGGCGTCGAGTAAAAAGAGATCGCCGTCAGCAATGGTATTGCCGTGGAAGTGGTTGTGGAGGGTCTCGCCGTGAACGGTGGCGATCACCTGGAAGGACGGCCGACCGCCGGCTGCGATGGCGATACGCTCGACCTCAGCCGCGATCTCCGACTCCAACATCCCCGGACGGGCCATCCGGATCGCCGCAGTGTGCATATCCACCGAGGTGTCGACCGCCCTGTCGAGCTCCGCGATTTCCTCGTCTGACTTGATCGATCGCTGCTCGATCACCGCCCGGATGAGCTCGAGCGACGCCCGCTCCGCTGCCTCGCCGGGCGGGACGCCCAGAAGGTCGTGGAGCCTCAGCTCGTTGTCAGCCCGGTAGGGCGGAAGGAAGTGGATCGGTCTGCCAGCGGCCGTCGCCGTTGCCAGGGTCTCCGCCAACGATCCGCGCGGCCGGATGTCGGTCACGCCGGCCATCTCCGCGCGCTCCGCAACCGTCGGCAGATCGCCGGTCCATACGATGTGCTCGACTGTCAGCTCGTCGCCGAAGATCACGGTAGCGCCCTCGTCGACGTCGATCACCGCCGCCAGTTCGGGTTGATTGAGCCCGAAGTAGTAGAGAAACGACGAGTCCTGGCGAAAGTGGTACCAGTTATCGGCGAAATTCATCGGGCTTTCGTTGTTGCCCAGAAGGAGCAGGAGACCGCCCTCCATGCGAGCCCGGAGATCTGCGCGGCGCTGCTCATAGGTTGCCTTGGAAAACATCAATTGATCTCCCCTCGAATCGGTTCACTCGCCGCGATAGGCGACCCCCTCGGTCATCCACGCCGGCGCCGGCGAACCTTTGAGCCAGTGGTCGAAGAACTCTTTCATTTTGATCGAGTAGTCGAGCTTGTTGGGGTACTTCTTGAGGTGGTGCGGTTCACCGCGGTACTGCAGCATGATGCAGTTCTTTTCGAGGCGCCGGCAGGCCAGGTAGAGCTCGATCCCCTGGTACCAGGGCACCGCCCCGTCCTCGTCGCCGAACTGGATCAGAAGGGGGGTCTCGATGCGGTCGGCAAAGAAGACCGGCGAGTTTTCGATGTAGAGCTCCGGCTTCTCCCACAGACTGCCGCCGATACGGCTCTGCGACTTCTCGTACTGAAACTGGCGGGCGAGCCCGGTGCCCCACCGGATTCCCGAGTAGGCGCTGGTCATGTTGGAGACCGGTGCTCCGGCCACCGCAGCCGCGAAAATATTCGTCTGCGTGATAACAAAGGCCGTCTGGTAGCCGCTCCAGGAATGACCGTGGAGGCCGATGGCGTCGGGATCTGCAATCCCCATGTCGACCAGTTTCTGGACCCCCGGCACCAGACACTTGGTGGCCGAAAAGCCCGGTCGGCCGATCTCGAACCGGATGTCCGGCAGGAAGACCGCGTAGCCGTTGGACGCGTAGACCGGGAAGCTTGGACGGTGGTTGACCACCGGCTCGTTGAAGAGGTTGAGGCGCTGGGAGAAGAAGCGGTAGTAGTAGACCAGCACCGGGTAGCGTTTGCCCGGCTCATAGTTCCCCGGCTTGATCAGGACGCCCTGCAACGGGATGCCGTCGGCGCTCGACCACTCGACCAGCTCCGCAGAACCCCAGGCGAAGTCTGCGATCTGCGGGTTGGCATCGGTGACGCGTTTCGGCTCCTCGATCCCGACCGTCGATGTCCACAGATTTGGAAACTCGTCGTAGCGCTCGCGGGTGAAGAGAAGGCGATCGGCCTTTTTCGCTTTGGCGATGATGCCGAGACTGTGCTCCCCGGTGCCGTAGAGCCGGCGCAGCTCGCCACCCGCGGGATTGATCGAATACAGCGCATCGTGCTTTTCGAGGTCGTGGTAGGCCTCGAGCAGCAGCCGCGCGTCCGGCGCGATGGTCTCTTCCTCTGGGTCGAGATCGATCACCCGGAAAACGGTGTCGCTCTTCCGCCCCTCACCGGCGGTGAGACAGTTGGGCTCGCCGCCATCGGCTGGAACCCGCCAGATATCGTACTTATCGTAGATGAAGACCGCGCTCGAGTCGGCCAGCCATTCCGAGAGACCGTAGCCCGGAGGGTCCATCGGGTAATCGTGGTCTTCGTCGGCAAAAGAGACCCCAAGCCCAGCAGTCACATTCTGAAGCACCCTCTTTTTGACGTCGTAGAGGTGCCAGCCACCGTCGTTGTAGAAGATCACGAAGCGCCCGTCAGGAGAGAGCGAACCGCTGCGGGAGCGACCGCTCGCCACCTTGCGGGCCACCTGCTGCCTTTCGCCGCTCTTCAGATCGACCACATAGAGATCTGAGAATTGTCCGTTCCAGGTGATCTCCTTGAGGTACGGCACGTCGGAACCGCCAAGCGCGACGCGAGGGTTGTCCGATGGACGCACCTGGGGCATTTCGGGGTCGGCGAGCGCCACCACCCGGCCGGACTTGACGTGGACCACAGCCCGGTAGACGCGGTTTTCCTCGTGCTCCTCCCATCGTTCCTTCTGGTTCGAATTGATGCGGGGGTCGTTCCAGTGCCAGACATCGACCTCTCGCGTGTCGAGCAGTGCATCGAAATCGTAGGCATCGAATGGCGCGTCATCGCTCTCGTCGTCGCCCGTGTCCTTGTCATCCTCATCAACGCCAATCGGCTTGAACCCGAAGAAGAGGCGTTTCCCGTCGCGGCTCCAGCTGAGTTCGTTCTTCGACGGAACGGTCCAGCCGTCGGGAGCGTCGTCGCGCGAGGCCATCCGCTCCGCTTCGCCATCACCCCGCCAGACCCGGATCTCGGCATCACCGGGCTCGCCGTCGTCGTCGGCCACGGCGGCCACAAACGCGAGATGGGTTGCCTCGCGCGCCCAGACGAGATGAGAGTAGAGCCCGTTTTCCGCCTGGTGGAGGGCCGACTCACCAGCGCCCTTCCCGTCCAGCCGGAAGGCAAAGACCCCGTTGCCCTCACCCTCCGGAGCGGACACCGCGTAGATCAGGATCGGCGCCTGCTCGGCAAAGACGAACTCGCTGACGTGCTCGATCGTGACGTCCTCACCGGTCGTCAGGTCGCGCAGCTTCAAGGTCGTTCCGAGCTCGGGTTCCTCCTTATTCTCGTCCTCGTCCTTCTCCTCTGTCGCCTCTTCGGGATCTTCCCCGGTGTCTTTGTCGGGCTCCGCCTTCTCCTCGTAGTGCTTGAAGGCGAGCCAGCGGCCGCTTTCGGAGAAGGCAAAGGCCTCGACCTTTTCAGCGCGGTGTTCGGATCCGGTGCGGAGATCGAGCAACGACAGCCCCTTCTTCGGCTTGTCGTCGTCCTTACCGGCGCCATTTTTACCTTTTTTGGTCTTCTCTTTCTCGCGCTCCTCGAGGGTGGGGGTGATGGCGGCGGCCACCCAGAGTCCGTCGGCAGAGATCACCGGATCCTCGCCGCGTTCGATCCGGAAAAGGGTGTCCGAGGTCGTGGACTGCGCCACCGCCTCGCCGTCTCCCCGGTCCGGGACGAGGGAGTAGGCAATCCAAGCGCCGTTTTCGGAGATCGAAGCGTCCTGGATCTGGCGGAACTTCATCAGATCCTCGAAGGTCAGTGCGCGGTCGCCGGCGAGGAGCACGGCGGTTCCGGCGAGAAGGACGACCATAACGGCCACGAGATGACGGGGTTGAAGAACGCGAGAATCGGTCATGACGGACCCTCCCTGGTCTGGGGAGGATAGCGCAATCTCTCCCCCAAGGAATTCTAGATTTTGAGAAACGTTGTAGGTGACATGCGTCGCTTCATTCGGATCGCGCTATGGATTGCTCTCATCCTGGTCACGGGTCTGGCGATCATGGTCCGCCTCCGCTACGGCGGCGGTAAGCCCTACCCCGATGTCACCGTTTCGCCGATCCTCAACGGGGAGGAGCTCGAGACGGTCCTCAGCTACCCCGAGCCAATCGGCAACGTGGCGGTGAGCCAGGACGGTCGTGGTTTCTTTACGGTCCACCCCGAGTCACGTCCCGAGGGCGCCAAGCTGTTCGAGTTTCGCGACGGCAGAGCCTGGCCCTACCCGGCTGAGGAGCACCAGGACGAGCTCTTCCAAACGCCGCTCGGTGTGGTCATCGATCGCCAGTACAGACTGTGGATCATCGACCATGGCAAGCACGGATTCGACACGCCACGCCTCGTAGCAATCGATCTCCTGACCGACGAGGTCGTCCACGATCACGTCTTCGACAACAGCGCGGCGCCAGGCGGCTCTTTTCTCCAGGATCTGCAGGTGAGCCCGGACGGGCGCACAATCTTCATCGCCGACGTCAGCTTCTGGCGCAAGGACCCGGCGATCGTCGTTCATGACGTTGCAACCGCCACCGACCGGAGGGTCCTCGAGGACCACCCATCGGTTTCCGCACAGAATTGGATCATCAGCACACCCGTCAAGAAGATGACGTTCTTTGGCGGTTTGGCGGCCATGAAACCCGGCATCGACGGCATTGCCGTCACCCCCGATGGCGCGTGGCTCGCGTACGGTGCGATGAGTCACGACACCCTCTACCGTGTGCCGACCGCAGTTTTGCTCGACAGATCTCTCGGCGACTCGGCCATCGCCTCCCGCGTCGAAGCCCTCGGCCGCAAGCCACTCTCCGACGGGCTCTCGTCCGATATCGAGGGTGGCGTCTGGATCACCGATGTCGAGCACGGCGCCGTGCTGCGGATGGCGCCGGATGGCACGCTCCAAACCTGGGTGAAAGACCCACGCATCCGCTGGGCGGACGCCCTCTCCTTCGGACCCGACGGCTGGCTCTACCTGGCCGACTCCGCGATCCCCGACCAGGTCATGCGGTCAAAGAGCCACATCGCTTCGCAGGCTCCGTATTACATCTTCCGATTCCGACCCGGGGTCGAGGGCGTGCCGGGGCACTAAGATTCTTCGCCCTTGCCGGGAGGCCCAGCCATAGCAACCGGGTTGGATGAGCCCCGCGAGTAGCCCGCCAGATCGACCGTGACAAAGCGAAAGCCGGTCGCCCTCACACCGTCGAGAAGCTGATCCCGCAGCGAGGCATCCGTCAGACGTTCAATCTCCGAAGCCGGCACTTCGATGCGTGCCAGATCGCCGTGGAAGCGGACCCGATACTGGGAAAAGCCGAGCCGGGCCACCACATCTTCCGCGGCCGCGACCTGCTCGAGCCCCATGATCGAGATCGGAGTCCCGGTCGGAAAACGTGATGCCAGACAGGCCAGCTCGGGCTTTTCGGCGGTCGGCAGACCGAGGCGTCGGGAGTGGGCGCGGATCGCCGCCTTGTCGAGGCCGAGCTCGACAAATGGCGAGCGCACACCAGCCTCCTTCGCCGCCTTATTGCCCGGCCGGTGATCGGAGAGATCGTCGGTGTTGAGGCCGTTGACGATGACCGCCAGGTCCAATTCACCGGCCACCCGCTCGCAGATAGAATAAAGCTCCGTCTTGCAGTGGTAGCAGCGGTTACTGTCGTTGACCAGGTACTGCGGGAGTGCCGTTTCCAAAGAGGTTTCCAGGCGGTGCGCAATGCCGATCTTTGCGGCAAGCTCGCGCGCCTCGTCGAGCTCCCGCGGCGCCAGCGAGGCCGAAACAGCGGTGACCGCCACCGCACGCTCGGCCAAAGCGTCGAAGGCGGCCTTCGCAAGGAGGGTTGAATCGACCCCACCGGAGAAGGCCACGAGGGCCGGGCCGGCGTCCCGGAACCATTGAGTCAGTGCTTCGTAGTCGGACACTATTCGGCTTCCTCATCGAACGCACCGCCAGCCGCCGCGAGGATGTCCCGCACCGGCACACCCGTGGTTCGGGCGAGCTCGGCGCAGGCCTCGAACTCGGGGACCCGCCGCAGAACCGTATCGCCCGCGAGGGCGACCTTGACCGGCACCGGGCCCCATGGCGTCGTCACTGTTTCCATGCGCCGCTCCAAATGGTATTTGGTGACTGGATACGTGCGGCAGCCGAGACTCGATGTCTCGCGCAGGATGACGTCGACCACAGTCTCAACGGCCTGATCCGGCGCTATCACCGTGATTAAATGACCCGGCCGGCCCTTCTTCATCACCAACGGGGTGACATAGGCATCGAGCGCCCCTGATTCGAGCAACCGGTCGATCACCACCGGCAGGACCCGCGGGTCGAGATCGTCAACATTGCTCTCGACGATAACGTTACCGGTCTGCGCAGTCCCGGCCGGCACTACCGCCGAACCAACAAATGCTCGGACTACGTTGGGAAGCCCCGGGTACTCCCGCGAGCCTGCACCAATGCCCACATTTTCCACCGTCATCGCCGGCATGGGTCCAAAGCGGTCGGCCAGAGCTGTGACCAAGGCGGCACCGGTGGGGGTCACGGTCTCGCCCTCGACGTCGACCGGCCGCACGGGCACGCCCGGTAGCATTGCGGCCACCGCCGGCGCCGGAAGCGGCAGCTCGCCGTGTTCGCACTTCACGGTTCCGCGGCCCATGGGAAGCTCCGAGCACACCACCTCATCGACCTCAAGACGTTCGAGCGCCAGGCAAGCGCCGAGAATATCGACGACCGCGTCCACCGCTCCAACCTCGTGGAAGTGAACCTCGTCGGCCGGTTGACCGTGCACCTCGCCCTCTGCCTCGGCCAGCCGGCGGAATACTTTTCGCGCCGTGTCCACGGCTTGCGAAGACACACCGGAGCGACTCAGGATCTTTTCCACATCGTCGAGATTGCGGTGTTGGGGGTGGGCGGACGGGTCGAACCGCACGTCGAGCCTCCGAGCGGCAAATCCTCCGGGCCGCGTCGCCGGCCACTCGAGTGTCACATCGGGAAATCCGAGCCGCCCCGGCAGCTCCTCGATGAACGATACGTCACCGCACGCCTCGGCCAGGGCGCACAGCAACATATCGCCGGCCGCTCCTCCCGCGCAGTCGAGAAAGAGAACGCGCCGACTCACGACGTGTTCCCGCCGCCGACGCGGGAGATGCGATGCACCAATGTGGCGGCGCCAAAGCCGTTGTCGATGTTGACAACGCCGATGCCGGTGGCGCACGAGTTGAGCATCCCGAGCAGCGCGGCCACGCCGCCGAAGCTGGCGCCGTAGCCGACCGAGGTCGGCACAGCGACCACCGGGCTTTCCACCAGCCCGGCGACAACCGAAGGGAGCGCGCCCTCCATTCCGGCAACCACCACCAGGGCACTCGCGGCGCGGAGCCGTTC
>Ga0316194_10002562_pt1 | contig 12731 bp, 11 predicted proteins | sample CroRivsedime1_MG_FD_204936 | JGI IMG/M metagenome (GOLD analysis project Ga0316194, IMG submission 204936) | Coastal sediment microbial communities from Maine, United States - Cross River sediment 1 | ecosystem: Environmental > Aquatic > Marine > Coastal > Sediment | place: USA: Maine...
GTTTTCAGAACCACTAGCAAAGGGAAGATCTTCAGCAGCAAGAGGCGATTTTGCATCGGGTGCTTCGATTGCGGTGTATTTTGCAAACCTACCGGCCAGTCCGTCCCATTGCTCTAATACAGGATCGATGAGAATCTGATATTTTCCGCCGAGCTGAATCAGAAAAGATGCATGACGGATCCAGGTGATCTGCACGTCATGAGTCGGGTTTTGTAAAATTTTAAAATCCGGATAGACCGTGTATTCGGACGGATCGTAGCCCAGAGTTCGGTCAATATCTTCTCCTCTGGGATTTGCGAGCAACCGATATTTATGCGGCTTTCGTTCGTGTCCTTTGAGAAAATCAATGCGGTCATACTCGGTTTCTTCTCCTAAGCCGTACTTGGGTGGGAACAAATTCTTATAGCGCATCCGCCGTCCGTCCCAGACATCAAGCGTCTCGTTTTTGATGACCCGGCGATTCGTGGAACAGGCACCTGCAGCATTAAGCACCATTATGCAAAGAATGAAACAGAAAAAATCCATTATTAAACGTGCATAGCGCAGCCTATTTTGAATGCCGATGTACATATGCTAAAAACTAATCCTCTCTGAGTGCTGTGAGCTTAAGCGCCTTATGGCACGGGTAAGAGACCAAATATCGCAAATTAAATATGATTTTTCGTTTGGTTTTGATGTAACGGCGATAGTACCCTTAAATATTGTGGTCAGTTCTGAGACGATTTTTGTAGATACCATTGCCTGCAACCAGTGCGACTTGTAGGTTTCATCTGGATATCCCAAACACAAAAACCCCAAATCTATACAAGAAATGGGGCTTAATAATTCAACCATGGCAATCTCCACAGGGCTTACCGTTGGCTTTAATGTGAACCACTGCCTTTTCAGTATCAGACCAGAGATTTAGATGTCAAACAAATTGTTCTAAACGAGCGCTTTCGTAGCGCTAATCTAAACGATCTTTTGAAAAGGCCTTGAAGTTCATTAACCATTTCACAGGATAGGCAAACGTAGCCGAACGCCGGCGACCCTGGCCGGTTTTTGGGGATAACAACACAATAATTATACAACCGGCTTCGGCCGGTTTTTTATTGCTCTGGAGGTTGGAAGTATGGTTGGAAATAAGATTTTGTGGAAAGAAAAAAGGGCTTACGATTTCTCGTAAGCCCTTGATTTTGTTTGGCTCCCCAGCACGGACTCGAACCGCGGACCCAGTGGTTAACAGCCACTAAATCGTAAATTACCTGGATTTCCTTAGAATTATGTGTATTTATATATTATGATAGAAAACAATATGATATAATGTACGGAGTTTATGTTGACTTACTTCGATATACCTGTATATTCAATTTGTGTGTGGGGAATAGTGTGGGGAATAGAAATGCGATAGTTTTATTTTTTGGGGTCGGACGATGCCATCACTGAAACGAATCAAAACCGATTATCCCGGTGTGTATTATATCATGGGTAAGGCGGTTGCCACAGGGAAACCTGAACGGATTTACTATATCCGGTATCGGAAAGACGGCAAAGCGGTTGATGAAAAGGTAGGGCGTCAGTTTCAAAATGATATGACCCCTGCCAAAGCTGCCCACATAAGGACAAACCGTATCGAAGGCCGGGATTTATCCAATACTGAAAAGCGTAAGGCACAAAAAGTTGCCGAGGAAGCCGAACTATCCCGTTGGACCATAAACAAGCTTTGGGATCAGTATTGCGAAAACAATACCGTTAATAAATCCTTAAAAAATGAAAAGCTCAAGTATGAAAAATGCATTCGGTCCGGGTTGGGAAAGAGGGAGCCAAGCGAATTGGTCCTGCTGGATGTTGATCGGCTTCGCTTGAAACTTCAAAAGAAGGGTAAGCACACCATGGCTGCAAGGGTGCTGGAACTGTTACGCCGGACAATCAATTATGGAATTAAGCGTGGATTAATTCCGCCCATTAAGTTTAAAATTGAAATTCCCCGATTGAATAATCAGACCACCGAAGACCTATTACCAGAGCAGGTAAAAAAACTTATCGAGGCCCTTGATGCCGATGAAGACCAGACTGCGGCTAATGTGATGCGGTTGGCATTATTCACTGGAATGAGGCGCGGAGAAATATTCAAGCTTCGATGGGACGATATCGATTTTAGGCGTGGATTTATCACCCTTAAGGATCCAAAGGGAGGCCCGGATCAGATCATACCATTGAACGATTCGGCGCGAACTGTCTTTGAAAGCATCAAGCAGGTTGACGAAAACGAGTATGTCTTTCCGGGTCGGTTCTCCGGTCAGCATCTTACCGATTGCCGGGATAGCTTTGCCCGCATTGCCAAGGCTGCTGGATTCCCCAAAGGGTTCAGACCGCTTTACGGATTACGCCATGTATTCGCTTCAATGCTTGCATCATCGGGAAAGGTGGATCTGTACACGCTGCAAAAGCTTCTCACCCACAAGGACCCAAAGATGACCCAACGATACGCACATTTGAGAGATGATACGTTGAAACGAGCTTCGAATTGGGCAGATAAATTAATCAGGGATATTCATAAGAACCATGATAAAGACAAAAGTGCAGAAAAAAAAGCGTAATGGCGCAGAGCCGTTGGAGCCAAGCGACCAGGAAAACGAATCATTGTTGTTCGAAAATCCACTAATCATCCCACCCGGATTAGGCAGATCGCTATTGGATTTTGAGGCTCACTATCACGTAACAGGAAAAGAGCCAATTTTGATCCTAGGAGCTACAGGTGTCGGGAAATCACTTTTTTTACATCTCTCTAAAATATATTTTAAGGAAGAATGCGAGAAAAAGAAAGCTGTGCGCCCTATCGTTGAAGCAAATTGCGCTCATTTTGCGGGAGGGGCCAGTGATCTGAATATGACCCGATCGGAATTATTCGGCCACTCCAAGGGAGCATTTACCGGAGCCGCAGGTAAAAAAATAGGATTAGTTGAAGTGGCTGATGGGGGTCTATTAATTCTCGAAGAATTGGGAGAATTACCATTAGAAGTCCAAGCCATGCTTCTGACATTCATAGAGACAGGTATGTATAACAGGATTGGAGAAAACAAGACAAGAAAGGCAAATGTAAAAATAATTGGAGCAACAAATAGGGAATCCAGTTTGCGCGATGATTTTAGATACCGGTTTTTTCCATTCTATATTCCGCCTCTTAAGGAGAGACGGGGTGATGTTTTTTATTATTTATATGAGAAATTTCCCGATTTAACAAAGGCCTTAACTAAAAGTGAGGTGCTAATTTTATTATCTTACAACTGGCCGGGAAATGTCAGGGAAATTGAGAGGGTTGCTAAACTATTAATCCGGGAGAAATGGATTGAAGATAATTCTGACCCGGAAGGCTCTATTCAACCAGATAACCCATATGCCTATAACCTTTACCATTTAGACAACAAAGATACGGCATTAGATCCGGGAATTTTAGAATTAATTTGTACCGAGTTGCCCAATTGGGGAGTTGATGTGGATTTGATTGAATCCCTGTTGAACAAAAAAAGAGTAGGGCTTTCAGACAGGGAAGACGATTATGCATTTAAAGAGCTGCGGGGTAAAGGCCATGTAGAATTTTGCGGGTTTATAGATGATGATTTTTCAATTAAATTATGCAATGAGTATGAACCATTCAAGGAGGCATATGAAGGATACTTGGCATTTTGTGGCTTTTTTTTACAGGACCCATCAAAGGACGAAAATATATTAACCGATCTCAAACAATGTAGTTTTTACCATTTTAATTTAGATCGCTTGGATTTTCCCAAGAGCAAGGAAAGACGGGTTCATGAATCCGCGAAAGCAATTATGAAGTATCTGAAGAAAATTTATACAGAAGATTATAAGTGGCCGACAGATATACGGGAGTTCTGGCTTGCCCTGGAAGATATTGAAGATAAATATTACGTTAAACGATCGTTATCAGAAAAAAGAGCCAGTGAGGAAAGTATAGAAAAAATATACTCCATGAATGAAACGGATTTGCGAAAACTATATTATACCGGACTTTTAGAGCGAACGGGGGGAAGCATTACATTGGCGGCAAAAATGGCAGGCCTAAAGACAACAACCTTCGCAGAACGCCTCAAAAAACTTGACATCAAGTCTTCAAGAAGGAAAAATTAACATCCCCAAAACTTATCATTGATTCAATATCTTGTTTAATTATCCAATATTTAGGATCGTATTATTGAAAATAGTTAACTTCCTCTTTTATTAAATAATAGCTGTTAGATAAAATTAGATAATAATTAAAGGTACCTATGATTAATTTCCAGGTGCCTTTTTTTATTTGGCACAACGTTTGCTCTATATCGGGACGTAAATTCAATTAGGAGGAAGATGTATGAATCATCAAACCCGATACATCAACGAAAATCAAGTATCAGAGATTACTAAAATGGCCCTATCCACTCTGCGGAATAATAGATCTAAGGGCCAGGGTAAGTTTCAATCCCACCCCTTCCCCCGATTCCCTTCGGAACAAAATGAAAAGGCATCATCATTGCCTTAATAATCCATTCACAAAGAGGTTTTAATCATGAGAGTAAGACAATTTACAAATTCACTTAGCGTCGCACTGTCACAGGACCACTTCGATCAAATCAAGCAGATTACCGACCCCCCAGGCACTCGCAAAGTGGTGGCAGAGGATCAATATGCGGAACTGTTAAAAAATGGTTGTGCAGAAGGAATGAGAAATGATTCAGCCACCAAACTGGCAGGTCATCTTTTTGCCAAGGGAATTTCTGAATCCGAAGTATGGGAGATCCTATCTCTGTGGAATTCTAAAAACGACCCACCGATAGATTATAATGAACTGCGCCGAACATTTGATTCTGTGAAAAAACTTGAATCTAAAAACGAGCATAAGAAAATTGATGTCACCAAATTTTTGGATAATTCAGAGAAGGTAATCACCGAACATGAAGAAAGTTATATCAAAATTCCATTTGCCGGACACAATCTATCGCAACTTGAAATCCGAATGAATGGCGGTCTTATTGGCGGTCGGTTCTATCTTTTGGGTGGGATTCCATCTGCGAGCAAAACGATGATTGTCAATAACCTTACTGATAATATCTGCGTAAATGGCCAACCGGTCCTTGTATTCAGCTATGATGACGGAAAAACAGAGTTTCGCTACCGCACATTTGCAAGATTTACCAATTACACAATCGAGGATTTCAATCAGAAAAAATTGAATAAGGATGACATGAGCCGGATCTGTCTGGATGCCACCATCGATAAAATAATGAAGTTCAAATATGTGGTTGAGGAAATCATACCAATTGAAAAATGGGAAGATTTAATCGATCAGATAAAGAGGCTTCACAACAAACCACCGGTAATTATGATTGATTATCTGCGAAAGCTGCGTACGGAAAATTCAACCTCAGATGAACGATTACGTGTTGATAACATCCTATCGAATCTTACCGGTTTGGCGAAAAAGCACAATATACCGGTGCTTGCCATATCCGAGCTGGCCAGAGATTCCTATAAATCCGGCCAACGGCTCAGCATGGCATCTTTCAAGGAATCCGGAACCATTGAATATGAGGCCTCCTGGTTGGGCATACTTGCGGCTGTTGAAGAAATAAACGGCGAATACAAGTTGAAAAATAACTGGGAGAGGATCATCGAGCAAGACGGCAACATTGATTTGATTGTGTATAAAGCGAAGCGTGGCACAGGGGTTACCGGAAAGATTCCGCTGAAAGTGGATAAAGACAAAATGACGGTCACGGATCGTGAAGAGTACAACGTGGTTGATAATGCCGAATCTATCACCCGGCAATCCATGTTCGGTGCGAGGAGGAACTAAATCAGTGGATAAACAATTGGCAACAACAATATTGACTAAAATAAGCGAGGAATACAGTCGTGTTAAAAGCCCCAATTATCTCAACATAGATCTGGTGCACTGGCAAGAAAAATACAGCGAGCTTATCGATCTCAAACCATTCTTGTCTGACAACGGATTATATAAACGGTTAATCAATGGTCTGTCCCAGGCAATTTCCAAAGCTAATAAACTCGAACATGCCCGAAATAATCCAACTGATTCTTGGATTAACACCTCCGAGCGGGGTATTAACAAGGCGCTTTCTCCTGTGATTAAAAAACCCAAAACTGAAATAGAGTTCCCGTATGAATGGGTTGATGAGAAATCGGGACATCAATGTTCCGTCAACAATGGTTATTGGGGAGCGAGAAATTACATGGTTATGGATGCCCTCGGATATTTTTATTTGCTGAAAGAAGGGGGTGATTGTCTTCCTGAAAAGAGAACCGAACTTTTTCAAGATTTAGAGAGCATACGCAGAAGAGAGGCAGAGTTGAACAATCACAAAGGCACGCTGGTTGCAAACACTGGCCAATCTATGCTGACGGACACCGATATTGACACGATTATGAGTGCCAGACATTGGATACGATTTGATGACGATATTTTCCGTAAATTTACTAAACTTAATCTAAGCTCCGGAGAGATACTGAATCTGTTGACATCTACCTCCCGGGTTGAATTTAAATTGGCATTCCCGGTTCGTCTCCAAGAGAACAAAAAAAAGCTAAAAGAAAAGGCATACATGATGAACATGTTCAGCCGACTTTTTGAATTCGGATATATCGACAAACAAATTCGACAAAGTGACGGGGTCGTCCGGGCAAGGGAATATTTCGTAATATTTAATACAATCCTTGGTGAGCTTTTTGCCCACAACCTGAAAATGGGAAATTTTGACTGGGTTCGAGTGGATCTGTATTCGCTGCCGACTTCTGCGCAAATATTTTTCAGAAAATTTATCCTCAACAATAATTTTCCGTCGATTCCGTTAAACCTTCAGAAGATTGCTCAAAAACTTAACCTCAACGATAAAATTCAAGCAAATCTGGAAAGAACCGTTATAACAAATGTTTTGGAGCCATTAAAAAGACAGGGTTTTATTGAAACTTATAATAGAGAACCAGGTCTTCGTGGCGCAAAATTTGTCATAAAGCGAGATTTTAAAAATAGCGATTAAATGACATGGCTACGAGGGTTGGTAAAGTATGTACGAGGGTTGGTAAAGTTTCTACGAGGGTTGGTAAAGTATGTACGAGGGTTGGTAAAGCAAAATCGAACTTAAATTATTGCTAATATTCCAGATCCGAAAACAGCATGAAATAATATGAAATATTATGATATTTCATACAAACAAGGGGCCTCTCCCTTCGGGTCGGCCCTTGTTTTACCATTTAAATTTTTAAGATCTACCTGAGGGATTTGTAAGTAAAATAGTTGAAGTTAAAAGCAATAGATCTATTGCTTAAGAATTGTTTAATAGTCAGGACATCTGAAGATAAAGATCTGACAAAAGCAAATGATCCAGGCACAGGAGGTAAAAATTAAATGGTCAGGCAATAGGATTACTGCTGCTTCTTTGTGTGAGGATAAAAAGTTGCACTAACGGATTATTCTCAAGTTCAGATCTGACATCTTAAAAGATGGCCCACTCTCTCATTTCGTACTATTTTTTTATTTCAAAAAAAAGTTTTAATTCAATTGATAAATTTCGTTAAAACCGTCTTAAGTAATGGCAGCAGTGGTAATAATCCATACATCCCATTCTGATAAAGATCTCACCGCAGAGACGACCTGAGACGATATAGGACAGCTTTTGAAGATCACGGCATAGAAGATATATTTTTTGATAGGATTATATCTGTGTGATGATATGCCCTGAGCTATAGTTGGATTGGCAGAATCGGAAAGTGGGTTGAAACTTCGATTGACAAAAAAAATGATATCACAAATTTATTGGAGTCTTTTAGAGTTTGTATATGTTGGAGAAATCAGGAACGTTGCCATCACAGGCAGAAAAAGCAGAACGCAGTGGTACTTTTTTTGTTCTGTGCATGGCCATGTTGGCCTTATCCTGCAGCATAACTATCGTACCAAATTCCATGAAGAGCAGATTCTCGGAGTGGTCTCTTTCATTAAGAGAAAGGCCAGCGAGGGTTACTTTGAGAGGCTTCCCATAGTCTGCTATTATCAATTGAACAGCATTTTATCAGTTATCGACAAGCTACTATTTTATCGTGGGATAGAGAACGGAAGCGCAATGCCCACCGGCTGTGCAGTCTACATCACTGTGAATCATCAGGCTTGCAAGCTCATTTGCGCTGATGAAATAACTCATCCAAACGCCGCTGTCTATCAGCTGACTTCTCCTCTGCAGGAGCGATCACTTTCTCGGGTAGAAGCTTAATCAAATCCTCCTTGCTTGAAAATGGAACGGGCGGCCAGAGGAACCAGGGATACTTTGACAAGTCAAGCGCCATTGACCAAACCTGCTGCCCTTCTTCAAGGATTGGGACAAACGGTATCGCGAAGTCCGGCACTGTTGCGGTCAGTTCCTGCGGGACTGAAGGTCCGCTAACGTCAACCACGACGAACCGGGAAAGCCCCACTAGTGTTTTGACGGTCTCCGTATAGTCTCTATCCCGGGGGCGTTCAAAATCAAAAAGCATGGGAACGTAGCCATGGTTACGTAGCTGTTCTTGGACCACGATCAGCGCATCAAGCCCACCTCCACCAAACCGACCCAGGATGAGAACTCCCTTCCTCGCCATTGTGTTGATGATATTCCTCAGCTTGACGCGATTGAGAAGCAGATAGATGAATTGTGCTACCTCAATGTCATCTACGATGACTTTTGGTTCGTTTTTCTTGGTGATTATAAGCCCGTTTTGTTTGGTTGTCTCATCTGTTTCAACGTTCCAGACTGAAGAACCGTACACTTTTGTATTCCGCAGGTCCGCACCAAGTAACTTGGTATCCACAAGAATGACTCTTCTTAAGTTAGCGCCCTTGAGGTTGGCTTCAGTAAGGTCCGCTGACAGAAAACTTGCACCGCTCAGGTCCGCACGGCTTAAATTGGCCCCACTTAAGTTTGTGTCGCTAAAGGATGCCCCTACCAGGTCTGCTTTGCGGAGATTTGCATCCTGCAGGCTAGCGTAGTGGAGTCTTGCCTCAGCAAATCCCGCCTCCCTGAGGTCGGCGTTGCTCAAATCGGCCATCACAAGATTTGAGCGATGGAATCTGGCACCTCGTAGGTTCGCTCCGCTCAAGTTTGCCCCTCCGAGAATGGCCTCGATAAAATCTACGCCCGCAAGACTGGCACCGCAAAGATTCGCCTTTGCAAGCATCGGTACCACATCCATGTTGTCTTTTCTCCAATTGTTCCACGCCTCAGGACCCATCTTTAGAATTTGTACTTGCTTGGGATTTGGCTCAAATTTTTCGCTAAATTTCATCTTATAGTTCCTTTGAAGCCGTAGCGAACAATTTAGGACAAGGCATATAGTCAGTCATTAGCCCTTGAAATTGTTGAGAGAAATAATCCGTATTGCCCAACATTAATATTCAATAGGCGTCTTGATAACATCTCGAATTGGGACAAAATATAGCCAATTCCCTATTTAAAACAAACCAATTGAACAGCAGAACTGAATTACTGATAGATTGAGAATAGCACAGGTTGACCCTTATTGCAGATATCATTACCCCCAGGTGTATACCGTAAAAATTACTCAACGGGTATTGTATCCTCAAATTACGGCATGTGTAAGAAAAGCTCCGAATAAAATTGCTGCAAATCCACCGATACGCCTAAAAGAAGGTTTAAGGTTAAGAGCCCAAGACATTAAACGCCGGAAATTAGTACGGCCCATTATTCCTAAAACGGATGCAGCAACGATCGAAATCCAACCTAATAATAAAATCGTTGTTGGATATTTTGACTCTGCCGCACACATTATTAGTGCTACACCTATAATGATTCTCACAACGACTGCTAAAATATGCAGACCTAACGAGTCCAATCTCCTGCGCATCAACCCGAAAACCGATTCAGGATTAATAACAATTATTATACCTGCAACCAAAATGGCAGTACCAAATAGGATGACGATATAATTCATTAGCTTGCCCCATTAAAGAAATCGATTTGGGTACGGATATCATTCAACCGCAATCAGTTTCACCAAATATCACCAAGTGTAGATTTATTGAACACTCAACTTTCGCCAGTATATACAGATATCATAAGTTGCCGGTTTCAAGTCAAGCAATTATTGATTTTAATCTTAACAAGCGCATCTTAATCCAGTTACAACAAAAATGTGCTCTTCATTATCTGAGGATTTTTAATATCATTAAGAATGGCAGTTTAAATCCGAACATAAAACGATTATAGTGTCAAACATGCTAAACAGCACATTCATACACATCCAAAGCATCGGTGCAATAACCGAACAAAGGCTTTGGGAATCTGGTATTAGGGATTGGGATACATTTTCCGATGATATTTCAATTCCATTATCAGCTGGCCGAAAATATTATCTGGATAAGGGTATAGCGGAATCATTGGAACAAATCCAACGCTGCAATCCAGCATATTTGTCCAAGCTTCTTCCATCAAACCAATGTTGGCGATTATTCCCTGAGTTCAGAAATTCCACCGTATATCTGGATATTGAAACAACAGGTCTGGATCGATATTTCAACGATATAACCACCATTGCCCTTTATGACGGTCAGACGATTAAAACATATGTTTACGGGAAAAATCTTGATGATTTTATTGAGGACATCCAGAAATACAAAGTGATTGTCAGCTATAATGGCAAAAGTTTTGATATCCCTTTCATTGAGCATCATTTCAATATCCGACTCGACCAGGCCCATATTGATCTTCGTTACATCTTGCACAGTCTTGGATTCAGGGGTGGTCTAAAAGGATGCGAAAGACAGCTGGACATGGATAGAGGCGATCTAAAAGATATCGACGGCTTCTTCGCTGTATTGTTGTGGGATGAATATCAGAAAACCGGTGATCCAAAAGCACTTGAAACGCTTTTATCGTATAATATCCAGGACACGATCAACCTGGAAAACTTAATGGTAACGGCATACAACATGAAATTAAAAGACACTCCTTTCTATCAAACCCATTTGATCGAAGAATCAATGCTGCCGGTCAATCCATACAGTGCAGATCTTGCGAAGGTAGACAGGATTAAAAACAGTTCACAATATTGGGAATATCAGCAATGGTATTGATCTTAAGGAAAAATTTGAGTATCTTGAATTTTGATATCTGCATCAGCTGGTATGTGATTTTCTGACACTACGTTTCATTTTGGGACGGATAACATTTCGAAGTTGGTAATATCCGGATTCGTATAATCTATTGACATGCATTTGTAATAAAAGAAGATAATTAATCAGGAGGGATTAGAACTATGAAAATAAATCCGGATTTTATTTCTCCTTGTGGTCTTTATTGCGGAGTCTGTGCCATTTATATCGCACACCGTGATAATAATCACAAATTCAAGGAGCGGTTAGTGAATCTTTACAAGGGAGATGTTGCCGGCAAAGGCACTCTTCCTAAAAGTGAAAACCTCTCCGTAGAAGATATTCGATGCCGTGGATGCTTATCTGATGAACAGTTTATACATTGCCGACAATGTGAGATCAGGGACTGCACAAGGAAGAAAGGTTACACCGGGTGTCATCAATGCGATGAATTTCCTTGTCAGCATATTGAAAATTTTCCCATGACTGTTGGTAAAAAAGTTATTTTGCGGGCTATCCCATATTGGCGAGAGGTTGGTACCGAAAAGTGGATTAAAGATGAAGAAGCCCGCTATATTTGTCCTGAATGCGGCAATAAAGTTTTCCGAGGCGCTGTAAAATGTAATCAGTGTAAAGTGCAGTTGGATCTGGATTAGTTTATTATTGTCAAGACATAAGCCATTTCATATATAACCGCGTTAAATATGCATGAAGGCAGACGTTAAAAGCTTCAATTTTTTTGCTGCTTATGCGGCTCGTCAATCAGTATATCTCTTACTAATTTTAAAAATTTACACCCCAAAATTTGTGTTTTCGAATATCAAAGAAAAATCAACCTCAAATATTTAACCCTTCCTCCATCGATAACCAGAGCCGATATTACCTCGTCATATCTATGAAAAAAATTACCAAAACCTTGAATTGTTAATTGCAAAGGTATCTATAGTGGCAGGCGGCGGCAATTTCCTATTTATGATAACAGGGAGTTGCAACTCGGAAATTAAGACCATAGTACTTCTGGATGTCAATTTTAGACCCGCAATTCTGAGCGTTCCAATTTTTAGTTTTCAATAGCAAAATTGAATCTTAACCAACACATTAATGCACCTCCCCCAGCGCCGACGCTAAAGCGTAACCAACACAATCTAAGCCCAAAATTCAGCATCTGAACTTTTACCTGGATAATATTTCAATCCGATTCCTCAGTAGTGAATATGGCAGAGAGCAAGAAGCCGGTGACCGGTATTGAAATAACAGTGATAAATGGAATCCAGGAATCGAGAGGGAGTGGATGAATGCAGGTTGGATTTTTTGTTGATTTAATTAAAGATTTTGGATAATTTTGATTTGAGTTCTTAGAAAAGTCGAGGCATTGATATTTGCAAAATTCTATAATTATCTGAAATTTATGGATATTCTAGATAATGGCAAAATAACTTAAATTTTTGAAGACCGAAAATCTCAATCAAGAAGTTTGCTTTGGTTTTTGGGATGAAAGGGGGGATGTGATACATACTCATAATAATCAATAATGATGTTTGTAAAGAGGCATCATCATTCGTTACCCAAAGGAGGCTGCTACTACGTCAACACCGTTGGT
>Ga0316194_10002566_pt1 | contig 12727 bp, 8 predicted proteins | sample CroRivsedime1_MG_FD_204936 | JGI IMG/M metagenome (GOLD analysis project Ga0316194, IMG submission 204936) | Coastal sediment microbial communities from Maine, United States - Cross River sediment 1 | ecosystem: Environmental > Aquatic > Marine > Coastal > Sediment | place: USA: Maine...
CCGGTTCATATCCTGCTGGAAGCGAAGGTCGCGGTTGGTGACAATACCAATAAGGGTGGTATTTTCGTCCACCACGGGAATCCCACCGATCTTATATTCCTTCATAAGGTTCAGCGCATCACCAACGGTCCCTTCCTTCTTGATGGTGATGGGTTCATGAATCATCACACTTTCGGCCCGCTTCACCCTTTTCACCTGCCTGGCCTGTTCCTCAAGCGGCATATTCTTGTGAATCACCCCGATTCCTCCTTCCCGGGCAATGGTGATGGCCAGCGTCTCTTCGGTGACTGTATCCATGGCGGCTGATACAATGGGAGTGTTAAGCTGAATGTTTCTGGAGAACTGCGATTTGATGCTTACCTCCCTGGGAAGAACATTCGAAAAGGCGGGTAGCAAGAGCACATCGTCAAAGGTAAGTCCTTCAGATGCGATTTTATCCTGGGCAAACGACATTTTATGATTATTTGGTTAAATTTAAATGTGGCAAAATTACAAAAAAAAAGCTTAGCAGATCGCCAGGAAATTCATCAGATTTTAAGCCGTTTCTGGGGCCATAAAGAATTCCGTCCCTTGCAGGAAGAAATCATCCTTTCGGTGCTCGACGGAAAGGATACTCTTGCCCTGATGCCCACCGGAGGAGGGAAGTCCATAACTTTCCAGCTAAGTGCCATGGTCATGGAAGGAATCTGCATCGTAGTTACCCCTCTGATTGCCTTGATGAAGGACCAGGTAGACCAGTTGCATCAAAGGAAGATCAAGGCCATTGCCATCCATTCGGGAATGAGCGGATATGAAATAGACGTGGCCCTGAACAACTGTGTTTATGGCGGATTTAAGTTTCTCTATGTGTCGCCCGAACGGCTCACCACCCCCCTGTTCCGAACCCGGGTAAGAGACATGAATGTGAATCTTCTTGCCGTGGATGAGGCACACTGCATTTCTCAATGGGGCTATGATTTCAGACCCTCCTACCTTGAGATCGGTGTCCTAAGGGAGATACTGGAGGATGTTCCCGTGCTTGGGCTAACAGCCACGGCCACTCCCGATGTTTGTGAGGATATTCAGGAGCGTCTTGGTTTTTCTCAGAAGAACCTGATGAAGAAGAGTTTCAACCGGGATAACCTGGATTACCTGGTGGTCCATACCGAGGATAAGCAGCGGGAGTTGCTCAGACTGGCCAGAGAGATAGAGGGCTGCGGGATTGTCTATGTCAGGAACCGGAAAAAATGCCGGGAGCTGTCAGATCTGCTTACGGCGAAGGGGGATTCGGCCACCTTCTACCATGCAGGCCTGAAACAGGCTCTCAGGGATGAGAGACAGCAGGCTTGGCTGGAGAATAAGTTCAGGATCATGGTGGCCACCAATGCCTTTGGCATGGGAATCGATAAGGCGGATGTTCGCTTTGTTATCCATATGGATCTTCCCGACGGTCCGGAGGCTTACTTCCAGGAAGCAGGAAGGGCCGGACGGGATGAAGAACATGCCAGGGCCATTCTTTTATACGGACCGGCCGATAATACCCGCGCAGCACAGCGCATAGCTACCAACTTTCCCGGGATTCCCAAGGTCCGGGAGGTGTATAAGGCCCTGTGCAATTATCTCCAGATTCCCCATGGAAGCGGACGCGGACAACAATACGACTTTGAGTTTGGAGAATTTCTTCACCGCTACCGCTTCAGTGCCATGGTGGCCCACTCGTCCCTTCAGATTCTTTCCAGGGAGGGCTACATTGTGCTTACCGATGCCTTTCACAATCCCTCCAGGATCAAATTTCGTGTGGAACGGGACGGACTCTACAACTTTCAGGTGAAGCATGGAGACTTTGACGGTTTCATCAAGCTTTTGCTAAGATCCTACAGCGGACTCTTTTCCCAGTTTGTGAGGATCGATGAATCTCTGCTGGCCCGGCGGTCGGGACTCCCACCCAAGAAGGTGTATGCATACCTGAAGTCGCTTTCCACCCGGAAGATCATATCTTACATTCCACGCAAGGAGATTCCGGTGCTCACCTTTCTGGAAGAGCGTCTCGACGACAAGAACCTGTTGATTTCCCCGGAACGCTATAATTTCAGAAAGGAACGTTATGAGAAGCGCATCGGGGAGATGCTTCGTTATGCTTCTTCGAAGACCATCTGCAGGAACCAGTTTCTGCTCAGCTACTTTGGGCAGCTCGACACCCCCCGCTGCGGCCGCTGTGATGTTTGTCAGGAAGTTAAAGCACTTCAGCCGGGCAGCGATGAGTTTAATGCCCTGGTGGCTATCTTTGCTAAGCGCTTATCGGAGGGCCCCATGCTGCTGGATGCTTTGCTGGATAGCCTTGGAACAGAAGCCCGGAAGGGAGTCGGGGTGATCGAATGGCTGGTGGAAGAGGGCAGGGTGATCAGGGAAAAGGATCTGACACTCAGATGGAAGGAATAATCGGAATCATTTGCTCTCCTTTTATTATCTTTGCTCCATGCACGAAGAAAGCACACCTGTTCATAATTATGTATATTCCAGCGCTTTGGTGGAATTTGTCAGGGCTGCCAATGAGTGCTGCCTTTACCTGGAAGAACTGAAGGGAAGCGAAGGGAAGGCTTTTATAGCAGAAACGGTCAAGCATTTGGCGGAACTCTATGACCTGTTTCTAAAAACCGGCGAGACGGAGCCGGTGTTTGATTCTCCCCCCGAGCCCACGGTCACAGAACAGGAATGGTCGGCTCTCTTTCAAAGGATAGCAGGAATTCTGGGTCCATTAAACGATATCCTGCGAGTAGCCGAAGAAGATGAATTTGACCGTTCGGAACTGGTAAACCACACCATTTCTGAAGATCTGGCTGATGTTTACCAGGAGTTGAAAGATTTTACAATCATCTATAGCCGGGGCCTGGAGGAATTAATGAACGATGCCGCATGGGAGCTGAGAGTGAGGTTTGCAGAGCACTGGGGAATGAAACTGCTGCGTGCCTTGTCGGCCCTTCACATGCACTTTGTGGCGGAAGTTGATCCAAGCCAGGAGGTGTGATGTTTCAAAGCGAAATAAGCAAAGAGCAGGTGGCCGAACTGGAGCTGATTCAGTTTGAGGGCCCCATCCATGTAATTGATTCTCTGGAAGCCTTTGAAAGTGAGATAGCTTCTATAGCCCGGGAACCTATTCTGGGCATAGATACAGAAACCAGGCCTTCCTTTAAAAAGGGAAGCATGTATCCCACTTCCCTGATCCAGCTCTCCTCCCTGGAACAAGCCTGGATAATAAGGGTGAGCAGGATTGCTTATCCCAAAGAATTACTCAAATTGCTTTCCCAGGAGATTCCCATGAAAGTAGGAGTCAGTCTCCACGATGATCTGAGAAGGCTACGCTCCGATTTCCAGTTCGAACCCAAGGGCTTCCTGGACCTTCAGCAATATGTGGAGGCTTTCCGGATCGAAGAGAAAGGATTAAAAAAACTAAGCGGCATTGTACTGGGCCGGCGCATTTCCAAGGCACAGCAGGTATCCAACTGGGATGCTGATCTACTTACCGAGGCGCAATTAAGATATGCAGCCACCGATGCCTGGATCTGCCTGATGATTTACTACAAACTAAGAGATTCAATACGATAAAGATGGCAGAACGGACAAGGATTGTGCTTAAATCTGGCAAAGACCAGAGTCTAAGGAGGTATCACCCCTGGGTGTTTTCGGGTGCCATCAAAAAAATTCATGGACCTGAAAGAGAAGGGGATTTGGTGGACATCTATGACAACAAGGAGGAGTTCCTTGCCTCGGGCCACTACCAGAAAGGTTCCATTGCAGTGCGTGTACTAAGCTTTGATCAGGTGGAAACCGACCAGAGTTTCTGGGACCAGAAAATTGAAAAGGCCTGGAATCTGAGGGAGAGGCTGGGACTGGTGGGGAACCCGGATACCAATGTATTTCGCTGGGTTAACGCCGAGGGTGACGGGCTGCCCGGACTGATTGTGGATTATTACGGGGGAAGCGTTGTGGTACAGATGCATTCCATTGGAATGCACCACCAGCTGGAGGCCATCCTAAGCGCTTTGAAAAAATGTGCCGGCAAGCAGGTTCATACCATATATAATAAGAGTGCATCCACATTGCCCGATAAACCAGGGATTACTGATAAGTCCGGATTCCTACTGGGAAATCAGGAAAATGGAGAGGTCCAGGAGTACGGCTATCGCTTCAATGTGAACTGGCTGGCAGGACAAAAAACCGGTTTTTTTATCGATCAGCGGGAAAACAGAAAACTGGTGGGAGAATATGCCAGGGGTCGCAAGGTCCTGAATATGTTTGGATATACCGGAGGTTTCAGCATCTATGCCATGGGGGGAGGTGCCAAACTGGTCCACACTGTGGACAGCAGCGGGAAGGCCATCGACCTGAGCCGGGAGCATGCGGAATTGAATTTTCCGGGCGATGAGCGGCATAAGGCTTATGGGGTTGATGCCTTTGGCTTTTTCAATCAGATGATTGAGTCCTACGACCTGATGATTCTCGATCCCCCCGCCTTTGCCAAGCATCAGAATGTATTAAACAACGCCCTGCAGGGATATAAAAGATTGAACCAGAGGGCATTTGAACATATTGCCCCGGGCGGGATCCTCTTCACATTCAGCTGCTCGCAGGCAGTAAGCCGGGAGAATTTCCGTAAATCGGTGTTTGTGGCAGCCGCCAATGCCAAGCGGAATGTGCGTATACTCCACCAGCTCAGTCAGCCCCCCGATCACCCGGTGAGCATTTATCATCCCGAAGGAGAATATTTGAAAGGTCTTGTGATGGAGGTGGAGTAACATTTTTGCATTCCAAGCGTCCTTTATGTATGAACCAACTAGTTCTTTAACTACAAAACATACTTGCAATGAAAAAAGCAGCTTTTTTATCTCTTGTCCTTGCCTTATCATTGAGCTCCTGCTATTTTGATGGCTGGGGAACAGGAATCTCCGGAAATGGAGACGTGGTGGAAGAAACCAGGGATGTATCTGGATTTACCGGGGTGGAAGTCAGTACAGGCATTGATGTCTATCTGACTCAGGGAAATGAATTCGAGGTTGTGGTAGAAGCAGATGAAAACCTCCAGGACGTGATTCTTACTGAACTGAAAGGCGGCAATCTGGTGGTCCGGACGGACCATGTGAATATCCGTAGTGCCAAAGCCAAGAAAGTACATGTAACTCTTCCCGAGCTCGAAGAGCTTAAGATAAGCAGCGCCGGCGATTGTGAGGGTCAGACCCCCTTTCAGTGCGAGGATCTCAGGCTAAGCATTAGCAGTGCCGGCGATCTTAGCCTGGAGGTGGAAGCGGACAGGATCGACCTGGATATCAGCTCCAGCGGTGATGCCCGAATTGCAGGAACTGCCTCCGTATTAGATGCCAGCCTGAGCAGTGCCGGCGATCTGAACGCCTATGATCTGGTGGCCGCGAAAGTGGATGTAAGTGTTAGCAGTGCCGGAGATGCCAGGGTACATGCTACGGATGAGATCAGCATGACTGCTTCCAGTGCTGGGAGCATTTACTATAAGGGAGATGCCCAGGTGGTACACTCCAACAGTTCCAGTGCCGGGAGCATTATCCACAAAGACTAAGAGTGGTATAAGGATTAACCCAGGTAGCTTTTAAGAATCTTGCTTCTGGTGGTGTGCTTGAGCCGCTTGATGGCTTTCTCTTTGATCTGCCTGACCCTTTCCCGGGTCAGATTGAACTCTTCCCCAATCTCCTCCAGGGTATGCGGATGTTTTCCATTGAGTCCGAAGTACAGCCTGATGATGCTGGCCTCCCTGTAGGTGAGGGTGCTAAGTGCACGCTCAATCTCTTTTCTCAGGGAATCGTTCAGCAATCCCCTATCGGGGGAAGGGGTTTCTCCGTTGAGGAGGACATCGTACATGTTCCCGTCTTCGCCGTCCTGCAGCGGAGCATCCATGGAGACATGCCTTCCGGAACTGCGTATGGCATCTTTTACATCCTCTGGAGCCAGCTCCAGGGTTTGTGCGATTTCCAGAATGGTTGGCTCACGTTCAAACTTCTGTTCCAGCTCAGCGAAGGTCTTATTGATCTTGTTGATGGACCCAATCTTGTTGAGGGGCAAACGTACAATACGGGCCTGTTCGGCCAGTGCCTGGAGGATCGATTGCCTGATCCACCACACTGCGTAGGAAATGAATTTAAATCCCCTGGTTTCATCAAAGCGCTGGGCCGCTTTAATAAGCCCCAGGTTTCCTTCATTGATAAGGTCTGGGAGGCTAAGCCCCTGGTTCTGATATTGCTTGGAAACGGAGACCACAAAGCGGAGATTTGCTTTGATCAGTTTCTCCATTGCGGGAGCATCTCCTTTGCGAATTCTTCTCGCTAATTCCACTTCCTCTTCCGCCGTAATCAGGTCAACTTTTCCTATCTCATGTAGGTACTTGTCCAGAGAAGGAGTCTCCCTGTTAGTGACCTGTTTAATGATTTTAAGTTGTCTCATTGGCAGACAGCTAGGGGTAGATAGCGGACCTGAATATATATATTATTTTTGGTAGTTCGTGATATTTCCACTAATATTGCATGAGAATTCCATTCTTTCGAACACTAGTTCCATTCTGAGTATATTCCAAATTATCTTGATTTAAAGAAATCCGCAAGGATTCATTATTTAATTACCACACATACATGTACGATATTCTTGAATTAAACAAAAGGCTTCTTGCTGAATTGCGAGATATTGCCAAGGAGCTGAAAATTAAGCGTGTTGAGTCTTTCAAAAAACAGGATCTGATTTATAAGATACTTGACACTCAAGCCATTGTTGTTTCCGAGAGCAAGTCGGCCAAAAACGATGGCGGCCGGAAGGATTCCCCTCAAAGGGAGAAATCAGCACAGAGCAGCGATCAGGCTTCCGCACCCTCCAAAAGGAAACCCGGCAGACCCAAGAAAGAGAAAAAGCAAGAGGCTGAAGTGAAAGCAGAAGCACCGGATACACAGTCCGGTGAGCCTGTTGCTGCAAATACAAACACAGCTGTCGAAGGAGAACAAGCTACCAAAGCACCCGATCAGAAGCCTTTTAGAAAAGAAGGAGGCCGCAGAGGGGATTTCCGTGACAAAAGGGGTGATCGAAACGAGCCCCGTGAGCAGCGCGACCGTGGCGATCAGCGTGGCGATCAGCGTGATCAGGGTGGCAACCGTGATCAGCGTAGTGAGCAACGCGATACGCGCGACCAGGGTGGCAACCGCGACCAGGGTGGAAATCGTGAGCAACGCGATCAGCGCGATAATCGTGACCAGCGTGACAATCGCGACAATCGCGACAATCGCGACAACCGCGACAATCGCGACAACCGCGACAACCGCGACAACCGCGACAGGAATCAGCAGAAAAAGCCCCAGGAACGCCGCGAAGTGGATAAGTACGATTTTGAGGGACTTATTACCAATTCAGGAGTTCTGGAGATTATGCCCGATGGCTATGGTTTCATGCGGTCCTCGGACTACAACTACCTGAATTCGCCCGACGATGTATATGTATCACAGAGCCAGATCAAACTTTTTGGCCTGAAGACAGGCGACAACGTTACCGGGACCATACGGCCTCCCAAAGAGGGTGAAAAGTATTTCCCGCTGATTAAAGTGGAAGAGATCAATGGGCGCAGTCCGGATTTCATCCGAGACCGTGTACCTTTTGATTATCTGACCCCACTCTTCCCCGATGAGAAATTTACCCTGGTGGGAAACGGTCAGCATAACCTCAGTGTAAGGGTGGTAGACATGTTCGCCCCCATCGGAAAAGGACAACGTGGACTTATTGTGGCTCAGCCCAAGACCGGTAAAACCGTATTGCTGAAAGATGTGGCCAATGCCATTGCCGCAAACCACCCGGAAGTCTATATGATAGTATTGCTGATCGATGAACGTCCCGAAGAGGTGACCGACATGGCCAGGAACGTGAATGCGGAGGTGATCTCCTCCACCTTTGATGAACCTGCTGAAAGGCATGTGCGAATTGCCAACATCGTATTGGAGAAAGCCAAGCGGATGGTGGAGTGTGGTCACGATGTAGTGATTCTGCTTGATTCCATCACCAGGCTGGCCAGGGCCTACAACACCATCTCACCTGCTTCCGGCAAGGTGCTTTCAGGGGGTGTGGATGCCAATGCCCTGCACAAGCCCAAGCGTTTCTTTGGGGCAGCCAGGAACATTGAGGGAGGCGGCTCCCTGACCATACTGGCCACAGCCCTGACTGAGACAGGATCCAAAATGGATGAGGTGATCTTTGAAGAATTCAAGGGCACCGGCAATATGGAGTTGCAGCTCGATCGCAAACTCTCCAACAAGCGGGTTTACCCATCAGTGGATGTGAATCCTTCCAGCACTCGTCGCGAAGACCTGCTGCTTGACAAGCCCATGCTCGATAAGATATGGATCCTCAGGAACTACCTCTCCGACATGAATTCGGTGGAGGCTATGCAATTCCTCCGCGACCGCCTGGTAAAAACAGGCACCAACGAGGAGTTCCTGATCTCCATGAACAGCGACTAAAGCTGACAAAAGAATCCCTGAAAGTGACGGCCAACACCGTCACTTTTTTGTTTTATTTGAAATGGTTTTAAATTCTGTTATTGTGAAAACAATTACACCGATTTTACTAATTTTGAGTGACTTCAATACGAATAGTTAACTAACTGTAATATACATACTTAAGTAAAAATAACATGGCGAATAAGAAGAATTTCATGACTTGTGACGGTAATTATGCCGCAGCGCATATTGCCTACATGTTCAGTGAGGTGGCTGCCATCTATCCTATCACCCCATCCTCCAACATGGCAGAATATGTGGATGAGTGGTCGGCCAATGGCAGAAAAAACATTTTTGGCGAGACTGTTAAGGTAGCAGAGATGCAAAGTGAAGCAGGTGCTTCCGGTGCAGTTCACGGATCACTCCAGAGTGGTGCCCTGACCTCCACCTTCACTGCCTCGCAGGGACTCTTGCTCATGATTCCCAACATGTACAAAATGGCCGGTGAATTATTGCCCGGTGTTTTTCATGTCTCGGCCCGTAGTCTGGCGGCTCAGGCACTTTCGATTTTTGGTGACCATAGTGATGTAATGGCCACCAGGAATACAGGATTTGCCATGCTGGCAACTGGTAGTGTTCAAGAGGTGATGGATCTGGCTGCAGTAGCCCACCTTTCTTCCATCAAAACAAGAATTCCCTTCCTCCATTTCTTTGACGGCTTCCGCACCTCTCATGAGATTCAAAAAATAGAAGCACCGGACCAGGACGATCTGGCCAAGCTGATTGATATGGACGCCCTGAAAGCGTTCAGGGATAATGCACTGAATCCGGAACACCCCGTAACCAGGGGCCTTGCTCAGAATCCGGATATCTACTTCCAGACTCGTGAAGTAGCCAACAGGTTTTACGACGCCATTCCCGACCAGGTGGCTGCTTACATGAAAGAGATCAGTAAGCTTACCGGACGCGAGTATAAGCCATTTACCTATTATGGCGCCGATGATGCAGAGAACATAGTTGTTGCCATGGGTTCCATTACCGAGACCCTGAAAGAGGTGGTCGACCACCTGAATGCCAAGGGTGAAAAGGTTGGATTGGTTTCTGTACACCTCTACAGACCATTCTCAGCCAAGTATTTTATGGATGTGCTTCCCAAGTCGGTGAAAAGAATTTCTGTGCTTGACCGCACCAAGGAGCCCGGAGCCAATGGAGAACCACTTCTCCTGGATATCAGGGATCTGTTCTACGGAAAAGAAAATGCTCCTGTAATTGTAGGTGGCCGCTACGGCCTTTCCTCCAAGGACACCACTCCGGCCATGATGATTTCTGTCTTTGACAACCTGAAGATGGCCGAACCCAAGAACCGCTTTACCGTGGGTATTGTAGATGATGTAACCTTCCATTCCCTGCCATTGCTTCCTGAGATTTCCCTGGGCGCCAAAGGTACCTTTGAAGGTAAATTCTATGGATTGGGTTCAGACGGAACCGTTGGAGCCAACAAAAATTCCATTATGATTATCGGGGAATCGACCGATAAGTATTGTCAGGCCTATTTTGCCTACGATTCCAAGAAATCGGGTGGAATCACTACCTCTCATTTGAGGTTTGGTGACAATCCCATTCGTTCTCCCTATTTGGTGGTAACTCCCGATTTTGTAGCCTGCTCTGTGCCTGCCTATCTGGAAAAGTACGATATGCTAAAGGGATTAAAGGATGGCGGTACCTTCCTGCTCAACTCCATCTGGAGTGAGGAGGAGACCATTAAGCACCTTCCCAATCATGTGAAACGTTACATGGCAGAGCACAAGATCAATTTCTACATCATTAATGCCACCAAAATGGCACAGGAGATTGGTCTGGGCAACCGCACCAATACCATCATGCAGAGTTCCTTCTTCAAAATAGCCGATATCATTCCTTACGATCAGGCTGTGGAAGAGATGAGAAAGTTCACCATCAAGAGCTTTGGAAGTAAGGGTGAAGAGGTGGTCAATATGAACTTTGCCGCCATTGAAAAAGGTGCAAATGTCACCAAAATAACAGTAAATGCCGACTGGGCCAAACTGAAAGACGAAGCCGCGAAGGATGACAGGGTAGGTGTACCCGACTTTGTAAGGAATGTGGTGGAACCCATCAACAACCTGGCGGGGGATGATCTTCCCGTAAGTGCTTTTGCCGGACGTGAAGATGGTACCTTCCCAGCCGGGACTTCCCAGTGGGAGAAGCGAGGTATCGCTGTCAACGTACCTGAATGGATCCCGGACAACTGCATCCAGTGTAACCAGTGTGCCTATGTTTGTCCCCACGCTGCCATTCGTCCCTTCCTGATTGATGAGGAAGAAGCCAAGGTACTGCCCGAAGGAACTGAAACCATTAAGGCCAATGGTAAAGCCTTTGCCGGATTGCAATTCAAGATCCAGGTATCTACCCTGGACTGTACCGGTTGCGGTAACTGCGCCGACGTTTGCCCATCCAAGGTCAAGTCCCTTGAGATGAAGCCCCTGGAAAGTCAGCAGGCAGAGATCCCCAGGTGGGATCACCTGATCAGGGAAATCACCTACAAAGACACCCTGGTGGATAAGAAGCAGACCGTGAAGAACAGTCAGTTTGCCCAGCCCATGTTCGAATTTTCAGGAGCATGTGCAGGCTGTGGCGAAACTCCCTATATTAAACTGATCACCCAATTGTATGGCGATCAGATGATGGTGGCCAATGCCACGGGTTGTTCCTCCATTTATGGCGGATCAGCTCCATCTACTCCTTATTGCGCCAATGTGGAGGGCCAGGGTCCCGCATGGGCCAATTCCCTCTTCGAGGACAATGCAGAGTATGGATTTGGAATGGCTACCGGTGTGAACAAGAATCGTGAGCGCATCAAGAATAAGATGCTTGCTGCCATGGACGAGGTGAAACCAGCCACCAAAGAAGCTTTTGGGGAATGGATCGCCGGCATGGAGAATACGGATGCATCCAAGGCCGCTTCGGCTAAACTTCTGGATGTGCTGGGCAAGGAAACCCATGCCCTTGCTGAGGAGATCACCTGTCTCAAGCAATACCTGGTGAAAAAGTCTGTCTGGATCTTTGGTGGTGACGGATGGGCTTACGATATCGGATTTGGCGGACTGGATCATGTACTTGCCTCTGGCGAAGATGTGAATGTCCTTGTGATGGATACCGAAGTTTATTCCAATACCGGCGGACAGGCTTCCAAAGCTACTCCGGTAGGTGCAGTGGCCAAGTTTGCCGCTTCAGGAAAGAAGATTCGCAAGAAGGACCTGGGCATGATGGCCATGACCTATGGATATGTTTATGTGGCTCAGGTATCCATGGGAGCCAGCCAGTCCCAGTATCTGAAGACCATCAGGGAAGCTGAAGCTTATCCCGGACCTTCCCTGATCATTGCCTACTCTCCCTGTATCGCCCATGGTTTGCGTGCAGGAATGGGCAAGAGTCAGCTCCAGGCCAAACTGGCCGTAGAGAGTGGCTACTGGCACCTTTACCGCTACAATCCCCTTATGGAAGAGGAGGGTAAAAATCCCTTCCTGCTGGACTCCAAAGAGCCGCAGTGGGATCAGTTTCAGGGCTTCCTGAAGTCAGAGGTTCGTTATACCTCTCTGCAGAAGGCTTTCCCGGCCGAAGCCGCAGAACTGTTCAAAGCTGCCCAGACCAATGCCAAGTGGCGCTACGACAGCTATGTGCGGATGGCCAGTCTGGACTTTGCTCCTCAGACCTAACTGGGTTGGGATATTAGCCTCACCACTATGGGTGAATTAAACACAGGATAGCCTGTATAAAAAGAAATACCGCCGGAGAAATACGGCGGTATTTTTTTAGCCCTATTTCATCGCATATAGGAGGGCCAACTTACTTGTAACCTATCCTTCTACGTTTATGATGCTTTAATTCTTGTTCTTTCATTTTTTCCATCTGTTTGAGGTGTTCTAGAATGACTAGAATCTGCAGCATAAGTATACCATGCTCAGTAAATGCAAAAGGTAAGTATTTGATATGAAGCTCTTTAAAGGTCACAAAATGTGACCTTTGATTTTCTAGTTCTTGTTTGTTTAGCCTGAACATATACCGGGGTGGAAATTTCCCAATATTTCGTTTTACTTGTTGATTCAGAACTTTTGTCTCTACCTGATAAAGGTCAGCAAGATCATGAGAAAGCATTACCTGCTTACCTCGAATCAGGTATATCCTGCTTGCAATCAACTCTTCCGCGACGATTGGGATTTCCTCACCAGCCATGGTAAGCT